>JACCDR010366084.1_pt1 | contig 119046 bp, 190 predicted proteins | sample 7446431 | NCBI WGS metagenome assembly JACCDR01 (sample SAMN15323443, study PRJNA562643) | freshwater metagenome | isolation source: river surface water | place: USA:Blue River Watershed | collected 2017-08-17
CGATCCGGACGACGAGAGCCACAACTGCGACGCCATGGGGTGTGGCTCAGTTGGCCCCCATGTCCTAGAGCGCCTCAGCGGCATCGAGGCCGCGCAGGAGCTTTACCGCCTCCGTGAGCGCGTGGCGAAGATGACGGCCGAACTCCTGACTTCTGAGGAGGCTATCGCGCGGCGCATCGCCAGCGCTGTGTCGCTGGTCCGTGATGAGTACCAGCGCACGCTTGAGTCGCCGCCGGTCGTGCCGGAGGGGTACGTTATCAAGCGCGTCCCTGTGTATGGCTGGGACTGGTTTTGCTCTGGCGACGGGAAGGCCGGGCAGGACCCATGCCCAGGCCTACTACGCGCGCTCGCCTGGGCCATCGAGCACGACCAGCGCCCGCCGCACGCGGGGGAGGCGGCGCGATGAAGCGCTGGCGTCTCGACTCGTCGAAGAACTGCGCCGACACCCCGCAGTACGACCCGCGCTGGCCCACCATCGAGAGTGGCACGCCGTGGGCCTTCATGACGGAGTCCACCGAAGAGCCTCCGTGCGTCACGGATTACCCCAACGATTGCGACTATGTGCGGTGGGACGACGCCGCACGGCTCGTAGGCGAGCGCGACGCGCTGGCCGCCCGCGTGGCGGAGTTAGAGGAGCAGTTGTCGCGCGTCGTTGCAGCTGCAGAAGAATGCGGCTGGAACGGCGTCGAAAACTCCAAGATTCTCGCGGAGTTTATCCGCGGGCAGGGCGAACGCCTCGCAGTCCTTGAAGCGCCGCCGATTGTGCCGAAGGGGTGTACCGTCCGGCGTTGCTTGGACGACGACGGGAAGAGCTACTGGGACCTGTTCGCCGGTCCGGTCGAAAACGACGACGACCTTGTTTGGGCGAAGGAACGTCTCGCTGGCTACCGTGCCCTTGTCTGGGCCATCGAGCACGACCAGCGCCCGCCGCATGAGGGCGACAGCAGCCATGGTCCAGACTGACGCCGGAGCCGCCGTGCTTCTCTGGCTCTTGGCGCTGGCCGCTGTGGCCAGCGCCGTCGCGGGCTGGTTTTTCGTGATAGCCGTCTTGAGGTGGTGGGAGCGTCGCGAACGCGCAACTCAAGACGCCGCTCGCCGCCTTGCGGTCCTCCTCGCGCCCCGCCAGCACCATCTGCCACCTGGGGACGTGCGGGAGGGAGGACGCTACTCGTGCACCCTGCAACCAGGTAAGTTCCCGAGTGTTTACATCTGGGTGCATCGCGTCTCAGACTCCCAAGATTACTACATCCTATGGGACGCCGACAGCTGGGAGCACGCCGCCGTGTACCAGCAGGGCGAGAGATGGGTCGCCTTGGTGCGCGGGGACGGGTACTCGTTCAATCTCTGGCACTGCGAACCGACGAGGATCGGTGACTTCCCCACGCAGGAGGCAGCGGAGAGGGAGATCCACCGCGCCTTCCGCATCTACGACGACCAGCTGCAGGCGCCCATCTACACGGAGGACGCCGCCTCGGCCGAGTTGTCCCGCATGGCGAGCGTCTTCCGCGGCCACCTCATCAAGGCCCACCGCTGAACCTTCTGGACCCAACATGACTGAAAGAACCGGCAACTCCATGACAGACTCCGACGAACTCAAGCAGCTAAGAGACAGCGGGGGCCTCGAGGCAGAGGTCGTGAGGCTCCGCGAGCGCGTGGCCGAGTTGCACACGCAGCTCGCGCACCGCTACTCGGCTGAGCAAGTCGTCATCGAGCGCCGCGAGGACGACATCGAGGAGCTCACCGTCGAGAACCGCGTGCTCCTCGCGCGCCTCTCCAAGGTGGAGGCGGAGCGCGACCGCGCGCTTGAGCGCATCGACTTGCTCGAAGCCAAGCCCGTTGTGCCGCGCGGGTGGGAGGTGCTCCGCTACGACCGCGAGCGCACCTACGAGTGGCGCCTCGTGAGCCGCGGAGCGGCCGACGCCCCGGGACCTGCCGCGGCCTACCGCGCCCTGGCTTGGGCCATCGAGCACGACGCGGAGCCGGCGCACGAGGACGCCGTCGCGACCGAGCTGCCGGTGGTGCCCTCCGGGTGGACCGTCCATCGCAACTACGACACGTGGGCTGCACGCGCTCCGAGCGCCGGCGCACCCATGACTTGGCGCGTGGCAGGCGCGCTCGACTGGGCGCTCCGCCACAACCGCCGGCCTCCGCACGAGGACGCGGTGGTGCTCGAGGGCCACGAGTACAAGAGCCGGCGCTCGAGCTCTCGGGTCATCGTCGACCTGGTGCAGGACGGGCAGGTCTACTTCCGGGTGGTCGGCCCCAGCGGCGGCCTCGTTGCGGCCAACCGGGTGGTGCTCAAGGACTGGGAGCCGCAGGTCGTGTACCCGCACGACCTCGAGTCGGTCGTCGAGCCCGTCTCGGAGGCCTCGTGACCGAGCCGGTGCGCTTCAAGTGGGTGCCGCACTGGGCGGGCAACCAGCCCGCGCTGGGCGCGCTCGTCGAGGTCGACGCGAAGCGGTCGGTGCGGCTGCTGCTCCGCACGGAGGCGGGGCTCGAGGTCTTCACCGTCCCGGCGAAGGGGATCCTCGCCTTGGAGGTGCGCTTCATGGGGCCGCGGCTCATGCCGGACCGCGCGCGGGTCGAGGTGCACTGGAGCCCCGGCGACGAGCAACTGCCGGCGCTCATCGCTCGCACGGTCTACCGGCTCTCGACCGAGGAGCTGCCCTACCTCAGCGCCGCCCGCGGCGTCCGCGCTGCGCTGGGCGCTGCCCCGGGAGTGGAGCCGTGGGCCGAGGTGCTGCTCGCGGAGCTCGACAAGGCGCTCGAAGCGGGCGTCGAGGTGGTGGCGGCCGAACGCGTGCCTGGGTGCGAGGAAGGAGTTGTTCGATGACTGACCGCTACCTGCTGTGCTTGAACGACATGTACAAGCCGCACCACGAGCCCGGCATCATGCTCGACGTGGCGGCCATCGTGCTGCGGGTGTTCGTGGCCGAGGAGGCCTACACGCCGAACCTCCCGGTGCGCGAGATCAACGGCTTCCTGGTCGCGCCACCGCCCACGCTCTTCGAGGTGCGTTACCCGCGGGGTCTTGCCGGATTCGAGTCGGTGAGCCGCGCCATCGCGTACAACCACGTGCTTCTGAACCACCGCTCCATCGCGCGCGACGACACGCTGGTGCTAGTGAGCCCCCGCTACCTCACGCTCGACTGGGGCACGTTCGGCGAGAGCCCACGATACCAACTGTGTCTCTCGCGCGATGGGATTGAGACGCGCGAGGGCTACTCGCTGCAGGTGAGCCACTGCCTCTACCGGCCGGGCGAGCCGCTCTCCGAGGAGACGCACGCGAAACTGCAGAGCGAGCTGCTCGACTGGTCAATGCCGCGGCCACCGCGGCCTCCCGCTACGCTGGCGGAGAGACGAGCGGCCGCCGAGGCGGCACTGAAAGCGACAGAACACGAGGGAAGATCCTGAAACCGGGCGCGTAGAACAGGGCATGATCCAACTGCCGAGCCACCGCGCCCCCGCCGTCGCCCTCGTCTCCCTCGCCCTCGTGGCGGCGTTCGTGGGTCTCGAGCCGGTGGCGCTCTCCCCGGCTCGGCTCCTCGCCGAGCCCGAGGGCCACGCCCCGGCGCTCGCGCTGAGCGCGCTCGCTCACGCCGACGTGACGCACCTCGCCGGGAACCTCGTCTTCCTCGCGGGCGCGGGCTCGGTCATCGAGCGCCGGCTCGGCGCGGTGCGGCTGCTTGCGCTGCTCCTGCTCTCCGCCATCGCGGCGGGGCTCGGGCACGTGCTCGCCGGCGAGACGAGCCTCGTGATCGGCGCGAGCGGCGCGGTGGCGGGCGTCATCGGCGCGCAACTCGCGGTCGCACCGCGGGAAGAGGTGCCCGTCCTGAACCTGCTCATGCTCCCCCGACCGGTGCTCCGCGTGCCGGCATGGCTGCCGGTCGCGGTGTGGGCGGCGGTGCAGGCGTGGGTGCTGCTCTCGGGCGACCGCGAGGTCGCGGTTTACAGCCACCTCGGTGGCTTCGCGGCGGGGGTGGTGCTCGGCGCGCTTGCGCGGGGGGCTGAGTGATGGCGCGGAGGGCGCGGAGAGATGAGAGAGCCCAAGCGGTTGCGCTCGTCCGCGGCGGCATGACCCAGGCTGCTGTCGCGGCTCGGTTCGGGGTGAGCAGGCAAACGGTCTGCAGCTGGTGCAATCCTCGACCGCCGAAGAAGCGGAAGCGGGAGCCGCCGAAGAAGCGGGAGGATGCGCCGCCACGGCGTCTGTCCGAGCAGGCGCTCCGCGCGGTGGAGATGGTCCGCTCCGGGATGTCGCAGAGCGCTGTCGCGCGGCTCGTGGGCGTAAGCTCGATGAGTGTGAGCGTCTGGTGCCGCACGGCGGGGATCCACATCGGCAGGCCTCGCACCATCTCGTCCGCGGTGAAGACCGCCGCTGTGGCCCGCGTGCGTGAGGGCGTGCCCCGTAAACTCGCCGCTTACCTCGCCGGCGTGACGCCGGGCATGGTCAGTAAGTGGTGCGCGGCCGCTGGGGTCCCCTCGCCGCATCAACGACCGAGGCGCTGCAAGGCAGCGGAAGAAACGTTCGAGAAGTCAAGGGAGAAACAATGAAAAACCTACTGAATGTCGTGTGCGTGGTGGCGGTGGTGCTCGCGTTGCTCGCGTGCAAGTCGAAGGATTACGCCCCGCCGGGAGCGGTGAGCGCGGAGCCCGCGAGCCCGGCCGCTGCGGCTCCGAGGCAGAAGACCCACGGAGAGGCCCTGGCCGAAATCCAGAGCCTTGTCGGGGCCATCGAATACGTGAAGCCGCACTGCGCGGACACGGTGGACGAGCACGCGCTCGGCACCGTGCTGCTCACGCTGTGGAGCAAGGACAAGATGACGGCGAAGGACGTCATGGCCCTGCCGGAGGTCTCCTTCGCGGCTGCGATGAAGGACTCCGAAGAGGCCCGCGGCAAGCGGCTCTGCGGCACAGGCAAGGTGCTCCAGATCAGCAAGAGCGTCTCGCCCGCGTGGGAGGGCAAGAAAGTCTGGGAAGGCCTGCTGATCCTGCCCGGCATGCGCATCGTCAAGTACATCGCCATCGGCGAGACGGGCGAGATTGTGGAGGACTCCACGGCGACGTTCTGCGGAGTCGTGACGGGCAAGCACCAGTATCAGAAGGCGGGCGGCGGCTTCGCGCACTCGCTGGCGGTGGTTGGAGTTTTCACCTCCTACCAGCCCTGAGCTTGGGAAGATCCACCGACCGGCCGCGTAGGACAGGTCATGTTCGACCCCGAAACCACGGATAACCATGAGACCTGCAGCACGAGCAACCTCGTGGTGCGGGTCGGCCTCCGCGAGGCCGTCGAGACCTTCGAGCGCTCGAAGGCGGAGATCCTCGCGGCGCTCGCGCAGATCGAGGCTGCGCAGACGCGGCTCGTGGCCGCCGTCCCGAACCTGCGCAAGCTCCACAGCGAACGCGGCGACGACATCGAGGTCGCCGCGCGCCGCGCGGTCGAGACCCTTGAGCGCGAGTGCTGGGGGCAGCTGCTCGGCAAGCTCGAGTTCGGGCGGTTTCTGTCGGTCGCTCGCACCGAGGAGTTGCGCGCGATGCTCGACGGCAGGCGCGGCGCGCCCGCGCTGCCGGCGCTCACGCTGCCGAACGTCATGGCCATGCTGCAGGGCATGCACGGTCAACTTGACGAGTTGCTCAAGGAGAGCGTCGCGGAGGTCTTCGAGTGGCTCCGCCCGCGCGGCCACACGCGCGTCGCGCGCCTGAAGACCAACACGGAGTTGGAGGTCGGCCCGAGGGTCGTGATTGCTGATGCGGTCGAGAAGCCTTGGGGCGTCGGCAGCAAGAAACACTGGTCGCACACGCTCAACTACCGTCAGGAGCCCTACCTGGCGGCGCTGGAGCGAGTTTTTCTCGAGCTCGATGGGCGCGGGTCGGTGACCAAGTTCCACCGCAGCGAGGTGGGCCTCAAGCTGCTTGAGGCAGCGGAGGGCGAGACGGAATACTTCGCCTTCAAAGCCTGCCGGAACGGTCACCTACACCTGAAGTTCAAGCGGCCATACCTGCTCGCGCGCTTCAACGCGCTCGCCGGCGGAAAGCGCCTGCGCCCTGGGAAGGTCTCCTGAGCGCTGGCGTAGAACAAGACATGGCTCACCATCAAGCTCCCGTCAGCCTCTACTACCGGCCCGAGATGGCCGTGATGTCGGACCCGCAGGGCAACTTCTCGAAGAGCCCCTCGAAGCCGCGGCGGTTCGTGGAGCACCTGCTCGCGGGCCCGCTCGCCGCGCACGTCGAGCTTCGCGGCGACTTCAGCCCGTTGACCGACGACCAGCTGCGCACGGCGCACACGGCAGGCTACGTGCGCTCGTTCTTCGCGGGCGGGGCGCTCGCCCGGTCGAACGGGCTCGCGTGGACGGCGGAGTTCGCGGAGTCGGTGCGCTACACGAACGGCTCGCTCCGCGCAGCGCTGATGGGCGCGCTCGCGGAGCCCGCGCGCATCGCGCTCTCGCCGACGAGCGGCTTCCACCACGCGTCGCCGGGGTCGGGCGCGGGCTTCTGCACCTTCAGCGGGCAGGTCATCGCCTCGCTCGAGGCCTACCGCACTCTCGGTGTGAGCGGCGCGTGGATTGACCTCGACGGGCACTTCGGCAACAGCATCGAGGACAGCCGCCGCTTCGCGCGCGATCTGCGCGCCGCCGTGCCCGAGTGGGCTCACGTGAACCCGATGGGCACCGGCATCGACTACCTTTGCGACCTCGAGGAGAGGCTCGACGAGGTGGCTGACGGGCTCCTGAATGGCCGGCTCGGCTACGTCGCCTTCGCGCACGGGGCTGACTCCCATGAGTGGGACGACCTCGGCTACCAGTGCACGACGCGGCAGTGGCTGCGCGCGAGTGAGCTTGTCTATGGCATGGTCGAGGCGGTCTCCCTGGAGCTCGGCCGACCGGTGCCGCTGGTGACGGCGCTCTTCGGGGGCTACCGCGAGGACGACCCGACGAGCGTGCTCGAGCTGCACTGCGCGGACCTTGCGGTCGCGCTGCGCAAGCTGACGGGAACCCAGGTGAACTACGAGCCGAAAGTGACTCCGAAGGAGTGAAGCCATGCGCAGTAAGAAGGGCTGGGAGTACATAAGCGGGCAGGGGTATCGGAGCGAAGCGTTCCGATACCTGCGCGAGGCGAAAGAGGATGCGAAGGAGGCCCTCGAAGTCTGGGGGCGTATGAAACCGCTCTTCCGGCGCGTCGGCACCCTCTGGTCACTAGAGCGCAAGGTGCGCGTGGTTCAGACCGACGGCTCCGACAACTACCCCGCCGGCCGCTGGCGCTGGCACTTGACCCTCAAGTCAGGACCGTGGTCGGACGGCGGCTGGGCAACCCGCGCAATAGCTCGGGAGAGGGGCCGGATCTTCGCCCGGAGCGTGGTGATGGAGCGCTTGTCTCGGGCGAAGCTCAAGCAGGCCGAGAAGGCCGAGAAGAAAAAAGCGGCAGCCGCGAAGCTCAAGCGGGCCGAGAAGAAAGAGGCGGCAGCCGCATGACAACGGAGCCTGAGAAATCGAAGCTCGCCGAAGCGCTGGCGCTGGTCGAGCAGTATGCCGACTGCGGCGACAACTCCTGCATGTTCGCGGCGCCGCGCCGGCGTGGCATGAGCACGAACGGCGGCTGCCGCTGCCTGCAGCGCCCGTTCGTGGGCGCTGCGCTGGCGGCCCTAGTCCGCACCGTGCGCGCTGAAGTGAACCGCGAACCGAAAGCGAGCAAGCCATGACACTGCCCGAGACCATCCACTGGAAGCGCCGAGGAGTAACCCTGAAAGCGGTCCCCAACACCCTTTACCCTGGGTACTGGGAAGATGAAGAGGGTGATCTGTGCGTCACCTACAGAACTACCAGTGACACTGGCGAGCCGTACCGAGCGAGTGTCACGGTGAGGAGCCAGGTGCTCGCGGCATCTGGGGCCACCGAGTCGGAGGCGATGGAGCGGGTGGATTGGCTAACGGAGGTCATGGCGCGGAAGTACGCGCCGTGGCTGACCGCGAAAGAGGGCGAGCGGTGAAGGGCTGGTCAGCGCGCCACGAGCGCGTGCAAACGGGTCACGGCACCTTCGAGGAGCTCCCCTGCCTCGTGTACGAGGTGGAAGGCCGCCCGGCGCGGCTGGTTGCTTGCCTTGCGGACGGCCGCCTCGAGCACGCTGACAGCTACGACTCCTACCGGTCCATCCCGCTTGAGGCCCTGCAGTTGCTGCTCGACTACGTGGGCTGGGTGGTCACGCCGTCCCTGGACGAGGCCAAGCGGCGGATCGCGGTGCACGAGCGCAATCAGCGCTTCGAGGCGCGGCTCGCGAGCGACCCGAGGTTTGCGGCGTCTATCGCGGCGGCCGAGGCGCGCGGTGCCAAGCGCGAGGAGCACGCCGAGGCGCCGCGCATGCTCAGCGACGCCGCGTGCCGCTGCAGCGTCTGCCGGGGCGCTGGGACGACGCCGAGCGTCTGCTCCCGCTGCTACGCGAGCGTGCTCGCTCCGCTGCAGCAGCGCATGCGGGAGAGCGCCGGGATCAGCGAGGAGGAGTGGGAGAAGGACGTCGGCCCGGTGGCGGTGGCGGAGAGCCGCGTGGCGACCCCCCGCGAGGTCCTCAGCTACCGGAAAGGCGCATGGCTGTACCTTCCGGTCGGCGCCGAAGACGTCGCGGCGACGGTCCACTACTCCGAGGAGCCGTGCGCGGAGACCGGATGCGTTGGCTGGTGCTGGTGGGCTGCCGGCAGGTGGGGCGACGCCAAGACGCTCACCGCGGCCCAAGACGCGGCGGAGTCGTCGCTCCGCAAACGGGGGGTTCTGTGACTGCAAGGAAGGAAGAGGCCATGAGCAACGACGAGCGCATCACGCGATTCATGACGGGCAACATCGGCGTGCACGTCGGCACCGTCCACGCGCTGCTGCAGGGAGGCAGCGAGACGCGCCGCCAGCAACTCGCCGAGGAGCTGCTTGAGCGCGGTAGCGCGCTCGTCGAGGCGGAGGCTGCCGTCCGGCAGGCCGAGGCCCGCGTCAGGGAACTCGAGGCCCTGCTCGACCGCGAGCGCGAGGCCCACCGCGCCACGCGCGCCAAGGTGCCTCCGGAGTCGCCCGTCCGGCTCTTCGGCGCCGGAATCATCCGGACGGACCGCGAGGGCTACCCGTGGGTCATGAACAAGCTCGAGCCCGGCGCGGGCTGGGGCACGGTGGGGCTGCGCTTCGACAACTGGGACAGCCTGTTCCGGCGCTTCGCCGTGCGGATCGTGGCCGGGTACGTCGACGAGCACGGCCCGTTCTTTCGGTTCGAGACGGAGCCGGCGAAGGCGCGCCCGGAGGGGCCGTCGGCGCCGACGCTGCGCCCAGAGTACGGCTGGCAGCCGTCACCCCCCGCGGCCGTGCGCGCGCCGCTTCGGCACAACACGGCGCATATCGACCGAGAGCCGGAGATTCGATGACGCGGGAGGAGGCATGGGACGCGTTCGTGCGCGCGGATGGCATCGACCGCGCCGCGCGGGATAGCCTGTGGACGGCGCGGGTGGCTGCTGGCGCCGCCGCGCTGGCGCAGTGCCGCCGGCCGAGCGCGGCCAAGGCGGAGCGTCTGGCGGTGGCGCTCAAGCGGCTAGAGTGGACGGAGCGCCGGGCCTCGCTTGCGCGCCGGCGCCGACAGGCAAGCTGGCGGTCGTTTGAACGTATTGCGGCAACTCAACCCAGGAGATTCGATGATGGACAACTTTCATTTTGACATGACAAGCCTCGGCGCCGAGAAGTTGAAAAAGGCTCTCGGTCTCTTCGACCCTCCCGGCCGAAAGGTGGTCGGCTACAGCGTTGGTGATGCTGCGGCGATGGGGGGGCGCAAGCGACTCGTCCTGTACTGGAATGACTCGCTTGCGGCTACCAAGCTCCCATTCCCGATGACGCTTGAGCAGGCTGCCGACTTCGCTGCTGGCTGGCTTGAACATGCCGACTATGGCCGCGAGCCGGGCCACGACGGCAGCAACAGCAAGGGCTTCCGGCTCTACTGCGAGGGTTGGGGGCTGGTCGGAAGCGACCACTATGCGTTCGCAGCGATTGAGCCGGCGTGGGCGATGCACGGCAAGTGAGGTAGCCATGAAGTACGGCACGCGAGCAGACGAATACGGGATGATCAAGCGGCCAGCGGTGCTCTTCGGGCCCGGCGAGCACGTCTTATGGGAAGGCCGCCCCTATCAGGTGGCTCCTGAAATGCAGTGGCGGGGGCGGCTGCCGGGCGACCGCCTCTACCTCGTAGCGGAGGGCATGAACGGGCGCACGTGGCCCGAGATGGCTGGCACCCTGCGCGGCTACGAGACCAACAGCCACCCGGGGCTGTTCATCGAGACCGTCTGGGGCTCGCGCTTCCGCGACTCTTGGCGCGGAGATGTCTTGGTGCGCTCGGAGAGCATGGAGGGCATGCCGGACCGCTGGTTCTCGGGTGATGAGGTCATCAAGCGGGTGCAGGAGTCGAAGCCCGGGGCTCGAGTCGAAGAGCAACTCGCCCGCCGCATCGCCGGCGAGCACCTGCAAGACTTCTACTTGGGCGACGCGTCGATGCTCCCGGTCGGGGCTACGATGCGTGTGCTCGCGTCCGTCTCGCAAGACGTCCCGGTCACCGAGGAACACCGAGCGCAGCGCCACCCGTGCGCGTTCTTGCGCGGCTACCTGCCGGTGTTTTGGGGGTTCTCCAACCACGCTTGGCCCTCGCAGCGCCCTTGGCTCTCCCAGGGGGAAGCGTGAAGGCGCTCAGCATCCGGCAGCCGTGGGCGTGGTTCATCGTGCACGGGGGCAAGCGCGTCGAGAACCGCTCGTGGAAGACCGACTACCGCGGGCCGGTGCTGATCCACGCGTCGTCGTGGTGGAAGCCGGAGGAGGTGCACCTCGACGTTATCTCCGTCCGCAACATCGTCCCGCCGGGTCTGCGGCTCACGCTTGCAGACCTGCAGTCGCAACTCGGCGGCATCGTCGGCAAGGCGCGGATTGTCGACTGCGTGACGGCTTCGGATAGCGCGTGGTTCAGCGGGCCGTTCGGGTTCGTGCTTGAAGACGTCGAGCCGGTCCCGTTTTACCCGTGCCGCGGTCGGCTTCAACTCTTCGAGGTGGACTATGCACCCTGACACTGCCAAGTGGGAGCGCTGGCCATGAGCCGCACGCGCAGCTCGGAGCGCTGGCGCGGTCGCGCGGCCGCGCCCATCGACGACGACGACCTCGAGGGCGCCGCGGCGGACGGCGCCGAGCTCATCCCGGTGCACTGCGGCCGCTGCGAGACGCTGCTCGGCCAAGTGCTCATCGAGTCCAAGCCGGGCGAGTCGAGCATGAGCTACCACGGCCGCCAGCCGGCCGTGCGCATCACAGGCGACGACATCGCGCACGCGCTCTGCGGCCCGTGCGCGGCGGCGCTCACGCGGTGGATTGCGGCAGGGAAGGTTTCGTGATGGCGGGCGTAGGATAGGGCATGGCCATCTTCAAAGAGCCCAACTCCCAAGAGCCCAACGCTCAGCGTTTGGACGACCCTGCCAACGCGCTCGCCGCCGAGTGGCACGCCAAGCACGCCGAGCGCCCACCGCATGAGAGGGACGAGCCGAACGCCGAACTCGAAACCATCGCGAAGCTCGCGACGACCTTTGCGACGGCGCGCTTCCCGCGCGAGGAGGCGCGCCGGCGCGTCGCGGCCGCGCTCGCGGCGCTCATCGGCGGAAGCTACGTCGATGTGACGGGGAGCAAGCTCACGGAGGCGCTCGCGCCGTTCATCAAGGGCAGTGAAGGAGGACAGGCACCATGATCCAGCTAACGCGGCGACAGAAGGTGTGGATTCACTTCGGCGGCGTCCACGTCATGAACGACGAGGTCTCCTCGGTGCTCAAGACGATAGTGCGCACCAAAAAGGGCTACAACTTCCGGCTCGCGGAGGCCTTCCCGCTCCCCGAGAAGCAGAAGGCTGCAGGCCAAGAGCCGTACTCCTCTTGGCTCCTCTACCCGAAAACGGAGGAGTTCGAGCCGCTCTACCAGGAGTTGGCCAGACGTCGCGAGATCGTCCAGCGGCTGCACGACATTTGCAACCCCACCTTCCCCCTTTATCGTGCCCAGCCCGAGATCGCACTGCCGATAGCTGCGGGGCGGTGCCCGGTGGAGACGCTCGAGGCGGCGCTCGCCGCCGTCGAAGCCGTGCTTGCAGCGGGGAAGCCGTGAAGATCCTCACCATCGAGACCGGGCGCGCGCCCTGCGTGGTGCGCGTCGTGCTGGCCCTGACTGCCGCCGAGCGGCGCCGCTTCCGGCCGCCGCTCGGCACTGAGCACCTCGTTGCCTACGGCGTGGTGCTCATCCCCGAGCGCGGCGGCGCGGACGCTCCGCGGCGCTTCGAGTGGCGCACGCAGGTCGGCAGGCTGCCGCGCAGCATGGCGCAGCAGCTGGCGCGAGTGGTCGACGAGTTCCTCGACGTGGCGCTCACGATGGACCCCGAGGACGAGGCGGGCGAGCTCGCGCGGGTGTTCCGCACGGGCCGGCTGCCGGTGCCGGCGCCCGGCCGCGGGAAGGACCCGCGCAAGTGGGACGAGGCCGACATCGAGCACGTGGCTGCCGTCGGCAGCGGGTTTCTGCGGTCGTGCCTGCTCGACCGCGAGGAGGCCTACCGGTCTGTGAGCGGTGAGGCCGCGCCGGAGCGTGGGCATCTACGCTTGGTCAAGTGAGAGGAGTCGATATGGGTCGGGTGACGTATGGAGGTCCGATGATCGTAAAGAGGATTCTGAGTGTGAAACACGAGGGCGTTGAGTATCGGTGCAAAGAGCGAACCGGAGGTGGCAGCACGTCCCGCTCGCTTTGGTTGTCCAGAAACGGGCAGTCGCTGGACGATCCCACGGCCATGAAGTGCTTGGCAAGGGCTCAAGCAAACGAGGCGGCACGAACGGCGGAGATGAATCAAGAGAAAGAGCGCGCTGCGTTGCTCGCCGAGCTCTACCCGCCAGATCCCGAGCCTCCGGAGGCTACGGAGCACGTCTCAATGCGAAGCCTGGAAGAGGCTATCAAAGGCGCGATATTGCCAGGCGAGACGGCGGCTGCCGCTGTCGACCGGCTTGCGGCTGTCGCCGCGCGGCTCGACAAGGGAGTCATCATGCGAGCGGACAGCAACGAGCGAGCCCTCGACGACATACGAGACCTGCTTTCGCTCGATCCGTGCGCCGGCAACGCGATTATCCTAGAGCACCTGCTGGTCGCGTTGCCCCTGTCCGAGTGGGTCCGCGATGGGTTCGTGTGGTACCGCATGCTGAGCTCAGGCAAGCGCGTCTATCAGGTGTGGTACAAGGAGCATGGCGAGGAGTCGTGGTGGGTGCGGAATTCCGCTCTGCGTGGCACGCAGCAAGACAAGTATCAGTCTGCTGCCGATGCCATGAGGATGGCGGACGCCGAGCACGCGGAGTTGGTGCGGTGGTGCGTCGAACGCCGCGCCGAGCAGAACGCCCCGGAAGCGGAGGAGAAGTAGGCATGTCCCAGCAAGAACCCGGATACGCGCAGTACGGGCCCATGTTCACGTTCTTGAAGCGCCTCATCATGGCGGCGGTCGCGGCGGCGGTGCTCGCCGCGGTCGCCGCCGCGGGGCTGCTCGTCGCCGTGCTGGCGCTGTGACTCGGAAGGGCCCGCGGGAAACCGCGGGCCTTGTGCTTTACGAAGGCAGAAACCCGTCTCCCCGCCGTAGAACAACCCATGAAGACCTCCGCCACACCATCTGACGCCGCTCTTGCCTCGTGCCTCGCCGCGATGGGGGGCGCGCTATCGAGCGGGTTTCCTGCGCTCGACACTGCCCTCGAGGGCGGCTTTCCGCGCAGCGCCGTATCGGCGCTGGAAGGCGACCCGAGCCTCACCTTGCCGACCTTGCGCTCCGCGCTCGTGGCGCAGCAGCGCGAGGAAGGGTCGGGGCTTGCGGCGTGGGTGGGCCCGGGCTTCGATGCCGCCGCGTTCGCGCGCGTCGGCGGGGATCCGGACCGCGTGCTCATCGTCGAGGACGTCCGAGGGGCAGAGCGCCTGCTCAGCCTCGTGCGCCTCGACCTCATGGTGGTGCTAGCCCCAAGCCTTGGCATCGCAGCGGGGCTCGAAGCGCCGGCGCGGGCGTCGTCGGCCGCTGTCGTCGTCGCGAGCGAGAACGATGCCTCGTGGGGAGCCTGCGCCCTGGTCTGCCTGCTCGCCGGCCGTGTGGAGCGCGTGGAGGCTACGGTGGCGCTGCACCGGTATTCGCTCGGGGCGCCCCCGCGCGCGACCTACGACGCGAGCGAGCCCACGGATCAAGCGAGCGGCTGACGGCGCTGCTGGGTCGACCGAGGAAGTGACGGTTGACGGGGGCGGGGCGCGGGTCGTACAACCGAGTGCATGCCTAACCGCCGCACTCGGCTCGCGAGCGCTCTACTGCTCACGCAACTCACTGCCGGCCAGCGCCGCGTGGTCGAAGTGGTCGCGAGCGGTCTTGGGACCGCTGAGGCTGCCGAGCAACTGAACATCACCCGGCAGGGGGCGCATAAGCTGTGGCTGAGCGCGTGCACGAGCTACCGCGTCGCCGCCGAGCACCAGACGGCCGCGGCCGCGGAACTCGACGTGTCGTCGCTGCCCCCTGCGAGCTTCGCCACGCGCCAGGGGCACAAGGAGCTCCGCGCGCGCGCCCGAGCCTGCCTCGCCGGCGCGGTGCTCACGGAGAAGCAGCGCGCGGCGCTGACGCATCTTGCCGAGCACGGCAACATCCGGCAGGCAGCTCGCGAATGCGGCTGCAGCGCGGTGACGGTGCACACGGCGCTGCGGAGGCTGCCCGCGGGGGCGCTCGTGCAGCCGTTCGATTCTGGCGACCTTGAGGCTTGCAGCCCGGCCGGTGGGCAGCTAGGCTGAGGGGGCGCGCTTGGGCATAGGTACGCAGGGAGATCCTCGCGTCGGGTTATCGTTGGTTGCCTCATGAAACACCCAGGTGTGCACTTTGCTCCCTTCTTCCTCCATCACCACGACGGCCGCCCGGGTCACTCGGGCGGCCGTCAACTTTCTCGGGTAGTGGACACAGCAGGCGCGATTCGTGTACGGTAGCCGCGTGCACCCCACCGCAGGACCAGAGGCTGCAGAGGAAGCCGGAACGCGCTCGACCGCGGCCGGACTGACGCTGCTTTTCGTGCTGACCGCGGCTGCGGTCGGCGCTGCAGCGGCGGGCGCCCCGGGCGCCGGAGCGGGGCTGCTGCTCGCGGGCGGGGCTCGCAACGCCTACGCTAGCTCGAAGCTCGCCTCCGACGAGAAGACGGCCTATGAGGCGGGGAAGATGGGCCTCCTGGGGCTCACGCAACTGGGCGTCGGCGCGTGGCTCGCGTACGTCGCGGCAAGCAAGAGGGAACGATGATTGACTTCACGATGACGCGGGTGCTCAAGGCATACCAGGGCGCGGCCGCGATCTACCAGGGCGAGTCGACCGATGTCCCGGTGCTCTTGCAGCCGGTGGGTCAGCCGTCCTTCGGCGACACCATCAAGTTCTTCGAGCCGGACAGCGCTACGGCGGTGCCGAGTCCGCTCGCGACCTTCGCGCCCGTGCAACTGGGCTCGCGCGTGGTGCTCCTGCTGCCGTTCATGACGAACCCCAGCCTGCAGCTGCCGCAGGCTCCCGAGACGCAGTACACCTACACGCCGGTGTGGCGCACTCGCAGCCCGGTATCGCGGTCGCAGCAGACGCAGGTCGGTCACGCCCTCCCGGTCGACGCCCCGCCGAGTCAGATCGGCAACGAGCCGCGGCACGAGTTGATTGCAGCCTGGACGTCGGCGGCCTTCACGCCTCCGGCCGCGACGGCCTTCGCGACGCCGCTGCCGCCCGCGGGCAGCGCCCCGGAGGCGGAGTTCCTGCTCTACTACGACGGCATGCAGCAACTCTACAACACGGCGTACTATCCGGCGCCCTACACCCGCGTCGAACTCGAGTGCGAGGGCGACGAGCTCGCGCTGCTGGTGCGGCCGGTCGCTCCTGCCCGCGAGTGGGACTTTGCGCCAGGCGGTGCGGACGCGAACTTCGCGGCGCGGTACATGGAGAACCCGGTCTTCCCGACGGGCTACCTAGCGCAGATCGGGGCCTACCTGCTGACCGGGGAGCGCTCGCCATGACGCTCGCCACGCTGGTCGCAGAACTCCGCGCCATCGACCCGCGGCTGCCCTACCTGCTCACGGCCGCCCTGTGCGGCGTACTGGTGTGGCTCTGGAAGACCCTGAGCCCGACGACCTTCGAGCAGGTCCCCCCGCGCGCGCGCGCGCTGCCTGCGGCGGCCATCGGCGCGATCCTCACGGCTGGCTCCACCGAGTCGCTGCACACGCTGCTCGTCGACCTGGTGTTCGGCGCGTTCGCCGGCGTGACGGCGGTCGGTGGCCACGAAACGCTGCGCCGGCTGGCGCTCGGCCCGCAGGAAGCGACGGCGGCGCCTGTGCCGGTGTCGCCCACCGAGCCTGCCCAGCAGCCGAACGCGAAGTCGGACGCTGAACTCGCGGCCGTCGACGCTTTGAAGCGCCCAGGTCTCGAGACTGTGTACGGCAAGGCCGAGAAGACTGCGGAGACGCCGCCGGCGTCGCCCCCTGAGCCTGGAGACCCAGCCACCGAATGACCCGCCCCAACAACACCACCCACACTGGCGTGGCCGAGTCTCTACTCGCTGCGCCTCCTAGCAGCGCCCCGACGCTTGAGGCCGTGTACGCGCGGCAGTGCCTCCCGGCCCCCTTCCCGGGCGGCCGGATCATGGCGCTGCTGGAGCTTGAGCGCTCGATGCGCGGCCAGCAGGTACCGGAATGGCTGAAGCAGCGCTGACGCCGCAACTGCTCACGGTCGGCCTCAGGCGCCCGCCGGTGGAGCCGGTCCCGGTGGGTCCGCTGCATGCGGGCGACCAGGTGACCGTTGACGTGGCGGGCGCGGGTTGGGCGCTCGTGTGCCTGACGGAGGTGCGCGGGGAGCTTCTTTCGGGCATCGTCACCCAGGTGGCGGGGGAAACGAAGCTCACGGCCGGGGACCGGGTGCGGCTGCTGCAGCGCGAGATTTACTCGGTCGAAAGCATCGGAGAATCATCATGAGCAACTGGCGAGAACACTTTGCGGACGTACAGGGGCACCTCGACGGGCAGGGCGCCGGCTACGGCGTCTTCGGCGGCAGCGGCGCCGAGCATGCCTTCACGGTGGAGGACAGCGGCCTTAGCGCTGAGGGCCCCGTCATCGACTGCACCTGCCAACACTGCGGCAACCGCGTGCGCTGGACGCCCTCGTGGATTGAGACGGCCATCGTCTCGCAGAAACAAGCGCCCCGCGACGACGCGACGGGCGTCTCCTGGGTTTACAGCCCGCAGGAGATGGCCTTCATGTACCCAACGCCCTGCGGGTCGTGCGGGCAGCGCATGAAGTCGTTCACCATGACGCCAGACGAGGCGGGCAAGTACCTCAACAAGGGCATCCAGGCGAACCTCGTCGACCAGACGTGGCTGCAGGGGATGCTGCAGAAGATCCGCGCTGCCAGCGTCCGGCGGTAAGGCATGACGGGGTGCCCGAACGGCTGCGGCGTGGAGTACCTGCTGTCCATGGGAGACTGGACGTGGCTGTGCTTTGCGTGCAAGGGCGTGTTGCGGCACCCGCTGGCTATTGACCGGCACACGCACAGCGCCCCGCGACGGCTTGCCGACTGGAGGACCACTGGGTCTCAGCGCGAGCACTTCATCGCGTCGGTCACTGCCTGCAAGGCTGAACTCGAGGCTAGCATGGCCCGCATCCTGGCTCCGCAGCCGGTGCCGAGCATCATGCCGGAGGGCTTCACCACAGACTCGCGGCCGGTGCTCCCATGAGGGCGCGCGCGGAGTGCGAGGATAGCGAAATCACGCCCCTGCCGAAGGCGGTCGCGGCGCGGGTGCTTGAGCCGTACTTCCAGCGGCTCGTGTCGCGATTCGTCGAGGCGGGGCTCACGCGCGCGAGCAAGACCCGGCTGCAGGTCGACGTCAAGATGCACGACACGCCCCGCCACTTCGCAGCGTGCCGCGACGACGGGCTGCTCGTGCTGGTGGCGCCGCAACTGTGCGACCAGCCGGTGCCGACGGTCGAGGGGATCCTCGCCCACGAGCTCGGGCATGCCGCCGACTTCTTGTACCCCGCCGAGTGGGTGCTCCGCGGTCGGCGCGTCGTGCGCCGGCGCCGGGAGGACTTCGAGGAGGAGGAGTGGGAGCGCTTCGCGCGAGCATGGCAGAAGCGCGACGCGGACGCGGTGGAGCTCACCGCGGACGGCATCGCTGAGTGGGTGCTCGGCACGCCGCTCGGCTACTGCGGTCCGTGCCGTCTGCAGACGCTTGGCGCGCCTGAGTGCGGCCGGCGGCCGGTGGGGCTCCGGTGAGCGACTTGCGGTGGATTGAGCGCGCGCTTGAAGGCGCGCAGGTGCACGCCCTCGAGGACTACTTCCCTGCGACCGCTCGCGGAGAGTTGCAGGCCCGCCGCGGTGAGATTCTCGTCGAGGCCGGCGACCTCATCATGGTGGGACCGGGCGACGGCACGGTGGTTCCCATCGACGCCGCGAACCTCGAAGCGATGCCCGAGAATATCTTCGATTTCGACAGGCTGCTCACGCTGGTGGACGCCGCGTCGGCGTCGCCTGGGACGTACACATTCGACATGGGGTACGCCGACGTGACCCTCGAGCACGGCGCGCTTGTCGCGCAGGTGCGCGACGGCAACCACCGCACATTCGGCGCGGCGCTCGTGGGGGCGGACCCGGTGCCGGTGATGCTGTCCGACAACGTGTCGCAGCAACTGCGGGCCGGCGAGCAGGACGCGCTCTATCGCGCCATCCGCAAGGCGCAGCGCGACCAAGGGCTGCCGCAGCTGACGCGTCGGCGCCAGAAGGCCAAGGGGACGGCCGTGGCGGCGCTCGCGGCTGCGGAGCAGGATTTGCTTGACGCTCAGGCCGCGCTGCTTGAGGCGCAGCAGGACTTCCTGCGGCGCTGGGGCTTCCACGAGAGCGGCTACCCCGCCGAAGAGCAACTCGCCCGAGCAGGAGTGTTCTGGCGCGAGCGCGCGCGCGCCATCGGCCGCGAGGCGCTCGAAGGGGACGAGTTAGTCGACCGGATATGGGCGCTCAACGAGCAGCGCGCTGAGGCGGCAGCGCGAGCGCGAGCGGCCCGCGAAGCTGCCGGCCTTGACCGGCAGCAGCGCTACGACCCTGCGACGGGGCGCGTGGTCAGCCTCTGAAGGCGAAACGCCCCGGGCCGGCGGGCTCGGGGCGTGCGGCGGGCGGCGGGCGGCAGGAAGAGCGCTCAGCGCTCCACGTCGTCGTTGATCGCGACGGTCGAGCGCCACTCGGTGATCTCGTGCTCGCGCAACTCGCGGTAGCCGGCGACGTTCGGCTCGCGGTCGAGGTAGCTCGTGTCGCCGCCGCAGAAGACGCCGACCCATTCGGCGCCTACGAGGTCGCGGTCCGACCAGGGCGTGTAGACCTGCAACTCGGGCTGCGGCTCGTCCACGAGGTCGCAGGGGCCGTCGCCCCACACCACGTAGAGCTTCGCGGCTGCCACGAGCGCGTCGAGCGCACGCTCGTGGAAGGCGCCGGCGTCGTCGCCGAAGTCGGCTCCCACGGCGCGAGCTTCAGACTCGGCGGTGCCGAGCCACTCGTCGATGTCGCGGCGCGAGCCGCCCGCGAGGTCGAACTCGCGCACGGCGCTCGCGGGGCAGTGGTCAGCGCCGACCACGGCGTTCCAGTAGCCCTCGTAGTCCGAGGCCGCCGCGCCCTCCCAAGCCTCCTCGAACCCCTCGTCGCCCTCGAACACGGGGTCGCTGTTGGTGAGGATGACACGCTCGCCGTCTCCCCGGACGACTCCGATCATCCGACCGTCGCCGGTCCCGCGCTCCCACGCGACCTCGAACCCAAGGTCGCCAACCCACGCCGCTGCCGCCGAGCTACGTGCGGCGAGCCACTCCGCGTCGTCTTCATCGGCCACCTCGGGGAATCCCGACCAGTCGATGTCGTCCTGGTTGGGGCCCATCAACTCGATGGCGTCGTCGGGGCCGTAGTCGCTCGGGTCCACGAGCCAGGCTTCGCAGCACCCCGTATCGCGGAAAGCGCGCAGCGCGGCGATGCGCGCCTCGCCGGTCAACTGGCCCCCCCCCTTGTGGAGGCCCCACACGGGCACGGAGGCCCACGGGCGGAGGGTAGGAGCGGTGGCGGCGGCGGAGTGGTTCGAGGTGGTCATGGTGGATGATACGAGTGGCGGGCAGGAGTCTTCCCTCGGGGGGAGCGAAAAGCGAAACGCCCCGAGTTGGGAGGCTCGGGGCGGAGGGCGATGCGGCAGACCTTCACTCGCCGTAAATTTCGCGGGCCCGGCGGAGCGCTGAGCTGCGCGTGGCGTAGCTGTAGCCGCCCGCGCCCGGCAGACCTGCCTTGCTGCGGCAGGTGAAGCCGGAGCAGCCGGTCAGCCGCCGCATCTCAGCCGTCAGGCTGCCCTCATATTGCGCATTCCGCTCATTGTAGCGAGCGACGTAGTAGCGGCCGTTGTGCTCGATGACGCAGGAGGCGTAGGTCGTCGTGTTGGTCATGGTGGGTGATACGGGCGGCGGTCAGGAGTCTTCCCTCGGGGGAGCGAAAAGCGAAACGCCCCGAGCGGTCGGGGCGCATGATTCAGAGGGCTTGCGGAGACTGGAGGCTCATGTTCTTGAGCCCATCGAAGCTCCCGTCGATTACGAGCCGAATCGGCGCTCCGGGATAGGCCCGCTCGACGTCGCTGCGCCCGTAGGCCTTCACGCGGAGCCCCCACACGAGGTAGGTGTGCCGCGGATCGCGCGCGGCCGGCACGGGCTCGGCATCATCGGCAAGCGTGCGGATCAACACGTCGGCGGGCTCGACGCCCTTGCAAACCTTGCAAGCCTTCTGCGCGACCGCACCGCGACAGTGGCCGCAGGCGCGCGTCTCGAAGATGTCGACCACGCGGCCAGCGGTGGCGCTGCGGTAGTGCTCCGCCTGCCCGACGGCGCTCTCGAGCGTCGCCATGACGGAGCAGCCGTGCTCGCCGCGCACCTTGACGAGGTAGCTCATCTCCCACACGGCGCCGAGCCGCCGGATCTCCGCCGGCCGGAGCTTGCGACAACTCTTCCAAGCGCGTCGCGCGGCGGCGCACGTCGCGCAGTAGAAGCCGTTCTCATCAACGTGCGACACCGCCCTGCGGCAGTCGGCACGCATCGAGCAGGAGACCGGAGCGGTGATGGCGGAGTAGTCGAGCGCGGTGGTCATGGTGAGTGATACGGGCGGCGCCCGGAGAGCTTCCTCTGAAAAGCGAAACGCCCCGAGCCGGTAAGCGCGGGGCGCAGGAGTCAGATGTGCGCGCTCACGGCGCGCCGCACGTCGGGCCACTGCCCCGCGCTGCCGTAGAGGCGCACTTTGCCGCTTTCGTAGACCGTGGCGTGCCCCATCGACGTGCGGGAGAGCGGGTCGCTGTAGAAGACGGTGCTTGAGTGCAACTCGTCGCGCACCAGCGTGTGCAGGCGCGTGGGGTCGACGGTCGCGATCTTGCGGGCGATGCTCTGGTGGAGGGGTAGGTCGCTCATGGTGGAGGATACGCGGATCCGACCAACCCCCTTCCTTCCGCGCCCAAACTTGCGCCTGCGCCTGCCCCGCCGGTAGGGTGGCAGCCATGTCCTCTCGCCCCCGCACCTCGCGCCGCCCCTCCCGCCGCCCTGCGGCCAAGCGCACCCCCTACGTGGCCTACGGGCTGGGGCTGCTCTCGCTGGGGCTACTCGTGCGCGGTCTGTGGCGGCCGTCGCGCGCGCTGGTCGACGCGGGTACCGTCTCGCACTGCCCGTCGCAGCCGCAGGCCTCAGCGGCCATGGGCTACGACAACTGCAACCCCAGCGTGAGCGTGGACCTCACGGCGTCCTCGCCGGTGTACGCGCTCGGGGCCGGCAAGGTGGTGCACGTCGAGGAGCGAAAGGCGCAGCCGGCGTCGATGCCTGGCGCCGCGGCCGAGGGCGCCTACGTGTACTTCGCCCTCTCCAACGAGCCGGTGGTGCTCGCCATCGAGGTGCTCGGCAAGGTCACGGGGTTGCCGGCGGCTGGGGCGGAGTTCGGGATCGGACAGCAGATGTTCCGGGCCGAGCAGGGCGCGCAGGTCCGGCTCGAGGCGCGCGAGCTCCTGCCTGCGACCTCGAGCTCGCCCGCGCGCACGCGCGCGCTCGACCCGCTCGCCTGGCTCGTGGCCCGGGGCCGGACGCTGACCCGCTCGGGCACCCCCGCGAGCACCTGCGGCCTCGACGGGCGCACCTACCGGCCGCCTGCGCCCGCGGCGAACTGCCCGCCGCTCGCGCTGCCGGTGGCTTCCCCTTACCTCATCCTGCCGGTGACGGTGCAGCAGCAGCCCGCCAAGGGGGCGTGAGTGGCCCGGCGCATCGACGAGCGGCTGCCGCTGCCCGCCTTCGAGGGGCAGGCGGGCCACCAGACTGAGTGGCTCGGGCCCTCGTTTGCGCCGTGGGCTGTCGTGCGCTTCGACGGGCGCGATCCGCCGCTGACGGGCGGGTTCCCGGTCACCGTGCTGAGCGGCCCACGCAAGGGGGCGCACTTCGCCGTCTACCCGCTGCTCGAGCGCACGGACGTCCCCGAACTCTGGGGCTTCATGGGGGGCGGGGCGGCGCTCACCGCGCGGCCGCTCGGTCCGCTCAAGGGGTTCACGGCGGAGGCTGAGCTGCCGACCGACAAGGGCCTGCTCACGCTCCTCCGGCCGGTGCAGCCCGGCTACCAGTCGTCGGTGGTCGACGTGCAGGAAGCGCACGCGGCCGCGCGCGCGGCGGGCGGCGGCATCGTGACCGCGGCGTCCTTCCCGTTCGAGCGGCGGCAGGAGCCCGTCGAGCAAGAGGGGCCCGACCTCGGTGAGTACGCCGTGGCGGCTGTGGGCGGGCTCCTGGTCGGTATGGTCGTGGCGAAATACTTGTAGGACTTCGGGAAAGGCACCCATGGCACGCACAGCTACCGAACTCGCAGCTGACCTCCAAGCCGGCGGCGCCGCCGACCTCGACCGCAGGGTGCTCGCTCTCATCAAGGGCGGCGCGCTCGCTGGTCCGTGGCGCGATCCGCGCCGCATCCCGTGGCAGCCCATCCACTCCAAGCTCGGTAGCGACTCAGCCCTCTTCTGGGTGGCGCCGCTGCCCGTGTGCATCGGCAGCGACGACGACTTCATGTTCGCGCCGGTCAGCGCGGACACGCAGCAGCAGATTGCCGACATGTACGGGCTCGTGCAGCCCACGACCAAGCTCCTCGACCTCTGCCGCGCGCAGGGTGTGCAGGTCAATCCCTGCACGCAGCCGGCGGACCGCGCCGACCGCCTCGCCAAGGGCTACTCGCCCGACATGAAGGACGCGCTCGCGAGCTTGCGCTTCACGCGCGAGACGCTCGCGCGGCTCGCTGGTCGCTCGGGGCTGCCGGGGCTGCCCTTCAAGGGGTGGATGCTCACCAACCGCGCCGAGGTGCCGGGGCAAGCCTACAACTACGGCTTCTACACCACGGGCCCTACGTCTGCGGACGGGCCGTACCGATCCACGAGCGGCATGGTACTCTGGCAGCAACTCTCAGGGCGCCACAACTCGCGCCACTGGGACTACTCGCAGGTCGGCATCTACTTCGCGCAGTCGTGCACGGTGAACGGCCGCGAGCGGCGCCTCTCCGACGTGCTGCTCGACCCGGTGTTCGCGCGGCTCGCGTCCAACGAGGGCGTGCTCAAGACGCTGCGCCAGCCGCTGCTCGACCAGAGCGGGGTCATCGCGCCGCGCCCGTCGCAGCCGGCTACCGGGCAACTCGTGTTCAAGCGCGTGCTCCGGCTCGGCTCGCACGACGGCGTGGGGGAGCGCCTCGTGGCGGACGTGCAGTTGTTCCTCGGCTGCCGGCCCGACGGCGCATTCGGGCCGACGACGCACGGCCTCAGCCGCGAGTTCCAGCGGAGCGTCGGGCTCGCGGACGACGGCGTGTGGGGCCCGAAGACGTACGAGGCCGCCAACCGCACGCTCGCGGTGCGCGCCGCCACCAACGCGTCGCTCACCGTGACGACGCCCCAGCTCACGCTGGTCCCGCCGCTGCCCATCCCCTCGGCGCTGCGCGTGCCGATGCCGCTCGTGGCGGGGTTCCGGCAGGCGAAGCACTACAAGGCGGTCACGCGCAAGCCCACCAAGATTGTCCTCCACACCGCCGAGATCGGCGAGATCACGACCGGCGCCGAAGCGCTCGTGGCAGCCTGCGCGACGAGCGAGCGGGTCGCGTCCTGGCACTACAGCAGCGACTGCGACTCGATCTGGCAGTCGGTGCTCGACGAGCACGTCGCCTACCACGCCCCGGGCGCCAACCACGACGGCATCGGCATCGAGATCACGGGCCGCGCGCGGCAGACGGCCGCCGACTGGCGCGACGACTTCTCGCTCTCGACGCTCGAGCTCACCGCGTGGCTCGTCGCAGGCCTGTGCCGCAAGCACGGCATCCCGGTCAAGTACGTGGACGAGAAGGGCCTGCTCGCAGGAGAGAACGGCATCACCACGCACCACGACGTGACGCAGGCCTTCAAGCGCTCGTCGCACACCGATCCGGGCGCGCACTTCCCGATGGCGGAGTTCGTGGCGCGCGTGCAGCAACTGCTCGACCAGTCCGTAGAGCCCCCGGCTCGGGCTGCCTGAGGAGATGAGTCATGGCCCGACGCTACCGCAAGAACGACGACGAGAGCGACCGCGACGCGCTCATCCCGCCCCTCGACGCGTACGGGTCGACGGCGTGGGAGGAGATTGAGGAGTTCGCGGCGAGCGGCGAGCGCGTCGCCGCGACCGACCTCAAGCCGTGGGTCGACCCCACCTCCCAGAACGACTACTACATCGCGGCTGGCGGCGACGACTCCGACGAAATCTTTGCCGCCGAGTACCTCTTCCCGCGCCGCGAGCCGCTCTCCGACTGGAACGAGGCTGAGCGGACCGAGGGCGTGTGGATGGTCTACTTCGCGCAGCTGCAGTCGCCCACTGCATCGGAGCGCAGGCTGTGGCGCGGGGTTTACCGCGAGAGCAACACGGTCGGCGGGTACGACGTCCGGATGTCGCAGTGCTACCTCTTCCGCGGCACCGGCGCTGAGGTGGAAGACTTCGGGGCGTCGGTGCGCGAGGCAGTCAAGGACTGGGTGTCGGGCGAGGCGCGCGTGGTGGTCGACTCCGGCGCTACCACCGAGCACACCGAGTACGAGTACGTCCGCGTCTATGACGCCAGCGACCCCGAAGATATCTCGGCCTACGACGGCAAAGTCGTCGTCTTACAAGACACGGTGTTCGGGCTCTGGTGGACCAAGACCGAGGAGGCCGAAGAGAACGTCGACGTTGAGGGCCCCTTCGAGACGGAGAGCGGCGCTAATCGCAGCGCCCAGCGGCAGGCGAATAGCTCCGACGACCGCACGCGCGATGAAAGCGGGATGAACGCCGATCAGGTCTACCTCAACCGGCAGGCCGATCCGGAAGACGAGATGCCTCCTCGCGAAGGCGTCGACTGCACTAAACTCCGCGGCACGATTGCTATCGTGTATCAGCCGAAGTTGAAGCGGCTGATGCGGGTCGTCCCAGATCGCACTAACTCGATAGAGGTGCTCTTCGGGGACAGTCTCCGTGGCAGCGCCTACCTCGACGACGACTCGATGGGGCAGTGCGCTCGCACGCATTCCCCGAGCAGCCGCGTGCGCGTCGGCACCGGCGACGGCATGGCGCTCTACACGGGGCTGGCGACGCTCGCCTATCAAGGCTGCGAACGCGAGTGCATCGGGTCGTGCCCTACGAGCTCTGCCTACGGAACGCGCTCGGGCGCGGCGGACCGATGGTGGGCGGCTGCCGTAGAGCGCGGTCTCGCGGAGCGGGAAGTGGGCGGCTGCGACTCGATTCAACTTGAGACCCTCGTCGACGCAGGGTTGGTGTTCTGGATGCAGTACGAGGGCCACTACGCCGGTTGGATGGCCGCAGCCCGCGAGAAGTACGCGGCAGCCTTCGCCTCCGCCGAGCCCGACCCCGACCCGGACACGCTCAAGCTCATCAGCGAGGTGCTCTCCGAGCTCATCGCCGAAGAGGACTACGCCGCCTGGCGAGCCGCGCACCTGCCGGACGAGGAGGCCGCGGTCGCGGCGACGCCCAACCGGCGCGGCGCGCGCTCGCGCAAGCCTGCGTTCGTGACGGAGGACCTCGAGGCCTACGTCGATGAGCTGTACGCAGGGCTTGAGGGCCTGTGAGCGCCAGCGCGGAGTTCGACGGCGACGTGCTCGCTGTCGTCTACCAGCCGAAGACGCGAGAGTTGCTAGGCGTCTACGACGATGGACACGCCGGCGTGCTCCTCGTGTCCGACCAGTCGGTGCTCGGCACGGCCAACATCGACACTCCCGAAAACGACGTCGATGGCTGCGCGCGCGCCCACGCCCCTGGCGTGACGCATGTGGGCCGCGGGTACGGCCTAGCCTTGTACGCTGCCCTCGGGTGCTTGGCCTACAGTCTCTACGACCAAGAGTGCATCGGGTCGTCGGGCCAGGTCGGCTTCGAGGGCCGCACGCCGCTCGCGGCTCGGTGGTGGGAGAAGGCGCTGCGCAGCGGGCTCGCGCGCGCGAGCACGCATGGCGAGTTCATAACCCTGCAGTCATTCATCCGCGCGGGGTTGGTGTTCTGGATGGCGGAGCCTGGCAGTCACGAGCGCGAGCTTGCGCAGGCGCGGCGCCTCTACGCTCCTGCGTTCGCGGCCGCCGCCACCGATGCGTTGCTCGCGCCGCTGGTCGCGAGTGTGCTGGGCGAGCTTCTGGCTCACGAGGATGTGGCCGCGTGGCGGAGCGCTCGCTTGACCCCTAACCGCCGCCGGGGCCGCAGGCCGACATTCGTGACAGCCGAGCTTGAGGCGCACGTCGACGAGCTGTACGCGGGGCTTGAGGGACTCTGAACACGAAAACTTGCGCGCCCCCGCCATCCCTTGCGAGAGTGCGGCAGGCTCTCCTCTCACGAAAGAACCAGACCATGAGCATCATCTTCGCCTCGTCTCCCACCGGCCCCGTCCTGGGCACGGGCATCCCGAACATCTTCACGCTCGAAGCGGGCTCCGCCGTGGACCTGCAGCGGCTCGTCGACGAGCAGCTCGCGGCGCTCGCCGTCTCGGCGCCCTCCTCGCTGCTGCTCGCAGTGAGCCCGGCCGCGGCGGGCGACGGGAGCCGCTTCGCTCTCTCTCTGGTCGTGTCCATCGGCTCGCAGGATGCGAACTACCTCAGCACCGCTGAGGTGGCCCAGGCCGCTCCGTCGCTGGGCAGCTTCGCGGCGCAGACCACCGCGCAGTCCGCCATCGTCATCGCCCAGGGCGGCACGGCGGCAGAGGCAACGGCGGCGCTGACCGCCGGCGTGGTCGCTGCGAAGCCTGCGACCGCGGTCAGCTCCATCGCGACCTCGCAGTTTGGCCCCGAGCTCATCGGCTCGGCGAACGGCGCGCAGTGGCTCGCCGTGTGCGTGCTCGCCGACCTCGGCAACGCGTAAGAGTGACCGGGCCCGGCGCCTCGCGCAGCCGGGCCCGACCCGCTCAGTCGTAGCTCGCAGTGAAGGGCATTGTCCCCGTCTCGAGGAAGCGCCGCGCGCGCACGCCGAGGAGTCGGCGCCGGAGCGCATACCACAGCGGGTAGCGGTGCGCGTCGCCCTCCTCGACCAACTGCTCAAGGAGCAGCGGGCAGCGCTTCGCTATCTGCGCTGCGGTCATCTCGACGTGGCTCCGTGCGCGCGTGCCGGGCTTGACCCCCACGCGCTCCCCCGTGCGGTTCGAGACGAACTCGCCGTCTTGCTCGTGCACGAACACGGTCGCCTTGAGCCTCTTGTCGAAGCTCTTGGCCAACTGATTGACCGACCGCACGAGCTTTTGGTCGGCCGGGTTGAGGCTGCCGTTGTTGAGCAGCACGCGGGCAAGGGGCCGCCAGGTCTCCTCGCTCACGTGCGCCGCAAGCTCGGCGACAGCGCGCTTGGCGGCCGCTGGCTTGTCCGGCCAGAAGCCCACCCCCATGCCCGTTTCAAGGCACGTGACGGTGTAGTGTTGAGGTTCGGTCACGCAGGGCGTGGCCGCCCACGCGCCGACGACGGCGATGGGCGTGACGGAGCGGATCTCCCAGCCGCGTTTCCCGTCGGCTACCCGGATGTTGACGTCAGGGAGAGGAGTCGTGGTGCGCTTGGTTGCCATGGCTCAGTCTACGGCCACGCAGCGTTGATCTTCCCTCACGCGTTGAACACGCCACCCCCTGAACCGCGAGTCTTTTCGCCAGTGGCGCTGCACGAACGCGTCATCCCAAGTGTCTACCGGTTCGGGGTAGTGCTCCTCCGTGATTGCATATCGCACAGCATCCTGCCGAGTAGCAAAGCGCGGGGCTTGGTGCCACGGCCCCCAGATCCAAGGCCGCGCCATCAAAGGCGCCGGCGCGCGCCCGTAGTAGTGCCGACGCTGCAACTCCCATTGAGCGGCTGCCTTGCTTGCCATGGCTCATCCCCTCACGGGTGGGCGTCGAGGTCAGCCGCGTCGGCTTCTTCCTGCTCTGCGCGCCACTCCGACCACGCATCGCGGTAGCTGTGGTCCCCATCGTTGTATTCGACGGAGGTGAGCCCCTGTTTCCCGGTCTCCGGGTTCTGCGCCCAGGTGTCGGTGGTCCTGAGGCACCCGCAGTGGCGGCAGACCTCGTGGCAGATGACCCCGCCCCCGTGGCCCTGGACGCCGGGGTTCTCCCGGAGACCGCCGAGCACGGCGTAGGGGGTCACCCAGTCGTGTTCACCCTCGGGGCACGAGGGCTCGTCGGGCTCGACCTCCACCTCGAACGAGTCGCGGTCGTCGAGGTCGAGCTTGATGCCGCCGAGCTTGAGTCGGGTGAAAACGTAGACGGTGACCCACGACGTCTTCGACGCGTCGCCCCAGTCGCCGCCTGCGACGTATTCCTCAGCGGCCTCGCGGGCGCTCTCTGCGTCAATCTCATTCTCAGCGTTGCCGTCGTCGGCGACGTAGACGGTCTCCCCGTGCTCCCGGAGCAGGGCGATAGCGGCTGCGTCGTCGCCGTCGTCGAGGAGGGCCTGGATGGTGGCTTCGATGTCGGTGTTGGCGGTCGTCATGGCTCAGTCTACGGCCGCATCGCGGTTATCTTCCCCCGCGGCGACTGCCAAAACTTGCGCCGAGGCCTCCCGGCGGCTGAGACTGCTCCTCGTGACTACCACCCGCGATGTGCTCGCCGGCCTCGGCCTGGTGCTCGGCTCCGTGGCCGCAGCCAGCCTCACTGGCCGCCGCGCGGCCTCCTCCGCTGAGGCTGCGCCGGGCGGCGTGTCGCTCGCGCTGGGCGGCGGGCCCCCGGTGGTCATCTCGACCTACGCCGGGGGCATCGAGTGGTGGCCGGGCACGCAGCCGGCGCTCATCGACTGGCCGGGCGTGCGCTCGTCGCCCGCCGCGCACCCGTCGTGGTCCGGGCCGGCAGACGCGCTCCGCGGCTCCGACGGGCGGCTGCTGCCGGCGCTGCTGCGCAAGTACGGGCACGCCAGCGCGAGCCGCGTGGCCTGCATCGGCTTCAGCGCGGGCAGCAACTCGGGGCTCAGCCAGTTGCTGCGCCATCCGCTCGACCGCGCGCAGATCGACTTCGTGGGCTCCTTCGACGGCATCCACGGCTACGTCGGGCAGTACCCGCCGCCGCAGGGCAACCCGCTCGCGTACTTCAAGTTCCGAGAGCAGGCCGACCCGTGGCTCGACTTCATGCGTCAGGCGGCGCTGGGCCTGAAGGGCTGCGTCATCACCGCCTCGAACGTCGCCCCGCCGGGGGCCGACTTCACGCAGACGCGCCTCGCGCTCACCTCGCTGCTGCAGGCACTCGGGACGCAACTCGGCCGGCTCTCGCCCGGCGACACGCCGTGGACCAGCCCGCCCCTGCTCTACCGCCCCGGCGACGCGCCACTCCCCGCCGCGACCCTCGCGCAGGTGCGCGAGTCGTGGGGCACGACCGCGACGGCAACGATGGGCCATCTGAACGCGCTCGAAGCCCCGAACGGGGACCAGAAAGAAGACCACATCAAGCAGGCCAAGCTCATCGGCCCGCTGATGCTGGCGACCCTCGTGCCGCGGTGGCGCGCGGGCGGTCAGGTGTGACGGCGCGTCAGTTGGTAGAGCGTGGTTGACATTCAGTTTCAGATCGGGCAGGGGAAAAGGCGTGGACTCTTCGGCGGTCGTCATCACCACCTGCTGCGGGCGATGGGAGCACGCGCGTCAAAGCGTGCTCTCGTGGGCGTCGGACGACCACGTGTCGCGCGTGGTGTTCGTCGACCACGGCTGCCCCGACGGCAGCGGGACGCGCCTCGAGGCGCTCTGGGCGCAGGCGGACCCCTCAGCCGCGCTCACCGTGGTGCAGTTGCCGCGGCGCCGTGACTTCCACAAGCTCCGCTGCATCAACGCGGCCCTCCGCGAGGTCATCGCCGGGCTCGAGACGCACGTGCTTTTCCTCGACGTGGACGACGTGCGCGTGGCTCCCCTGCCGCCTTGCGAGGAGTGGGGCCTGCTCGTGAGCCCCGACGTGTACGGGCTGCTCGGCACGCGCCGCTCGAGCCTCGAGCGGCTCGGTCCGGTGACGGAGGCCCTCCGCGGCTACGGCGCCGACGACCTCTACCTCCGCCTCTGGCTGCTCCTCGCCGCGGAGGCCGGGCCGGTGACGGAGGCGAAGCCGGGCACCTTCCGCGCGCTCGACCACAGCGAAGAGGAGAAGGTGCGCTTCTACTCCACCAAGAATCCCCTCGTGAGCAACGCGCGCAACGTGGCGCAACTCGCCGACATGTTCGCGGACCGCTTCGGCGTGGCGCTCGACGACGACGAGGCGCTGAAGGAGCGGTTCGGGGTCGGCGTCTGGCGCGACGTGGTGCGGCTCTGCAACGAGTCGTACTCCTTCCGCTGGCGTGCTTCGCTTGCGGCGTGGAGAAGGGAACTCGGCCTATGAGACCCCCCGTCGTCAGTGTGCTCACACCAACGCGAGCCGCGACCCGGCACCTCCTGCCGCGCGTGCTCCGCTGCCTCAAGCAGCAGACCGTCACGCACTGGGAGTGGGTCATCCTCGATGACTCGCCGGCCCCCGATCCGGCGGCCAGCAGCTGGCAGGTCACCCGTCCGGGCGAGCAGCGCGTGCGCTACGTGCACCGCCCGGGCGATACGACGCTCGGTGAGAAGCGGAACCTGCTCGTCGCCCTCGCCGGCGCGCCCTACTGCGCGCACTTCGACGACGACGACCTCTACGGACCCCGGTACCTCGAGTCGATGCTCTCGCAGTTTGTCGACCCGAAGGTGAAGCTCGCGAAGCTCTCGAGTTGGTATCTCGCCATCGAGCGCAGTCCGCGCATCTTCCACTGGGACACCGCAGCGATGGGGCACGTGCACCTGCTCAAGCAGTCGGGCCCGGTCTGGGTCGAGCTCGACGACGCGACCAAGGCGCAACTGCAGCGCGCCGCCCGGCTGGGGTTCGGCTTCTCGTACGTGTTCGACCGAGACTTCGCCGAGCTTCACCCGTTCTGGGCGAGAAACTGGGGTGAGGACTCTTCTCTGCCCCACGTCGCCGCCGAAGCGGGCGCGCTGGCGCTGGTCGAGGACACGCTCGACGACCCGCTTGAGGCGCTCGCGGTGCACGTGGTGAGCGGGACGAGCACGAGCCGCTCCTACGCGACGCGGGAGGTCCTGGAGGACGAGATCACGCGCCGCTTGCAGTGGGCGCTCCCGGAGTTGGATTGAGCATGGATGACGAGCTTAAGAACCACCTGACGGAGTACCACGCTTCTGGCGGGATGATAGCCTTGGGCGGGTTCGTGGGCAGTATCGGCCTTGGCTTTGGGCTATCCATCGGTAGCCCGATACTCCCCCTGTGCGCTAACGTCGTGGGCTTGTGCGTCGCGGTGGCGTCTGCGGTGCTCATTTGGTCTGGGTTCAAGCGTGCGGACGCCACGAATCGCAGGATAGGCAGGTATTTCGAGCGCAGGCGGGAAGAAATCCGAGAACGCAGGGAACGACTTGAGCAGCGGCAGCGTAGGAACCAGACATGACCTCAGACATCTCGCCCTACATCGACTGGTCTCAGCCCTACACCATCGAGGGAGTGGGGATACCGCAGTGCCCGCGCGGCCTCTTTTTTAAGGAGGCCGACACGACCGTGTGTACCCTCTTGGTGCGCCAAAGCCCCGACTTCTGCGTGCTCGTCAAACCGACGAGTTTCGGTAGGCCAGAGACCACCGAGGTCTACGTAACCAACGGTACCGTGAAGGTTTACGGGGATAGCGGCGTCTTCGAGTTGCTAGCTGAGCCGGTCACGATGACTGAACCGGTGATGGTGGTGAGGATACTTCCTGCGGACCAGGTTAATCGCCGCGCGCGGGAAGAGTTCTGGGGGTACCACTACCACGAGCTTGAGGCAGAGGGCTTTAAGATGCTTGCCACGCTCCCGAGCGGCGCGATCCTGCTCTCACTCCCACTGTCCTGCCGCGCCGAGATGGTGGAGGCGTACGTTCAGGAGGATCTCATGACGCGAGCCGGCATCGAGCCCGATGTTGACTCGCTCGCCGACGTGCGGGCGCACAATGCCTACGCGCTCAGGCTCGCTCAGCGGGCGTGGTCGTTCCTGCAGACCCCGGCGGTGCTCGCCGAGGTAGTGCGGTGCCTCGCTGCGGAGGGGTCTGTGGCCCGAGCTTACAGCGCGCTGCGCGCCGCCGAAGGCTACTTCGGGGAGGAGTTCGTCCGCGAGATGGAAGAGGTCGACTATCGGCGGGAGTTCGGGTTGTGACGAAACTGGCCCTCGATACCCTGGTGCTCCGCAAGCTCGAGCCCGGCCCCGATACGGTCTCGTCGCTTGCGCGCACGCTTCAGGTCGAGCCTGAGCAGGTCAAGGCTGCGCTCTACCGGCTCGTGCGCGCGCAGCTGGTCGAGGAGTCGGGCGAGACCGACCCCTGGCGATGTCTCGACCGGCTTCGGGCGCAGGACGACGGAGGGCGCCGCTTCTACCAGCTGACGGGGCGCGGTTCGCGACTTCCGAACGCCGCCGTGCGGGACAAGTATCGCGCGTGGGGCGGGTCGTGGGAGACGTTGCCGGACGGGCGCATCGCATGGACTGCTATTGTGTTCCCCGAGGAGACGCCATGAGCGATGTCGCCACCAAGCCATCAAGGCAGGTGTTCGAGGACTGGAAAGACCTCGTGAACATGTCCCCCGCTGAGCTCGAAGCGTTCCTCGCCGAGTACGGTCAGGAGGCGGGGCTCTCGCGCGCTGAGGCGCGCTCGCAGGGGATCCGCAGCGGTCGCGAGAGCGCGGAGTGGATCCTCAGGATGCGCGCGGCGCTCAAGCAGCGGACCTACGCGCAGGCCGCGCAAAACTGGACGCCGTCCATGTGGACGTGGGCCCGCCGGCAGGTGGCGTTCAATCGGCGCATGCGCGGCGCGCGTGGGGCGCTCTACCGCGACTACAAGGACGGCTCGCGGGCGCCCACGCGCAAGCTCCTCGCTCTCCTGGTCTGGGGTCACGACCCGGAGCGCTACGAGACGGGGCGCCGTGGGGAGTTGCTCTCAGCGCTGCTGAGGATGAGGCGATGAACGCCAAGCGGAGGCACCGCAGGCGCAGAAGACGCGACCGTCAAGAATGGCTGGCGCACGTGAAGGCGTTTCTCGACGTGATGGAGTCGATGGTCGCGTCGCGGGCCGACCTCAGGTTCCCGCCTATGGTCTGCAGCCGCACCACGACAACTGCCTTGTCGAGTCACGTGAGCCTATCCGCATCCACCCGGACTTCATCCGGTACGAGAAGCTACCTATGGTAAACCCCACTAACGAACTCCCGCCACCCGGCGAGGGTGACTATCTGTGCACGGATGAGTACGACTCCACTCGGGATCAGGCGGCGCTTGCTCGAAGCAGACTTCGCCCGGCGGAGGTGGCGACAGCCGAGGAGGCCCATGCCCGCATCAGGTCTGACATGGCAGCAATGGGGTTCCAAGAGGAGTATCCGGGGTCCTTCAGTCGGGTGTTGTTCTTCCGGGGCATTCCCACGGCGACGGACGCGCACTCTAGCGGAACCGAGATTGTCATCCTGCCGCCGCAGCGGACTGGCGTGTGGCGAAACTTTGACCCCGTGTGGCACGCCTACGTTCGCGCTGCGATAGCGCGCAGGAACGCCCGCAACTCCAACCAGCGCTCGCTGCGCAACATGATGCACTGGCGCCGCCGCGTCGGGGCGTGGAGGTACCAGAGGTGAACGCGAAACGCCGGCACCGGCGCCATCGCCGCAGGAAGCGCTCTGCGGCGAATCGCGCCGCCGCCCTTGAGCGGCTGACAGTTGTATTCGATTACCTCCACGCGCAGATTGAGGCTGAACTCCGAGAGGAGAACCGCTGCCCGTGACCGCCCCACCGAGGTAAGGAAACCGTTCACGGTTCCGTAAGACAGTGGCGACCGTCGTCGCCAAGACGATGCGATTGACGTTAACTGAGGAGGTAAAAAGTGAGCTACGGTAATGATTCGACTGAGTTGGTGAAGGTGGGCATCTCGCTGACGGTATTCGCGGGGTTCGTGGCGATTGTGTTAGGGCGCACTTGCTACGCGTGTGAGGAAGACCACCGCGCAGTGATGAAGTCGGCGGCTCGTTTCCAAGAGGAGACGGGCGTCGAAGGCAAGATCACGTGCCAGGACGTCGACTCGGACGGCGACGGTTACGTGACGTGCACGCTCGTCAAGCCAGACGGCACGTTGGTGTCGCTCGATTGCTCGGGCTCGCTCACGTACAACCAAGGCTGCCGGGTCACAGTTGCGCGTGTGATCAAGAAGTAGCCGTCGCAATATGAAGCCTGCTGAGCAGCTAACAGGGCATGAGATGAAGGCGATGCGCGTTCACCTGCGCGACTGCGCCCCACGTTGGGACTGCGGCTGCTCCGACCCGGAGCTCCACGCGCGTGCTCGGCGGGTCTTTTCTCCCGTGCTGGAACCCGCAGATCGAGGGAAGGAACCGCTCACGGTCGCGTAAGACAGGGGCATGACCACCTCGCCTGTCGCTATCCCCACGGTTCACCTCAACGGCACGTCGGGTGCCGTGCTGCTGTCGCAACTCAAGCACGCTCGCCTCGCGCTCGACGGAGCCATGCAGGCCCTCTACGCAGCGGCTCCGAACGCTCGCGACTACTACGTGCAAGCCGATGGCTTCGGCCCCGCCGAGCGGCAGCACGAGGCTCGCATCGCGAAGTTGCTAGAGCTGCAAGACGAGGTCTGGGCCATGCTCAAGGGCGTGCAGGCTCAGATGGACGCGCGGGGGCGCTGATGGACCGCTACCGAGAGCGCCTCCGCGCAGCCCTCGCGAGCCACCAGCCGCCGGCAGCCCCCGAGCCCGAGCGGCTGTGGGAGGTCGAGGCCGAGCCGCTCTACCCGCCCGACCCCGCGGCGCGCCAGCGGCTGCGGTTCCGGGCGGCGGGGCTCTCCGGAGTCGCCGCGGCGCTGTTCGAGCTCGAGCGCGACGCGTGCCTCCCGCGCCTGCGCATCGCCGCAGTGCGCGTCGTGGACTGAGGGATTGCGCGGCGCGGGCTCGGTCCGGTAGGCTGGGCGCCGTGCCGGTCGACCTGCCGCTCCCCAAGCCCCCGCTCGTCGTCTCCGCGAAGGAGGTGCGCGAGGCGTACGCTGCCAACTACTTCGAGGGCGGCCAGAAGATCGCGAGCAGCCGCACGCAGCCGGCCGTCATGCCAGACTACCCGGACGGCACGTGGCAGGTCGACGACCACCGGGGCCTCTACGGCCGCGAGTTGTCGGTGCTCGTTGAACTCGCCCCGCGCGACCTCGAGCCGGGAGAGTTCGACTGGTCCGACCCCGCTGGCACCATGTCGCGGGCGCGGCTGCCCGACGTGGAGCGGTACATGGAGTGGTCGGAGGAGGGGCTGGAGGCGCCCCCCATCGTCGTGGTGGAGACGGAGCAGTCGACGCTGCGTGTGGTCGACGGGCACCGCCGCCTGCTCGCCGCCGAGCGGCTCGGTCAGAAGATCCGCGCGTGGCTGAGCCCGCTCATCGAGCACCCTGAGGGCACGGTGGACTCGCGGGGGAGGGTGCTCTTGGTGCCGCTCACGTACGAGCGCGCCGTGGCGGCAGGCTTCAAGCCCAACCGCCGCGATCCGCGTCGCACGCCCGCCAAGCCAAGCGAACGCATCCGCGGCTCAAGGCTCAACGAGCCCGGCAGCGCGACGCGCGCTGGTGCCCCGAGCATCGTGCTCAGCGCTGGGCAGGACGCTCAGATCCGGGCCATCGTCGACGAGCACAACGCGCGCATGCGGAAGGCCTCGCAGCGCACGACGGTCGCCGCGGCGAAGGCCGTGGTGCGCCGGGGCATGGGCGCCTTCTCGAAGACGCACCACCCGAGCATGGACCGGCTCGGGTGGGGGCGAGCGCGGCTATCCCACTTCCTGTACCTGCTTGAGCACGGCCGCCCCAAGAACGTCCGCTACGTGTCGGACAACGACCTCTTGCCGCCGAGTCACCCGAAGGCCAGCTAAAACCGCCCCGAATGGACGGACCGCCCCCGTCCCGGTTAGGGTGCGCCATGGCCGTCACGCAAGCGGAGCAGAAGCAGTTCGAGGCGGAGTACCAGCGCTTCCTCGACAAGGAGCTCGCCGCGGCGAAGGCCCTGAGCCCGACCAGCGCGGCGTCTGCGGGCCGCGAGTTCGTGAGCGCGCTGCGCGACACGGGGCTCCGCGAGCTGACCGAGATGAAGGAGCAACTCCAGCGCGACGCGCGGCAGTCGGCCGTGAACGTGCTGGTGGAGTCGGGCCTCCCCGAGGGCGCGGCAGCCGCGGTGATGGAGACGGGCGAAGCGCTGCTCTCGGGCAAGAAGGTCGACGTGGACCGGCTCGCGCGCATGGCCGTGTCGGCGACTGCGACCGCCGCGTGCGCGGCCACCGGCTACGGCGCCGCCGTGGCGCCCGTCTGCGGACTTGTGGCGGCTGCCTTGTACTCGCCCATCAAGAACGCCTTCACCAAGGCCTTTGGCGGGCGTACGCAGGAGGAGATTGAGGAGCAGCGCCGGCAGAACGCGCTCAAGGCCGAGGCGGAGAAATTCTACTGGGCGGCCAAGACCGCGCACGACCGGAAGCTCACCGCGCTGCTCAGCTTCATCGAGGAGGGCCTGCGGCTGTGGGGCGCGCGCGTGGTCGGCAAGGGCAACGACGCGAAGCTCTGGTACGCCGATCCGCTCATCATCAAGCAGGACCCCTTCCGCACGCCCGTGACGGGGACGAGCTTTGCGCAGAAGCAACTCGCGACCCAACAACTCGCCTTCGTGAATCGCTTCCTCCGCGACATCCACTCGCAAGAGTTCGCGTGGATGCGCGACGGCGACATCAAGCTCGAGGAGGTCCTCATCAACGGCAAGTACGAGTTCCGGCGCGCCGAACTCTACATCAAGCCCGCCTGGCGCCTCATGATGGTCGGCTCGCCGCCCGCGTGGGCGGTCGCGCTCCGCGGCCAGCAGCTGCTCGATTGGGCGGCCACGGCCAAGCGCATCATCGACCAGGAGCGCGCCAAGAAGGGCGCCGATAGTTGGCCTGTGTGCTTGCACCCCTATGCGTTTGCGGCCGGAGCGGCTCCAGGAGTGCTGCCAGGCCGCATGTCGTCGCCTCCCTACGCTGTCGCCCCCTGCGCAAACAGCTTGTACGCCTGCCGGGTCGATGGCAGCGCAGTGCAGTGCATGCCGACAGGCTACGGTCGCACGCTGCACCCGCCGGGCAACAACCTGGATGCGCTGCGGTTCCCGCTGAAGGCGAACGCGGCGCCGGTAAGCCCGGACGCATACCTCAACAACGTAGAGTACCTTACGTTTTCGGGGAGTGCGGCTCAAAGGGCTGCATTCGCGATAGTGCTACAAGCAAAGCTACGTCTCGCTGCCAACATCGACGCGCTCGCGAAGACGGCGGCCGCCGTGAGCTACGGCGGCACCAACCCGGTCGTGCGCAACCAGCGCGCCGCTGCCGTGCAGGCCGAGCAGTACCAAGCGGTGCTGGCCGCTGGCGGCGAGAAGCTCCGCGAGATTGCAGAGTCGAAGGCGCAGGAACTCACCCGCGCCCGCATCGCTGGGCTCGCCGCGGAGGCGAAGATCCAGGGCGAAGCCGCCGCCAAGACCGGAGCCGCGCTCACGGCCGAGCAGCAGGCGCGCGCAGACGCCGAGGCGCGCGCGGCGGCGTCTGCGGCGCGGCTGCGCTACTTGCTCGCGGCGCTGGCCGCGGCGCTGGCCGCGGCGGGAGCGTGGTATTGGTATTCGAGCAGGAAGCGTGGAAAGCGCAGGAGTCACTGATGGCGCAAGCAGTCAACGAGGCAGTGACGGGTGGGTGGGGCGTCCCGGGCGCTGGGGCACGCCCAGCAAACTCGCCGCCGGCGGATGTCCCGCAACTGCCAAGGACCGCCGCCCAACTTGATTTCTACGTCAAGGCAGCTTGCGAAGAGAAGACCGCCGAAGCGGAGACGCGAGCGCGCGCAGCGGAAGCACTCGCCGCCCGGATGCGATGGGCGCTGGTCGGGCTCGTCGCGGCGGGGGCGTGGTACTGGTATTCGAGCGCAAATAACCGACGCTGAAGTCGCGCAGCGGAGCGCGAGAGGGGTATACGGAGTCGAGCGTTCTGGGCTAGGCTCCGCCCGTGCATCACCCGCTCCTCCCCACGCTCGCTATCCATGTTCTCGCCGCCCGCGGCCGCGCGGAGGCCCACGCCCGCCTCCGCGCGAGCCTGCAGGCCTCCGACGCGGCTTCGGTGCCCACGACTTGGCACGTCCATCCCGAGGGCATCGACGTGCGCGAGCACCTCATCCGCTGCTATGAGCGCATCGCCGCCGACCCTGGCGGCGAGCTCGTGCTCGTGCTTGAGGACGACGCCGTGGTCTGCCGCCACCTCGCGCACAACGTGCAGACGTGGAGCGAGCCGTGGCAGCCATCCTTCGCGGCGGGCTGGGTCTACAACCCGGGCGGCTACGCCCAGCGGGACTGCTGGTTTGCTGACGGCAACCAGTGGTACGGCACCGTAGCTGTGCTCTACCGCGCTCGCACCCTGCGCGGCCTCGCTGACGAGCTCCGCCGCCGGCCGCCGCGCCCGCACCAGTGCTTCGACAACGACCTCAGCTGCGCCCTGCTCTCCGCGCTCGGCAGCATCCGCGTGGCCTACCCCTCGCTGGTCGAGCACTACGACGACCTGCCCAGCGCCGCGGGCAACGACCGCGCGCTCGGTCACCCGTCGCGCACGAGCGGCGGGTCCTTCGACATGGACTACCGCCGCGCGCCCGACCAACACTCCCTCTTCGACGAGTGGGGCCGGCTCCAACTGCCGGCAGCGGGTGAGGTGGTCTGGCGCCACGAGGGCCCGCCGGCTCGGCAAAGCCCCGAAAAGTAGCGGCGACGCCACCGAGCAGCGTAGGCTCGGCCGCATGACTCACGCAACTGAACGCGACTGGATCGCCGCGACGTCCGGCAACGCCAAGCCCGACCGGGATGAGTTCGAGCGGTGGGCGCTGAGCCAGCGCGGCGCGCCTGGCCGCAGTGACCCGCGCGTCTGGTCGTACCTCATCATGATGGCTGAGGAGATGGAGGCGCTCGAGAACGGCGCCTACGGGCAGATGCACGACGAGCTGCCCGAGGCCGTCGCCTACGGTGTGGTCCGGCACTTCCAGCAACTGGAACCGAACGCGCGGCGCACGCGCGGCTCGCGCCTGCCTGCGTTCCGGTCGATGCTGCGCCCGAACCCGGACGAGTACAGGATTACGAATGCTCGCTATGCGAAAGACATGATGAAAGTGACGGCTCCGGCTGTTGATGGGCTCAAGGGTCGCGCCGCCCGTCTCGCGCACAGCATAGCTCGTGGCAGGTACAGCAACCGAGAGGGCGGTTACATCATGAGCAAAGCGGCTGCAGAGCGTTTCGAGCGGCTCTACGCAGAGGGATGGGACGCTAGCTTTTTGAGTGGGAAGTTGGAGCCGCCTCCTGAAGCTCTTCCAAGTAGTGGTGAAGGCAGCACTGCCGCAGACTACGAGGGCTACTTGGGGTTGGTCCTAGATGGGATGCCTATCGAGACAGCGATTCAGGAATACCAACTGCGTGACATCGTGCTCAGCGGCCGTCTCAGCCCGTGGCTTACCAATGCAGAAAAGGAAGCGCTGGGAGGTTCGCGCGCCGCCGTTCCGCCGTCATGGGCCCCGTTCCATGCCCGCGCGCTTGAAGACTTCACGGACGCAGCGAGAAGTCTGAGCCCGAATCGTTCTCCTGCTCCTCCTCCGCCACCGAGCGCGCTGCGAGCCGCGCGCGAACGCGAGCGGGCTCGATACGCGGAGGACGAGGAGATCCCGGTCCGCCCGTTCGACCCGGAAGAGCGCGTGCCGTTCGGCACCAAGCCGCACCATTTCTCCTACCCGAACCCCAGTGGACTTGTGCGTCTGAGGCCCCCCGAGCGCCATTACCCCGCTCTGCCGCCCGCGCCGCCGCGGCTACCGCCCCGCCGGCGCTGAGCTGCTCGAAAACTTGCGAGCGGCACTGCGCGCCGCTTACGGTCAGGGCATGGCCGCTCGCAACATCTTCCAGACCACTCCCCACCGGCGTCAGGTGCTGGGCTCCGACATGATGTACGGACCCGATAAGACGGAAGCCGGCCCAGGCGAATGGCTCCCCCCGGACGCCACCATCAACCGGAACGGCACCATCACGCTCCCGGCGAAGTACGTCAATCCCGCCGGCACGCCGATCCCGGGCGAGAAGCTCAACCCCGACGGGTCGCTGACCATCCCCGACCCCTACGCCAAGCCGAGCACGGTCGCGGTCGGGCCGTCGGCTCCCGTCGCGCCCGTGACGCCGCCGGCGGCTCCCGTGGTCAAGAAAGCGGACATGTCCGCCTACCTCATCCCGCTCGCCCTCTTGGGCGCGACAGCGCTGGGCGGGTACCTACTGCTCCGCAAGCGGGGCCGGCGGTGAGCTACGCGCGGCTCTCTCGGGCGCCGCGGCTTGCAGGGCTCGGAGGCGAGGCTTGGGTGCTCCCGAGCCCGCTCAACAAGCCGAACCAGTGCTCCTACGCGCCGGTCGACTTGCAGGTGATGATTCACCCGGGCGAAAACACGTGGCTCGTGTCCAACAAGTCGCACGCCCCCTTCCAGGCGGGCCCGAGCAGCAGCGCGCTCTTCGCGGAGCGGATCCGCGCGATGCTCAACTTCACCGGGGTGACGGTGCAGTCGATTGTCTTCTCGGAGGGCGCCTTCTCCTCGGTGCTCACCGCTGGCGGCGCGAAGTATTCGGGGCCGCTCACGACCGATTGCGCCCTGTGCACCAAGCCTATCTACGCGACGGTGAAGTTCACGTACACGAGCAGCGGCCCGCTCTTCGTGATCTGGCCCATCTGGGACACCGTGTCGGGCTACTGCAACGACACGAGCACCATCTCTGGGGTCAGCCAAGAGGGCGGACCCGCGCTGCTGCTGCTCGAGACGGCCGGCCCCAAGGCCACGAGCCCGGGCACCCCCAGCAAGCCTCCAGTGACTCCCAGCGGCAAGCCGCCGGTGGGCCCCACCCTCCCCGGTGGCGTCGCGACGCTGCCGGCGAAGCCTGCGGCCGCTTCGCTCGCCGCGCCCTCCTACGCCCTACCGCTCGCGCTGCTCGCAGTCGCCGCGGTGGGCGGCTACTTCCTGCTCCGCAAGCGCGCGCGGTAACTCCTCCACCGAAAGTCAGTGCGTGAGCCAGTGGACCGTCGACTACGTGAAGGACAACGGCGTGCAGTACATGCTGCCGGCGTTCCGTGCGATGTTCCGGCGCGACCCGAACTTCTACGAACTCGCGTTCGCGCTGCTGCAGTCGCACCATGAGTCGAGTTGGGGGCGCGGCTGGAAGCCCCCCTGCGACACGAGCCACAATTGGGGAGCGGTGCAGAGCCGCACGAACGAGGGCTGCCAGTACGCTGACTCGGGTCCCTCGGGCGCCTACGCGCAGAAGTTCGTGGTCTACCCGGACCACGAGGCGGGCGCGGCCGGCTACCTCAAGGAGGCCTACGGGCGCCGCCCGAAGGCGCTCGCGCGCGCCGGCGAAGGCGACCTCGAAGGGTTCGTGCGCGAGCTCTACGCAGAGCGGTACTTCACGGGGATCCGCTGCCTCGAGAAGGCGCCGAGCGGCAAGTGCCTCAAGATCGACCACGAGGGCAACATCAGCGACTACCTGAAGAGCCTCGAGCGGCGCCGCCCGGACGTCGAGCACGCGCTCGAAGCGATGGGGTTCGTGCGGCCCCCGCCGTCGCTCACGTCGTCGCCGCTCGCGCCCTACGGCGCCCTCGCCGTGGGCCTCGCGGCAGGTGGCGGGCTCGCGGTGGCGCTGCGCCCTACCCTGCGCGCTCGGGGCCTCGTCCCGAACCCACGCCGCGCTCGCGCTGCGGTGACGCCCTCGGTGCTCCTGACCGCCGGCGTGGCGCTGCTGGGAGCCGCAACGCTGGCCTGGCTGCTCACGCGCCGGCGCGTACCGACGAGCGGTGGCGTGACGCTGAGGCAAGGCGACCGAGTGCTGCTCATCGGCGACAGCCTCGCGGTCGGTCTCGCTCCGCACCTCGGCCGGCTCGCTCAGGACGCCGGCGTCCCCTTCGCGTCGGCGGCCGCGAGCGGCTCGACGATGCAGCACTGGCTGCACGCGGCGGCAACTCCCATGGCGAGCGTGAAGCCCACGCTGGTGCTCGTGTCGCTCGGCACCAACGACGCGATGACCTCGCAGTCGCTCCTTGAGATGCGGAGCCAGCGCGACCAACTGCTGAGCAAGCTCGGAGCCGCCGGCGCGCGCGTGCTCTGGGTCGGTCCTCCCAAGCTCCCCGAGCGCGCGCGCCGCGACGTGCTTGAGATGCTCGCCGAGCTCCACGCGTACTTCCACTCGGAGGAACTCCCCATCCCGCAGCACGACGGCATCCACTCGACGCCCGATGGCTACCGCGACTGGGCGGTCGCGCTGTGGCAGTCGATAGGTGGCTCATGAGCGGCTGCTCCGGCTTCGCGAGTTACCAGACGGCGCCTACCGGCGAGACGGCCATCAACGGCTCGGTGCCGGTGTTCACGTCGAAGTCGGCGCTCGCCGATATCGAGACCATCCACAGCAAGTATCACCGCGAGATCCACGAGGTCGCGGCCGAGTACGGGCTGCCGGCCGTGTGGCTGTACGGCTTCATCTACGCCGAGGCGAGCCGCCGCGACTGGGACCGCAGCTGCTCGCCCTGCGACGCCAACTGCGGCTACGCGTCCTGCCCCAACAATCCCGTCTGCCCAACCACCGGTCAGCCCGCCTGCGCCTACGGTCTGATGCAGACTATCCCGTCGGTCGCCAAGGCAGCCGGCGTCAATAACCCCGCCGACCTCGTAGGCAACCCGAAGCTCTCGCTGCAGGCTGGCGCGCACCTGATCCGCCGGTTCTTCGAGACGTTCAAGTACAATCTGCCCGGCATCGCCGCTTCCTACCTCGGCGGCGGCCCCGCCTGCCGCGGCAGCGGCGTGTTCGGCTTCGGCTCGCTCGCTGGCGGCGACCGGTTTGGGCGGGACGACTACGCCTACCGCGTCACGTTGGCGGCCAACACCGCGGCGAGCCTCGGCTACGGCGCGCCGCCGTCGCTGCTGGGGTCGGCGCTCGGCTCCCCGCTCACGGCGCTGCTCGCGGGCGTGCTCCTCGGCGGGGCGCTGGGATACGCCGCGCATGAGTACGGAAAGTTGCGCCTGCGAGGTCGACGGCAGTAGGCTTCGGGGCATGTTCTTCGCCACCCCAGACGCCAATCTCCCCGCGACCACCACCACGGTTCAGGCCGGCACCGCCGCTGACCTGCAGACGCTGCTCAACGAAGCCATCACCGCGCTCATCGCGGGCATCACCACGCCCGACGTCGTGCTCGGCGTCGCGCTGGGAGCGGCCGGGGACGGCTCGCAGTTTGCGGCGACGCTCCTGACCGCGTCCGATTACGGCAACCTCAACTTCCTCACCACCGCGGGCAACGCCATCGAGCCCCCGCTGCTCGCCACCTTCGACGACGCGACCGACCGCTCCGTCATCCTGTTCGGACAGGGCGGCACGGCGGTGGAAGCTGTCGCCGCGCTCGCGGACGCCGTGGCCGTCGTCAAGGGAGGCAGCCCGCCGATCAGCGGCACGACGCAGCAGTACGGCTACGAGCTGATCGGCTCGGCCAATGGCCAGCAGTGGCTCGCCGCCACCGCGTTCTTCAACGGGACGTCGGCACCGTGAGGCTCGTCAGCGAGATGAAGTTCGGCGCAGCGTTCGCGTCGGCGCTGGCGTTTGGGATCTGCATGGCGGCGCTGTCCGCCTCCTGCCTGCCAGGACGAGTCGTTGCGCGCACCGCGAGCGACGTGGCCGCCGACCTCTGCCGCGACTACTACGCCGAGCGCGTGGGCCTGTCGTGGGAAGAGGCGGGCAAGCGCTTCTGCGAGACGCACGACGACATCAAACCGTTCCTCGACGTGCTGCTGAGCCAGAAGGCGAAGCTCGACGAGGGCGCCGTCGGCGCGCGCGCCAAGGCGGGCAAGTGAGTCTCTGGTCGCGGCTTCTGGGTCTCCCGGCGCTAGGGTACAAGCCCTGCGGCCGGGACAGCCGCGACCAGGCGTGCTCCACGCTGCTCGAGCGGATCGGCGCAGCCTCGGGTACGGTCGCTGGCTCGATTGACCTGTGGCGCGACTACGAGGTCTTCGACCAGAGCGGCACCAACTCGTGCGCGGGCTGCGCGGTGGCGCAGGGGCTGCGGCTGGCGTTCGCGGAGGACAGCCGGTCCGTACCGCCGCTCTCGCCACTGTTTCTGTACTACAACGCCCGCCGCGATGAGGCGCCCAAGGCCTCAAGCGTGACTGACGACGGCACCACGTTCCGAGCCGTCATGCGCGGCTTGATGCGCCTCGGCGTGTGCCCTGAGTCGCGCTGGCCGCTGCAGGTCTCCGCCGAGAACTGGCGCCCATCGTGGCTCGCCTACCGCGACGCGGCTGACTTCCGCGGGCTGCGCGGATACTACCGGTGCAAGGACATCGACGAGGTGAAGCGCGCACTGTCGGCGCACCGCCCGGTCGTCATCGGCCTCTCGGTAGACAAGGACTTTACCAAGGCGAACGGGCCCTCGTACGTGGAGGACACGCCCGGCGGCCTCGGCGGCCACGGCGTCCTGCTCACGGGCTACGACAAGCAAGGTCGCTTCCACCTGGTCAATAGCTGGGGGCGGCAGTGGCGCGGCGGCAAGATCCTAGTCGGGGAGGCCTTCGTGCGGAGGAATCAGGCAGCATGGGCTCTCGATACCTAATCGCATTCTGCTGCGTGCTGTTCGCCTGCTCGGCGCAGGGTCCCACCCGCACCCAGCCGACGCCGGCTGAAACGCCCGAGACGTGCGCATCGGCGTGCGCTCGCTTCCGCGAGCTCTCTTGTGAGGAGGGCACGCCGACGCCCGAAGGCAAGACGTGCGAGGACGTCTGCACGCAGGCGGGCGCTGCGGACATCAGCCTCGACACAGCGTGCGTCGTTCGCTCGCGCAGCTGCGACGAGGCTCGCGCCTGCGAGGCGCAGTGACCTGGGTCGGCAGTCTCCTCCGGAGCCGCCGCTCCGACCTCGAGCGCGACCTCGGCGTGCGGCTCGGCAAGACGCTCGGCTGCGGAAGCTTCGGCTGCGCCATCGAAGCGCGCGCGGGTCACAAGGACCTCGTGCTCAAGCTCACGGTGGACCGCGACGAGGTGCGCATGTGGGAGAAACTCCTCGGCCTCATCAAGCGCGGCCGCGTGCACGGGCGCGGGCTGGTGGCAGTGCGCGACGTAGGCGAGATCATCGGCGACGTGAAGGTCGACGAGCGCACTGCCGACTACGCGACGCACGGCCTCGTGCTTCGCCCGAACCCTGAGGTGCGTGCGTACGCCATCCTCCGCGACCCCATCGACCCGGTGAGCAAGGGCGACGACGACCGCCCGACCACCGACTCGCGCGCCGTTATCGCGCGCTACGGCGCCGAAAACTGGGGCCTGTTCGTACGCGCGGTCGCGCACGTGTTTGCGGCGGGGCGCATCTACAACGAGCTGCGCTTCTCGGCCGCGCGCCCTGGCGTCCGCAAGAGCGATGTCGTCGAGTCCATCCACCGGTTCGTGCACGAGGAAGTCGTGGTCGACGTGCGCGACATCGACACGGAGAAGGCCGCGCTCGAGGAGCTGTCGGTCTGGATCGGCGCGCTGCACCGGCTGCCGTTCGCGCGCGACTTGAGCGAGACGCTCGCCGAGTGCCTCGCCGCGGGCGTGGTCTTCGCGGACCTCAAGATCAGCAACCTCGGCTGGCGCGCGGGCGATCATGGCGGCAAGCGGCAGGTGCTCATCTTCGACGTGGGAGGGACGCCGTTATGAGTGACCTTGCAGACGAGGTGGTGGTGGTTGAGACGCCGCTCGCTGACATGCTCGAAGCGTCCGGCTTCGAGGGGACGCTGCGACCCAATCCGCGGCTGCTCGACGAGGAGCTCCTCGCGAGCTTCATCCGCGTCGGGCTCCTGCGCTCGCCGAAGTGGAAGGCCACCTCGCGCGGACCGAAGCTGCCGGACCTTCACGCCGTCGCGCTTCTCTTGCAGCACATCGCCGACTACGACCGCGAGCACGTTGTCGTTGTCGCGGTGGACGACAAGATGCGGCTGCTTGGCGTCTGCGAGGTGCACATCGGCGTCGCTACGCAGGCGCTAATGTCCCCGGAAGACATCATCCGCGTCCCGCTGCTCCTCGGCGCGTCCGGCTTCTACTGGGCGCACAACCACCCGTCGGGGAGCCCAACGCCGTCTCACGAAGACTGGGTGTCGACCCTGAAAATAGAATCGGTCGCAAACTGCGTTGGGCTCACCTTGTATGGGTCACTGACTATCGCCTACGACGGGTATGGCGACGTCACCGACAGCAACCGTCAAACCATTTACGGCTGGCCATCACCATGAGCGCCGACGTCATTCTGCTCGCCGCCGACGAGGACGACCTCACCGCCAACGGTCCGGCTGCCGACTACGAGAAGTTCCTCGTGCGCACGGTGCTTGTGCGCGCTGTGGGATCTCGACCAGTGCGCATCCGCGACCAAGAGGATTTCAGACGAGCTGTCGAGTCGTTCGCCGGCTCTATCGTCGGCCCCCGAATGCTGGTGGTGGGCATCAACGCGGTTCACGCCATCATGGGCATTCGCAGTGTGGAGGCCGGCTTGACAGCGGAGGAGAACTCTCGCTTGATCGCCGAAACTGCTGCAGCGCTCGGCGCTCGGGCGGTCCTGATTGCTGCGGTAAACCTCGAGGGCGAGCGCGTGGTTGCTTTCGAGGGAGCGAAGGGCTGCGACACCTCGATCCTCGACCGGATCTACCTCAGCTGAAAGGAACAAGCGATGGACGTCGAACGTAAGCTCGCCGATACGCTCTTCGCCGTCGCGAAGGAACTATTCCAGCGCGGATTCGTCAAGGATGCGGTCGCGTGGCGCACGCCGCAGGGCTACCTGCGCGGAGCCATCGTCACCGACCCGTTCAAGCTCCAGCGCGTCGTCGAGCGCCACGCGGAAGGCGGCGGCGTGTTGCCGTTCGGCGGCCGCTACGCAGCGTCGGTGCTCAAGCGCATGGGGTTCAACGGCGGCACGTTCGAGTACGAACGCGAGCTCGTGCTGCCCGACTTCCTCGAGCGCCTCTCCTCCGAACTCTACGACATGATAGGCGAGGACGAACTCCGGCTCACGGTCATCCCCGAGCCCGGCTACCCGTGGCCGACGGCTGGCGACACGTTCGTGTCCGCCAAGAACCGCAAGCCCCAGCGCTCGCCGCGGCCTGAGTGGCTGCTGCCCGACAACATCGTGGACGTGAGCCGCGACGTGAACTCCCCGGGCGTCAATCTCTGCCGCTTCATCCCCGAGGTGCCCGGCAAGGCGCGCTCGGGAGCGCTGACGATGCGCTGGGGCAACGGCGCGGACGACGTGGCCATCGTGACGCACTCGTTTGGTTTCGAGCGCGGTGACCCGCTCGCGCAGGCGCGGCGCATCGCCGACTGCGGCGGCCTCCTGCTGCCGTCGCTCGCGGTGGGTCCGGTGCCGGCGAGCGCGTTCGGGCCGGCGACGCTCGTCTGCGACGTCGGCGTCGTGCTGCGCTCGCTCAAGCCGTCGCGGCCGCGCGGTGAGCAGGGCTACGTGGACCTGTACGCCGGCGACGCCTGGACGACTGGTGTCTCCGAAGTCTTTGGCAGTGGGGCGGTGGGAGCGTTCGAGCAGTTGCACGGCCACGAGGACTGGATCTACGCGAGCCACGTCTGGTCGACTGGCGCTCCGGTCGCGGGAGAACTCGCCGGCGGGCACAGCGACGTGCCGCTCATCGAGACTGAAACCGCGCTCATGCGAGGCCTCAAGCAACTCGCGGCCGCGTGGTCGCGCACGCCCACCCGCGCCGGGCTCAAGGCGCGCGAGCGCGCGGTGGCGGGGAGCGGAGCGACCAAGCTCTCGAACCCGTACTTCGAGGCGAAAGGGAACTTCCTCTTCCCCATGAGCGTCTTCCCGCTCTGCGCGGTGGGCGAAGACAACTTCGAGCGCGCGCAGGAGTTCTTGAAGGTCGCAGGCTTCGACGGCCACGTCATCCCCGTGCCGGCACAGTACTACGCGCCTGGTGCCGACGCGCACCCCGACGTGGCGTCTCTTGAGTACGCGTGGGCGCTCGCGGACGCGATCCGCGCGGGCTCCGAGCAACTCGGCGTGGCGGGCGAGATCCGTTGAAGCCGCGGCTCGCAGTCTGGTAACATGGCCGGCGTGAAGGAACCCTCCTCCGAGGCTTTGGTCGGCGCGTTGCTCGTCGCCGGCACCGTCGGGCTCGCGCGCTGGCTCTCGGGCCGCGAGCGGGTCGACGGCGAACGCGTGCTGCTGGTCGGCGATGCGGTCGGAGCGGCGCTCGCTGCCCCGCTGGCGTCGCTTGCCGGCGCCGACAACGTGCCGTTCGACTCGGCCACCCAGAGCGGCACACGGGTCAGCCAGTGGGCCTCGCTGCGGCCGCTGCGGGACCGGATCGCTGACAGCAAGGCGCAGGTCGTGCTCGCGGCGCTCGGCACCGAGGACGAGGCCGACGGCGCCAAGGAGTCGGCGGCTCAGCTGGCCGCCATCGCTGCGTTCCGGCAGCACGTCGAAGGCAAGCTCGGCGCCCGGCTGTACTGGGTGACGCCGCTGCGCCCGCCGGCACAAGGCGGCTTCAGCGACGCGCTGCGCACCGTGCTTCCGGGCCAGCGGGTCTACGACGCCCGCCGGGTGCTCGTGCAGCGGACGCCCGAAGGCGTGCCCACAGCTCGCGGAGCCATGGGCCTCGCCGGCGCGGTGTGGCGCTGGCTCCGCTGAGGCCTACCGCCGAAAGAACCGCGGTACGGCCCGGTTGAGCATCGCCTGCCGGCGCTGGCACGGCGTGCAGGGCTCGATGCCGACGGCCTTGGTCCCCGCGGCGATAGCGTCGCCGAGGCCGCCGTAGCCTGCGGCAGCGGGGGCGTGCATGCGCGCCGCGCAACTCTGGTGCCCCTGCATGAAGGCCCGCACCGCGGCGGGGTTGTACTCCACGGCCCCGCAGCCGTGACACTTGACGTATCTGCGCCCCATCCAGACGCCTTCGGTGATGTGCTGCATGCCGCTCAGTCTACGCCAGGCTGGCTAAAAAGTGGACAAGTCGACAACCCTCGCCGGATACTTGCGGGCGTGCAACTCGACCAGCCCTCCTCGCTGCGCATCGTCATCCGCCCACGGCTGCAGTCCGTAGGGCAGGGCGACAGCCTGGAAGAACTCGACGTCCGCGAGTTCGCTGACAAGGGGACGGTCGCCAACGTCGTGGACTCGGCGCTGCCGACTGGCGAGGCGCTCTACTACCTCGACCGGGACTCGACGGCGGCCATCATGATCCCCAACGTGGTCCCCGCGCTCGGTGGCGGCCGCTGGCTCGTGGCGGCCGGTGGCGGCGGAGGAGGAGGCATCACTGCGGCCGCGAACGTGGGCGGCCAGCCCGGCGAGGTCTTCCGGAACATCGTCGCGGGCGTGCTCGCGCTGCGGACGCTGGGCAGCTCGGACGGGTCGATTTCCATCACCACGGGCGCGAACTCTATCGATCTGGTCGCTAGCGGTGGCTTCGACGGCGGCACCACCCTCGACAAGGGGCTCGCTACGGCGGGGCCTGTCGCAGGCGACCAGGCCGCGACCGGGCTGTCCATCTCAGCAACCCCAGCGAACAACGGCGCTGGCACCAACAAGGGCTACGTGCAGGTCTTCGTGAACGGCGGCAAGCAGCGGCTCGGCCCGACCAGGATCGCCCCGTCGGATTGCTTTTTCTCGGGCGACGGCGGCGTCACTGCCCGCGCGCTCGACGCTATCCAGGCAGGCGATGACCTGTACTGGAACACGTCGGTGGCAGGCTTCGCGCTGGCCACGACTGACCGCATCGACTTCGACTACGTGACCTGAAAGCGACCATGGCCGACCTCGATCAGGTAACCCCGGCTCTCCCCACCGCGACGGTGAACGACCTCGCTGCGCTCCGCGCGGTGCCCTCGGCGGGGCTCACCAACGGGGAGACGGCGATGACGCTCGTGCCGTGGCCAGCGCTGTTCGTGTGGGTAGCGGCGAGCCTGGGCCCGGACCAACCCGGCGCGGGCGTGCTCTTGCCGGACGACCTCACGGTGCTCGACCCGGGCCGCTGGGTGTTCAGCGAAAGCTCGACGTCGCTCCCGAACGGTCAAGTGCACTTGCCGTCGAGCGCCACGCCGGTGACCGAGGACGACGGGGCCATCTTCCTGTCCGACGGCAGCGGTGGCCTTGTTGCGGGGTCCTTGTATTTCCGCCGGCCGAACAACGGCCCTGTGGTGCGGCTCGACAGTCAGGGCTCGGCCGAACTCGACGCCGGGGACACCGGCGCCGGCGCGTTCGCGATTGACTTCACAGAGCAGCTGGTGCGTGCTCGGCTGACTGGCAACTGTACGCTGAGCTTCAACTTCCCGGCTCCCGGCAACTACAACCTGCGCCTCGTGCAGGACGGCTCCGGCGGGCACATCCCCGTGCTGCCAGCGTCTGCGTGGGCCCCGTCTGCCATCGTCAACGTCTCCGTCGCGGCCTCCTCGGAGACGCAATTGGCGCTCGTGTGGACCGGCACGAAAACCATCATCACCTCTGCGCCCAATCTCCAAGGGTCAGCGACCGTGGTAGGAGTCTAATATGTCGACGAGGCCTACCGGCAAACAGGTGCACCCGGAGTACGTTCCGTCGAACTTCGGGCCTGTCGCCGCCCCCGAGAGCCTGGACAACTACTTGGCCGCCATCGACGCTGCGCTCGGCGGCGGAGGGGGCGCGGGCGCGGGGCTCGACACGTTCCGGTTCGACTCGACGAACACCTACTCTGCGCTGTACTCCGGAGCAGCACCTGGTACCGGATACGCGATGCGGATGTGGAACCCAGCCCCGTTCACAGCGGCGGATCTGACCACGTTCTGCTCGCAGTTTGGCGGCGCTGGCAACTACCAACTCGGGATCTACAACGCCGCAGGAGCCCTGCTCGCCGCGACGGTCGCGGCGCCTGTGGCAAGCGTAGGATTCAAGACGGCCGCGCTGGCTGCGCCGCTATCGGTGCCGAAGGGCCAGTGCTGGCTCGCTATCTGGTCAGACTCCAACGGCAGCAACTTCCCCGTCCAGAACGGCCGCGTCGGATTCGGCGAGCCGAATGGCATCGAGCTCAACAATGTGGCCGCGCTGCCCGCCAATCTCGCGGCCTACTTGGGCAACGTGCGGTCCTTGCGGTACTTCGTGAGCGCCAACCCCTGAAAGCACCACCATGCAAATCGACCAGCCTTCCGCTCTCCGCCTTCTCATCCGCCCGCGCGCTCAGTCCACGGGGCAGGGCGACTCACTCGAGGAGGTCGACGTCCGCGAGCTGCAGACCGGCGCCGTCGCGAACGTGGTCGACCCGCTGCTGCCGTCCGGTGAGGCGCTCTACTACCTCGACCGGTCCGACGTCACCGCAGCGAGCTTCCCCGACACGATAGCTGCGCTCGGCGGCGGGCTGTGGGTGCAGGCGCAGGCGGCGTCCGCACTGCTCGTCGATGAGTTCGGGGACTTCACCGACCCTTCGCTCGTCTTGAACGGTACGGTGCAGACCGCCGTCACCCTCAACGTCGTCAATCCGCTCGCGGTGCCCCTTGTCTGCGCCCTGGCGTGGTGCGTGGGCGTGCGCTCGGTGGCTGGGGCCCCCGGCATCGCTCGCGTGGTGCTGCAAGTCGACGGCTCGCCGGCTCCGGTGCAGGGTAACGCGCAGGCCGTGTGCCGGCCTGGCGGCCCCGCGACGCCCGCCAGCGCGGACGCGTCGGTGGGCGGCGTCTCGCGGGTGACCCTCACGCCGGGCCCGCACGTCGTCACGCTTGGCGTGCAGGGCGTCGACTTCGGGTCGGGGAACAACACGCTGGCGATCCCTGGCGCTCCGACGGGTGGCGGCAGCACCTACTTGTGGTTGCACGGATAAGCGCTTGCGCTGGTGAGATAGCCAGTGTAGCACTGGTGGATGACAACCATCCTCGCCGTGCTGTTTGTGCTAACACTGATTCTCCTGCTGACCCAGCGTCAGATGAGCTCGGAGGCACTGGCAGCTAGCGAGCGAGAGCACCGGGCGCTCCTCGACGAGATCGAGGACTTGCGCGACGTCATCGCCGTGGAGCGGAGGTCGCGCGGGCTCGCCGCGGACGAACACGCCGCTGAGATCAGCCGCATCCGCCGGTCGGGCGTAGGGCATCGGAAAGTGGACGAGGAGAAGCTGGCCACGGTAGAACCGAGGCCATGTTGCTCGACCCTCCTTCCGCCCTCCGGCTGAACCTGCGTCCGCGTCTGCTGTCGGTGGGCAGCGGAGACTCGCTCGAGGAGTTGGACGTCCGTGAACTCGAGACCGGCTCGCTCGCCAGCGTCACGGACCCCACGCTGACGACGGGGCAGACGGCGTATTGGCTCGACCGCTCCGCCACCGACCCGGTGGTGGCTCCCGACGTCATCGCCGCCACGGGCGGTGGGCGGTGGTTCGCGTTCGCGCCGAGCGGTTCGGGTGGCTCGGGCGACGTCGCCACCGTCAACATCGTGGGGCGGCTCGCGAACGAGGGCTTGCGCGCCGTGGTCGGCACGCCCGGCAAGGCGGTCGTTGTGCGCGGCTACGACACCGCGGGCGATGATGGCGGCGACACGTTCGTGTGGGTGACGACGCCCGCCCCGAACAACGACGGCACCGTGATTGTGCCTGGGGTCGCCTTCGGCGCCAACACGTCCGGAGCTCACTGGAAGCGGGTGCAGACGGGCCCGCTCAACGTGCGCCAGTTCGGCGCGCATGGCGACTACAACCCCGACGCGAACACCGGCGGCGTCTACGATGACGTCGGTATCCAGCGCGCGATGGCGGCGCTCTCGCTCTCGCCGGCCATCTCGAGCAAGTACACCCTCCTTATCCCCGACGGGATCTACAAGGTCACGACCAAGATTGTCGTGCGCTCGAACTACGCCATCCTGGGCGTCGGGCGGCCGATCCTCTGGGGCGTTGGCGTCTCGATGGTCCTGGAGTTGGGCATCATCTCGCCCCCCGACCTGATCGCCAACGCGGATGTGCTCGACATCACAGTGCTCGGCGGCAGCGGCGGCGGCGTGGCCGCGGTGAACGCGTACGCCACGCAGGCCTGTCGCGTCCGGGTGTATGTGGGCGGGTCGTGGACCTACGGCGTGCTGAGCCAACTCGTGGCGGGCGCCGGCGGCATTGCGTACAGCTCTATCTTCGAGGTGTACCGATTCTCGTACATCGCCAGCGTCAACCCGTTCTCCGTGCCCGCCATCGTTGCGAATCTGGTGTGGATTGAGGGCGCTTGGACGAATACCCAACTGCGTGTTGAGGGCTATCAGCACTCCGGCTACTGCGTCTATTACGAACAGGTCAATCCGGGCGGGCTCGGTACCTTGTTCCTGTCCGGCATGGCGCAAGGCACGGCGCAGGCCGTGAAGTTCCTGGGCGCGAGCACGGCCACCATCCGGGACTTCTACTGCGAGGGGAACACGGCGGACATCGACCTCGAGGCCTGTTACGGCGTGCTGGTCGAGAAGACCGTCGGCCGCGTCAAGCTGACCGACTGCTTTGGGACGAGTGTGGACTCGACGCTCCAACTCGATGCGGACAAGTCGAATCGCGGCACCACGGTGCGCACCAGTCTGTCCACGGACGTCACGTCCGCGAGCATCATCACCGACCAACTTGGAGTCATCGGCTATCACGTCGGCCGCGAGGTGGCGCGAGAGGGAGTCTGGGTCAGCGGCCTTGTCCCGGCGAACGATAGCAATCTGTTCGTGAACGGGGATATGCGCCGCTGGAAGACGAGCGGCACGACGCTGCTCTGGGGCGTCTCCTCGTGGACCACGGCCACGACGGTGAAGTGCGGCGCGGGCTTGGCTGACACGACGGCTAGCAACGGGAGCCCCTTCAGCGCCCGCTGCAGCCCCACGGACGGCGTCGGCGGCGGCCTTCCCATCAAGCTCTGCGGCCCGCTTGGCCCGGCCTACGAGAACGCCACCATCACGGTCAGCTTCAAGCTGCGGATCGCGACGGCCGGCGCAGGCGCGCTCATCCAACTCAGCGACCTCACGACGGTCGACTGGGACCTCACCCTGTCGTCGCCCACCGTGGTATCGCCCACGGGCCCCGCTGAGGAGGCTATCCCGGTCGACAACGATTTCGTGCTGTACCACTTCAGCTTCTCGGTCACCCCTGAGGTGGCGGCCAACGGCGCGCAGCTCGTCTTCCTGATCTACGGCGGTACGGAGTTCTACCTCTCCGAGCTGCAGGCGACGGTGGGCCCGAGCGCCCCTCACCACTTCCTCGGCCGCGGCCGCGCCTTCAACGGCTCAGTCGAAGAGCTCGTCAGCGGCGCGCTGCAGGCCTCGGGAACGGCTCCTCCGGCGGGCGCGAACGAGCCCTACTGGAACGAGCCGTGGCTGCCTGGCGACATCGTCCTCAACAGCGCGACGTCCCCTGGCGAGCCGGTGATGTGGGTCTGCCAGGCCTCCGGAGTCACTCCCGTGTGGGCTCCGGTGTACGCCATCGCGACGGAGCCGGTGCCGACCGCACTCGCCGTCTACCCGCTGACCAACGCGGACTACGGCCGGACGCTCGTGTTCACGAGCGGGGTGCCAGTCAGCGTCACTGTCCCCGCCGGGCTGCAGACGGGGTTCTCGTGCACGCTGGTGCAGCAGGGAGCAGGTCAGATCACGGTCTCTGGCGCGGCCGCTATCAATGGTCGCAACGGGCTCAAGTCGGCGGGACAGTACGCGGCCGTGGGGATCCAGAACGTCGCTGCCGACTCCTACGTCGTCGGAGGCGACACGACCCTATGAACAAGCTAGGCCTCGGGCTGCTGGCGAACCCCCAACTGCCGCCCGACGTGGGCTTGCTGTCGATGTGGATGGACCCCGACGCTCAGATCGTGTCGAGCGGCGGGCTGGTCGACTCGTGGACGTCTCGCGCCGGCGGGGCCGTGTTCACCGCCGCCACTACCACGCGACCGGTGGCCGGAAGCGGGTACATCGAATTCGATGGGGTGGACGACTTCATGTCTCGCGTCGCCGACTCCCAGTCACACCCGGTGTCTCAGTCGCGCTTCACCTGGGCCGCGTGGATGTGGCGCGCGTCGGCGGGAGATCGCGTGCTCTACTCCAGCGTGCCGCTTTTCACCGCGAGCGGCGGCATCCTGGTCCAGGACAGTACGGCAAGCCGTCAATATTACGCCAACAACTCGGGCGCGTGGAACAAGCTCACTGCGCTCCCCTTGGCAACATGGGTTTTCCGGGCGCTGGTCTACGACTCCACGCTGCCGCTCGGGTCGCGCACCACAGTGTACGAGGGGCAGACTCCAGGGACCGTGGCGCTTGTCGCGCCAGACGCAGACTCCAGCGTCGGCATCACTGGCATTGCTGCCGGAACCTCGTGTATCGGCCGCGACGCCGACCTCGGGCGCTACTACGCTGGCCGCGCGGCGAGCATGTACCTCTACAACGGAGTAGTCCAGACGCTGCCTAAGCTCAGGGCGCTCGCTGCGTTCAAGGTCCCGACCTGACGGCGAGGGGCACTCCCGAACGAAAAGTTGCGCCCGCCGCATGAGGCCGCGTACTTTCGAGGCATGAGCAAGTATCTCGTGGTCTTGGGCGCTCCAGACGGCGCCACCAACGCGTCGTTTCAGCCCATCGCGGATGCCATGGCGAAGGGCTTCGGTGAGCCGGTGCCGTTCGTGGTGTGGACGGACGCTCAGCTGCGGGCGTTGCCCTCTCCGTACGAGGCGAACCGGGCCAACCTGTTGACGTTCCTCGCGCCGTTCAACGCGAAGATCCAGGTCCCCGACGAGGTGTTCCTGTACGTCGTGGCGGGAGACGACGTGCGCGGACCGTCGGATGGCTCCGTCGCCATGAACGAGGCCATCGCGTCGGAGGACTCCTTGGACGTGCTCCGCGGCATCATCTACGTGCGCGTGGTGAGCGAAGCCGACGCACCCAAGCTGCCCGGCACCTCGGCCGGGCCCGTGTACGGCTGGGACAGCCCCGCGCCGCCGATCCTGGCGTTCCAGAAGGTCGCCGACGCGAACCCCACTCGGCTCGCCATGCGGCAGGTCACGGCCATCGTGGGCAAACCGCCGGGGACGAGCTTCTCGGTACCGGTGCTCAACCAGGCGCTCCCGGGGCAAGGGTCGATCTCCACCACGCACCTCGCCGTGGCTCCCCAGGACGCGGTGGCGCCGAACTTCATGACGAACATCGCCGAGCAGATGGCGATTGCTCTCCGGGACCGCTCAAGCGGCGGCCCGGCCATCGAGCCCCGGCCGCCCGGACCGGTGACGCCCGGCAAGCCCGCCGGAGCGCCCGCCAAGAAGGCCTCGCTGCTCACCAGCCCGCTCGTGCTCGGCGCGCTCGGCGTGGGCGCGTACTTTCTGATCTTCCGCAAGAAGCGCGGCCACAAGGGAAGCAGCAGGCGCTCATGACGGGGCGCCGCGTCCCGATCCGCGCGCTGCTCCATGGGCAACGCGCGCTCGCAAACACCTCTGGCTCGACCAGCCTCGCGGCCTCGACGGTGTTCTTGCTGCTCGTGGCCGCCGGCGGGATAGCGCTGGTGCTAGCGACGCCGCCCCCGCGGCGCCGTAGCCGTCGTTCGAGGAGATGAGATGTCGTACGCCAGAGTGCCTCAACTGGGGATTAGCCTCTCGTTCAGCGCCAGCGCGTCCACCTCGAGCGGCGTGCAGGCCTCGGCTTCGAGCTCGACGTCGTCGACAGCGAAGCCTGCGGCTCCGCTCGTGTTCGGGATGGACGCAGCGACGCTGGCGTTCGCGGAGAAGAAGTGCGGCCCCGCCCCGAAGTCGATGACTAGCCCCGACTTCCCCAGGTGGGCGGCCTGCGCGATGGGCGGTACCGGCGGCGCCGTGCCGACTCCTCCGAAGCCAGTGACCGCTGCGCCCGGGGCGGCCTGCTACGTGGCCTCCAAGAACGCCTCGCTCGCCGACGTCCGCAAGGGCTGCGCCGTGCTCAAGCGCGGTCAGCTGAGCGGAGACTCGAACAAGCCCATTCTGTTCTGGAGGCAGTTTCTGGGGCTGCCGGCGGGCATCGTCTTCGACGTGCAACTCGAGGACGCGACCAAGGCCTTCCAGCGCCACATGAGGCTGCCCGAGACCGGCCAACTCAACCGAGAGACGCTGGCGTTCGCGCTCGCGCAGCCCCTGAAAGAGGGCTCTGACCACGACGACGTGTGGGCGCTGCACCGGCTGCTCGGCTACGTGCCGGCCGGCAGTCGGTACAAGTACACCAAGGAGACGACGCAGCGGCTGCTGGCCTACCAGGCTGCCATGGCGCTGCCCGTGAGCGGGGTGGTCGACGATGCCACGCGCTCGGCGTTGCTCGCGCAGGGCATGACGGCATCGCTGGCCGCAGCGGCTGCCAAGCCTTCCGCCGCCAAGCCGCCGGCGGCCGAGGAGAAGCCGACGGCGAGCACGAGCTCCGCGTCTTCGGGGAGCTCAGGGAGCGGGTCGACAGGGATGCTCATCATGGTCGGTCTCGTGGGCCTCGCCGCGTACTTCGTGTGGGCCAGCCCCAAGGTGAAGCGCAAGAGCGCGTGACCCATGCGCCGCTACCGCCGAAACGACGCTGAGATCCGCCCCGCTCGCAGCTCGGCGGACGGGCTCATCGCGCTGCTCTACAACCCCAAGCGGGAGGAGTGGATCGGGGCCTATGGCACCGGAGATGGGCTCGCGTACTTGGGCCTCGCGTACCCGACGTCGCTACAGATGCCCGACGACGGGCTCGGGCTGGGCTTCATCGACTTCAACCCCATGGGCGAGTGCGCGCGCATCCACGCCTTCCCTGGCGTCGCGGAGCAGGGCGCCGGGCTCGGGCTCTGCCTGTACGCCGGGATCGCCGTGCTCGCTCACCAGGAACTCGAGCAGCCCTGCATCGCTTCTGCCGCGAGCGGCGATGGCTACGGCGACCGCAGCCGCGACGCCGACGCGATGTGGGGCCGGATGCTCTCCTCGCGTGGCGGAGCGCCGGCGCTGGCTTATCAGACCGACCTCTGCGGGAGCTGCGTCGCCGCGGATCTGGAGGCCTTCATCGGCGCCGGCCTCGTCGGCTGGATGGCGTACCCCGGAGAGTACGAGGGGCTGCTGCTCGAGGCGGCTGAGGCTTACCTGCCGTCGTTCGCGAACGCCGATCCGCACTCGCGTGACCCCGCCGTGCTTCGGCTCATCGAACGCGTGCTGCTGGCTGGGTCGAGCGACACGAGCCTCGTGCGGCGCTGGCGGCTCGACCATGCCGACGGCGGCAGGCTCGTGGCCAACGGGCGGCGCCATCTCGTGCTCGGCGCGCGGGACCGAGCCGAGATTGAAGCGCATCGGCGCGCGCTCGACTTCGAGTTGTGAGTCGCATCCCGCATCGCGCCGTCCCTCCGCCAGTACCCATATCCGCTTGGGGCCGTCCTCGTGCGTTTACTCCGTCCAGTACCCATTCGGGGACCCGCTAGGGTCGGTCCTCATCGCGCCTCCGTCCAGTACCCAGCGCAGCCTCGTCTCCCTCCGACCAGTACCCCAGGCCTCCATCCAGTACCCATTCGTCGCCGGGCGCTACCATCCCCTCCGACCAGTACCCATTCTGCTGCTTGTCGCTGCCCTCCGTCCAGTACCCATCCACCGGTAATGGTGAATCCGGCGATTCGGATAGCACCTCCATCCAGCACCCATCTACTCCCGAGCTACCGCAGCAACTGCACCGGGAACTCGTCCTCCATCCAGCACCCAATCTGCTCAGCCCCTTCGGGGAGAGCGGGAGCACCTTCAGACCGAGCGCCGCATAGCCCTCCATCCAGTACCCATCTACTCAGCCCCTTCGAGCGGCGGGAGCTCGTCGAAGCGACCATCCTCAACCACCTCCGTCCAGTACCCATCTGCTTAGCCTTTTCTGGTCCCGTGACCGCCATCGCCGCAGGATGCGTCCTCCGTCCAGTACCCGTCTACTCAGCCTTTTCGGGCAACGCGTGGGCGAAACCACGAGATAGGGGGTGTCCATCCTCCGTCCAGTACCCATCTACTCAGACTTTTCGGTCCCGAGCTGCGAGGGGCAACAGCAACCCTCCTCCATCCAGTTTCGGGGGCAGTCGAACGCCTTGTCGATGACCTCCACCCAGTACCCATTCACTCTGGCAATCGCGGCTCGATGCCCATCTTCCGACCAGCACCCATTTCGCACACCGCCACCACTTCACCTCCACCCAGTACCCCATCTGCTCAGCCCCTTCTAGGCGCGCGGCGCTGGCCTCTACCCAGTACCCATACCCACGAGCAGGTCAGAGCGCCCTCCACCCAGTACCCATTCGATCAGCTACCACGCCACCAGCGTACTCTTGCCGGAGGCGCCGGGCCCCCATAGCCTCCACCCAGTACCCATTTACTCTGGGGCAGCTGCGGGTAGTTCACCTTCCATCCAGTACCCATCAACATTCTCGTGGCCGAGATGCTGCTCCGAACCGGCCTCCGTCCAGTACCCATCTACTCAGCCCCTTCGGGGCTGCCCGCGCGAACCCTTCGGTTTCGCGCTCTTAGAAGCCGGTTTGCGAGCGGCCGTCTCCGGCAGCCCGAACAGCAAGTTGTGAGCCGCATTCTTCTCGATGTGCTCCTTGTGGCCGCAAGCCTGGCACCGGAACTCTCGCTGGCCGAGCAGCAGGTACTCGGGCGATGCGTCCCCACACTTCCTGCAAGTCACTGAGATGTTGGTCACCGGCCGGATCTCGTGGCTGATGCCGACCTCTTGGAGGCAAGCAATGATGCGGGTCTGCATCTCAAAGTAGGGCCACTCCTGCACGCGCTCCCAAACAGCGCGCCCTCCGCGCAAGCGTTCAGGCAGCCCGTCGCGGATCCCTGTGTAGTCGCCCAACACGACGTGCCCCACGGCCTCGTTCTTGAGCCAGCGGGCCAGACGGCGCGCGATGGTCTGGATCTTGGTCTTCCGCCAGCGCTCCGCTTTGCCCGTCAGGTGCTCGATGGGGCGCAGCGTGCGGTCGCGGCCGTGTCCCCACCGGTCGGAGACCTTCGAGTCGTACTGATACTCCCGCCGGCGGCGCTGGATCTGCTTGAGGTAGGCTTCAATGTCGAAGCCGTCGTAGGCTAGCCCGCGCCCGTTGGCCGTCATCGCGTAGGCGAAGCAGAGGATGCCCGTGTGCACGGTCGCGGTGAGCCGGGTCTTCGCGGGCTCCACCAGCCGGCTGTAGGCGATCCGCAGGTACCACTTGCTCTTCCGCACGCGGTCCTGCTCGAGCTTCGCGGCTCCACAGCGGACCGCGCCCGACGCGAGCTCCTTCAGGAGCAGGGCCTGGTACTTGTCGCGAGGCTTGACGGGGATCGAAAGCTGCTGGCCGCGGCCCGCCCGAATGGGGAAGGTGATGCGGTACGCGCCCCCGCGTTCCGCCGGCGCCACAACGTCAATCTCGCTCGCGCGGATCGGCACTGGCACCGTCGTTGTGTAGTGAGCGGGCCGCCGATTCTGGAGCACGAGCGCGTCGAACTTGGTTTTCTTCCAGGCATCCTCGACGCTCTTGGCGACGGCAGAGGCGATGCCGCTGCTCCAGCCGCTCATGACGTGAGTGCAGAGATTGTAGGCTTGGAAGTAGCCCTTCGAGCACGTCTTCTCCGCGATGACCGCCGCCACCGCCGGTGGCATCCCCGGGCTGACGCAGCGGAGCACCGACTCGATGTCTGCAGGCGTGTACTTGCCCCACTTCAAGCCCTTCGGGCTGCCTGTCTCGAGCACATGGCGGTCCACCTGATCGGCGTCGAGACGCCACATCACGCGCATCGCCACGTTGGAGGCGAGCGTGGCAGCTCGCTGAAGTTGCGAGAAGTCCTGCAGCAGCCGGCAGGCCGTGCACTTCTCGGGTCCCCCACAGCGCTTCTCACCTTGCTTGACGCGGGCGATGTGAGCCTCGAAGTCCTCCGCGAGGAGGGCCATGTCGATCTCAATCTTGCCCGTCGCGCGCACGACGTTGAAGGCCTCTCGAGGCAGGTCAGCGGAGCCTGGGTACTGGTGACCCTCAAGGGTCGAACCGTTAGCGAGCGCTCCGCCGTTCTCTTCCCCAGGCTCCGAAGAGGCTGGCGTACTGCGTTGCTTCTCGCCTTCAGGACGTGGAGTCGTCCCTGATGTCGCCCCGCTGAACTGCCTCGAGAGGCTTTCGTCGTGCCTTTCCATCTTAGCTCCTCGCGTACCCCTTGAGTAGGGGTTCTTCCATGAATCCGTCGATATGACTGAGCCAGAACTCGCCAGGAGCGAATATCTGCATGGCCTTCTCGTAGAAGGGTGCGTCCTTAAGTAGAGTCACCTGGCTCGCACCGCCCACTGGCCGCGTGACGATGCTGATCTCGTCCCCCTTGAGCTCGTTGAGCACGAGCGGGCTGTGGGTGGTAACGACCACCTGCCTCGTTGCCGAGAGCGAGCGCAGGATGTTCATCACGTCCCAGATCCGGCTCGGGTGCATGCCAGTCTCCGGCGACTCGATGAGCAGCAGCCGAGCGTCAAGGTACGGCAAAGCCATGAACCCCAGGAAGTAGAGCAGGCCCTCGCTCATGTCCTTGGCCGTCACGCGCGAGCCGTCGCTCAAGGTGACAGCCATCTCCTTCTGGGATTCCGAGACGTTGGCGAGGCCCAAGCGGGCGACGTGAGGGAAGCGTTGCTGCAGGGCGGACCGGAGGCGCTGAAAGTCCTCCAGGTCTCGGTTCAAGATGACGTCGAAGATGGACGCAAGACCGCGCCCGCGCTCGTCCGTGAACGCGAGCGGCTCGCCCTCACGGATGAGCGGCGCCGGCGCGCGCAAGCTGTCCGCGTCGAAGCGGATGACGGCGTGCGGAAGGATACTGTCGTCGTGGTCGTCGCGCATGCCGACGAGCGCGCGCAGCAGAGTGCTCTTGCCGCTGTCGTTGGGGCCCACCAACGCGTGCAACGGAGTCAGGTGCAACGTGGCGTTGTTGATGATGTACGCCTTCGCTTTGGGTTGGAACACTGTCACTCCTCCCCACTTAGCAGGCGTGCAGAATCAAGAAACCGGCGCCATGTGTAGTCTCGCAGGACGCCCACCAGTGCATCGTTGAGCTCCGTGACGTTGGTGATGTCGCTGCCAAGTTCAGCAGTGCGCGAGCGCAACCGCAGGACTGTTGATGTTGCCGAGGGGATTCTGACGTCCAGCAGGTTGCCGCCCTCGACCCCCTGATAGGAGAGGACCCAGAGGAAGCCGTCGCCACGCTGCGAGGCCTTGCCCCAAGCGACGTTATAGCCTCGGACGCGAAGGGTACGAGCAAACGCATGCAGCCGGTGCAGCATGGCGACGAGCCCTGCCTCCGCGAGGTCGCCACTGAGGGGCCCGTCGAAGATATAATCGGCCGATTCTAGTTGGATCGCTTTCACTTGAGCCCCCAGGTCAACTCTCGCGCGAGAGCGAGCAGCCGAATGTCGCAGTCGCGCAGCACCTCTTCCGCGGCGAGTTCAACGGTTGCGCCCCGGCTGCGAAACGTCAGAAGTTGGGAGCTCGTGCTGGGGTGGCTGTTCTCAGCGCAGAGCGCCACGACCAGCGAGACGTCGTACTTGTCGTCGTGGTTGGTGACCGCCAGACCGAACAGGACGCTGCCGACCTTAATCTCGTAGCGGACTATGTTGGCGCTCTCAAGCGTGCGCCCTAGGCGCAGTCCTCGAGACGCCCAAGGAATGAATGGCGGAGTCTCCATGGGTCACCTCCTCTCCGACGCATCCCGGAAGCCCCAACCCACGGCGGTCTCTACCTGATTCGCGAGACGGTACACGTCGGCGAGAGTGACGTCCTCGCGAATGGCGCCATCGGGCCCGAGTAGAGACTGGACGGCCGGGTCAGCAGCGATGGAATGAAAGAACGGCATGGCAGCAAAGCGGGAAGGCACGCTAGACGGGGCGGCCACCTTCGCGAACTCTGCGTCGCTCAGGAGACTCAGCGCAGGGCGGCTACGCAACTTCCACTGCACCGGCCTTTGCGGGTTGAGCTTCATGGTTCACCTCGTGCAGGTTACGAAGACGAGGCGTTCATGCCCCAACATCCGAAGGGCGCGGTGCACCTCGGTCTCGACGGGGTTCTCTACTGGCGAGACTGGCTCAAGCTCGAGCGCGATCACGAACAGCGGCGCGCGCTCCCCGTACAACTCCAGCCTGGTGCAGTCGAGGACGAGGCTGTCCATGAAAGACACGAAGTGTCGCCGGAAAGCCATGCGGCGTAGCTCAAGCGCCTCAACTTCTGCCGCTTGCGCGGCGAGATCCATCGTCTCAGCGATGGCGACGGGCTGCATAACGGCGGCGCTGCTCGCCAAGAACCGCCAAGCCTGTTGGCTGGGCGGCTCGGCGCCGAGCGCAGCGTCCCAGCGAGCGCCCCGCAGAGCTTGTCTGCCGCCGTCGTGGATGCGGTTGGCCTCGCTGTGCAGGGGCGCAAGCATGCGCAGGAGCACGTGGGTGTCGCGAGGCAACGCGGCGACGTCGATCACGTCGACCAAGACGATCCCGCAATTGGGCCCGGGGGTTGGACCGCCGTTGGGCAACATGGCCTTCTCGAAAGGCCAACGGACATGGCTCAGGACCTGAGCTTGTCGCGGTCGCTCGAGCAGCGCGTAGGCTGGTCGGTCTTCAAGATGCTCCGAGACGGAGCGCGGCAGCGGACGCGCGGCCAGGTCAAGCAGCTGGCGCTGCACCGGGTCGATGTTGGTTGTCATGCGCCCGTTGTGACCCATGCCCGAGCGCCTGTCAATGGTTGCCGATAATGGTAGTTATGAGCAGATGACGATGCTATCGTCGTCCGGCATGACCTGGTGGCGCGTCGAGTTCGGTTTCGAGGGAGAGGTGACCTGCACGCCCGTCTACGCGGCGCGCACCCGTGAAGACCAGCGGGTGTGGTACGTCGAAGCCGAGAACGCGGAGGGCGCCCGCGCCGTTGCCATCCGGGCGCGAGCGCGGGAGCGGCTCAAGGAACGCCGCGCGGCGTACCGCGAGCAGGGGCTCTGCCGGTGCGGCCGCGCCCGCGACTCGGCGTTGGCTGAGTGCGCCACTTGCCGCGCTCGGCAGGCGGGCGAAGCTCGGCGCCGCGCTGAGCGGCTCGGCGTGTCGCTGGCAGCGAGCAAGTTGATCCGCGGTCCGACGGTAACGGCTAAGACTCGCGTGAACCCCGGTCCCGCACAGGCTGCGCGTCGCGCTGGTCTGCGAGCCTCCGAGCGCCTCTCCGTGCTCCTGGAAGTCAGGGCCGAGTTCGAGCGTACTCGCAAGACCGGTCCCGACCGCGACAAGCATTTCTTGCTCTGGCTCATCGACCAGATCGCGAAGGCACAGAAGGTGGAGTCATCGCCATGAACCGCCAGCAGCGGCGTGCGGATGCTGCGCGAGTACGGGGCATGGCGCTTAGCAAAGACCACGTCGAGGCCGTGGTCTACTGGTGCCACTACCGTCTGCTGGGTAAGAGCACGTACCCGGACGCCCCGGTTGATGGGAAGCCACTGCACTGGGTGAGCGACCACGCATCGAAACTTACGGCGATGCTCCGTGATGAGACCGCCCACGAGTGGGACGAGACAGCGTTGTGGCCACGGCTCGTTGCGCTGAGCAAATCCACGCCGCTGCAGATGAAGTACAGGGCCCAGGCCCACTGGTTTGAGTTGGCCATGCCGCGCGTGACGATGGACGCCAAGTTGGCGGCCAGTCTCATGTGCATGAAGGTCAGCCAAGCCATCTTGGCTGATTTCCGGCCACCGTTCGACTCGCTCCAGATCACGATCCCGCCCGATCTGCTCTTCATGGCCCGCCCGGATGGGGTACTCGTGCCTGTGGTCCGAGCACTGTTTGCTCGGGTCAGCGATGACAGCGGCCTCATGAATTGGTGCCTATTCGCGGACGATGCGACCGGCCTTGGGACGCTGCACCGGTGGGACATTGAGGTGGGGGCCATAGCTGGCTGCCTACCCTGGACCGCGGTCGAGGGTTCCGCACCAGACCCATTCCGCGCCGACATGCAAGACATCGACCGCCGGTCTCAAGACTTGCTAGGCGTCCTCGCGATCAATGTCTGCCTGATGATGCAAGACAAGCGCTACGTCCAAGAGACGCGATGCCCGCATGCCCCATCGAAGCGGCGCAAAGGACCGCCCGCATCTCGCGTCTTCAAGCTGACGCGCCCCGTGGTGCACGATATGCGCAAAGCCGTCATTGAGTACGGCAAGCAGGGGGGCAAAAGCCCGACGGTCCAATGCGTCGTGGCGGGCCATTGGAAGATGCAGCCGCACGGTCCAGGGCGCACCGAACGCAAGCGGATCTTCATCGAGCCCTACTGGCGCGGTCCCGAAGACGCGCCTGTCGCGCTGCGTCCGCATGTGCTGCGCTGACAACACTGAGAGAGGAGTCGTTCGTTATGGGTCTTGAATTTAGCCTGACCGCAGTCCGCCAGGTGGAAGTATTCTCCGCCAACATCACCCACAACCTTGGTCAGATGGCCAGAGAGGCTGGGGTTTACCAGGTGCTCTGGAGACCAGAAGAGAGCGGGTGCGCGACGGCCGCCGATGCCATCCCGATCTTGCGCGAGGGCTTGGCCAGGTTGAAGGCCGACCCGACACACTTCAGCCAGTTCAACCCGGAAAACGGGTGGGGCGACTACTCTGGGTTCGTCCAGTTTGTAGAGCGCGCGCTGGCAGCCTGCGAGCGAAACCCCGATGCGACGATGACGGCAGACGTTTGAAGCGATTTCAGACGACGGCGGCCAAGTTCGGTGAGACGCTCGCGAGCGTGTACTTGATGAAGACCGAGCTCGGTCTGCTGGGCACGCTGCTCGGTCTGCTGGCGTGGTTCCCGCTGCTCGACTGCATGGTGCGAGCCGGCTCGCTCGTGGGCGTCTTCTGCGTGTTTCTCGCCGGCACCGCGCTCGCCGCGGCATTGTTCGCAGCCGAAAACATGGTCGACTAAAACTTGAAGCGGCAAGGCATGGCCCGTTACCCTCCGGCCATGGCACACGTCGAGGTCTACCTGTCCCCCGGTCGAGCTATCGAGGTGAGCTACGACCCGCGTCTTGTCGAGGCTGCCATCGAGTCGGTGCGAGCCCACGACAAGCAGTACCGGACGTGGGAGCGCAGCCGGCGGGGCCGCGCCCCAGTGCCGAGCGGGGACGGGATGCGCGCAGATCCTGACCGCGTGAAGTGGCAGGGGCGCGCGTACACGCTCTCGGCCACGAACGCTCGTGGAGCTCGTCTGGTGTTGCTCGACGACGGCGAAGCCTGGTCGCTGGTCGCCGTGGACGACAGCGGAGACGACGATTCGCTTGAAGCCGACGTGCTGAACTCTGCGGAGTACGGCGTGGGCGCCTCGATGCTCAACGACTTCGCGCGCAAAGCAGCTGCAGACGCTCGGTAAGCGCCTGGCTCCTCGTTTTGACTCGCGCCCGAGGGTTGGCGTAGGCTCCTACGCATGCGCTTCCCCGGCAAGCAGATTGCACCGATCACGCCGATGGGCAACCTGCCCGCTATCGCGGCGCCGCAGAGCCTCGAGCAGTACCTCGTGCGTATCAACGAGGGCCTCGCCACGGCTGAGTACCTCGTGGGGCCGACGGCGCCGTTCACGACCATCCAGAGCGCCATCGACGCCGCGGTAGCTGACGGGGCTTCTCCGTTGAATCCGAAGGTCGTGTTGGTGATGCCCGCGCCGCCCTACGTCGAAAACCTGACGCTCACGGGCGGCGGGGTCACGCTGGTCGCGCTCGCGCCGAATCTGCAGACGGGCTCCTGCTATATCATCGGCGACGTCTCGGTGGTGGATCCAGGGGCCGGGCCCGGGGAGTTCCCCGCGTACTTTCTGCAGGGATTCTACATCGAAGGGCAGATCACCATCACGGGCACGCCGAGTTCGACCCCGTGCGTCTTGTGGTTGGACAGCACGACCGTCGCGTACTTTTCGCCTGGCGACACGCTGACCAACGCCGTCAACAACTTCAGCCTCCGGCTGACGGGAGCCTCTGCCATCGTCTCTGGGGCGCTGCCGACGGATCGGTCGATCTTCTCGCCTGTTGGCGCTCAGTTGAGCATCACCTGCGCCTACTCGTCTACCAACCGCATCAGCGTGGGTTTTGGGATTGTCGACGCATCGTACAGCAATCTAGGTGCAGTTATTTGCGGCGCTTCCGGCTTCGCTTTTCTGCATGCCTGTTACGTGACGAGCGGCAGCGAAGCTGCTGTGCAACTGAACGCCACTGCCGGTCAGTTGACTAACCTTTCCAAGAACACCTTCCAGCGCAGCGGCACCGCAGGCCCGGTCGTCACGACCGTCGGCGTCACGGCGCCCTACCGGCACGTAGGCAACACCGCCGTCGGAAACATCACCGACCCCGCGTTCCCGTCCCTCGGTTCCATTGACGGCTTCGACTGGGAGGGCTACGCGTCCACGACCCGCAACCGCAACATGGCGGCGTCCGTCACGGCAGCCGATGGCGACCTTGCGTGCGCGACGCCGCTCTCCGTGCGTCCGGCGCAGGGCAGCATGGTGCGGGTGATGGTCAACGGGATCGAGGTGCTCGTCGCAGCCAACAACGCCGAGCGAGCCACCAGCGAGTGCTACTTCTCGGCCGACGGTGGAGCGACGGCCAAGAGCTTCGGTCAGGTCGGCACCATCGCAGCCGGCGACTTGCTGTACTGGAACGGCACCGTCGCCACCTACGAGTTGGCTGCCACGGACCTGATCCGCTTCGACTACGCGGTCAGCCCCTACCAGATCAACTGACCGGGGCGGCCGGCTTCAGTCGTCGGAGTCGTCCTCGGTCACGGCCCGACGCTCGAGTTTATCGCCCTCGTCGAGTTCAGAGGCAAGCGTCGCGGCGGCGGCGCGGGCGCCTTCGAGCGTGAGGTAGACGGTGTCGTGGTCGTTCTGGTGGCTGTCGTCCCCGTCGGAGAGCACGTAGGAGCCATCCGAGCACCGATTGATTTGCACCCAGCAGTCGCCAGGAGACGTGCCGAACGCCCCGTAGCAGATGGCGACGTAGGGCTGCCGATAGTCGGGGTTGACCTCCTGGTCGAAGTAGTGGTTGGGCTCCTCGCCCGCGATGATGGTGGTGAGAATGTCCTCGCGCAGTTTCGCGCGGCGCGCCGAGTCGTAGGGCTCGTCGGTCAGGCCGACGTTTGCCCAAAGGCGGCCTGCCGCCTCGAACGCCTGCACGCGAGGCGCGTCGTCGAACTCCGTCACGGAGAAGCAAACGGCAGAGTCCGCGATTGCAAAGTCTGCGTCTATCGCCACTGCGACGGCGACGAGGAGCTCAAGGGCGGCGCTCTCGCTCACGCCGCACGAGCGGAGGATTGCAAACGCCTCGGCAGCGGTCGTGGGCGCCGGCATCGGCGTGAACGCGGGTTCGACGGGCGTGGAGGTCTCGACGGCGGGGGTGGTCGCGGTGCTCATGGCGGGTTCTACGGCTCGCGCCGGTCTTCCTTCCCTTGGGCGCTACGTTTTCCGTCATTCTGCTGCCGCGCGTGGCAGAGTAGCGGGGTGCTAGCTCGGATTGACCCCGCCACCGCTCTCTCGACCGAGCGGCGCTCGGAGTTGCGCGCGCGTTATGCTGCGCTGTCCCGCTCCGAAGCGACTCAACTTGCCTACGCTCGAGCCTGGGGCGCGTTCCTCCGCTGGTGCACAGAGACCAGTTGCTCCGCGCTGCCGGCCGATCCGCGCGCCGTCGCCGACTTCGTGATCGAACTCGGCAGGCTCGGCCGCGCCCGCTCGACCATCCGCCAGGCGCTCGCCGCTATCCGGTACGAGCACAACCTCGCCGGCCTCCCCAACCCAGCCCTTGACCCGCGCGTGCGGGAGGTGCTCGCCGGCGTGCTCCGCGAGCACGGGCGCCCTGAGCAACCCGCCGACCCGCTGATGCCTGTGGAGCTCCGCTCGGTGGTGGCGCGGCTCCGGCCCGGGATTGTGGGGATCCGCGACCTCGCGCTACTGACCGTGGGACTCGCCGGCGGATTCCGGCGTTCGGAGCTTCGCTCGCTGATGCTCGAGGACGTCCGCCGCGAGCGCGACGCCTTCACGGTGCTGGTGCGCCGGTCGAAGACGGACGCCCAGGGCGAGGGTCACACGCGGCGCATCTGCCGCGGCGAGCACCCCGAGCTCTGCCCGGTGAGCGCGCTCGACGCGTGGCTCAGCGCAGCGGGCATCTCAGGGGCGTGGGTGTTCCGCCCGGTCGACCGCTGGGGGCACGTGCTCGACCGGCCGCTCTCGTCGCGGGCGATCCACCAGATCGTGACGGCTGCCGTCGCTGCCGTGCGCGCCGACGACCCGTCGCTGCTCGCCGGGCACCACTACAGCCCCCACAGCCTGCGCTCGGGGCTCATCACCGCGGCCGTCATCGCTGGCAAGGCGGAGTACGAGGTCCGCGACCACGTCGGGCACAAGAGCGCGCAGACGACCTCCCGCTACGTGCGGGCGGCGAAGGTGCGCACGAGCACCGTGACGAAGGGGATCGGGCTCTAATCGCAGGGAAGGTTCCCCATCGCGCGGCGTAGATCGAGGCATGCACTACGAAGTGGCCGCCATTGTCGATGGAAACCTCCCCCGCGCCCAAGCCAGCCGCTTGGCTGCTGCTGCGATGCGCGCGCGGCACAGATTCCACTGCCGCGCCGGCGGCGTGCTGTGGGATGGGTTCAGTCTGATGGCGGTGCGGCGGGCGTGCGAGACGGTGGGCTTCGAAGCGCCGCTAGGGTTCGTTACGGTCTCTTCCGACCGGCCCACGCGCAAGAGCGATCCGCGGTGGTATGAGCACCCCCGCGACGAGTGCACGGTATTCGAGTATGACGACGTGGCAGGGTGCGACGCGGCCTGGCAGCGCTGGCAGTCCGAGCGCCCGAACGACTGGGTGTTCGTGTACGACGTGCACGAGTGGCTGGCATGATCAATGGTGAAATCACCGGCTGTCCGCGCCACACTTGAAGCCGTGGACTACCGCCGTATCAGCCAGATCCTCATCGTGCTCGTAACCGTGCTGCTCATCGGGTACGACTTCCTCCCGTTCGCGTCGTCCCCTGACCACGACACCCTCTCGGAAGTGATGCGCGACACGGCGCTCGCGAGCTCGGCGCTGCCGTTCGGGTGGGGGTTCCTCGCGGGGCACTTCTTCGTGCAGTGGCTACCTCGGAGGCTCACGCACGTCCAAGCACTCTCAGCGGCCGCAGGACTCGCGCTCGCGGTGCACGTCGTCTCTCCGCCGGGGTGGGCAGCGGTGCTCCTTGGCGTGGGCGTTGGGGCGCTGCTGTGGCCGCTTGATCAGAGAGACTCGAACCAGCCTGGGTCGTAGGCTACGATCCGGCCGTCTTGCGTGACGCCAAGGTTGTCTGAGCGCAGGTCATGCACGACCAAGCCGCGAGCCCAAAGCTCTCGTAGAGCTGATCCGAAGCCCTCCCCGCCGTCGACGGCGGCGGCGGCTTTAGCAGCGCGCAATACTGTGTTCCGGCTTGGCGTGGCGTCTGCCTGCTCTAAAGCCTGCAGCATGCGCTGCAGCGCAGCGCGGTCTTTCGCTGACCGTCTTTGGAAAGCCTGCAGCACCGGCTCAACAGGCTCGCGTTCGATGATGAACCCTTCCATACGCCCTTCCGTGTCGAGATCCTCGTCAGTTTCTACGGTGGTGATGGAAAACACCTGAGGTATCAGACCGTCGATGTCCTCCTCAAGGACGTACTCATAAACTTCAACCTCCTCGGTCGAAGTCGTGTACTTCACGACCCTGTCGCCCACATCCCAAACGGTACCACTTGAGCCGAATCCCAGTCGCTTAGCGTCGGGCCATCTAGCCAGGACGTAGTCTCCTTGCCCTTCGTGGCCGCACGGCGGTTCGCCTTGAGCGCTGGCCGCTGGAGGTATTCCTCAAGGGCCGCGATCCAGCCGTCGGCGTCGAGTTGCTGGTAGACGTCTCGCAGGATGCGGCGCTGGTTCTCGGGAGTGAGCCCCGCTTTGCGGATCTCGGACCACGACTTGCTGCTTCTGAGGAACGTCTCAACGACGTTGCCCGCGCCGCGCGTGCCGCTGGCTTTCAGCATGTGCTGCCGGAACCTCTCCGCGATCTCGGGGTCGTGGTTGCGCCCCGTGACGAAACTCTCGATGCTGCGGGCGACCTCGATGTAGACGTTCCTCCCGAAGGCTTTGACTTCGGCTGGAAGGTTCACGTACTCGGACGCAGAAAGGACTGCCCCCGGAGCCGGGATGTAGTGGGTGGTTTCTCCGCTCGACAGCCGTTCCATCCCCACGCGGACGCCGCGATCTTCGGCATGCGTCGTCTCGTGCATGAAGACGTCGAAGAAATCGCGGCGACGTTCGCTGTAGCGTTCGGGGTCCACCCATTCCGCGGCCGTCCGGCATGGGTTGGCTTCAATGATGAAGTGGTCGCGGCGGGGCGCGTAAGAGCCACCCAGGAAGAATGCCAGGTACTTCCCGTTCCGGGCAACGCAGGGCCCACGCACCACGACCTCGAAGCGGCGGAGGTCGAGGATTTGAAGCTCTTCGCCAGGCGCGATCAGGTCGCCGAAGGTCTGGTCGAACTCGATCTCTCCCTCCTCAAGCATGCGGCCGATGTTGTCGGTGAGGTCGTTCAGGATGCGCTCGGCGAGTTGCTCGTTCTCGGGGTCAATCTGCACGAGGCGGTTGGGGCGCAGAGCAGCCCCGCCAGCCGGGTAAACTCTCACGACATTGAGCCCGTGCGGGTCCGTATTGGACGAGACGATGCGCCCATACCGACCGTTGCTCGCCGCGATGCGCGCGTACTGCTTGGCCGTATCGAGCGTGTACGGGCCCTGGTAGCCCTCGCTCTGCAGAGGCACAGGACGAGTCTCCGTGCCGCGGTTCACCCAGACGTAGTATCGGCTCATGGGTTCACTCCGGAGGCAACACGGGCAAGCGGAGCTTCTGAGCGCTGATCGCGCCGCCGTAGCTCCCCGTCAGCAGCTCGCTGTCGGCTTCGGAGCCCTGGTAGCCCTCCTGCCGCGGGGTGACGCTCATCACGTAGGCGGAGTAGGTCTTCTTGCCGCCCTCACGCAGTTGCACGAGGGTCGCCGGCACAATGAAGTACGGCGGCGCTTCGACTCGGATCTGCGCGACGCCCTTCGCGCTTTCGCCCGACTGCGCGCGCGCCATGCGCTCTTCGCCGGTGCCCGCCTTGACCATCGGCGCCTTGTACGAGAGCGCCACCAGCGACGGCGCCGGGTCGAACGGGCGCACGTCGGTCAAGTCACCGTCGTAGACGTCGACCTTGATGGTGTCGGCGCGGACCGGCTGCCGGCCCTGCAACACCTCGATTCCCGGTCCCCATTCGATGGTGCGCGGGTAGACGTGCTTGGGCAGTTGGAACACCGCCGCGACTCGCCTGCCGCGCTTCATCTCATCGACGCTCGCGGCCATGTTCCGGCCCGAATACGAGTAGGTGAGGTCGTAGTTTTCGGGGGTCTTCCGGCCCGGCACCTTGGTGTAGTCGTAGAAGTAGACGTCGTTGTGGTACTCGAACATCTCTGGGAAGACGAACTCCCAGGGCACGTCCTGGTAGACGTTGAGGCGCACGAACTGGTCGTATCCGGCCTCGTGGGCCTTGTCCTTGGCGAAGTTGATGTTGTTCATCAGCATCACCATGAAGGCCTCGGGGTCGAGCAGGAACATGCTCGTCTTGCCGACCTTCGGCATGATGTTCCAGGGGTCGGCCTCGTTGTTGCCGGTGCCGACCAGGCAGGCCTCGCGGCACTCCTTCGAGGAGCCGCCGCAGAGGTTGATGTCCCGGCGCAGCACGTCGCGCAGGGCGACGCGGCGGCCGTCCACCTCGACCACGCTATCCTCGCCGCGATACCGGCTGTACCAGAAGCGCGCGGGCAGCAGCGACAGGCCCGTGATGGCGACCTGCTGCAGGCGAGCGATGAGAGCGGCGGGCGGGTACGAGCCCGTCTTCGCCTTGTGCTTGTCGAGCACCTTCTGAAGCTCGCGCATATCGGTCTTCAGGTTCGTGCCGAGGAAGTATCTCCGGAGGGCAGTCGGCGTCCGCACGTTCAGCGGGATCTGCCCATTGCGCGTCGGGATGAGCGGCTTGAGGCGCTCGTAGGCCTCTTCGAGCGTCATGTCGGCGCAGACGTCAGGGTCGATGCGCAGCGGCTCGCCGGCGCGCTGCACGGTCGGGTAGCCCGGCAGCGGCGGCAAGCGCGGGATCATGGCCCAGGCCTCGTCGGCCGTGGCCGGCCGGTTGGGCTGGTAGTCCGAGGGCTCTTCGATGGCTGAGCGGTCGAGGAAGACCTCACCGGCGCCGAGCTCGTCTGCCGCCTGCACGGCATCCTCGAGCGTGTCGGTGTCGCCAACCGTCTCGCCGTACTGGTCGAGCAGCAGGAATACGTGAGCCATGGCGGCGAGTCTACAGCACCCGCCGGGCGCGCCGCTACTTCTGACGCCGGCGCCACCAGCCGGTGCGCCGCACCAGCAGCGCGGCGGTCACGCCCAACGCGGCTCCGCCCAGCGCCACGAGCCACGGGCGGTAGGGGGCAGGGCCGGGATGGTCAAGCACCCACTGCAGCAGCGGAGGCCCGACGTCGCGAACCTGCGCCACGTGGTCGGAGTCCTTGGCCTGCTCGAGGCGCACATTCGCGCCCTCGGGGAGGCGCGCGCGCAGCAGGTCAAGGCAGTCCTTCGCGCTGGCGTACGAGCCCGGCACGATGAGGCTCGCGGTCACCGCGAGCGGCTTGCCCATGCGCGCGAACTCGACGAGCGGCTCGACCGCTTCCTCGCGGCACGGCGGGCCGGCGCTGTGGAGCCCATCGAGCAGCACCGCGCCGGAGACGAGTTCTCGGTTGCTGGCGTCGCGGAGCCACTGCCGGATGGCGAAGCACCCTGCCGACCAGCCCACGAGCACGACAGGGCCGACCGTGAAGCCGTGCTCGGCGAGCACCTCGCGCAGCGAGCGCTCCTGCGCCCACGTCGTGTACTGGCCGCCGAGCCACGGGAAGCGCACCATCGCGTGCGGCGTGTCCTTGCCGACGTAGCGCGAAGCGAACGACTCCGGGACGTGCAGGAAGAGAACGAACACGCACCGGAGCCTCGCACAGGCGGCCCGCAGCCCGCCAGTTTAGCCCGGCTACCCCGGCAGCACCGTGCGCAGCGCCGAGCCCGTGCCCGGCGTCTGCGCCCAGATCCGCCGGGTGGCACGTTGCCCGGTCCGCGCCATCCACGCCACGACCTCCCATGGTTTGGTGACGTGCTCGGCGTCACAGCCGACGTGGATGGTGCCCGGCCGCTGGGAGGCGAGGCGGAGCAACTCGGAGGCGCGGATGGGGTCGGGGGGTTGGCGGGTCGGGCGACGCGTTTTCATGCGATGCGGCTTACGCGCTAGGCGCTCAGACCTTCCTTAGTTTCGGCTTGCGACGACGGAACCGCTCGCGCGCCGCCGCCACGTCGTAGGGGAAAGTGATGGTCTTCGGTTGGTCCGTGCTCGACGTGAACGTGAATCCGTCCTTGTCGACGTAGACCGGCTTGTCGGCGAGGTCGTAAGCGCGACGCCCCAACTTGAACACTGAATGTGCGCGGCGGTGCTGGTAGAGTTTCCCGTTGGAGTCGTCCACGAGCGTCCACTCGGACGGAGCGGACGTGATCGGCGTTAGCGGCGTGAAGGACGCCAGCTGTCGGAAGATGCGGTCCACCTTCGTGCGCGGCCGCATGGCGGCTATCGAGTAGGCAGCGCTGGCGCCCGAGTGCCCTTCTTCGGCGAAGGCCCTCATCTTTTCGAGCACCTGCTGCTGCGTCACCTTGTCCAGCTTTGCGAGCTTCATCTCGCGCTTGGCGAAGTCCATCAAGTTGCTCATTCGTCGTCTTCCTCCTCGTCGTCTCCGTCGTCCTCGTCTTCATCATCGTCCTCGTCCGAGCCGAGCGCGCCGTCGCGGATCTTCTCGACGGTGACGAGCCACTGCTCGCCATCGAGAAGCTCCACCATGACGCCCTTGCGGTTCGGCTCGACGGAATCGACCTCGGTGAGCCCCTGCTCGAGGGCGTCACTCAGTTGTTCGGTAAACTCTGCCTTGGTCATAGCTCTTACTCCCGCCGGCGGAGCGTCTCTCCTGCCAGCTTTGCGTGGTCTGTGGCGTGAAGCTCTGGGGGCTCCATCAAGTCGTACTTGCGAATGTCGCCGTGCATATCGACGGGCGACCAGATCGGGGTGTCGAACACCAACCGCTGCATGAAGTAGTCGCCGAGAAGCGACCGCACGTAGTCTTCCTGCGAGACGTTTACCCGGCTCGCGCGCACCTTCAGGGCCGCCTGCAGCGCGCGGGTCACGTTAGCGGCCGCGCGGTCCGCCTTGCTCGTCCCCTGCTGCACGATGCGCACGAGGCCCACGCGGGGAAGCTCGACCGCCTTGTGCTCGAGCTTCGGGTGCAGGTGCCGCTTGCATCCGTAGTGGATGACCGACGACAGCAGCAGCGTGAGCGTCGTGCGGCGGAGCGCGGCGGCGGCGCGCAGCAAGTCCATGAGCTTGGCGCCGAGGTGCACGCGCACCACGCAGAGCCGGTCGCCCGCGAGGCTCTTGCGGCGCGAGCGCGCGCGCACCCGCGCCGCGTGGCGGACGATCTCCTCGGACACGCCCAGCTGAGCTGCAAGCTCGGGCAGTGGCAGGTGCTCGAGCTCAGTCGCCCACGAGAGCGTGGCGATCTGAGACGCAAGCCACCGCCGCCACCGCTCAGCCTGCGCGTCAGCTGGGTTGTGACCCATCTCAGAACCCGCTGGTCGCGACCCGCGGCTGGCCGACGAGCGACGTGGTCTGCGTCGCCTCTTCCATCCTCTTGCGCTCGTTCTCGCGGAGGACCGCGGCGTACTCGCTCTCGAGCGGCGGCTCGATGCAAACCATCACCATTCGCACGTCCGAGTTCCGAATCCGGGCGTGGAACTGCGGGCCGCGCATTTCAGATGGCGCCCACGGCCTGTAGAGCAGGTCGCACACCGAGTCGTCGGCGTTGATCACCATCGCGTTGAGGATGACGTTGCCCTCGGGGTAGAGCGCCTTGTCGGGGTGCAGGGTGAAGAGTTGCGGCAGCATGAGGTTGTGACTGCCCGTTTCATCTGTCTTCGTCGCGTAGTAGTCGATCCCAGGGATCGCTAGATTCGCGTCCAGAATCAGCGTGACCATCTTTCCCTTGAAAAACTTCAGATCCATCTCTCATGTCCCTTCCACGAGCGGAATGATGCCGCTCGAAGCCTTTTCCCATGCCCACGCGAGCTCCACCTCGCGGGCGCGCTCGCGACTGCGAGCCGCGAGCACGCGCCGCTCGGCGATGAAGTCCTCAAGCGCGGAGGCCAGTTGGTCCACCCGCAGCGTGGGAGCCATCGCCGCAGGGCCGTCGTCGATGGGCCCGTCCGCGTGGCTCTCGACGATCATCACCCCGTGCGCTGAGGCCTCGCCCTCGATGGCCGCGAGGTGCTCGCTGTGCCCTGTGCACGACGTCGTGAGCACCGGGCAGCCAGCGGCGCGCGCCTCCAGCGGGACGATGCCAAACCCTTCGCCGCGCGAGGGCTGCACGACGCCGCCGACCAGCCGCAGCACGCCGCGCATCGAAGCGGGGTCAAGGCCTCCGATCTGACCCACACCGCGCTCGACCATCAACGTGTGCTCGGCCGCCAGCGCCCCGCGGCGGAGGCGCAGCATCAGCCCCGTCACCGCGCTGCGCGCCTCGGGGTCGAGCACGAGCACGAGCTTGCTGCCGCCGAGGCGGCCGCGTTCGGCGAGGATCCCCCACGCCTCAAGCAACTCGCGCGTCCCCTTGCGCTGGTGCGAACTCGTCGACCAGTGCAGCAGCGCGTCCGGCAGGAACGCGGTCGGCCAGCGCTCCTGGATCCGCTGCTCGAGCCGCTCGGCGGCGTCGGTGCTGACCATCACGGGCTCCACGGTGAACACGCCGTGGGGCACGACCGCGACCGGCATACGGATCCCCGCCGACTCGAAGGCCTCGTCGAGCACGCTCTTCGCCCACGCGCTGGGCGTCGCGACTACTGTCGCTGAGGCCGCCATCGCGCGCAGCAGCGGGCTCGGCACGTAGGAGCTGTTCGGCACCAGAAAGGCGACCCTGCGCGCGTGCTGCTGCCCCATGCGCGCGACGAGCGACGGCGGACCCGTGAACACCGCCGCTGGCGCGAGCGCGCCAGGCGGAGGCGGGATGTCCTCCATGTCGTAGTCGACGTGGAGTTCAACGATGCCGTTGCAGCGGCCCGCGAGTGCCGCGTACATGCCGCGCGTAACCATGGACTGGCTCGACCAGTCGTGCGTGCGTCCGTACAGCCTAACGTCGTTCATTGTGCCCTGCCCTCTGCAATCCTCAGGATGGAGCGGCGCATCTCCTCGAGTACCAACACGCGCTGCTCCCAGCGCTTCGCCTCCGCCTTTGCGGCAGTAGCGCGGTCCATGGCGGCGAGGAGAGCGGCGTTGGCAAACGCGCGTTCGACGGCGGCGAGGTCCAAGTCGGATCCCGCGTAAACCCCCACGGTCTCCGCCAGCAGGGCTGGCAACTTCGCGTATTCAGGATGGGTTTCCCACTTCCCCTTCAGTTTGGACAAGCCCATCACCACCACGCCGACCACAGCGTCGGATCCGAGGCCGTACTCGAGCACCACCTCGGAGTCGCACTCGGAGTGACGGCGGCAGCACACTAATGCGCCGTCCATGCGCAGGTACAGAGTGTCCCCGCCCCTGTCCCAAACCACACGCAGCGCGTTCTCGCTCACGGCTCCCTCCCACCATTCGCGAGGCAGCGCTTCGACTCGGGACTGCCCATCTGCAGTATGAGCCCGCGCATCAGCGCTCCCACGCTCTCCTTCGAGAAGCGCGCGTCCGGCGGCTCAAGCGCGCCCCATTGCGGCCGGGACGCGCCGCGGAGCGCGGCGACCAGCGCTGCAAGACCCATCCGCTGCGTCTTGCGGTCCCCCCAGCCGTAGGCCGGGTGCGCGGGCGCTTCGCCCTCGGGAGCGATGCGGTAGTCCGTCTCACGCGCGAAGGTCTCCGGGCCCGTGCCGCCCACGTAGATCAGGCGGTTGCCCGCGACCACCGCGTCGAACGCCGGGAGCCCGTACCCCTCACCGACAGCGGCCGACACATAGATATTCGAGCGGTAGTGAAGCTCGAGCAGCTCCGCATCGCTCACCACGTCCGTGATGATGCGGACGTGCCGGCTGAGCGCCTCCGTCGTCCAGCCGTTGTCCTTCACCGGCTGCTCCTTCAGCAGCCGCGGCAGTAACTCGTCGACGCCGAGGTAGCCGCGCCAGCCGAGGCGCGAGGTCTTCAGCACGAGGCTCGCGCTGTCGCCAGGCCTGAACGCCAGCAGGAACGCCAGCAGCGTCTCCGGGTAGCACTTGCGCGGCTCCCACTTGCCAACGGCGTAGAAGCGGCGCTCAGCGTCCACCATCCCCGCGAGCGGCGCGGGGCGAGCAGGGCGGGCGCCGAGCTTGCGGATGTCGCCGTGCGGGTCGTACGGGTGCGGCACCGTGAACACCTTGCTCTCGGGCACTCCGGAGGCGATGAGCGCCTGCCGGTTGCAGTCCGAAGGTACCCAGCACTGCGCGCAGCGCGCGAGTATGCCTGCGACCTCATCATCGACCGTCGTCGTCTCCCACACCGTGAAGGCGACCGTCCACGAGAGCCACCAGTTGAGCTTCTGCTCCGACTCCTCGTACGTCGCGCAGTCGGAGAGCCGGCGAGGCGCGAGCAGCGACAGCAGTTGGTCGGCGCCGAGCCCGTTCACGATGTGTTTGATGCGCGGGACGATGTGCGTCGCTTCGGTCAGCACGAGCTCGCCGACCTCGCGCATGACCTCCTCTTCCACCATGCCCCACACCGCCATCTCGGTGTGCCCTTGGCGGTTGGTCACCATCCGCGAGAAGCTCTCGAGCAGCACCGGGACCCCAGCGTCGCTCAGCGCGCGCGCATGGGCGCGGACCGCGCGCTGCACGCCGTCGTGGAGGGTCTCCCATGGGCCGTGGTAGTGCACCGCGTACTTGAGGGGAGCGGTCTCGATCTCCTTCACCTCCCAGTGCTCGCGCCCGTGCTCGTCGATGCGCGAGACGTAGCGCCGCTGCGTGGTGCGGGCAGCGGCGGCGTAGCGCTCCTCGGGGAGCACCGGGGATGCGGGCTCTTCGCCCAACTGCAGGTCAGCGTCTTGGTCGCTCATCGAACCAACTCCAGTGTCCGCAGCCGAGCCTGCTCGAGACGTTCAGCGTCGCGCGCGACGCACGCCTCGTATTCTCCGGGCTCCGGCCGACGAACACGCGCGACGTACTTCTCCGCCACCACCATTTGGTAGATGGCATCGATCAGGCGATGAGCGGGGATAACGTCGCTACGCGACGCAAACAGCGTCCAGTCGTGGCTCAGCGTCAACTCCCACGCCAGCGTGGGCTCTCTCGACTCGTCCTCCGAAGGCACGTTGTGAGAAACCCATCTGTAAGGGTCTGGGCCATCTGCGGCGGTGGTCTCCCACTGCGGGACGAAAATCAGCTGAGCGAGCAGCGCCGGGTAGGGCTTCAGGAGAACTGAAGTTTCCGGTGGCAGAGGAGCATCGTAACGCGGCTCGACCATCAACACGAACTCCGGGTCGAAACTCGCATACCCGGATTCAAGGTTGGGGGTGAGGGCGCTCATCTTGCGACGAGCGTCGAACCGCTCTTGCAGGCCGGGGTCCATGGGCGGGCGGGGCTTCTTCATGATTCAATCCGGGAGGCAAGCGCGCGCAGCCACGCGGCAGTCTTCGACGCCACTCGCGCCGCGAAAGGAGCGGGCGGAGGGGTTGGTTTTGCGGCTTCCTCGCGTTCACGCCGTAGTCGGGCGCGTTCGTCCTCCTCGGCCGCCCGCGCACGCTCGGCCTCTTCCGCAGCACGCTTGCATTCGGCCACCGCCGAGCGGTATTCGGACCCAGCCGCCTGCACGGCAGGGTGAAGCAGCAGGTGCTGAGACTCCTTGGATTCGTCGTCGTACGCGAAGTAGCGCAACCCGCGCGCGTAGAAGCTCAGACTGCCGGGGTCATCACTCAAGTCGACTGTGCCGTCGTCGACAAGGACGCCTGCTGCCATGAAGGTCACCAGCGACCCCTCGTATTGAATCCAGCGGGGAGAGACTTGCATCGGCAAGTCATCCACCCTACGGCCGAGAATGCCGCCGCCGGCGCCCAGGATCCCGTTCTCCGCCACCACGCTATCCCTGTCGTAAGCGATATCGAGGCAGCCCACTTCAGGCCGCTCAGGCAAGTTGATGCCCGGTCTAGTCAAGCAGCGGCTCCTCAGGGTACATCCCGAGGACGTAACCTGGCTTCACTGCTGTTCCGCGACCGACGCACACCTGATGTTTGCCCACGAACATCGTACGGAACACCTGCGCGCCGGCGTTGTAGGTTCGGTAGTGAATCACCACGTGATTGTCCCGGGCAAACGCCACATCCCCATGAGATGGGGCCACTCGAAGTCGGCTCATTGCTACTCCAACTCGTAAGGTTCAAACCCCGTCACCACGAACCCAGGCGGCGCGTCCGGCAAGTCAGCGAGACGCACCTCCTGCTCCTCGTCGAAGACAAGCACTTGCCCGCGGCGCACCAACTTGACGGCGACGCCCTCGCGCTGCCGGCTCGTTGCCGGCTCGTTCATGAGCGCGCCGAAGACGTCGAATAGATTCACGAAACGACCACCGAGTCGTCGATCTTGAACCGAAACCCGCAGCCCTCGTGGTCGCAGACGCACAGCTCGTCGCAATCGACGCTGCCGGCCACCTGATAGACCTCGCCCGGCTGGTTCGGGTTCACCCAGAGGTTGCTGGCGCTGCGCATCCACTTCGGGACGACGTTCGGACGGAAGCTCATGCGCTTCTGCGTCGACCTCAGCGTCAGCTGCGAAAGCTCCATCTTGCGTCCGCGCGTGAGCACGCACCGCGGGCACACCATGGTGAGCGAGAAGCCCGCGTCGTCGTTCGTGTTCACGCCCTGCACGCCGACGCGCGAGCCGCCGATGACGCTGAGCTCGCACACCTCCCAGTCCTGCACCGATCCGTCCCGGTGCCGCAACTCGAGCACGATGACCGCGTGGTCGGAGTGCCCGCCCAGTTTGAGGGTGTTCATACGCGCGACCTCAAGGGGGTCGGGTTTTGCGATGCTCTCCCGCGCGGCGGCCGCCTTCGCGTCCTGGATCCGGCGGCGTTCCGCTGAGTCGTGCAGCTGCCGCTTGATCTCGTTGTCCCAAGCGGTCGTGGTCGTCCCTCCGCGCGTGAACACCACTGGAGCCGTCGACGACTCGAGTATGCCCGCCACTCCACCAGTGTTTTTCGGCTCAGTCATCCTGACCAGTCTCCTTGCGTACACACAACAACTTCAACTCACCGCCCGGACGCACGCTGTCGAGCGACCGGATGTTGCCCTCGAACACCGCGAAGCGCGCAGGCTCAAGCGTCTTGACGCTGACCGCGCGATGCCCGGCTGCGGCTGGGCCACGGCTCGTCGCCTGGTCGCCGACCACGAACACCCGCGCGCTGACCTTGCAACAGTCGCAGCGGCGCCAGACCGTGGTGGCGTGGAAGAGGTCGTCGCAGTGCAGGCAGTGCACCAGCACCACCTCGCGCTGTACGGACACAGCGTGCGATCCGCGCGGCTGCGCCGAGAGGCTCGACTCCTCCGCCGGCAGCCAGCGGTCGCGCTGGTCGTGCAGCAGGTGCGCGATCTCGTCGGCGCCCTCGGGGCCGTAGACCAGCGGCGACTTGACGGTGACCTCGAACCAGTCGTCGCCGTCGTACACGCCTGGCGTGTGCGGCGTCACGCGCGCCTCCCAGTGCACGTCTTCGGGAGCGATGGAGTCGAGCGCCATCCACAGCCGCAGCGCCGCATCGTGCGCCGCGACCACCGTCGAGCGCCAGGTCTGCAGCACAATCCGGTGCCGCACCTCGTCGCGCGTCGACACCAGGATGCGATGCGACGGCGCGTCTTCGCGCCAGTGCACGTGGCGCGCGCGCATCGTCTCACCGGCGAACTGCTTGGCCTCAGTTGGGGCCATGAGCACTCCCCGAGAGCGGCGGATACTCGAACTCCGGCAACTCCTTGAGTTCCTCGCCGCGCAGCGCTGTCGGCACGTCGTGCAAGGCCAGCTGCCGGAACGCCGAGAGCGAGCAGGCGAAGCCGTAGGCGTCGGTGCCGACGCCACCGCGCATCTTCGCCTTCAAGAACACCTGCATCGCACGCTTGTCGAAGTACGAGCCCAACTGCCGCGTGACGTCGTATGCCGCTGCGCCGTCAGGGCTCAATGGCACCAGACAACTCGCACCGATCTCTCGGAGCTCGTCCTCGGTGAACCCCTCCGTGCTCATGAGCTCGGAGAGCTGCGAGAACTTCATCCTCGGACCATCCCACGTCGCCGCCGCAAACCGCGGCAGCGATGCCCGTGCGTGGTCCATGAGCGGCGCGTGCTTAGCCATGGAGCCAAGCGCATCCCGCAGCCCCACCAGGTAAGCCACATGGTGCCAGCAGCAGACGCGATAAGCACTCTTGGCCTGCGGAGCAAACCGCGGCTGCCGCAGGGTAGGGGCCGACAACTGCTCACCGATGAGCACGGCCGACGACAGGAACGCAAGACCCGGGAGCCGCGACCAGCGCGAGATCCCGTTCACCCCGTTGACCACCTTGTCGAGCGTCGCCGCGTACCCCGCGTGGTCCGGCTCGCTGTGCGCCGGCAGCTGCCGGCGGTAGGCTTGCTCGAGCGATTCGCCCTCGAGCGGCTTCAGCACCTCTGCAAGGATCTTCACTTCCGCTTTGCTTTCTTGCTGGGCTTCTTCTTCGCGGGAGCCTTCTTCTTGGCCGGTTTCTTCTTCGGCGCGGGCTCGTCGTCTTCGTCGAGTTCTTCGTCGTCCTCGTCGTCGACGTCCTCCCCCTCAACGTCCAGAGCCTTGCGCTCGGCGCGAGCGCGTTCGAGCAGCCGCGTGCGGCCCGGGACACTGCCCGCCAGTTGGCCGCCGGCCGCGCGCTCGGCGCGGGCGAGCCGGAGTTCCTCCTGCTGCGCCGCGATCAACTCCTGCATCGAGCGCATGGTGGCGGCGATCTCGGGCATCGCCCCAGCCGTCGCCATGTTCGCCGCGAAACCCGAGCCCCGCATGCGGCTGTCCATGTCGACCGAATCGTCGGAGATGGGCCCTGCGCCGAACACGCCGCCGCCCGACACACCACCACCATGGTACATCCCATCCGGGCCGTACTCCCTGATCATGTGGCGCTGCTGCTCTGTCTGCGGCCGTTCACCGCAGACCGGGCACGGGTACCAGTCACCAGGACGGAGGTGGTCGGGGAGCGAGACAGTGTGTCCGCACTCCAGTCGCGCAGAAGGCATGCCCAGAGCGGTACACGAACGCGTGTGAAGCGTCAACCGCTATCAGCGCCGACGCAACTGTACCATCTGCACCCGCTTGCCGGAGCGCGCTTTCGGAAGCGCTGCGTCGCGGTCGCCGCGGCTCGCCTCAGCGCGGCTCTCTCGGGGCCGCGGCGGTGGCTCGCTGTCGCGTTCTTCGCGCTCTTCACGCTCCGCGGGGCGCGTCACGGCAGGGCGAGGCGCGAGCAGCGGACGCGGCGCCGTGCGGCCCCAGAACGCCCCGCTCGACGACGAGCTTGAGGACCCGCCGCGGCGGTGCCGGACCGAGCTGGCGAGGTAAGCGCCAACCACGCCGCCGGCGAGCACCACGAGCGCGAACCAGCCGACCGACACGCCGCTGTCGACCTCGGCCTCCGCCACGGGCGCCGCATCGCCCATCGACCAGCGCCTCATGCTCGGGTGCTCCTGCGGTGCACGGTCGCGGAGTACAGGTAAGCGCCACCGATGGCGCCGATGGTGAAGGCCACGAGCCACCAGCCGGCGTCGAACGGCACGCGCAGGTCGTCGTCGCCCAGCGGCGGCGCCTGCCAGCGCGGGGTCGTCCGTCCGACTGGACGGGTCGCGGACGGACGGACGGGGATGATGAGGCGCGGCTGCATCACAGCCTCCGGCTGCGCTGGTGGCCGACCTCGGACCACGCGTACGCGCCCAAGATGGCGCCCGCGAGGAAGGTCAGCGCGAAGTAGCTCAGCGTGCTGTCCTTGGGCGCCGAAGCGGCGGCGCTCGGCGCGGGCACGCGCGGGCCGACCGGGCCGGCTCCGGGGCAGTAGTCGAGGCTCAGCAGATCCGCGACGTGCTGTGGGGTGCACTGCGGGTGGTTCTGGCGGCACTGCGCGATGAGCTCGTTGCCGACCTCGTCGTTCCAGCACTTCGGCATCGCGGCGGGGTTTGGGATGTCGCCGTACGCCGGCGCCGAGCGCAGGCGCATGGGGTTCGGCCCGCGGCGGTGGCGCCGGCGGTGCTGCGCTCCCATTAGCTCGAGTTCGGCGGCAAACTGCTGGATGTTCATCGTCGTCTTGCCTTCTTCTCCGCGAGTACCGCGCCGACCACGACCGCGACCGCCACTGAGGCTATCACTTGGATGAGCACCGGACCTAGGAATGGGCTCGATTCCCAGAAGGTCTGCTTCTTCGGCCGGAGCCCGTCCTTGCACCCGATGCACTCCGGCAGGGGGCTGCCGTCCGGGCAAGGGACACACTGCGTGCCGTACGCCACCTGGCAGTCGGGGCACGTGGCGCCGAGCGCGGGCGCGACGAGGCGGGCCCGGTAGGGCAGAGCTCGTCGCGCGGGGACCATCAGCGGCGCCTCCGGGGCGCGTTCTGCTCGGCGATGTAGAGCCCCAGCAGCAGCACGCCGGCCGCGGCCGTCAGGATGAAGAGCCCCTTGCTCTGCAGCGCGCTCGGCTCCGCCCCGAGCCCGCGCAGGCACGTCGGGCAGCCCGTCTGCGGCGGGCTCGCGTACGCGGGCCCGTACGGGAAGAGACCGCTGGGGCTCATCGACACGGGGTAGGTGGTCGCAAACCCCGCGGGCGGCACCCACCGGAACTCCGGCACGGCGGCCTTCGGTCCGATGAAGCCCGGCGTCTGGGGGAAGACGCTCGCGCGCTCGGCGCTGAGCGGGTAGGTGGCCGAGTAGCTCACAGGCGCCTCCGTCGCGCGTCGCGGCGCTTCATGTAGTCGAGGTCCTCGCTGACCGCGGAGGAGATGATCCAGAAGCCGCCGAGCAGCAGGACGCCGGCGACGACGTACTTGCCGACGTCGAGCGCGCTGGTCTTCTGCCCGGCAGGGTCGGTTCCGAGCCCGCTCACGGCGCGCACGCCGCCGAGGCCCTTGCAACTGCTGCAGCCCCCGAGCCCGTTCACGGCGAGCAGGGGCGGCCCGACGAGGTTCGGATTCTCGCCCCAGCCGGGCACCGGCGCGGTCGACCAGCCGGGTCCGCCGGGGTGGTAGACGCTATCGGGCTGCAGCATCTGATAGTAGCCAGGTTCGATATTGACGTACGACACAGGTGCTCCTTCAAACTCGGCTCTTGGCGATCCGCTCGAAGCTCTTGACCAGGAGCGCCTTGTCGGCCTTGTTGGTCGCGAACTTCATCCGGACGTTGTACGCGTGCTCGACTTCATCGTCGGTATCTGACGGCATGCAGCCGAGCGTCTCGTAGGCGCTTTGCAGGGCGGGCTCGATGCCTTCGAAGGCAGCGCTCCCGCGGCGCGCGGGCTCCGCCTTCGGGCGGACAGGCTCGGCGCGCAACTCCTTGCGCTCGACCTGCCGCGGGCTTTTCCGCGACGCGACGTCGGTCACGCAGTCGTGGCACACGCCGTTGGCGTCGGCGCCGACGAGCGCGTGCGAGAGGCAGATCCGCCGGCCGCACGCGACGCACGCGACGACAGCGCGCGCGCCGCACCGCCGCGTCCCGGCCTTGTGCGCGCAGGCGGCGTGCTCGGCGAGCACCGGCAGCCAGCGCGCGGGCGCCGACAGCGTGAGGCTCCGCACCCACGGCGCGATCAACTCAACGACGGGCGTCGAGTTCGGCGTGAAGGCCTGCGCCGCGTGCGCGGCCTGCTGGAGGATCTGCCCGAGATCCATCAGCGACCGCCCCTACGGCTTGAGGAGCGGCGCGACGAGCGGCGGCTCGGCAGCGCGGGGCGCGAGCTCGGCCGGCGGCTGAGCGCGCGGCGCGGGCGCGAGCGCCCGTAAGCGAGGTAGGCGGCGAGGCCCAGGCCTGCCAGCGCGGCGAGCACGTAGATGCCGACCGACGAGGCGGTCTTGACCACCGTCCCGGTCGTCGTCACGGGCTGGCCTCCGCCCGCCGGCTGCGTGCCCTGCCCAGCGGACGGCGGCTGCACCTGGCCGCCGGAGATGACGATGGTCTCGACCGGAGCGACCGTGCCGGGCGGCGCCTTCACCTCGCCCGTCCAGCCGATGTCCGCGAGCCACTGCGGTGGCACCACGACCTCTTCGCCGACGTAGACTTCCCAGCCCCACTTGGCCTCGTTGGCACGGCCTCGGGTCTGCGGGTTGAGGGCGCGCATGTTGATCCATTCCGTCTGCGGCATGGGACGGTTGAACTTGCGCGCGACGCTGGTGCCGGTATCGCCAGACTGCCAGACGTACGAGCCCTTGGTCGCGTTGAACCCAGGGATGACTTGGATCCCGCCGCCGATGTCGGTGGCCGAGAGCCCGCGGAGGGGACGGCGGAAGGGGTGATGGGACATGGTGTTTCTCAGCTGAAGACGCGGACGTTAGGGGTGACCCGGCGCTTACGCTGGCCGGTGAGAGCAGGGACGATGAGCACCGTAGCGGTGAAGCCCAGCACGACCAGCGCTGAGGCGATGCTCCAGTCGGGGAGCTTCTGCGCTTCGCCCTCGCCGAGGCCCACGAGGCGACCGGCAAGGCGGGCGGGGTTGCCGTCGACGCGCTGGGCGAGGTCGACGGCGCTCGTCACGTCGGCGAGCGATAGCGCCATCAGCGCGGCCCCTTCTTCGACGACGTGTACATGAGGTAGCCGAGGCCGCCGACAGCGCCCAGCGCCACGAACGTGATGGCCCACGGCCACCAGGAGCCCTTGGCGGCCGTCGCGTCGTTTCCGAGCGTGGCGCGCTGCATGGGCGCGAGCGTGGCGCCCTGCTGGTAGCCGAACGGCACGCCTGGCAGCACCTGCCCGTGCTGCGGGACGAGCGGGGCGCCGTAGGGCACCGCGTACGTCGAGAGGTTGCCGGGGTTGACCTGGCCAGGCGGGCGCTGCCCGGGCGACGGGGCGCTCTGGTAGGTGGGGTTCTGGTAGCCTTGCGGCGTCGACAGCGCGAGGGTGCTCGTCGAGATGCCGCCGCCGGCGCCATCTTCGCCCTGCTCCTCAGGGATGCTGAACTCGCGGGCGAGGTCGTCGAACCCGCTCGACGGCAGCTGAGCAGGAAGGATGTCGCCAAGGCCCTTGGTGGAGAACATGCGCCTTAGCGTACGCGCGCAGGGGCGCTGCCCTCAAGTTTTCGTGTGCTTACCGCTTGCCCTGCGCGCCCGCTGCAGCGAGCCCGACCACCACCGGTCCGATGATGGGGAAGAGCAGGTTCGCGGCCGCGGCGCCGGCTCCGTACGACTTCGCGCTCTTCTTCGGCGCCATGTCGCGCACGAGGTAGTAACTCGCGACAGTGGTCCCCACGTAGAGCGCGATGGCCACTGCGCTCACGGCCAAGATGGCTGTGTCCGAGCCCGGGGTTGGGTCGCCCATCGGGTGCCTCTTCGCGAACTCCTCAGGGTGCTTCCTCGCGAACTCCTCATGCGCCGCTTGATAGCGCGCGTTCAAGTAGGCGAGTTGCGAGGGAGTCAAGCGCACCGAGGGCACCAAAGGACCAGAGCCTCGCGCATGCTGCATGCGCAGCACGCGGGCGGTGGCTATCGCCTCTTCGAGCGGCGTGAGACGCCTCGCGTTCGGGTGCGGAGCCCAAGTCATCGGTACCCCTCGCGTTCATGCGCCAGCGTTTCGCGGAAGGTCCGGTCAGCGCGCCACGTCGTCGGCGCGATGCCGTGAGCGATGGCGGGCACGGCGTTGAGCGCCTTGCCGATCTGGTCGACCCCGATGCGCCCGCCGCGCGGGTCCACCATGTCGCGGAGAAGCGCGGTCACGGCGTAGTAGAGCGGCGGCGAGTAGCGGTTGTCCGCGGGCGGCGAGCAGCCGTACGTCGTTTCGTAGGCGTAGCGCGTGCCCTCGAAGAACGAGTCAAGCCGGCTCCTCGGCGGCGGTCGGCGCGTGATGAACCACACGCTCATGGCGTCCGTCCCGAACGTCTCGCGCGCGACCCTCGCGATCACGGCGTCGCTCACCCGCGCGAGTTCGACGAGCTCGGGACGGCGGTCGTCCCAGTCGAGGTCGCCGACCTGCTCGGCCCACACGACCAGCGAGCCGAGCGGGCGCGCGCGCGAGAGCAACTCGCTGAGCGCGTGCGGGTCGGTGATAGTCTGCTGAGCGCTCACGAGTTGCATGACGCCTCCAAGAGAGAAGCGAGGCCCCGCCGTTCGTCGGAGACGGACGACCGCTGCGGGCAGGTTAGGTTCCCGCGGGCGACCGAACGCCAGAACAGCGGGGCCTCGATCAGGTGCATGGCCGCGTCCCGTGCAAGAGCGCCTCGAGGGTGCTGCTATTGACGAGGAAGCCTGAGACAACGCCTTCGATGTACGCAAGCGGCGTCGTGAGCGGCGCGTAGACGGTCGCGAGCAACTGCACGGCGTCGCCCGATCCGAAGTAGAGCGCGAAGGGCATATCGCGAGCGCCGACCCGCAGCCGCGTCTGCGGCAGCACCGGTGAGCCCGTGCTGGGCGACTGCACCGTGCCTGCGGCCTGGTTGAACACGGTCGGGTTCTCGGGGTAGCCCGGGAAGCTCCCCGCCGGGCCCGTCGGTCCGGTCAGGCCGAGCCCGAACGACCCCGCCAGATCGAACACGGGCAGGGACGAGTTCCAGGGCACCTGCAGCGTGTTCTGGTTCAGGACCTGCTGCTGGCTGTCCTGCACCGGGGTCGGGAGCAACTGCAACGCCGCGTCGAGTTGCGACATGCTGCGGCCGCCGATGATGTACCCGAGGCTCGTCGAGAGGCGCTCGGGCTCGAGCGGGATGGGGTCCCCCAGGCTCGGCCCGATCCGGTAGGCCTGGAAGCTGTAGTCGGCCACGAACAGCGCCTGCGCGTCCGGCACCGAATACGCGCCGAGCTCGAAGGACACCGGGCTGTCCGCCGAGGCCTGCAAGTAGGCCCCCGCAGGCGGCACCTTGCGGAAGAGCCGCTCGAACGGCGTGAACGACTTCGCCAGGAGCCGCGCCACCACGTCGCCGCCTGCCGGCAGCACACGCACGGCGTCCTTGCAGAGCAGGCCCTCGCCCAGACCAGCCGCAGGGGAGCCGACGTCGCGCGTCTGCACCCTCGGGTCGAGCCCCTGGGCGAGACGCGCAAGACTTTGCTCCGCCGTCAGTCGGTTGGGGGTGCTCATGGGCCGATCTTAGTACGCACCAGCGCCGGCTGGCTGCACAATCAGGTATCCGAAGAACCCCAGGATGAGCACGCCGCCCGGTGAGCGCTTCACGAGGTCGGTGGTGGGCGTCAGCTGAGGGGCGTCGTAGATCCCTTCCACCTGGTCGTACTGCGCGTCGGAGAACGGCTGGTTGCCGCCGTTGGCGAAGCCGAAGGCGTTGCCGAAAGCCGGGTTCATGGGACGCGTGGGCGTCACCGAGAACTTGAGCACGCTGTTGCGCTCGAAGAAATCGAGGCACGGCAACTCCACCGGCTCGCAGAAGCCCTTGCTCCAGAAGGGGGAGGGCACGGGCTTGTTCTGCCGTACGATGTTGGCGCCCTCTTCCTGGAACTCGATGCGGAAGTCGCCTTCCATCGACCGGAACGGGCTCGCCGATGGGACGCTCGCGAGGTACCGCGCGCCGGTGCCGGGGAACGGCGGCTGGGCGCCGTCCGCGATCACCGGGTCCACAATCTGCCCGTCGTTGAGGTCACCGACCGAGCTGATGGGACGGAAGCGGCCGAACGAGCGGCCGTTGAAGGTGCCTTGGACCTGATTGTTCTCGTTGACCAGTTGGTACTGCAAGAGGCTCAGGAACGTGGCGTACCGCGAGACGGCCACGAACGGGCCAGTCTGCGGGATGAGGTAGGTCTGCTGCTGAGTGGCAGTCTGGTTTGGAGGGATCGGGATCTCGACCAAGCAGTCGAACGGGATGCGTCGACCTGGGATGTTCTCGATACGCTGGATGTTCGGGTCGCCCTGCGTCTGCTGCACCTGCAGGCGGGAGAGAGCGTTCTTGAGCGCCTCTTGGTTGGCGAGCGACTCTTGCAGCTGCGCGCGCAGCATGCTCATGCCGCCCTGCAGTTGGCTATTCTGCGCCTTCTGCGCCTCGAAGGCCTTCAGCGCTTCACGCGAGTTGCGGACAGCGAGGCCGGCAGATTCCCTGATTTGCTGCAGCTCATATGGAGTCGGGTTCATCGGAGCAAGTTCCTCTCGGTGAGAGTGCCGGCGCCCGGCGAGTGGCCTCAACACAAGGCTGCTCGCAGGGCGCCGTACCGTGCTTGGCTTGGCGGGGGAGTCAGGTCAGAGAGCGCGCGGTGACGACGGCGCTTGAGTCACTGCACGTCCCTGGAGAATCCAGGTATGCAGCGCCAAGCGCTCGGAATCACTGAACATCTCGGCTGAAGAGACCGTCAAAGTAGAACTGTACGACCTTGCTCATGAGGTCGACGACATTGAGGTTGTCGCGGACCGAGTACATGTTCCGGGGACCCTGGCTGGTCTGGAACAGGTTCTGGCTGTTGTTCAGCAGGTCGTAGGTGAACAGGTTTGCGTCGCAAACGATGTTCTGGCGCGGGGGGATGAGCACCGCGCGGGCGAGCCGCAGAATGCCAGAGTGGCCGTCAGCGCCCTGGTTCTGGACGTGGAGGAGGTCGGTCTGGCCACCGATGGAGGTGGTCATGCCGCCGCCAGCCGGGAAGTACCAGGTCGGCATGTTGATGATGGAGTTCTTCAGGCCAGTGCCGAAGTTCCAGTGAACGGCCTCTTCCACCTGCCACGCGAGGCGGTAGACGTCGTAGATGGTCGCCGGGGCGTTGCCCACGAACTGGCCAGCAGCCTGGAAGGCCGCGAGGGAGCCGTAGTCACCGTTCTGGCTGACCACGGCCGCGTTCTCCGCGTTCGTGATGCGCAGACGGGGCGCCTTGAACCAGGTGAACACTCTCAAGGCGAGCGTCACGTGGCTCTGGTCGGACGGGAGCGTCGAACCGTTATTGAGGTTGGTGGTGGCATCCGTACGGAGGCCGCCGCTGGTGAACAGCGCGGTCTTGTCCGTGACGTTCGCCGGCTGCGTGCCAGCGGTACGGATGAGGGAGTCGAAGAACGGCTGGTGAACGCGCTCGCGGACGGAAACGATCTTGCCCATGGTGATCCTCTTGCTTCTCAGTTGGTGGGGTAACCTGCGCGCTTACCGTTGTTGGAGGGGCCTGGATCCCCTTCGAGCGCGTTCGGCTTTCAACGCCTCGAGCCCAGGGTGCCGGTTTGCCGGCACCTCCTGGGCTGGGACGTCGGCAGCGCACGAGGCTGCCTGTCGCTCAGATCATCCGAAGATGCCCGAGCCTCCGATGGTCTGCATGATGCCGGCGGGGACGTCGGCAGTGCTCATGTTCGCGTCGACCTGGCGGACGCCGGCCCACAGCTCGCCTTCCGACTCGCCGGGGATCCACGTCTGGGTCGAGGGCACCGTCTGCACGCCGTTGGCGCCAGGCTCGATGAACTCACCCATGCCCGCGCTGGCCGCGTAGACGCGACCGAGCGAGCCATCCCGGAATGCCGAGCCCTCGCCGTCCTGCATGGGGGCGAGTTCGGTGTTCCACGAGCTCACCTGACCCACGCCGCTCATCGACTCCATCATGGAGAGTTCGCGGTCGAGGTTGGCCGTCGAGGGGTCGATGTGCTGACCCTCGATGTACCGGTGGTGGCTTCCCGCGACAGCCTGGTAGATGTCGGGGTTGGCGCCGTAGCCCTGCGTGCCGGCTGCCGGCAGCTGCGGGGCGTACATGTTCGGGTGCGAACCGTAGAGCGTCTTGCCGGCTCCGACGTAGTAGCCCTGCACGAACTTGCGCTGCTCGTCCGTGATGGCATCCGCGCCGTAACCCGCCGCCGCCGAGTAGATGCCGCCGCCGAGACCGGCCGCAGCTTCCAGCGCCCCGAGACCACTCATGGCCGGGTTGGCGAAGTATTCGCCCATGGCACCCATCGCCGGATTGGCGAAGTACTCGCCCATCCCGCTCGTGCCGTGGGGGAAGTACTCGCCCAGCCGCGTGTAGAAGGGCTGGATGGTCGTGCGGCTGATGTCGCCGCCGGCCATGGCCGAGAGCCGCGCCGCGGAGCCGTCGTCCAGACCCGAGAGGTACTGGATGCCGGCCGCGTTGTCGCTCTCCACGAGGTAGGTGAGCACCGCCTGCTGGATGAAGGACGTGACCATGCCGGCGCTGAGCTTCAGCGCCATGGACTTGTCCTTCACGAGGTAGCCGGTGAGAGCCACGCCGCCGACCGCGACGAGCGCGCCGCTGATGAGCTTGGAGTAGTCCTTGAGCTCGAACTTCTTCGCGGGATCCGCGCCGTACCCACTGGTCGCGGCCGGCTTCTCTTCCTTCTTCTCGAAGAAAGAGCGCATGAAGTTCTCCTCGACGAGGTTCGTGAGGAGCTTGTGCGCGAAGAAACCACCAGCGACGAGCAAGCCCGTGACCGCGGCCTCCTTGAAGAACGCGAACAGCTGCGAGCCATTGCGCCGCATCGAGCGCCGACGACCGTTGCGCCGCATCGTCCGACGGCTCGACCGACGACGACGATTCGGGGTCGCGTGGCGACGACGGCTCGACCGACGACGACGATTCGGCGTCGCGGCCCGGCTGTTACGCCGCAGCGTGCGGCGACGACCGTTGCGTCGCACCGAGCGACGACGGGTCGACCGACGACGACGATTCGGGGTCGCAGCGCGGCTGTTACGACGCACCCGGCGCCGACTGTTGCGGCGCAGCTTGGTGCGGCGCTTGGCGGGCCGACGCTTGCGGTTGGTGGTGAGCGGGTTCTTCCTCACGCGCCGCGTGCGGCGACGATTGCTCGTCAGCTTACGCTTGCGCGGGCTCCGGCGAACACGCTTGCGGTTCGCGGTCAACTTCGGCGCGCGGCGCTTAGCCTTGCGAGCGCGAGTGGCCTTGCGGGCCGCCTTGATCTTCTTGTACCGCTTGCTGCCAGCAGCGCGCGCGCGTCGGCGCGAGCTCTTGGTCTTCTTCTTGAGCGCCTTGCGGGCGTCGTGGATGGCGGCGAGCGAGTAGCCGCCGTTGCGCTTGGCGCGCTTGGCGCGGGTCTTCCGCTTCTTCTTGTTGGGGGTCACCGCGCTGGTGGCGCGGTTCTTACGCAGACGAATCATCGGGACTTCTCCTTCGGGCGACGAGCCGGACAGCCGGATGCTGCCGGCGTTCCGGCGGAGGCCGGCCGCCTCGCGCGCGGAGGGTTCATGGGCGCGCGCGTACGAACCGCGGCCGTTGACGGCTGCGATGTGGGTGACGCCTGCGTTCGGGCGATACGCGAGCGGACGACTGACCAGACGACGCGCACTCGACCCGTTGGGAGTCAGCGCCGTGTAGCCTTTTACGTCCTGCCGACGAATGGAAAACGCTCGACCTTTAGACATGGATGCACCGTGTTACCGGGCAAGTCCAAGAGGTCCGACGCCACTCGACTGCTAGCGATCTACCGGGCACCCTAGCCGAAAGGGCGCCGCGGCGTCAAGCATTTTCGTACGTCACTCGAGCAGCGCAGGCAGCGCGGCGCGCACCGCGAGCAGCAGCGCGGTCAGCGCGAACACGAGCAGCGCCAGCACGGCCACGAACCGCACGACCACCGACTGGTCCGCGAACACGATGCGAGCGAGTTGCACGCCCGCTTGCGCGGTGGTGGTGGGCGGCGGCGTGGTCGGCGGAGCCGGCTTGGGCTCGGCTAGCGGCGCTGGGGGCACGTCCAAGTCGATGGCGGAGTGGCGGCCCGTGATCTCGGGCGACGACGGGTCGCGCGCGCGCCGCTCGAAGGGCGGCGGCACGACGCTGCGCTGATGGCGCGCGCGCGCTGAGAGTTCTTCGAGCTCGCGCATGCCCGTGGTCTCGTGCCAGCTGTCGCGACCATTCTCGCTTTCGCGCAGTTGCTGGTCGAGACGCCGGATCTCGCTGCGGAGCACATCGAAGCGCAGCTCGTTCAAGTCGTCGTACTTCTCCTGCGCCTCGAGCCGCTTGGCGAGGTCGAGCCGGAGAGGCTCGATCTGGTCGAGCATCGTCTTGAGTTGGCGCGCGAGGCTCGCGAAGAGACGGCCGCGCTCGACGTCATCCTCGACGCTGCGCGCTTCAAGGTCGCGGCGCAGTTGCTCGAGCGCGATGTCGGTCGCGGCGCGCCAGCGCTCGAGTTCGGCGAGGCGTTCGAGGTCGGTCGGGCGGTGGTCACTCACTGCGTGGGATCTCGCGCAGCGCAGTTTCCACCAGAGCGCAGAGCTCGTCGATGCGAGTGAAGATTTTCTTGTTCTCTGTCGCCATCTCGGAGCGGAGCGCCTCGACCGCGCCCTCAATCTTGTCGCTCTGCTGCTGGCTCATGTACCCAAACCACTGCGTCAAGTCGCTCTTGAGCGCCTCGAAGCGTTGGTCGAGGCGCGCGAGGTTGCGCTCGGCGGCGGGATCGGGTTCATGCGGGAGGTGTCGCGGCGAGGTCGATTGGTTCATGTTGTTTACCCAGTGATTCCATCGGCTTCGATGTCCAGAATCTCACCTGTGATCAGCGCGCAAACGCCGCTGCGGTCGTAGATGATGAGGAACTTCGAGCCCGAGTCGTGTTTGCCGCCGCCGAGTTTGCAGCCGGGCGTGTCGACTTGGACGATGCTGCCGCGGTTCGGGAGGTAGAAGCCCTCGCCGTCGAACGCGAAGAGCGTCGCCTGAAACCCGACCGCGTCCGCCAGCACCGCGAAGCTCTCGGGCATATCCACGACCTCCGCTTCGGAGCCGACGACTTCGATGTCGCCGTGGCCGTCGTACGGCTCGATGAAGCCCTGCCGCACGTAGAGTTCCTGCGGGCCCTCGGCGACGTGCTTGTAGTCCTCCATGTCGCCGCGGCGCTCTTTCCACTTGTCGCTCTGGTACATCACCGCTTCGCAGCGGCCGACGTGCAGGAGCGACTTGGGCCAGTCCCACGACAGCGAAGTGACGCGCTCCATCGGCCGGTCGGTGAAGGTCTCGCGGATCGCGATGGCTTCATCGTCGGAGGGCTTGCGCCGGTTGGGGGTGAGGCGAATGGGCTCAACAACGCGACGGCGACTCATCGGCTCCTCCGCATGGCAGCGCGCGACCGCCCGAGCGGGCTGAACTCGTACGCGACGGCCATCAGCAGCATGCCCAAGACGAACGCGAACGTGGTCGACGTGCTCGGCAGCACCGAGCCGCTGTCGCCCAGCGCCACGAGACCATCGCGCGAGAGCGGCAGGATGCTGCCGGCCGGGAACTTCGAGCGGCCGAGCGGCGTGAGCCGGCCGGGCGCGGTGCGGCCGATGAGCGTGGAGGCGACGCCGATGGGCGTCGACCGCTTCAGCGTCAGCATCGGCATATCGTCGGCGAGGCCGCGCCGTTCGCTGACGCACTCGTAGATGTCGTAGTCGCCGCTGTCACCGCGGAATGCGCTGTACTTCACTTGGACCTCTCGGTGAATAGCTCACCCGTCGACCTGAGGAACGATGGCAGCAGCCAGAACCCGCCCAGGATGAGCGCCGCGTAGAAGCCGAAGCGCGCGACCTTGCTGCCGATAGGCTCGTCCGCGTCGGGCGGCATCGAGAGCCGGCTGGCGAGTTCGGCGGTGATCTCGGCGCAGTGGTTCGGATCGGCTTCGCACGCGCGGCGCTGCATCTCGCGGATCAGGTTGTTCTTCGCGGCGGTGTGATAGACGCTGGTGATGACCGTCGCGATGAGCGCGGCCGCGGTCACGATCCCGATGGCGATGATGACGACCACGGCCGCCACCGGCAGCGCGCCCAGCGTGCGCTTGTCGCGCGCGATGGGGTCGAGCACGCCCGTGCGCGCGATAGCAGCGATGGCCTGGAAGGCGCCGAGCCGCAGCAGGTAGTCCTGGCTGAGTTCGCTCTTGCTCAGTTGCCCGCGCGCGGGGCTCGCGTGGAACGACACGCCCGCCGACGCGCTCGTGTAGAGATACAGGAGCGAGCAGCGCATCGTCTCGGACGCGACCTCGAACGGGTTCTTGAACGGCTGCGTGAGCAGGCGGAAGACGGTCTGCACGAGCCCGCCTGAGAGCGCCTTGAGCACCGAGCTTGCGACGCCGGCGTACATCTCCTCGAGCGCCCGGAACTCCGCCACCACGTGGTCCTCGTCGACGATCTCTTCGGGGTCGTAGAGGCGCGTGATGACGTAGTTGGCCGCCGACTGCCACGACCGCAGGTAGCCCTGCCGCTCGGCATCGCTGAGCGACGCGGGCGGCAGCGTGACCAGGAACGATGCGGCGATGGAGCCCATCGTCGTGTCCGTCGAGAAGAGCGACGCAGTGATGCCCGAGTCGGCGGGCACCAGTACGGTCTTCATGTCCTGCGAGAGCGACACGTTACTTGGCCTTCTTGCTGGCCTTGTAGGAGCGGTAGGCGAAGTAGCCAGCGCCGGCCGCGGCGAGCAGCCACACCCACTGCGGCACCTGCGCCGAGGTGGCTTCGATGTTCGCGGCGAGCGTGCTCGGCGCCTTGCCGTCACCGCGCACGAACGGCGCGACCCACGCGGGGCCGTTCTTTGCGAGCGCGGCGACCGCCTCATCGCTGAGCGGCTCCTCCGCGGCCGCGGACCACTCCACGCCGAACAAGCTGTTGTCCTGGAAGTAGCCGTCCCGGTAGGGGTTGCGGAAGCGCGACACGTCGACGTAGGCGCGGCCGCGCGGCCATGCCTGCAGGAGCTCGTCTGGCGTGCCGAGCCCAGTGAGGGTCAGGTTCGGCGACTTGAAGGGCGTGCGGAAGTGACTCGAGTCGATGTACTTTCTCACTTGCGCTTCTTTCCGCTGAGCAGGAGCACGGCCGCCGCAGCGACGCCGAGGCCCAGCAGTACGAGGGACGTGCTCGCGCTCGCGCTCGCGGCCTGGCGCGCGGGCGCGGGGGGCTTCGCGGGCACGCCGCCGCCCCACTTGTCCGGGATGGTGAGGCCGCCACCGCCCGAGGTGGTCTTCGGCGGGAGAGGCTCGCCTGGCGGCAGCGAGAGCGTGCCCCAGCCGCTGTCGACGGGCGGAGCGGTGGGGTCGACGCGCGGGGCGGTGATGATCTCACGGCGCGCCGCTTCGACGAGCGGGTCAATGCTCGGCGCCTGCGCCGCGGGAGGCGGCGGGAGCGACGGGCCTTCGAGCCCCGAGCCCTTCACGAGCGCGGGGTACTCGAAGTTGCCCGCGAGCACGCAGCCGTCTTGGAGCAGCCGGCCGGGCGTTCCCGCCATGCCGAACAGCGCCGTGTAGCCCATGCCGCGGTCGCGCCCGAAGAACCCCCGCGCCGAGAGCGTCGCACCGTGCGCGGCCTCGTAGTCGGCGGGGAAGCCCTGGTCGAGCAGCGCCAGCGCGCCGCACAGTTGCGGGTTCATGCGCCCGTCCTCGGGCACCGGCGCGTACCCGTAGTGCGAGAGCCAGAAGTTGACGTGGCGCTGCACCGCGAGCGTGCGACCGTCAGGCTGGCCCACCGGCAGCTGCGTGCTCGTCGGGGCAAGCAGGAGCCGCAGCGAGCCCTGCTCGAGCTTCACGAGCGGCACCGAGATGACGGCGGGGTCGAACCCCTTCGAAGGCGCGTCAGGCAGGCCGCCAGGGACCGTGGTCGGCACCGTGGTCGGCACCGTGAACCCGCCCGGCAGCTGCGGCAGCGTGTCGATCACGCTGGGCAACCGGTCGATGCCCGGTAGCGACGTCGTCGCCGGCGCGTCGAAGATGCCAACGCCGCGGAGGGACCGGATGCGGCGGCTCACCGGCGCCCCCGATCTTCGAGCAGGAACATCGCGCCCACGAACGCCACCGCGCCGCCGGCCACGAAGTATGCCCAAAGCGGCGTCCCCGATGCGGCCGCGGGCTCGCCCTCAGCGTTCGAGATGGCGCGGTTGAACACGCCGCCGCCGCCCGAGCGGGGCCGGCGGAAGACGCCCGCGTGCGTCACGTAGTCGGGCCCGCCGCCGACGCAGCGGGTGCAGCCCAGCCCGTCGGGCGAGCCGAGACCGCTCACGGGAGCGAAGAGCTCACCGCTGCCGGGCGAGGGCTGCATCTGGTTCGGCTGGAACACCGCCGCGACGCTCTGCACGCGCGGGAGCCCGAACACGGGGCGCACCCACTGGCCACCGTGGTACCGAGTTGGGTACGGGTGCACGTGCACCGCGTAGGGGGTGGGGACGCCCGGAGGCTGCACTGGCATTCGCATGGCTGCTTCGGAGCCTACGGGATGTGCGCCCCCGGCCTCAAGTTTTCGCGCGGCTCGTGCTAGCTCACGGGGATGGACCAAACCATCGCAGCGCTCCTCGCCCTCGACCCCGGATGCGACCTTGAGCGCTACCGCGACGGCCTGCTCGAGGTGCTAGCTCGCGCCTACGAGGCGCACTTCGGCAGCCGCGAGGGCTTCGCGGAGCTCGAACTGCCGCTCTGCCGCTACCTCGCGGGCTGCGAAGCGGCGGCGGAATTCGACGCGTGGCTGCCGCCGCCCGTGCGGGAGACGGCGCGCGCGCTGCTCGCGAACGCGCGCCTCAGTGCCTCTTCTTACCGAGGAGCTTCAGCGCCAGCAGCGTGATGCCGACGCCCACGCCCGCGGCGATGGCGAGGTGCGTGGTGTTCGGAGCGACCGGAGTTGGCGCCGCGAACTTGCCCTCGGCGCCGGACGTCCAGGCGTACTTCCCGTCTCCGAGCTCTACCAAAGCGAGGATCTCTCCCTCCTTGGTGGCCGGCACTTCGGCCGGGATGCGCGCGGATTCAGGGACCGTGCTGGCCAACTCCTTGGGGATGACCACGGCGCCGGGCATCCGCACTGCGGGCATCGCGTCGCCGAAGCCGGGACGCCGTGCGACCAGCGGGTTCTGCGCCGTGCTGCCGAAGCCGGGGCGCTTGGCGACGAGCGGGTTGATGGCGCTGCTCCCGAAGCCGGGCCGGTACGGATGACCGAGGCCGGCGGTGGGGCGGTGCGAGATGGTGACCGGGCCGCGGACTTCGCGGCCGTTGACGTAGAGCGGGTATCCGAGTGCCATGTCGTTGGTTCCTTTTATGCAGCAGTTACCGCGGCGGCCTCCGCCGACGTTCATCGGCGGTCACGCCCCAGAGCAGGACGCCCGCGATTCCAGTGACCAAGAGCGTAATGAGAATCGCGCTGTTTCTCAGCCTATTGTCTCGCTCCTTGAGTCGCTGGGCCTTCTCAGCTTCCGTCTCGTCCGGGGGCACGTCAGGTGGTATCCAGGCGCCCAACACCGCGCCCGGGCGGTGCGAGATGGTGACCGGGCCGCGGACTTCACGACCATTCACGTACAGGGGATAACCGAGCGACATGTTGAGGGATCCTTAGCGTTTGATGAGGAGGTATCCGAAGGCGAAGCCGATAGCCGCGGCGACGAAAGCCATGGTCTGGCCCGACGCTTTCGCCTGCTCGGTCTCTTCGATGTTCGACTTGACGGCGGCGCGGATGGCGTCGAGTTCTTGCTGCTGCACCAGCGTGCACGGGGCCTCGCGGCAGTAGGTGCTGATGCGCTTGGCGAGGTCGTTGTCCCCGAACGAGTACGCCAGCGCCGTCACGTGGGCGTCGCTCAGGATGGGCATGCCGCCCGGATCGGTGAGCGCACCGAAGCCGCGGAGCGGAAGGCGCAGGCGGGGGACGACTCGGCGACGCATCGGCGGACCTCACGCAAACCGAAGGAAGGAGCCGACGACGATCCCCGCGACGAGCCCGACCCCGATGCCGAGCGCGAACCCATGCCCTTGCGAGTTGGTCGCCGCGTCAGTGCCGAGGCCGGAGCCGCAACACCCGACGCCGCAGGCGCGGGTCGCTGGCGGGACGTGGACGCTCCGGAAGAGCTGCGGCGAGTAGGAGCCGAGCCGCTGCATCCGGAGCGGGCGGGCGCCGCCGCTGAAGCCAACAATCTTGCTCACGACGCACCTCCCAGCAGCGCTCCGATGCCGAAGCCCACGACAGCAGCGATGACGAGCGGCATCGCCGACGTCGCTGGCGCCTTCTCGCCTGGGGCCGCGGCGCCGCCTTGGTCAGGAGGCGGCTCGGTGCCGAGCCCAGCCCCGCAGCCGCAGCCGAGCGACGTGCTGTACGCCGGCCACACCTGGTACTGCCCGAATCCTGGACGGCGGTTCACTTGGACCCCTTGACGACGTAGTAGCCGACCAGCGCGGCGACGGCCGCGACGGCGAGCAGCGTGGTCGTGCTCGCGCTGCTGGCGTTGGTCTCATCGCCGCGCAGCGAGCGCGGGCGGCCGACGCCCGGGCGCTGGGGCCGGCGCGAGCGGGTCGGCACCGGCCCGAACGTCGAGCCCAGCCCAGCGAAGGCCGCGTCGATGCCCGGGGCGATGGGGCGTCGCCCCACGGCGACGTTCACGGTGCCTTCGCCGGGCGCCGTGTAGTCGGTCTGCGCCTGCACGACGGGCGACGGCTGCTGGTACATGCCGCGCTCGAGGAAGGCGACCTGCTGCGAGCTATCCATCGACACGGCCCCGCCGGGCACGTAGACGACGGGGCGCCCGTTGACGTCGAGCACCTCGGAGGGTGCGAAGCTCACCTCGCGAGCGAGGTAGCCGGGCAAGTTGTAGCGCCCAGCGAAAACGCCCGTGTCCGGGTAGATGTTCGGCTCGGTGGCGTACGGATCGAAGACCCCGTTGCCCTGCACGTCGTCCTGCTCCGCCATGCGGTCGAGCTCGCGCTCGGGGTCGGGCTGGATGTGGCCGACGACGCGGCGGCTCTCGAGGTCGTAGCCGAGCTTGCCCATGGACGAGTCGTGCTCCTCCGACTCCACGACGTACCGCTGAGGTAGCTGCCCGAAACCCTTGAGGTTGCGGCCGTACGGCTTGTCCATGCGGGTCTGGTAGTGGCCAGCGGTCGAGCTCGTCGGCAGGAGATCCACCGGGCCCATCGCCGTCGTGGTCGGCAGCCGACCGGTGAAGGGGGTCGACGGGTAGGAGGGGGTGATCGGCATAACGGGTATCCTACGAGCAGCGTGGGGAGGGCTTCAACTTTGCGCTCACTTGCGCTTCGAGTACCAGTAGGCGGCGCCGCCAGCGGCGGCGAGCAGGAGCAGCAGCCCAGTGGAGCCGAGGCCGCCAGCGCTCGTCGCGGCAGCGCGGGGCTTCTCGGTGGGCTCGGTGGGAGCGCGCGGCACGCAGGTGCCATTGGGCGCCGTGTCCATGTTGCGCGAGGCGCAGTCGCTCCCCGGAGGCGGCGGAAACGTCGTCCCGGGCGGCAGCAAGTCGACGGGGTTCGGGACGGTGATGTTCGTGCCCGGTACCGGCATCGCTTCCTGCGGCGGGAGCACCACCGCGGGCGGCTGGGGCATCGGGCCGGGCGGCGGCACAGGCGTCGGCCGCTCGCCTGCGGGCGGCTTCGGCGGGTTCGCGCCGGCGTAGCCGGCAGGCATGGGCGGCGGCGGGTTGCCGGCGTAGCCGGGCGGCATCACCAGGTTGGCCGTCGGCATCGGGCCCATGTTGGTCGCGAGGGCGCCCTGCGCGTAGGCCGGGCAGCTCGCGAGCTTGCTGGCGAGATCCGCGTTGGCCGCGAGCCAGCCGGCGGGGAAGCCGCCGAGGCCGCGCACCGAGGAGGCGCGCGCGAGCGCGGCGCGATCTGCGGCCGTCAGGCAGATGGAGGTGCCGGGCGGCGGCAGCGTGACCTTGTACTGGGCGGCCCAGGTGAGGTTGTTCTTGCGCAGGGCCGCGACTTCGGCGGTGCGCCGGTTGAGCTCGGCCTGCCAGCGGGCCACGTTCGCGTCGTGGACGGCCTTGGCTGCGAAGTACGTCTTCCACAGCGCCTGGTTGGCGTCCCAAGCAGCCTTCCGCGCGAAGTAATCCTTCCAGGCGGCCTGCTGCGAGGCGAAGGCCGCCACGCGGCGGTCGTAGTCGGCCCATGCCGCGGCGGAGGCCTGGTAGCTGTCGTAGGCGGCCTTCCTCTGGTTCCAGGCGGCGAGGTCGTCCTCGTAGCCGCTCAGGCTACGGCGCCGCGGCCGGCCCATGATGCCCGGGCCGCCGAGGCTCCCGAGGCCACCGAGACTGCCGAGGTTCACGCCGCCGAGCACCCCGCGGCCGTCTGACCGCTGGCCGACGAGCGGCCCGTACGGTCCCTGCGGTCCGATGGCTTCGAGGTTGTAATCGTGGGAGTCGTAGTAGGCCACGTGCTGACCCTACGGTCGCGCCGGAGGAGCCCGCAAGTTTTTGAGCCGATGCCCCAACGACAGCAGCCCCCGGCGCATGGCGCCGGAGGCCTCGGGGACAGCTCTCTTTCTGAGAACTTACAGACTTGCAATTATTGCGTCGAAGCAGACCCGTAGGTCCGCCTCGTTCATCGCCTGTCCCCTCGGGGACCCGGCGATGTTGTCGTGGCCGCCTGCAAGATCGCCCCAGAGGGCCTGAACAATCTCGCGGGCGTTCTGACGCCCGCGAGAAGCGTCATCTGCGAAACTGACGGTGACACTTCCGAACTTGTCGGAAAGAGCTGCCACTGCTCGGCAGACGACGCCTTCGGGCGTCGTGTAAAGGTGATTGACGAATGCGGAGGAGCGGCGGAGAATCACTCCGTCTCGCTCCTCAATGAAGCTTTCTGCGTTGAGGCGCTCGCCCGCTTCGCGGTGAGCGTCTCCCGCCGCCAGGAGAGTCTCATCGAGCGCGCAGATGCGCTCTATGATTTCAACCCCAGCCAGAACTTGCGCGGTAATATCCGCGCAGGAACCGTCACGGGGTGCGAAGCACCGATTCGCCTCGCTCCACGCCCAGAAAGCATGGAGTTGGCGAATCACTAACTCGGACGGCGCCAGCCGTCCGAGTGCATGTGGACCGTTGATGTCCACAAACTCGGCGGCCTCCCAGAAGGCCGGCGCCTCTGGGCGGCGGCCGATAATGGCCGCGCAGCCGCCCAGACTGTCCAAGTCCAGGTGGGAGAGGCCGACCAAAGAGATCCCCGAGGGGATCTCGTAACGGCCACTGCAGGGGGCCGGCTGGCCCGCACGCGGCCCATGGTGGGCCATGGTGAGAAGGGAGCCGGGGACGCACGCATCCCCATACTCGGCCTCCACGGTGGCGTGGCACCCGAGAGCCGCCAGGCTCTCGGGGTTGGAGGACACGAAGAAGACGGCGGCGGAGGTGGAGTTGGTCATGGTCATGGCTAGTTCTACGGAGGCGAGCGCGAAACCTTCCTCCGCTGCTCAGCGGTCCTCGACCGTCATCCCGAGCAGCTTGACTGCGCGCTCGAAGCGCTCGCGGCGATGAGCGGTCTCATTCTCATCCTTCACGGGGATACACAACCCCATCTACCAGAATTTCCGACTTATCCCACTTACTAATCAGACCAGTGGGGACTTCCACTTTACCCTCACCATCTACCTGGAAATGGTAAAAACAAAGGCTGATGATCTTGGCGCCTTTGGGCGCCCAGACGCGGGTGAGTGGCTCGTCTGTTACCCGAAAGAAGGCAAAGTCGTCACTGTGAACAGAATAGCAGTACAGCTCTCGTTCGGATTCCATATCATCCCCAAAAAGAAGGGTTAGCTTTCTTCCACACCTTGTGGGCCTGGTTACCGCTAGCGGAGGTGCGAATCCCCCGCCATTTTTCGGGCTCATCTCGACACTGGTGCTGGCTGCAACAGCTGGGGTCGCTGCAGCCACTTCCGCCATCCAAGCGGCATTCTCAACCCTTACTCGGATAGTCTTCATCTTGAAGTTGGTCATGGGCGTCATGGCTAGTTCTACGGAGCCGAGCGCGAAACCTTCCTCCGCTTTCGCCCAGAACGCAGAAGGCCCCCGGCGCAGGGCGCCGGAGGCCTCGGAGACCTACCCTCCGCTGCTCAGCGGTCCTCGACCGTCATCCCGAGCAGCTTGACCGCGCGCTCGAAGCGCTCGCGGCGATGAGCGGTCTCGTTCTCATCCGTGTAGTGGGTCGCGATGACCACCGTGCGCGTGTCGTAACGCAGCACCACCGCCTGGAGCGCATCAAGCGCGTCCTTCCGAAACTCGACCAACTCGTCGAGCATCAGCACCCCGTGGCGCGCGAGCTGCGCTTCGCCGGGGCGGCCGGCCTTGCCGACGAGCCCTTCGCGGCTGCAGGTGTGGTGCGGAGCCCGGAAGGGGCGCTGCACGCCGTCGCTCGGGGGGCGCAGCATGCCCGCGTCGGACTGCTCCGCGAGCACTTCGCCGTGGTCGTCGGAAGTGATGGGCGGCAGCGCGGCGTGCTCGGCGCGCGCCGCGAGCGTCAGGCCCATGCCGCGCTTGCCGCGGTAGCAGACGCGGCGGGGCGCGATGCTCTCCGTGCCCGTGTAGCTCACTGGGAAGGCAAGGGGGGCAGCGAGCGACCCATTAAGCACGTCGGCGAGCGTCGATGCGACGAGCACTTGCTCACCGCGGGCCGCGCGCCACGCAGCCCCCTCGCCGAAAGCGAGCAGCGCGGCCCCCGCGATGAGCGCGTTAAAGTCGCCGCGGCACGGGCGGAGCCGGCCGTCGAGAGCGAGCTCCGCGTGGGCCACCATGGCAAGGTCGACGCGGCCGAGCACCGCAAGCGCGACGGCGAGGTCGTCGGCGCCCGAGAGCGTGCCGGCCATGACGGCCACGGTGTGCACGCGCTCTGGAGCGAACGGCAGGTGCGCTAGCGCGCTCTCGACGCGCACCACGCACTCACGGCGGCGCGACTCATTGCGTGCGGGGCTCATATCACTGCGCTCGTCGACGAGCAGCCGGTAGCCGTCGTAGGGATGGAGCGCGAGGGTCACGCCGGACAGGGTGACGAGTTCGCGGGCGGCGGCGGGGGCGGTGTTGGTCGTCATGGTGAGTTCTACGGAGCCGGGCGCGAAACCTTCCTCCGCCTTCGCCCAAAACGCAGAAGGCCCCCGGGGGCAGGGCGCGCCGGAGGCTTTCATGCGAAACCTTTCTATGGCTCACGGCTTTATTGTAGCGGCCACCAGGTGCTGCACGAGCAACTCCAAATCCTCTATCGCATCGTCCGCCGACGCGGACGAGTGGCCCAGGCATCTGGCCACTCCCTCTCGGTAGATGGCGAGTTCGCGGCGGATATCCGCCGCGTCGTCTGGAGGACCGGGTGGGTGTCGGAGGTCGTCGGAGGTGGTGGCAGTCGAGGTCATAGTGTTGGTGGTCGAGGTCATGGTGAGTTCTACGGAGCCGGGCGCGAACCCTTCCTACAGCGGCCGCCGAATATCGACGGCGGCGCACGAGCGGTAAGCCGCCATCGCGGCTTGGTCTGCCGCGACCCACGCCAGGTAGGTAGCCTCGCAATGGAGACCAAACTTTGCCTCAGTCTCCTGAGCGAGTCGTTTGGCTGCGTTCGCGGCCGTATGCGCGGCGCGCATCTGCTCGGCGGCGGTGACCACGGTCTCGCCGGGCGGCCGCAGCGGGTAGAGCCGCTGGGGAGGTTCGATATGCCAAGCTAAAGCCCGGAATGGTGGCAGTGACTCAAGCAGGCGGGAGAGGTCGTCTTGCGTCATACCCCGTATTACGGGGTCCGGAGCGGAGACCTTCCCCGTCACACGTCAATCGTGTGCGACTTCCAGGTGCTCACCCGACGAAGCATGCGGTCCTCGTCGGTGCCCGCTACCGGGTCGACGACAATCCACTCCCGGCTCTTCGGCTCGCGGATGCGCGTGAACACGTGCGAATAGTTCCCCGGCTCGCCGAACCCCACGGTGACGAACTCAGCCTCGCGCCCAAGCGCAAGCCCCATCGCGGCCAGGAACGTCGCGATGTCGTCGCAGTCGCCGACTGCCACGCCGTAGCGGGCGATCTCCTCCACGAACCGCTCGGGGTCCTTGACCAACTCGACCGTCAGCGGGTCGTTCAAGTAGCGTACGTGCGCATGCGCGAAGTTCCGGATCGCGAGGATCTCCGAGAGGTAGTCCTTCGGCTGCAGCCCCGCGACGATGCGCTCGACCAGCATCCTCAGCGGCAGCGAGCGCACGCCGCGCGGCCCCAAGACCGCCTTGCGCATGGTCTCGATGGTGGTCTGCGGCCCCGCGAAGTGGGCCCATTCGGTGGGGGGAGAGGCTAGTTGCGGCACCCCCTCACCCTACGGGCAGCGCGGGGCGAGGCGCAAGTTTGCGCCGGTCAGGGCTCGTCGTCGTCGTCTTCCCCCTCGTCGTCCTGGTCGTCGTCGTCTTCGAAGTCCTCGACGCCCCAGTCTTGCAGGGCCGCAATCGTGTCGTCCCATTCCTCGGCAAGCCCCGCCACGAACGCGGCCGGGTCGTCCGAAATCTCAATAGCGAGCTCAAGGTCGCTGGTGAGGTTGGAGCATTCCTCGCTGAGGTGGCGCACCCGCGTCACGAATGAGCTGTCGTCGAGGGCACCCAGCAAGTCCACCGGGTCGGCGACCTGTTGGATCTGCTCGACCACGGCCGCGGGCCTGAGCGCATCGAGCAGCGCTCGGACCGCGCGCTTGGTGGCTGCGTTCATGACGGGCGGGCGCCTGGCGTTCTGCCACTTGGCGGAGTAGCTCTCGCGTACCCACTGCTCGATCCGCAGGAAGTCCTGCGTGATGACGTCGACCGTGGCTGACAACTCGGTCGCGACGGCTTGCTCGAGCCGGGCGTGCAACTCGGCTAGTTTATCGGCGCACTTGAGGTACCCCTTCGACGCGCGCCCCAGCGTCGGCGACTTGTAGACCTCGTTGATGCGGGCGATGCGCTCGCCGTACTCGCTGCTGGCTTGCGCGAGTTTGCCCGCAATCCTGGCGGCCTCCTTGAGGCTATCCGCCGACTCCTTCAGAGCATCGAGCCTCTCGATGCTTACATCCTCGAACAGCACATACATAGCAAGCTCCTTCAGAGGTCGGTGAGACCCGGGTAGAGGTCACGAAGCAGCCGCTGCCGTGAAGCGTTGGCGCGCATCGAAGCGGCGCCCTCCCGCCCGAAGAGCTCTGCGAGCAGGCCCGCCACCGACTCGCCGCTCACGCGCGCCTGAGCGCCCGCGAAGGCGGCGTGGAAGACGCTCTGCGCTTCGGAGAGCACGCCCTCGTACGCGCCCGGCGCCGCCATCCACACCACGAACCCGGCCCCGATGAGCGTCTCGAGGCTCAGCGAGAGGCAGCCGTCGCAGACGCCGCTCGGCTCGGCGAGCGCGGGGCGCCCGCCGGCGCCGGCGAGCTTGCTCCAGATCCGGTCGCCGTCCGGCGTGCGGTAGCCGTAGCCCTGCCCGGCGGGCGCGGAGCCGACGCACGGCACGCCGAAGGCCTGGTAGGCGACGACGGCGAGCGCGGCGTAAAGCGCCACGCCCTGCCCGGTGGACTCGGAGGTGACGCCGCCTGGCGTGTGCGTGCGGAGGCACGACCCGATGAGCCGGTCGTCGAAGTAGCCGCTGCCGACGACGCGTTCGGAGCGGCTTCGCGCGGCGAGCCGGTCGGAGATGCGGACGCTTTTCGTGCCGTACGCCGCGAAGAGCCGGTCTGCCTTCGGGCTAAAGACGATGGCCTGCAGCACGTCGCTGCGCATCGACGGACGCGGCAGCTCGGAGAGGGACGTGCCGTGGCTTGCTTGCGGCGGTTCCTCCATCCGCGCGCTCGGCTGGTAGCGCGCGAGCGCCGCGGCGGCGGCCTCGCGCTCGCGGCGCCGGCGCTCGGCGATGCCCTCGGCCGCGCGGTGCGCCTCTTCGGAGGTGCGCGGCAGCGGCGGGTCGTAGTGCAAGTCGGCTTCCACGCCCACAACGCGCCAGCCTTCGCGGCCGGCTACGGGCTCGAAGACCCAGTAAGCGCCCACGACGCGGTCGCGCGCGACAACGACCCACTCGCCGGGCCCAGACTCGTACTCGTCGTGCGGGGAGTCTATCGCACGGAAGAGCTCGCGGGCTGACACCTGCCGCGCGAGCACGGCCTCCCGCAGCGCTGTGCGGCCAGCCTCGAGCGCAACGTCGGCGGCGAGCAGGATGTCGCTCGCGTCCTCGGCCCGCAGAGCGAGCCGCTGCGGCTGCGCAAACGAAGCAAGGAAGCCCGAGGCGGACGGGTCAAGCGCGCCGATGAGCACCAGCCCGTCCTCGCCAGCCACGGCCTTGAGGTACTTGCCGTAACTGTGCACCAGCGTCAGCGGCTCGGCGCCGGGGAGGTCCCCGAAGTCGAGGTCCGTCCACACGGCGTTGCCTGGCGTGAGCGCGCTCAGCTCGGCGAGGTCGGGGTGGCGCGGCATGCAGGCAGTCTCGCCCGAGCCGCGGCCCGCGCGCAAGTTCGGGGCGGACGAGTCAGTGGTCGACGCAGGGGAACGCGACCGGGAGGCTCCGGACCATCCGCTTGGCGGCGCCAGAGAAGGCGATGGCAGTGCGCTCGCCGTTCAAGTCGGGCTCGCGGAACTCAGCGAGCGGGATCCCCGCGGCCTCGAGCCGCGAGGCCTGCTGCGCCAACTCTTGCTCGTTCTTCAGCCACAACACGGCCAAGTTGTTGTGGCCGCTGTACCATTCAGCATCGAGCTTGGGGTGAAGGGCCGCGAACTCGCGGGCCGCGTGGATCGCCTGGGCCATCTGAAGCCCCGGCGGCAAATCGGACCTTACTGCAACGTAGAGTCGTTCCATACGTGGAGGGGGTTGGGGTCGAACCAACCGGGTCGGGCAGCGCGCACGGCGCTACCCGGTGCCCACCTTTAGGCGTCCCCTCCAGAGAGAGCTTGCGCTCTCGCGTGCGTCGGACAGGGCTTGAACCTGCGACCTCCGGGTCCATTACCCCCGGCGCTCTGCCATGCTGAGCTACCAACGCAAACAGGCCCAAAGCGCAGAAGACTGCACCGAGGGCCTGGTGGAAACCCGCCGAGATGGCGGTCTGACGGTCAATGGGACACGTGCATGGCCCGGAAGGTACTACCGGCACTCGCCGACGTCAAGCGTGTCCTCCACCGCGACCCGCGACCGGGTGAGCAGCCAGAGGGTGAGGTGCGGGTCCACGTCGAGCAGCCGGTCGAGCGCTTGGTGGGCGAGAGACCGGGTGGCGACCGTGAGCGGCAGCGCCCTCTTCCGCACCCGGTCGAGCTCCGCCCACAGCTCGGCAGGCGTCACGGGCGGTAGCGGTCCGCTTCCCGCTTGACCTGCTTGAGCGGCTCGAGCACGTGGCCGCGCAGCGCGCGAGCGGCGCGGTATCGGACCCATCCAGCCTTGATGGCCTCAAGTAACCACTTCATCGGTTTCTCCTTCAATCATCGACGTCGCCCCTGATCAGGGGCACTTCTGAACTCTTCCCGAAGAGCTCGTCGCGCAAATCCGTGAGGTAGGCGTCCACGCTTTGGTGGCTGGCGATGCCGTCGACGGCGCCCGGCACGAACCGCTCCCCGATGACTTGGCGCCAGATCCCGCGGTAGCCGGAGCGGCCGGCACGGTGCACCTTGACGACCTCAGCCGCCACCACCCGGTGCTCGGTGGCGTCGTGCCGAAAGAGCAGGTGCCCCGCGTGCTGCCCATACTCCTCGTACCACGAGGCCCGCAGCGGCCCCTCCTTCTGCGCCATGGCCAGGAACACTGGGATCGGAGCCGACCATGCTGCGTTGAATTTGAGGATATGGTAGCCCCCCTCCGAGCCGGCGCACTTGAACTCCCAGCCGTCTCCGGACGTGCCCCATTCGCGGCGCATCCATTCGACCTCGTCGAGGTGCGCTGCGCTCTTCTCGCCTAGTGCGTCCGCAAGGGCGCGGAACGTGCTCTGGTACTGCGAGAGAAGGTTAGGAGGGCGCGGCACCCAGTGGTCAAAGCTGAACCGCTGAGGTGGCGCGAAGGCACTGAATAGCACTCTGCACTTCACTACGGTCGGCATCACTCCACTCCTTCTCGTTTCGGTCCTAGCCGCCGGGTGGCAGGCGGGAGTTGCGCTGGCTCCCGCGCCGGACCCAGCAATCCCGCCACCTGCTGCTGATTCGGGGAAGGCGACGGGGATGGCGCCGCGTCGCCGGAGCTGCTCACCCCAGCCATAAGGTCCCCCGAATCATGAGTACGCCGGTGGAACGACAACGCGTGCCGCAGCCGCTTGTTGTTCAGCCGCAGGCTCACGAGTTCATCGAGCGGGTCTTGCTTCGGGCTGACAGGCGGAGGATTGCGGTCCGGCTGTTCCCAAAGAAGGTCGCGTGCAGGCTCTTTCTGGCGCTGCGTGTGCGAAGGGCGACCCACAGACGCGGGGGCAGGGCGCGCGAGCGCCGTGGTCGGGCCCGGAGCGTTCTGAGAGGCCTGCCGCCGGTGGTACTCCCGCTCGCGGTACGCCCGCTCAATTCGCCTCTCGAACGCCTGTTGCTGAAGGCAGTCGTCGAGTTGCTCCTGGAGCTCCGCGTTCTCGATGCGAAGCGACACCAACTCATCCACCCAGTCTCGATATTGTTTCGGTTCCATGGTTGTCCCTTCAGCGCCCCGTCGCGCCGAGCTTGAGCTTGTCGGCCAAGTCTTCCGCCTCTTTCCGGTTGCAGCCGTTTGCGATGAGCAGGCAAATCGCGCGCTGGTTCTCGGTGACTTCCAGCAATGCCTCAGCGAGTTCTACCGGAGTCGGTTCCTCGTAGGTGTGGTGCCTAACCAACCGGACTTTCCGGTAGATGGCTCGGAGTGCGTTCACGGCGTCAGTCCTTTCATGAGATTGTCGGCGGCCCGACGGAGTTCTGCCGCGCGTTTCCTGCACCTGTCGTCGCGCAGGGCGAGAGCGTCCTGGAGCGAAACGGCCGAGCACGCCCACTCGCCGTCCCATCGCGCTGACCACAGCCCAGCCTCATAGACTACCGCGGCGTTCGCGCCCTCCGCGTCCCATCTGCACGAGCCCAGGGCAGGCTCGCAACCGAACATCTCATAGCGCTCGCGGCGGAATCCTTCGAGATCAGCCACGCGGAGCAGCGTGAGGCCGCGCCACTCGATGGTGGCGATATCCTCAATCGCTTGCGACACTATCCGCTCCACGGGGCTCGGGACAGCTCGGCCTGCCAAGCCTCGAAGGCCTCGTCCTTGCGCTTCTTGGCCTCCTCAACGCGCGCCCGGTACGCCGCCTCCTCGTTCACGGCGGCCAAGAATGCTGCGTTGGCTGCGTCGCTCGCGGCGAGGAGCTCGTCCACGCGGCGCTGGTGCGCCGACTCCGACCAAGATGGCGAGTCCCAAATCCTGGTGTCGACGTCGACACGGCGAAAAGCGAAAACCTGCCCCGGCCACAACTTCGACCACTCGATAGACGTCGCCAGCCCGCGCGAATAGTTGCGGTAGAAGCGCCAGAGTTCGACCTCCGGTGTAGCCTCCCGCTGGTCCGCGGGCGCACGTGCGACGAGGTAGTGGCCCTCCTCGGCCGGCACCTCCCTCGTCCACGGGTTCAGGTCGCGCTTGGCGAGCTCGTCGAGCAGCTCGTCGGTCGTGCTCGCGGGATGGTCGTCGAGGGCCGTGGCGAGCGCCGAGCGCAGTTGGTCGAGCCGAGCGCGCGTGAGCCTGAGCGAGTCGCAGGCGCGCTCGCACTCCGCGCGCCACGCGCTGTCCGGCAGCACTCCGAACCAGGACAGATCGATCTCCACCCGGTGGTAGCGAGAGTAGCCGCCCGGGTCAGGATGCTCGGGCAGAACGTCTGTGACTCCCCACACCCCCTCGTCTGGGAGAATCTCCACGTACACCGCTCGCTTGCGCCTGTACCAAGCGAGCGCCGTCAGTCGGAATGCGCTCACCTGCGGCATCCGCCTCCCCCAAAGCGTGCCCACGAGACTTGCCGCCAGCACTGTCAATACCGTGTCCATCATGTCTTCTCCTCAATCCGCGCGCAGCAGCGTGAGACCGCGCCATTCGATGGTGGCTATGTCATCGATCATGCTTCGCTCCCATCGCGGCCGCCATCGCTTTGAGCGTGTTTATCCTCTCCTGCAACGCCCCGACCTCATCGGCGAGTACACTCGGGTAGAGCCACCCCACACACGCATAACGTGCCTTCCGGCGGGCGTCGATCTCCGCGTTGAGCGCAGCGATGTCGGTCAGCGCGAGGGCTTCAGGCAGCGTTCTCACGGCTTCCGACACGTTCCCAGTTGCTCCTTGAGCACCTGATTCTCGAATCGGAGCGACACTGCAGCTACGACCACGCCTACGAAAACGGCGCAGATCGCAGACCAAAGAACCATGGCCTTAAACGTCGCCGGAGACGGGCGCGAGGCTGCCGGGCGAGATTCTCCCTGTGTCACCACCGCGGGCAACGCTCGGAGTTGGAGCGTGTCTTCGAGTATCATCTCCGAAGACTTCTCAGTTTCGCAGATTGTGCCCTGAGCGACATTCCCACAATGCGGGCACACGCCTCCCGAGTACATGCGCTCGTCGTCGCTCAGCTTGGTCTTGCAATTCACGCAGCGGTAGACCGCGCGGTAGCCCTGGAACTGTTTCATGGCTTCTCTCCGGTCGCTTGCTCGATGGCCTCAGCGATCCACCGCATCCCGTACTCGCTCAACTCCTCCTCGCAGGAGTGCAGCCGGCGCAGCGTTTCCAGCATAACTGGAGCGGCCGCGCTGAGCCGCGCCGTGGCCTCGACGTCGAGGGTCTGCAACACCGCGGCCGCGGTAGCATCGTCGAGGTTGTCCAAGCTCACGCGCACTCTCGCGGCCGCGATGGTGGCCTCGGTTTCTTCGGGCTTGCCGACGGCCCTGCAGCCTATTGTGGCGTAGGCGACCACCGCCTCGAACGGCTCGGTCTTCCAGTATTCGCACTCCTCGCGTCCGGGAGCCCGGACGTGCACGAAGTACCCATTCCGCCCGTGGAGCCTGAGCGCCTTGCGCACGTCAATGATGGTGCTGAGCGCCTCAGTGAGTCGCCGCTCGATCTCGCCGCGCGCGCTCATGACTTGGCCTTCCTGCCCTCAAACACCGCCCAGACGGCCTCAAGCGTCGCGAGGTCCGCGGCTTTCACGGCCGGCTCGATGAGTTGCACGAGTTGGTAGGCGCGGGCCCGAGCCCGCGTCGCGACAATCACCTGCTCTTCTGCAGGTTTTGGCATGTAGTACGTGGCGACATTGCGCCTGCACATCCACACCCTCTCCGAACCACGGTACTTCCACCACAAGGTGGCCGCCGTGTGCCTGATGATCTCGACCGTTTCCACGGTAGGAGGGCGCGCACAGTTGTCGACGCACTCGTAGGTGTCCCCGGCGTTCATCACTCCGACGTCCTTCATGACTTGGCCTTGCTGCCCTCAAGCACCGCCCAGACGGTAGCCTTCCTGGCGTCGATAGCCGCCCACACGGCTTCAAGCGTCGCGACATCCTCAGACTCGCGCGCCGCCTTGACCGCCGACTCGATGAGGTTGAAGAGCTTGTAGACGCGGAGTTTCAGCCGCGCTTCCGCGATTTGCCCGTCGCTAGCGGCACGCGGCATGCTGGAATAGGCTCCAGCGCGACGACACTTCTGTACGGTTTCCGAGCCCTGGTATCTCCACCAGATCGTGGCGGCCGAGGTCTTCACCACCTCAACGGTGAGGATATCGGGAGGACCGCTGAATCCCAACGTGCGCGGGATGGTCTGATAGCTGTCCCCGACGTCGAGCCCTGCCATCTGCTCCTGGTTCACGACCACCTCGCAAACTCCGCCAAGAACTCCGCCTTCGCCGGCCACCCGAAGCGGATCTGCTCGCGCGGCACCGGCAGCGGGGGCGCGTGCTCGGCGATGACGGCCGCCTCCGTCCCCTCGAAGGCTAGTTGCAGTTGGTGGTGCGCCGAGCGCAGGTAGCCCTGCCGCTTGCGCAGCACGCCCGCCACGGCGCGGCTCTCGGGCGACTCCGCCGGCAGCGTGTAGAGCGGGACAGCCGGGAAGAACACCTCCTGCTCCGCGCGCAGCATGCCCATGTCCGCCTTGCGGACGAGCTCGGCATGCTGGGCCATGATGGACGGCTGCACGCCAAGCAGCCGGAGCGTGCGGTAGGCGCACGCGTCCTCGACGTCGCGGACCGGGCTGCCCTCGCGGAAGAGGTGGGTTTTGAGCGGCGAGTTGATGTCGCCGAAGAACGCCTCGTGCGCGTCGTGGAGCAGCAGCGCGAGCTTCTGCTCGCGGGTCGTGCCCCAGTGGCGGGCGGCGAGCACGCTGTGCTCGGCGACCGAGTACGGGTAGGGCGTGTGGCCGGTGAAGCGACACAGCTGCGAGAGCGCGTGCGCGACCGCCTCGAGCTTGCTGGGGTCCGGCTCGATGGCAGTGCTGCACGAGAACTCATAGCGGCCGCCGCCGTGAAGGCATATCCAAGTCATCGATTCTTTCCTTTCAGTGACGCGTCGAGCGTGCTGCCGCACAGATTGAAGGCCTCGCGGAAGGCAAACACCATGGCCTGGGCCTCTGCCTGGCTGTTCGCGCGATAGGACCGGATGACATCCTCGCGGTCGTTGAGTATCTCAACGACCGGCTTCGCGTCGGGGACATTGTGGGATGACTTCCTCTGCGTCATCGAGTCTTCTCTCCCAGGTGTTGTGCGTGCGTCTCGACCTCCGCGCGCAGCGCCTCGTCGGGCAGCACCCGCACGTAGGCGTCAATGGCCGAGCGCATGGCGCGGTACGGGGGCGCGTCGGCCCCGTCGTGAAAGCTACTGACCACGGTGGCGAGCAGCAGAAACTCGCGCACGAGCTCCGCCGCTTCGGACCGGTCGAGCGGAGCGGTCGGGAGGACGACTTCCGCTTCGCGCCCGCTCGTCAGGGGGATGACGAGCTTCACGCGACCCTCAGGCGCCGAACGACGCACTCCCCGATGTCCTCGGTCAGCATGGCCAGCGCGTCCTCGTAGCGCTGGGCCTCGATGACCACCCGGCCCGGTCCGCCGCCCTGAGGCAGCTCCGCGGTCACCGATGTCACCCGCAGGTGCATCGCAGAGACGCCTCCCGGCAAGGTGGCCGTGCGGTCAAAGATGTAGCGCGCGAGCGGAAGCTCGCGGCGACGTCGGGTGCTCATGAGCCGACCCTACCCTTCGACTCTGTATCTGTCAACCGCTTCGCGATGGTCGCGCGGATGGAGGCCCCGAAGGACGCCACGAGCGACTCGGCGAGCACGGAGCGCGCGGTCTGGACGTCTCCGGCGGTCGCGGTGAGGAGTTTCGCGGCGAACACGCGCTGCGCCCGCTCAAGCGCGCGCTCGGCGTCGTAGAGCCGGCAGTAGGCATCCGCGAGCACGCGGGCGACATCGAGGCGAGCGCGCTCGCGCTCGGCCTCCATGGGATCGGGAGTGGCCACAGCGGCAGCGTGGATAGCGGTCGTCATGACGGGTGATACGCCGCCCGCCGGCCGACCTTCCCTCAGCGGTCGAAGATCCCGGAGCAGCTCTCGAGCAGCACCTCGACCATCGCCCGCGGGCAGCCCCGACGCCGCGCGTAGGTGACCGCAGCCTCGATGGCCGCGCCCGAGGCCTCCGCATCGGAGAGGCCGTCGAGCTCGCGAGCCAGCGCGGCGGCAACGCGGTCAGCAGGGGTGATGCGGCGGACGTTTCCCACCCGCATACTGTACCGCGTCGGCATGGCGACCCGGTAGCATTCTGGGGGCTGTGGACCGGTTATCGTAGCGAATGGCGCCTTGCGCTATTCCGCAGCGATACCTCGCGGCGGGCGGACCCGCGAGCGGCCGCGACCGCCGCGGTGGGCGGTCTCCTCGTCGATGGGAGCGAGCCCCAGGCACTCGCGGAGAGCATTCAGGAACTGCATCGAGGTCGCGCCGCCCTTCGGCCAGTAGACGTCGGGCGGGCCCTGCAAGGACACGTAGTAGGCGGCGCCGCGCCGCCGCCTCGTCATACCCCCGCCTTCCCAAACAACGCGGCCGCCCGCGCCCACTTGCCACCGGGTTGGCACTCGGACTCGAAGATGGCCCGATACTCCGGGTTGCACTCCGCATAGCCCCGCGCGACGTAGAAACGCCGCGCGTAGTCCCCATCGTCGAACCCGCGCGTGAACCACTCGTCGCGAGACTTCGCGAGGGCCCCCTCGTAATCCCGGCGCGTGATGAGCACGCCGGCGATCAGGCCCACGCTGAACCCAGCCACCGCGAGAGCGACGCAGAGCAGGATGTAGTCGGTCATGAGCCAAGCCCCTCGCGCCACTTCTTGACGTCCTCTTCCTCAAGCCAGAGCGGCTGCTCCTGCTTGATGTACTCGAGCACGTCGACCTCGATGGCGCCCACCTCCTCGCAGGCCCACGCGGAGCCCTTGTCGCAGATGGCCGCCACCGCAGTCGTCATGATCTTGAGGCACTCCTCCTCCTCGCTCGCGCTCAGGAAGTCGTGGTTGCCCTCTGGATCTCCGTGCGTCTCCTCGATGTCCTCGAGGAGCTTGTCGAGCAGCACCCGCGTGATGTCCTCGAGGAGCTTGTCGAGCAGCACCCGCGCGTACTTGGGAGCCTCCTCGACCGGCCTCTGGCGCGCGAACACCTTGACCGTGAGCCTCTCCGGCCAAAGGTCGGGGTCGTTCACCTCCAAGAACTCGTGCACCGCCGCTTCGAGTTCGTCCGTCGAGAGTTCGTCGCGGTCGCACGCCTCGTAGAAGTCGCCGTCCGGTCGGCCCGTCACCGACCGGACCCAGGTGGGCTCTGTGGGCACCGCGGTCACCCGTCCATCCCGCTGCCGTGCGGGGCGCGCGGCGGGCGCTTGGCAGTGGTTCGGCGGCGCTTGGCGGGCGCCTTGGGCTTCTCGGCGGCAGGCTTCGCCTTGGCCTTTGCGACCTTCTTGGTGGGCTTCTTCGCCTGCTTCTTCTTCGCGGGGCGCGCGGTGGAGGGCTTGGCGGCGGCGAGCTCTCGCGCGAGCGCCGCCGCTGCCTCGTCCCCCTCCGTCGCGACGTAGGCCGCCCCGCGCTTCACCCCACCGGCGGTCGACATCACCTGCGAGTAGACCCGCAGATCCGCGCACTGCTCGGCGATGCCGTCCGTCACGCTGAGGCTCGCGCCGAGGTCGAGCAAGACAATCAGCGCCGGCACCGGGCAACCCAGCGAGAGCACCTCGCCCGGCTCGAGGCGCACGATGGGCAGGTGCTCGCCGCTCGGCTCCTCCACCTCGCCGATGAGGTGCGCGTTGATGTCCTGCGGGTGGGTGATGTACTTCACGTCGCCGAGCCTCCCGGTCTTCACGGCTTGCTCTTCTTGCTCTTCCCCAGGTCCCAGGCCTTCTCCCCGGAGGCAGGGGGGAAGTGGAGTTCAAGGGCAGGCTTGTTGCTATTCCCCAGGTCCCAGGCCTTCTCGCCAGAGATGTTCTGGGAGGCGGTCTTCTCTCGCGCGCGAGCCATGTCGGCGGCGACGGCGTTCTCCTGTGAAGCGCTGGGATATGCCGGTTGGCCGTAGTCCGTCTGGCCCTGCGCTTCCGGGACGAACACGTTACCAACCTGCCTCAACGCTTCAAGCAGCGAGTTCGCCTCATCGAGGGTCGGCTGCAGCGCTCGGTGGTAGGAGCCTTGCACTGCCATGAGAAGCTCGGCAGCGAGTGGCGAGCCGATGGCCTCGTGCTTCACGTCAGCGTTGATCGCGCAAGCAGCAATCTCGCGCTTGATGCTCTGGGCGTGCTCAGCGATGACTCGCGAGAGCGTGTAGGTCGCGAGCAATGGCACCTTCCGCTGCTCGCGGTTCAACCACAGGCAAGCAAGCCCATGGCGGTCGAGGTACTCGAGCGCTTGGTAGAGCGCCGTGGCCTCCGCGTCGTCCTCAGCCTCAGCGGGCCCGGCGGGCTCGGGCTCAGACGGAGCCACGGGCGGCGCGCCCCGACCTAGTTGCGCGTCGCGCGTCGCGACCTCCTGCCGCAGCCGCAGCACCTCCGACGCTAGCGCGCTGACGGCTACGCCGTCGAGCAGCGAGTCGTCCTTCTGGTGAGAGCGCAGCCATTCACGAGGGATTGTTGATTTCTTTGCCATGTTCCGTCTTCCAACTTTCCACAATCAAGGGCAGCACTCGCCTGAGTAGCTGCAACTCCGGGTTTCGATAGGCACTGTCGGCGTAGATGCGGAGTTCGCCGTCCCCATTCCGACCGTGCCGGTGTCCATTGCGCTCGATGTACTCCTGCGCTGAGGCTTCCGTCAGGAACCACTGCACAGTGACCCAGTGGGAGACGACGCCGGTGCGCGTCCAGCCGTCGAGCTCCTCTTCCTCGTCCCCATCCTCGTGGAGCTTCTCGAACCGCTCGTGCTCCTCAGCGCTCGCGACGTCCCCGTCGACGTCAATCCAGCAGACCGCATCGGCGCACTCGGGCTCCATGCCGCCATGCGACTCCTTGCTCTGCACGAGGAAGACGGGCTCGGCCGTCCACCGGTTGTCCTGCGTGCGGAGCCGCTCGACGAGCTCGATGAGGGCGGCCTTGTCGTCGAGGGCAGCCTGCAGCGCCTGCAGCCCGCGCTGCCGCCCTTCGGCCTCTGCCTGCAGCGCGCGGTAGCGCCCTTCAAGCTCAAGAATCTGACCACGCATGATATTGGCGTAGATGAAGCCATATGACTTCACGCGCTCCATCTCGCGCTCCTGGATCTCGGCTTTCACCTGCTCCA
>JACCDR012289650.1_pt1 | contig 118352 bp, 124 predicted proteins | sample 7446431 | NCBI WGS metagenome assembly JACCDR01 (sample SAMN15323443, study PRJNA562643) | freshwater metagenome | isolation source: river surface water | place: USA:Blue River Watershed | collected 2017-08-17
CAAGAACTCCCTCTTACCTTTTTCGACCGGCAGGGTCCTACAGGTTCGGTGACGCTTCCAGCTTCTGTGATTGGCGATCACGCTGTGACTCTTCAAATATATAACCACAAAGGAGTCGCCACATGTGTTGCTTCTTTTTCGGTGAAGGGTTAGTGAGCAAGAGCAATGATAAGGTCTACAGAATGACCCGAGGACTCAAGTACCCTCTTCGCTTCGGAAGTGGTTGCACCCGTTGTGATGACATCATCAACAAGACACACCCTTAACTGCGAAACATTTAGATTTTTTGATAAGGCAAATGAACCGGCTGGGTTGTTCAGTCTTTGCTTGCGTGATGTGGTTGCCACTTGTTGTTTTGTAAATACCGCTCTTGCAAGAAGGTCAAGGTGTTTTATAGTAGTAAAGTGAGACAGTGTTTTTGCGATAGTCTGCGTGTGGTCTTGTCCACGTGATTTTATTCGTTTCTTGTGGCTTGGAATAGGTACGATCGCATCACATAGTAAAAGGGTGTCGCGTATGTCTTTTGGAAGTTTAGTGGCTAATTCTTCAGTCATTATGGTGAAAAGCATTTGTTTATGGTAATACTTTCCATTAAGAATAAGCTTACGAAGATTGTTTTGTTTGTATGAAAAGTGAGCGTACACGTGTGAAGGAAGGGGTTCGCAATTCCTGGGAAGGTTAGCGAGACATTTCGCACAAAGGCTTGCGCCTTCTCTTTTGCACAAGAGGCAACTTTCACCAGTCAAATATGTGAGGACCTGTTTTACTAGTTGTTTAATCCACATTTTTATCGTTGCAAAAACTGATTGTACTTACTTGTAGAGTATACTAGCTCTTGTAGTATGGCACTCTTTGGATCAAAACAAGAAGATCGGTCTTTAGGGATAGATATCGGAAAGTCATCGATTAAGGCTGTACAGCTTAAAAAAGAAGGCGAGAGGATAAAGCTCGAGACCTACGGTGAGATTGCGTTAGGACCATACAATGATCTTGTGCCAGGCAAGGCGGTTCATCTTGGAGAAGAAAAGACAATTGAGGTGATCGTTGAGCTATTTAAACAGGCAAAAATTACCTCTAAGCACGCATTTTTTTCGGTCGATCCTTCTTCAACGTTTGTGACAACACTTCCGATACCTCGCCCAAAGGAGGCTAAGGATGTAGCGTCGGCGATTGCTTTTGAGGCAAGAAAATTTTTGCCGGTCTCTGTATCTGAAGTAGCTATGGATCACTGGTTTGTTCCTGAGGGGATGCTTAAAGAGGATGAAAAGACAGTAAACGTTGTTCTTGCTGCAATAAAAAACGACACTATCGCTTTGTACAGCAGACTCGTCTCTCGACTGGGGATACCAGAACCATTTTTCGAAGTCGAAGGCTTCGGTCTTGTGAGAGCGCTCAAGGTTGCAAGTGAGGCTTTTGTCATGATTGTTGATATCGGGGCGCAATTTACGACAGTCACACTGGTCTACAAAGGGATTATTCTTGATATTCACCTCATCCCTCGCGGGTCTCAAGATACTTCAGGGCAACTTTCTAAAGCTCTTGTATTGCCAGAAGAGTTAGCGGAAGAAATTAAGCGAAGTACTGGCTATTATGGAAATACGACGTACCCTTATGCGCAAGAGGTTGTAAAGCTATCAACTTATCCACTCTTTGGTGACATGGGTAGACTTCTGCTCATGTATGAAAGGAAGTATAATAAAGTGGTGGATAAAGTCATTCTTACAGGAGGAGGTGCCAGAACTCCTGGCGTTTTGGATGCATGTCGAGAAGTGATACGCTCGGAAGTTTCTTTGGCTAAGCCGTTTGCCACTATCGAGTCACCGGCATTTCTTCATGACATGCTTGAGCGTGTTGGACCAACATATGCCGTTGCTGTAGGTCTTGCACTTAAAGGTTTTGAAAAATAGCCATGTTTACAACACCACAAGTTAGCTCATCTTCTAGTCAGACAAGCTCCGGCTTTTCAACGACAAGTAGCTCGTCTAGCCATCTGTCGTTTACCTTTGACGCTCTTGTCGGGATTTTGCTTGTGGTAAATATTTGTGTTGGTCTTGCTAGCGGCTGGTTATACTTTCATAAAGCAAGTTTAAAGAAGGAGCTTGCCACTCAAAAAGTTGAGCTTGATGGCTTCTTAAAAGACCTTGAAGCAAAAGGTATACCACTTGCAGAGATGGCTAATGCTTCAACGAGGGTTTCTTCGATGTCAGCACTTTTCGATAGTGCTCCATACTCACGCGGTGTCATGCCACTTGTTGGGCAAATGATGCTAAGAACTGCCAATATAACATCATCAGTTAATGCTACGTATAGCGATAAAGATGGTGGATATCGTGTTGTGTTTAATGCTGTTGTTCCTGGACTTGAGGCGATGATTCGACAGAGAGACATTTACCAAGCAAATGTTCTCTCAAAATACGTTAGAGAACCAAATATTGTCGTTGGTGTTCATGACAAAGCGAAGAACACAATAGCGTTTGGTTCCACCATGACTTTTCTGCTAAAAGGTGTAAAAGAAGAAGAGTTTTTGATCGATACTCAAGCTGCTGGAGTGACCGAGACTAGGTCACAAACCTTTTTACCAAGAGGCACAACGACGCAACCGCTCGCGCCTCTAGCTACCTCCACGCAGGCTACAAGTACTGCTTCATCAACAACACGATAAATATATGCCAGACCTCAATAATCCTACAAATATCGCTAAGTTCTTCCTTGTCGTTATTCCGATCGTGGTTTACTTTTTGTTCTGGAGCCCCTCATTTACTGGAACTATGCACCCACTTATTACTGAGTATCTTGGTTTAACTGTAAACGCAGAAGAGAGTGTTGCTTCGCTTAGGGCTAAGTCAGATGGCATGAAGCGAGACCTAGCGCAAGCAAAGAAAGTTGTGTCAGACCTTGAGAAGGTGGTCTCGGAGTATGCGTCTGTCGATAAGAGTGTTATCACCGCGCTAGAGAACATAGTTCCAAGAGGTGTCGTCGATAGGCTTCTTTTTCAAGAAGAGATGACAAGGTTTCTCTCTCAGATTGGGATAGACCCGAACACTCTTGCAATAACAGGGGACACCGGAGAGGATCACTACGGATTTGGGAAGTTCCAGTTCTCGTTTACATCAAAGACATCATTTGAAGAAATTTCTCGAATTTTAAGGCAGATCGAGACAAACCGTCGTTTTATGATTGTTACGTCGCTCAGTGTTACACCTCCACAGTTTGATGTCCCAAACAATGACGGACTCTACACGACGTCGTATACTGTGATTACCTTTTTTAGAAGATAGCTATGCCTCTTTCAGTAGACCTTAAAAACATTTCACTAAATGACATTAAGTCAAAGATGTCGTTTTCTGGCGTGGTCATTAATTGGATTGTTGGTATTGTTTTTTCAGCTGCCCTCGTAGGACTTTATTTGTACCCTGTAATGACACAGCCGAAGGTTGACCCAATTTCTGACGCGCAGTTTCAGGCGGCTTTGTCGCCGTATGCTGCAGCAAAGTCTCTTAGTTTTTCAGCTATACAAAACATCTCCTCGACAACCGTTTTTGTGAGGAATGACTTCACTCGCAGTTTTGACCCTACGCAAACTGTTCGAGGGAGGGTAAACCCATTTGAACCGTATGCTGCTACTGGATTTACTCGTTAGTGAAGGTAAGTTAAACGAGCTTGAAGCTCGAGAAATAGAGACTGGCTTAAGCGCCGGAAACTATAAAAGTGTTGATGACGCTCTTACAACAAAGAAGATAGTTGATCAAGACGTTGCGGATGCACGGTCACTTCTTTACGGCCTCCCGCTTTACGCAGGAGAAATTACAAAAAGTGATCAATTGCTTAAGTTTCTTACCCTCGAACAGACAAGGCAGTTTAAGGCAGTACCGCTTTCTTTTCAGGATCAGATGCTCTCAGTTGGTATTGTTGATCCAGATTATTCGAATGCTCTTTCGGCGCTTCAGTTTATTTTTAGCGAGAAGCTTACTGCATACAAACTCTTTATTATCACATCATCTCAATATGATAGTTATCTTAAAATAACTGGAGCAGCAAAGAGTGCTCTTGCTGAAGTAAAACCAAACGTTGAGATCAAAAAGAAAGAAGAAAAGAAAGAAGGGGAAGAAGAGCAGCCGGTCGACAGCATCATAAACCTTACAGACTATGATGGAAATCTTTCAGATCCTAAAATACTCACTCTCCCAGTTTCCGAAATACTAAACCAGGTTCTCAAGTATGCGCTTACTAACAACGCCTCAGATATTCACATAGAGCATACTGGACCAATCGTTCGTGTTCGCTGTCGTATCGATGGATCACTAGAAACAGTCCTTTCAATGTCGCCTCCTTTTCACTCTATTCTTATTGCGCGTATAAAAATACTATCTTTGATCAAGTTAGACGAGAAACGAAAACCTCAAGATGGACGCTTTAGTACCATGCTTAATGACTACAAAGTTGATTATCGTGTATCGACATTCCCAAGCTACTATGGCGAAAAGGTGGTGATGCGTATCCTTGATAGTCATAAAGGTGTAAGGCAGCTAAATACTGTTGGTCTTTACAAAAGGCATTGGGATCAGGTGCAAGAAGCGATCGATAAGCCGTATGGCATCGTACTTATCTCTGGCCCTACCGGATCTGGTAAGACAACAACGCTTTATTCCATGCTAAATGAGATCGATAAAGAGCATGAAAACGTGGTCTCACTTGAAGACCCGATCGAATATAACATGGGCGGTATTAACCAGTCTCAAGTATTTCCTGAGATTGGGTATACATTTGCTACAGGTCTCAGGTCGATCCTTCGTCAAGACCCAGATGTTATTCTCGTAGGTGAAATCCGTGACGCCGAAACAGCTGGCCTTGCAATTCAGGCTGCGCTTACTGGTCACATGGTGTTTTCTACAATCCACACGAATACAGCGATTGGTGTTATTACGCGTCTTATTGATATGGGTATTGAGCCGTACCTTATCGCGCCGACACTTAACGCAGCCCTTGGCCAGCGTCTTGTAAGAGGTATTGCGCCTAATTGTGCAAAGCCGATGGAAATGACAGAAAGTGAAATGAAGATGATTAATGCGCAGTTTAAAGACTTGCCGCAGCAGTACAGAGACGAACTTCCACTTGATAAGCCATTCTCCATTGCTCAGGGAAATGAAGAATTTCCTAGTGGTCTTAAGGGTCGAGTCCCGGTCTTTGAGGTGCTTACTGTAAGTCAGGAGCTTGAAGAGGCGATACTAAGAAGCGCGCGTGAGGACGAGCTTACTAAAATTGCTCGCAAAGACGGTATGATAACGCTTAGAGAGGATGCAATGGTAAAATCGATGCTCGGGAGGGTTCCATTTGGAGAAATTAACACCCTATAAACTTAGTTGCTTGCTATACTCTCTTCATGGATTACTCTAAAGAGCTTGAAGATTTGCTAATGATCACCGTTAAAGAGGCAGCGTCGGACCTTCACCTTTCTGTTGGCTCCTTCCCCACGGTGCGTATAAGTAGCGAACTTATACCGCTGACAAGAAAGAAAATATTGGCTCCAGAAGATACTGCTGCGTTACTTAAGCACATGGTTGGAGAGAAGTCATTTACTACATTCATCGTCAAACAAGAGCTTGATTTTTCTTATGAACATCTCGGAGAGTATCGTTTTAGAGGCAACGCGTATTTCCAGAAGGGTTCAATAGCGATAGTTCTTAGACTTATTAGGTTGGCTAAGAATTTTGATGAGCTTAACCTTCCACCACAGATTTCGCAGCTTGCTCGCGCGCGACAAGGTTTGTTTCTCACCGTTGGTCCTGTTGGTCAAGGCAAGTCAACAACGCTTGCGGCTATGGTATCTCAAATAAATCGAGAATCTAAAAAACACATAGTAACGATAGAGGATCCGATTGAGTATATTTTTGAAAACGATAAGTCAATTATTGATCAGCGTGAGGTTGGTACAGATACTCCTGATTTTACTACGGCACTTATTTCAGCATTTAGGCAAGACGTAGACGTCATTCTTATTGGTGAAATGCGAGATAGAAACACAATGGCTACAGCTGTTACTGCCGCAGAGACGGGGCATCTCGTGCTGTCTACCCTTCACTCAAACAGCGCTGCTCAAACAGTGGAGCGTATCATTGACAGCTTTCCTGCTGAACAACAGGATCAGATTCGTCTTCAGCTTGCATCATCACTTCTTGGAATCTTTTCTCAACGTCTCATACCAAAAATAGCAGGCGGGCTTACTCCGGCGTATGAACTACTTCTTAATAACATAGCAATATCGAACCTCATTCGTGAAAAGCGCACACATGAGCTTGATGTTGTGCTTGAGACTGGTAGCGCTGACGGCATGATCGATCTCAATCGCTGCCTTGCTGACTTGGTGCGCAGAGGGGTTATTAGTATGGATACAGCTCTCGAGAGAAGCAAGAATCCAATGATACTTAAGAGACTTATTTAGCTAGCATGCTTTTTATTTACAAGGGTTTGAATCACGAAGCTGCAGAACTAAGCGGCGAAGTAGAATCAACAGACTACGACAGCGCCATTAAAGAGCTTCAATCAAGAGGTATTGTTGTAACGTCGCTTTCGCAGAAAGATGGCGTAAAAGGATCAAATCCTCTTAAAGGTTTCAAGTTTGAGATGCCTGCCATATTAGGAGGTGGAATTAAACCAAAAGATATTGTGATCTTTTCTCGCCAGATCGCCACTCTTTTTGAAGCGGGAGTGTCAGCTCTTAAGGCGTTCCTTCTTCTCTCCGCAGAAAATGAAAATAAAACGCTTGCACGAGTGCTCATAAGTGTCTCAGATGACATCCAATCTGGTCTTTCTCTTTCCAAATCAATGGCGAAACAGCCGAAGCTTTTCACCCAGTTTTACATAAGTATGGTTGAGGCCGGAGAAGAAAGCGGTAAGTTGAATCAAGCCTTTCTTTATCTTGCAGATTATCTCGATCGTGATTATGAGCTACGAGAAAAGATTAAAAAAGCACTTACCTACCCAAAACTTGTTATGGGAGTGTTTGGTGTGATCCTTTATGCGATGTTTACGTTCGTCGTACCTAAACTTGCCGGACTTTTTGCTGAGAACGATGCAACGTTGCCAGTGGTAACACGTGTCATCCTTTCAATTAGTAACGTGCTTAAAGACAATATGGCGATCATGGTCCCACTCTTTATAGGCATGTTTGTCGGCATATCATGGTATTTAGGTACACCTGCAGGTAAGAGACAGTCGGATATTTTAAAGACAAGACTTCCTGCTATTAACAAGCTTACACAGCGTATTTTTCTCGCCCGTTTTTCGGATAACATGAATACGATGCTTTCAAGTGGTGTGCCTATTTTGAGATCGCTTGAGATCACGTCAAACACTGTTGATAATTATGTGTATAAGGAGCTTCTAGAAAGAGTTGCAATGAAAGTTCAGAACGGAAAGGCGCTTTCAGATGCGCTTGCAGATGAAAAGGGGACTGTGCCAAATATTCTTGTCCAAATGACAAAGATCGGTGAAGAAACCGGTCAGCTTGGCTATATTCTCAAAAATCTTGCGACGTTCTATAAACGAGAAGTGGACATTGCGATTGAAGGTGTGATCGGGCTTATCGAGCCTATTATGATCGTTGGTATGGGTCTTATGGTTGGAGTGCTTGTCGTAGGTATTCTTCTCCCAATCTTCTCCCTCGCACAATCTTTCTAAGACAATTAGCAGAAGTTTTGTGCACACGTTTCTTGTGCGGATGTTGCTGCATTACATTTCTTAACTTGCCGCGTGTATGGTTGCCAGCAGTGTCGAGTAGATGTCATGCTTTACTGTGAATAACTAACAATCGGTGAAGCGCATACTTGGTATACTCAGTGAGTACGATTATCAAGTACACATTAACTATGCAACTAAAAAAATTAATCAACAGAACATATAAGGGCTTCACCCTTATCGAGCTTCTTGTGGTGATTGCGATCATTGGACTTCTCGCTACTATCGTGGCTGCTCCAGTGTCAACCGCACGTAAGAAGGCAAAGGACACGAAGAAGGTCGCCGAAATTAAGGCGATCCAGCAAGCGCTTGAGCAGTTCGCTAACGACAACGGTAGATACCCATTCTCTACCGAGATCACTCAGCTTTCTCCTCAGTATTTGCCAACACTTCCACTTAGCTTTTCAACGGCTAACATTAAGGACAGGTATATGTACGTAGCGTATCGTGGTTATGGACCAGGTTCATCTACGACATCTCCTGCAACGTCAACTGCATTCGGGTATCACCTTGGCGTAACACTTGAGGTGTATAACCCAGTGTTGTCAGAAGACGATGACTGTACTGGTATTACCAGTACTTCTACTCCAGGTACTACTGGAAATAGCAATGGTGGCGCATGTGTGAACTTCTACGTTCAGTCATCTTCAACACCATCCGGTGTTGACCCTATCGGATCAGCAACGTCAACATTCGTTGGGACTACTGCAAGCTCTGTAACCGCACCAGGTATTACCTATCTGCCAGCAACGTATACTGTGTACCGCTGGATGGATGGTTATATGCCAGGTACAGCAATTGCGCACCCGTCATGGGCCAACGCACAGTCTGACTTCCAAGGACGAGGAACGAATGAGAGTAGTTCTTCTACATGTAAGCAAACGAATGAGTGTATCTACGACGTCGCAGACCTCTACTAGTTTGTTAGTTGTGTGATATACGTTCTTACTTTCTTTTTCGGTGCTTCGCTTGCGAGCTTCGCACAGGTTGTAGTTGACAGACTTCATGTTCTCTCGATTACTAGATCAAGGAGTAAGTGCCTTACGTGTAATCACACACTAAGAGCAGGAGACATGATACCTATCGTATCGTGTCTCCAACTCTTAGGAAAATGTCGGTATTGTGGTGAGAAGTTCGGCTTTTCTCATGCATTGCTTGAGCTATTTGCGGGTATAGTTGCGGTAGGGTCACTCTTAATTTTTACAGAAATCCGTTCATTTTTAGATATTTCGAGCAACGTTAAAAGTGTTGGATTACTTGTTTTTTACGGCATTCTTTTTACGTTGTTACTCATTATTGCCCTTTATGACAGAAAGCAAAAGACGCTACCGGGTGTTCCACTGCTTCTCACGATAGTTGTATCTTTCGGGTCACTTGCGTACTCTTTTTACTCATCTCAGACTATTATTTCTCTGTGGGCACCGCTTATTGTTGCAGCTCCATACCTGTTTCTATTCTTTATCACCCTTGGAAGAGCGGTCGGTTTTGGGGATGTCATTTTGTTTGCGTGTGTTGGCGCTCTACTTGGTGCTGACAAAGGAATATTTGCATTTCTCGTGGCGCTTTGGCTTGGAACTATCGTAAGTATTGCGCTTCTCTTTTTTAAGAAAGTGACCGCTAGATCATCAATTGGTTTTGCACCATTCATTGTGCTTGGCTTCTTAGTCGCACTGTTCACAGACTTTGGTGTGTCAGAACTGATAGAAATGATAAGAGTGTAGTATCCTTAGGTAATGAACTGGAAAAGCGGTTTTACCCTTATTGAGCTTCTTGTCGCGTGCGGTATATTTCTTGTCTTGACAGGCTTTATGATAAGTAATTTCCCGGGGTCTACTTTCAAGATCGACCTTGTGACAGCAACGAGTAACGTTGCTGTGAAAGTGCGTGAAGCTCAAATCCGCGCGAGTTCTGTCGCTGTAGATGACGGCCTTGCGGCGGGGTATGGCATCTATTTTGACAGCGCAACATCAACTAAGTACACATACTTTTATGACAGTACAATAGGCGGCACCATAGAAAACGGCATCGCTAAGGGTAATTACCACTTTGACGGTGACACTGAAATCAAAGAATTGCTTAATTTGCCAACAAGGTTTAAGTTGGGGGATATTTGTGTAGGAACAAGTCATCCGTTCGTGCTCTGTACAAGTAACAGTGGAATTACTTCTGCCACGATTGTGTATCAGCGCCCAAGCTATCTTCCATTTATTATGAAAAACGGGGAATTACCTTCAGTGATTACGTATAATGCTGCATGTATAGAGTTGCATTCGCCAAAACATCCAAGTACTCCAGGTCATGCAAGAAGGATTATTGTCTACCAGTCTGGTCTTGTGTCTATTGACCCAGGGCAGTGCTCGATATAGTTATCTATGCAGATCAAAACATTACTCAAAACATTTGTATGGCGCACATCAGTAAGAAAAGGTTTTACCATTCTTGAGCTTCTTGTCGCGTCGTCGGTCTTTGTGACTGGAGCAACATTTGCTTTTTCTGCCCTTTTTGCTGCTGAGGCGGCATACGCACGCGTAGACAAGCTGCGATCAGTTATGGACAGTCTTAATATTAGTATGGAGGTGATGACGCGTAATATTAGGTACGGAACAATCTTTTTTTGCGGTGAGTCAATCACTGACCCATTTATTGAGTACAGAAAAAGCTGCCCTCACATTTTAGGAAGTACTCAAGCTGGAGGATCTGTTCTTGTCTTTAAGCCTGTTGATGCTGTTGTTCAAACGGATCGCATAGGATTCTATGTCGAGGACGGAAAATTGTATCAATATAACAATACGACGTCGCTTACCTCCCCAGTGCAATTAACAACTGATGATGTTCATATCGAGTCTGTGCGTTTCTTTTTGCGCGGCGCAAACACGACGCAGACCGCGGTTGATGCTGGTAATACTGAAAACAGTGATGCGACGGTGGACATGGAGCAGCCAATCATCACTATTGTGCTTGCGGGCAGGACAAACGTTGGTTCTAGAGAAAATTTTACTACGAGTTTTGAGCTCGAGAGTAGCGTGACACCTCGCTCTATCGATATTTAATATGAAAAAAATCAAACGCTTAAAGAAAGGTTTTACCCTCGTCGAGACTATGGTTGGGCTCACCATTCTTACGCTTGCGATTATCGGACCGCTCTATATTGCGCTAAACTCTGCATGGTCAATACGAAGCTCAAGAGATTTTTTCCTTTCACAGTATCTCGCTCAAGAAGGGTTAGAGCTTATCCGCTATAAACAGGACACTATATTTCTTGGCTGTGTGAATGGTGATGCTTTTTGCGTTCCGGCTGACCTTGGTGGTGGCGAGTATGAGACACCGTCTGAGTCGGCGTGGAGGCATTTTATTGATCAAGTTGCGAGTACCACTGTTCCAGTATCTTGTGCAGTTAATGGTGGCTGTCTTTTTGACATTGCTACTATTTATTCGGCACCCACTACGACGCCTTCATTTTTTAGTCTGCAATCTGGAGCGTGTGGCAACTTTTTTCAGGATGAGTCTGGGCGGAAACAGGTTGCAACAAGCTCCCTGTATTACGCTTTCTTCTGTAAGGACAATGCAAGTAGTAATGCGATACAAACACCATTTAGGCGTGTTGTTACTATAACGCAAATCGTCCCGAATAACTATGTGTGTCCATCGTATGACTGCTACTACAATACCGACCTCCGCATCGAATCTAAGGTTTCTTACATTGTGAATGGCTTTACGAAGTTTGTTACTGTTACTGATTACTTAAGGCCACGCAATTAAATGTTTATGAGAAAACTACTTCACACATTTCGAGTAAGCAAGGGGTTTATACTTCCAATGTCTATTTACCTTACCACTGTGGCACTCTCCATTACGGTTGGTATAACTGTCGTAATTGTCACGCAGCTACGCTTTTCAAGCCTGCAAAAGGAGAGTGCTCTTGCTTATTACGCCGCAGATGTTGGTGCGATGTGTGCAAAATATGTCGACGACACTTACTTTGACGCCGTCTCTGGTCTAGGCATCTTCCCATCTGATGGTGTGTTAAGTGCAACTACAAGTGTTGATGACACGCTATCTTCCTATAACAGCTATAGACTTGCTCGCTCACTTCCAACGCTCACGCTTTCGCAGGTGTACTGTGCAACAGTGCCGATCTTCGTTACCGCAAGCAGTTCAATGACTTACGCGCCGTACACACTTGTGGTGGGGTCTGTTACCGAGAACGGGTGGACAAGTAGCTTTAAAATGACTATGGACTTAGGTTCTGGGGCGACAAGGTGTGCCTCGGTCATTGTTAATAAAACTGAGTCCTTCAGGCAAATTATTTCACGAGGTTATTCAGATTGTGACAGTAACACACGCATTGAAAGAGCGGTCATACAAAGCGCCCAGCTCAACTAGTTTTGTGCTATACTTTACTCCGTGAATGCTGAGAAAAGCGCTTTAAAGACAAGGATTTTAGAACTGCGACAACTCCTTGAGAGTCATCGTATTGCGTATCATGTCTACGATTCACCACGTATTTCTGATGAGGCGTATGATTCACTCATGGCGTCTCTTCTTAAGCTCGAGCTTGAGCATCCAGAGTTTGATGACCCGCTCTCTCCAACACACAGGGTTGGAGGAGCTCCACTTGATCATTTCGTTAAAGTTGCACACAGCAATCGACAGTGGAGTTTCGACAACGTTTTTTCATTCGAAGAGCTTTTAGGTTGGGAAGAGAGAAATTTTGCTTTGCTTAAAAAGAGTGGGATAGCTATATCGCCCACTTATGTCGGAGAAATGAAGATTGACGGTCTTAAGGTTATAGTAACGTACGAGAATGGTCTATTTGTAAGAGCGGCAACTCGAGGTGATGGAGAGGTCGGAGAAGATATCACAGAAAATATTAAAACAGTAAAAGTAATACCACTTACTTTACCTGAGAATGTGTCAGTCACTGTGATAGGAGAGGCCTGGATGAAGAAGAGTGATCTAGAAAAAATAAACAGAGAAAGAGAAAGAGATGGTTTGCCGCTTTACGCAAACACAAGAAACCTTGCAGCTGGAACACTTCGCCAACTCGATTCAAGCATTGTCGCAAAACGAAATATACAGATTTTTGCCTATGATATCGAAGGGGGAGGTTTTGCAACGCAAATCGACGAACTTAATGCGCTTACTTCGTGGGGTTTTCTCGTGAACAAAGAGCGGGTTCTGGTGGAAAAGCTTGAAGACCTACAAATTTTTTTTGATGCTTGGATAACTAAACGAAACAATCAAGACTATGGCATCGATGGCATTGTTATTAAAGTGAATGAAAGAGCGGTGTGGGATGTGCTTGGTTATACCGCGAAAAGCCCAAGAGGTGGAATCGCGTATAAGTTCCCCGCTCAAGAAGCTACTACTACGTTATTAGGGGTAACATTTCAAGTTGGAAGAACAGGCGCTGTAACTCCAGTTGCTGAGCTGTCTCCTGTACTACTTGCAGGCTCCACTGTTAAAAGGGCAACACTTCATAATGCGGATGAGATAAGGCGGCTTGATGTTATGGTTGGTGATACTGTGATGCTTCGCAAAGCAGGGGATGTTATTCCAGAAATCTTTGACGTGGTAAGAGAGTTAAGACCAACTGACGCGCGAGAGGTTGTCATGCCGACAGAGTGCCCTGCGTGCCTCTCACCTCTTTCACGGAGTGTTTCTGGTAAAGAAGAGAGCGTGGCGCTTTATTGCAAAAACAATCTATGCCCGAAGAAGCACAGCGAAGGGCTTATTCACTTTGTGTCAAAGAAAGGGATGAACATTGAAGGGTTGGGGGATAAGCTTATTGAGCAATTCCTTGAGATTGACATTATAAGTGACGCAGCGTCCATATATCATATTAAGAAAGAGGATATACAATATCTTGAAGGGTTTGGAGAGAAGAGTGCCAAGAACATTCTGGACGCTATTAATGCCTCAAGGAAAGTGCCACTTTTTCGTTTTCTGTACGCACTTGGAATTCGTCATGTTGGTGAGCAGACAGCAAAAGACATCGCGTCACACTTTTTGACTCTCGACGCTGTCAGGAATGCAAAGGAAGAAGAGTTTACTCTTGTTCAGGGTGTTGGAGAAAAGGTTGCAAAAGAGGTGGCAGCTTTTTTTCAAAATGAAGACAATAAAAAAGCGCTCGCTAGATTAGAGAAAGAACTTCAAATAATAAACGGAGAAAGAAAGAATGACGGAGCGTTAGTTGGCAAGGTTTTTGTGCTTACTGGCACGCTTTCAAGCCTTTCTCGTGATGAAGCCAAAGCGCGTATAGAAATGAAAGGTGGTAAAGTTGCCAGTTCCGTCTCAAAGGCGACATCGTATGTGGTGTCTGGTGATAGCCCAGGGTCCAAGCATGCTGATGCTGTGCGCCTTGGAGTGGCCATCCTCAATGAAGAGGATTTAAAGGCTCTTCTTGGTGACTAAACTGCCAAGAGTGTTCCTCGTTTAATGAAATATTTCTTCGTGGTAGAATAGTCATATGTCACAAACACTTTCACAAAAAGACCTAGAACATCTTGGTGTGCTTGCAAGAATCGAGATACGAGAAAGCGAAAAAGAAAAGATGCTCCGCGATGTTCAAGCTATTCTTGCCTACATGAGTGAAATAAACGAAATGACCACTTCAGAGGGTGGGGTCGCAGTTTCTCCTTATAATATTACACGTGATGATGAGGTGACACATACGCCTGGCGAGCTAAACCAGTCGCTTCTTGAGTGTGTACCTCAAGTTCACGAAGGTTATGTCCAAGTGACTCAAGTGCTGAAATAAACTATGAAGAAAACGATTAAAGAACTTCATGCTGAGCTTGTTAGCCAAAAACGTAGTATAAGCGCGCTTATTGAAGAGTGTCGTCGCGAGATTGAGTCTCGTGATGGCGAGCTACATGCAACGCTTGGTTTTTATAGTGATTCAAGTATTAAAGAGCAGATAAAGAATGCAGAGCAGATGTTTAAGGATGGATCCGCAACTATTCTTACCGGTATCCCTTTTGTGATTAAAGATAATATTTTGGTAAAAGGCGAACACGCTACCGCTGGCTCTAAAATGCTCGAGAAGTATGTCTCTCCATACGATGCTTACGTGATTCGTGCCCTTAAGGGTGCGGGAGCCATTCTCTTAGCAAGAGGAAATATGGATGAGTTTGCTATGGGAAGCTCAACAGAAAATTCAGCATTTGGTCCAACTAAAAACCCAGTCGATACAACACGAGTTGCCGGCGGTTCATCTGGCGGGTCGGCTGCCTCGGTGGCGGCTGGATATGTTCCTGCGGCATTAGGATCAGATACCGGTGGGTCAATTCGTCAACCTGCGAGCTTTTGTGGAGTTGTTGGGCTTAAGACAACATATGGTATGACAAGTCGCTACGGTGCTGTTGCAATGGGGAGTTCGCTTGATCAGATAGGGCCGATGGCGCATACAGTGGAGGATGTCGAGTCAATTTATCATGTTATCTCACAGCATGACGCTAACGACAGCACATCTCTCACGAATGATTTACGCGTACCAAAGAAAACTAAAGTAAAAAAGATCGGTGTTCCGTGGTCGTTTGTAAGAAAAGAAGGAGTGGACAAGGAGGTGCTTGCAAACTTTGAAGAAAGCGTAGAAAAGCTTAAGGGGGTCGGGTATGAGATTACTGATATCGAGATACCGCACCTTGATAAGGCATTGTCTGTTTATTACATTCTTATGTTTGCTGAAGTTTCTTCAAATCTAGCTCGTTACGACGGTGTTCGTTATGGCCTCTCAAAACCTGGACTCACGAGCGCTGAAGGTTATGTCGCTTCAAGAACTAGCGGCCTAGGAGATGAAGTACGTAGAAGGGTTTTGATCGGAACATATGTGCTTTCTTCAGGGTATTACGATGCTTACTATGCTAAAGCGCAATCATTACGAGCTCAACTTAAAGAAAGCTTTGTCGAGGTCTTTAATAGTGTTGATTGCATTATCATGCCAACCTCTCCAGTGCCGGCGTTTAAACTAAACGAGAAGGCGCATGACCCTCTTTCGATGTATCTTGCCGACATATTTACTGTGCCAATTAGTATTGTTGGTGCGCCAGCTATTTCAGTACCATCTGGAAAGACGAAAGATGGTCTCCCGCTTGGTATTCAATTTATCGCCCCGCACTGTGGTGAAGAAAGTCTGTTCACTATCGGAAAAGATTTCGAAAAGCTATACTAAAGCAAGCTTCAGGCAGTTGCGTTTCCTATGTATTCTTTCAACATAGATTGGTTTTTCAATAAGATCTATGATTTTTTTCTTTGGATTAAATTTACGTGGAATTTTAATATTCTCGGTATTGATCCAGAAGTATACTTAAGAGCGCATGAAGACATTGCGTGGGATGGTTTACGCGATAGGGGTTGGCTCGATGAGCTTATTGCTAAGAAACAGTCTCTAGAAAGCGTTGTTCCTGTTGAGAAGAGTTTTGCCGAACATCTTGCAACGTTTTTCGGTGTAAAGCTCGCAGACTCTGATGGGGATGGTGTACCAAACGTGAGTGATCCTGCTCCGTGGGATCCAGATAATACTTCTGTAGTGCTTATGAAGGAGCGTTACTATCAAGACTATTCGGCCGGAGATAATGTGAGGGAGTTTTTTGGTTTTGGCCCAAAAGATAGTGACGGTGATGGTGTGCCTGACAGTTACGAAATAAAGCACGGTTCAAATCACACGCGAGCGGACACTGATAATGACGGCTTACTCGATGGTCGAGAGCTTCTTCTTGGCACAGACATTACGTATAGTGACTCTGACAGAGATGGCTTACTCGATGGACGTGACCCGTTTCCCGTCGATGCATACCGTAAATCACTCTTAGTGGATACTGATGGTGATGGGTTAAGTGACGATGCTGAAACTGGATCACTTAAAACAAATCCAAGTTTAAAAGACACGGATAATGACGGTATTCAAGATGGCATGGATACGTTTCCTCTTGATAGAGAAAATTTTGGCGATATACCAACGTTTGATCCAGTCGCGCCTGTAAGAGGTGTTAAGGTGGAGGTGCAGAATCCTGTTTTTGAGTTCGTCTCTACTCTCTTTTCTGTTATGGCAATTATTGGCCTTTTCGCGCTAGCGGTCGTCATTCTACAATTTATCAAGGAATTTTGGACAAACATTGTTCATTACGAACATCATTTCGAAAAGAGAGACCATGCTCAGAAAGTGGAGAAAGAAAGAAGCGCTTCCACCGAAGACTCAACACTTATTCCAGGTCTTGCAGTTATGGAAGAGCAAAAGCCTCACCCAAAGTGGCAAATAGTAGTTGGCTACATGAGTTCTGATAAAGAGCCGCTGTGGAGAATAGGAATTCTTGAAGCTGATATGATTCTCGCCGAGGCTTTAAAAGAAAAGGGATATGCTGGCACAGACGTTGGTGAGATGCTTAAAGCTGCGAATTTCTCAAGTATTGATCTTGCATGGAATGCTCATAAGGTTCGCAATCGTATTGCGCACGATGGGAGTGATTTCGTACTTACTGAACATGAGGCAAAGAAGGTGCTGAGTCAATACGAGACGGTTTTCAGAGAGTTAAAGGTCATTTAAAGTGGCAGAAGCTGCTTTACTTTTGCTCGTCATTGTGATATAATATATAGACAAAATTGAGGCAGCTAGTAATCGCTCAAAAGAAAACTGCCTTTATTGTAAAGACTATAGCGGAGTAGAGTAGAGGTAACTCACGAGGCTCATAACCTCGGGACACAGGTTCGATTCCTGTCTCCGCAACACGTATGATATCTACAACAACGCATACTGTTGAAGGTAAGAAAATTAAAGAGTATAAGGGCATTGTGCACGGCTCTACTATGCTTGGCGCTAATGTCGTCACCGATGTGATCGCATCTATTACCGACATTTTTGGTGGACGTTCCGGAGTGTACGAAAACAAAATAGAAGAGGCAAAGGACATAGCTCTTCGCGAGATGGAAGAGCGCGCGGAGAAGCTTGGGGCAGGTGCGGTGATCGGTGTTACGTTTGATGTTCAGGTTTCATCAATGATTCTTGTTATGGTCGCAGGCACCGCCGTCATTTTTGAGTAGGTTTAGTCAATTGAAAAGCCGGCAAAATAATAGTAGTATAGTCACACTGTCAGTGTAGCTCAGTTGGTTAGAGCGAAGGACTCATAAGCCTTAGGTCGGTGGTTCGATCCCACCCACTGACACAGTTATGCCTAGCATGGTCTTGAGTCCGGAGCGAAGTAAGAGAATGTGCGAAGGCTTCATAAGCCTGATAGTCGGTGGTTCGACCCCACCCACTGACACAGTTATGCCTAGCATGGTCTTGAGTCCGGAGCGAAATAAGAGAATGTGCGAAGGCTTCATAAGCCTGATAGTCGGTGGTTCGATCCCACCCACTGACACAATATTTAATTCATGATTCGCAAGCAAGACGTGTATGATCTTGGGCCAAAGACAATCGTTTGGCTTGAAGCTGTCGGGATAGATACCCTTGATAAGCTTGTAAGTAAGACTCCAGAGGAAATATACGAGACGCTCTTAAAAGCAAAGCGTGACGGAGATGTACGCGTCAAAAATCTTGCGAAGCCGATGCTCTATGCGCTTAGAGCAAATGCTCACTATTTAAAAACAGGTGAGAAGGTGCCATTTCAGTTTTGGAGGAAAATAGGTGACTAGTGGTTATTACTTGGTGTCGCGGTATTTCCACATGAGACGACTACCGTAACTTCTGTAAGGTACCCACTTCGATGCAATACTAAGCAGTCTCTTCTTGAGCGTTTTTGTTTTTCTAAGCTTGTAGAGGGACACCATGGCTTCACGTATGCCAAGGTCGTCAACCGGAAAAACATCAGGTCTTCCAAGTTCAAAAATAAGAATCATCTCTACTGTCCATCGACCAACTCCTTTAATCTCGGTGAGGCGAGTAATAATTTCTTCATCTGGAAATGTCTGCCACACCCCCTCCTTAAGGTTATTCTCATCGAAGTAACGAGCAACATTTATAAGATACGTTGCTTTCTGAAAAGAAAGTCCTAAAGATCTCAGGTTTTCAGGCCTGTAATCTCTAAGCTCATGTGCGGAAGGGAAGTCGCCGCCGAAATGAGTGAGAACTTTTTGTTCAATCGACGCTGCCGCTTTTGTTGAAAGTTGCTGAGAGATAATGCTTGAAAGTAATTCTTTATAGACACCTCTGCCTTTTGTCGGAGTCTTGAGCGGTAATCCTTTGAGGGTTTCAAATGTCTTGTCTCTTGATTCAAGATGTTTCCTGATTCTATTAATCATCGTACAAGCCTAACAAAACAGAAGGGCTATTTCTAGACCTCAATGAGGCGTCTTCCTTGAAACACTTGCTTCTTCTCGAGCACTTTTAGTGACGCGGCTTCATATTCAAAGAGTGGACATAGCGAACACTTTTTCGGTGATATTGAAGTGTTTACTTTTACGACACCGTCTTCTTTTTGCCTATCTTTAAATGTTATTGTAATCCCTACCGATTCAACCGCAAGGTTTTTATACGAGTCTTTCATGCCAAGCTCATCGAGAGTTTCGATGAGTGGTTGAAACTTAAGTACATGTTGTGGAGAGGGGAGAGATAACCGTAACCTTTTCTTCCCTTCTGCATAAGAAAGTGTCACGTTTGTTATTTTCCATGTCAGCATCCCGACTCCTCCTTCATGAAGAATGAGATCGAAGTTAAAATCTTTCCATACTGACAAATCGTATATCTCTTCTTTTGGCAAATATGTATCTTCACACATAACTCTCATGAAGCAGTCTAAAAGCTCGGCACTTTTCTCCTTATTCTTTCCTCGGACAAGTACAAGCGACTCTTCGTAGAGGTATATGAGATGAACGAATTCAAGAGATTTCGTGGCGCGTCGCGAGTCTAACTCTTTGGTTTCTGTATTGATCTTTGGGGTGAGTGATCTTCCTCCTTCGTATGCCACGCGGAAAAAGAATCCTCTTCCGCCAAACTCATACTCGCTTACAGGCTCAGACGCAACTCCTTTGCCTGCGATTCGGTTCGACTCTCGTAAAAAAGTCGCCACACGTGATTCAAGGTTTTCTTTTGATGTCTGTTTTGTTTCAGTTTTTGTGTAGGCTTTACTCTTATAGAAGTCGATTATAAATGTAAGGCGAGTAAAGAGATTTGGTTCGTGAAGAAGAGCGTAGAGTGCGTAGTCAAAGTCTGAAAGACACTCAACAAGAGGCTCAAAGGTTTTACCGCTTTCATTCTGATACAGCTCTTTGAGGATAACTCTTGTCTGCGGTGTCATAGCAGTAAGTGCAAGGAGAAGGTTTTCTTCAATGGTAATATGCACATCAATGTCCTGAGACCTCATGGCATCAAGCATCATGTCTTGAGCAATTTTTTTTGGGGTCTCTTCATTTATTTCAAGTAAAGTATCTCCACCTGACTGACGTATAAGTTCTTCGATAAGTTTTGGGGGAGTCACTTTAGCAACACACTTCTTTATCAGTTTTTCATCTATCATACAAACAAAATATTGTGCGAGTGTAGCATGTAACACATAGATCTTTGTGGGCAACGTCTGAACAGTGAGTGCCCTTTAAGATTTTGGAAAATGATGTATAATGTCCCGATTGCAGCGGTAGCTCAGCTGGTTAGAGCACTGCCCTGTCACGGCAGGGGTCGTGGGTTCGAGTCCCATTCGCTGCGCATAAAGATACAAAGCCAGGCTTTTAAAGCCTGGCTTTGTATCTTTACCTGCAGTCTAGAAGCAAGCCAACTGCTTGGCTTGCGGTGGGACTCGAATACGGGGTCGCGAATCTGCTTCGAAGAGCAAGGCGATGAGGCAGATTTGTGACCGAGTCCCATTCGCTGCGCATAAAGTAAAAAGCACCTATTTTCTAAAATAAGTGCTTTTTGTTTTAGTAAGCTCCTGTCTGAGATTCGTCGGCTGTGTCGGCGCTTATGTTAAACTTGTCTTATATGAGAAACAAAGCATTAATTACTATTGGCATAGTTGTTTTTCTCACTTTCTTCATTTTCTTTTTTCCTAAAACATATACTCGCAATGCTCCTGCTTACTGTGGGTCAGATATTGTCAGGAAATGCATAGGAGTAAGTAAAACAGCGCCCAGTAGCAATGAGTGTTCTCTCACTGATGTTTGTTTTGGGTGGAAAGTTAAAGCTGACTAGTTTTTACCTCTGCCCCAGTCTGCAGATAAACACAATTGTCAGGCGCCGAAACCTGACAATTGTGTTTACAGTGGTCTTAGAAGAAGTCAAATGCTTGGTTTATGCTAAGACTCGAATAAGGAGTTGTCGAATAAGAAGCAAGTGAGTGCAATTGTGGCCAAATATAGCTCACTGATTTTCGGTGTGTTTTCATATAAGGTCAAACGATCGTGTACAATAATTATGTGAAGTTACTTTTTAGATTGGCTTCTTTTATGAGGAGGATATACTGGTTTACTTTTCGTCCTAGGACCATTGGGGTAAAGTGTCTCATCGAGCGCAATGGTAAGTATCTTTTTATTAAACACTCATACGGAAGTAGAATGCATAATTGGAATTTACCGGGCGGAGGCTTAAAAAGGAATGAAAGCACCATCGAGGCTGCTAAGAGGGAGGTTTTTGAAGAGTTGGGTCTAAGGTTAAGTAACCTAAATCATCTCATAACATACGTAACTAAAGCGGAGTATAAAGTGGATACCGTACACTGCTTTTATTCTAAGCTAGACAAGCAAGAACTTTTGATAGACAGGCGAGAAGTTAAAGAGGCGGTGTGGTTCGACAAGCAGAACCTTCCAGAAAACTGTGCACGATCTATAAGAGAAAGTCTGGCAGCTTTACCATGTTTAGCGCCTGATTGTAGAGAAGCGAGCTAAGTGCTTTCACCGCGCCTCTACTGTTGGATGAAAGTAGTGTTTGTGCTATCACTTAAAGTGTATGGAGCAACAACAGAAACACAGTAGCGTAGAGATGTGGCCACCTCAAGAGGTTGTCTTTCGAGGAAAAATGTTTGAAGTCATTCAGTGGGAAGGTAAGCCTGGGGTGACATTTGAAGCGGCGGTACGAGCGCCCGGTGTGAGGCTTCTTATAGAGACAGAAAAGGATGGAATGAAAGCCCTTGTTATGACGAAGGAGGTGCGTCGCGAGTCAAATGGCGTCGACTACCGCCTCCCTGGAGGTAAGGTATTTGATTCACTCTCGGAGTTGGACGTTCACAGGGCAAGCGGTGAAGCCATTGAACTACTCGCTCTTAAGGTGGCACAAAAGGAGGGAAAGCAGGAGGCGGGTATTGAGCACGGTGACTTTGTGTCGTTTGGGGTATCAAAAGCCGGCGCCTCAGTAGAGTGGGATCTCTACTATTTTATAGTGAAGGGCGCAACATTAGGAATGCAAGAGTTGGAAGAGGGTGAGGAAATAGAGACAGTGATTTTGTCTGCACAAGAGATTTTCGATAAGCTTTCACAGGGTGAAGTTCAAGAAGGAAGAAGTGCAGAAAAGCTATGGCTGTGGCTTGTGGTGAACGACTTAATTGTGTTTGGGACGCAGTAGTGCTGCTTTGGTTCTATTCAAATGTAGGAAATGTGATGATATAGTTATTAAAGTTAGATTTACATGTCATTCTTTTTAACATATAAAGCACTTTTTACTGTGGCTCACGTATTGTGTGTTGTTATAGGTATGGGGGCGGCGATTGTTGCTGATATCTTGTTTTCGTTTTTTGCTCATGATAGAAAGATATCGACGTATGAGGCTAAGATTATACGTCTCCTCTCAAAGGTGGTAGCAATAGCACTTGGCGGTATTGTATTAAGTGGTTTTTGTATCTTTCTATCAGACCCGGCAAAATACTTAGCGTCCTCTAAATTTCTTATAAAAATGACTGTCGTCGGAGTGCTTTGCATTAACGGATACCTTCTTCATAAGTATATTTTTTCCCATCTTACAGAAAAGGGTTATTTAGTAAGTTCCAAGCTTGCACCGCGAAGGAATATATCATTTGCGCTCGGAGCCGTTTCTCTTGTCTCTTGGCTAAGCGCTATGTCGCTTGGGGTGTTTGATAGAATAATTATTACCTACGAGCAGGCACTAGTAATGTATCTAGCTGTTCTTCTGATCGCTGTCGTCGCCTCTCAGTTTGTGGCACGACGATTTACCTCTAAAAGACTTAGATAGCTCCTCTTAGGTGGGTGTTAAGAGTGAGCGCAGATGGTGCACAGGCGAGAAACTCTTTAAGCGTGTTATGCTGACACGATAAGTATAGATACTATGATTCAACATATAGGATTTACTGTAAAAAATATTGAAACGACGAAAGAGATGTATAAGCAGGCACTTTCGCCACTTGGACTTGGTGTACAAATGGAAGGTCACGGCTACGTCGGGTTTGGTAAAGATGGTAATAATGAGCTTTGGCTTGGTGTGCCAAATGAGAGACATAAAGATGTCGCTAAAGACGTTCATGTTTGCTTTGGTGTGTCATCAAAAGAAATGGTTGATCAGTTTTATTCACAGGGTCTAGCGGCAGGGTTTACTGATAATGGTGCTCCAGGGATTCGCGAACACTATGCCCCAAACTACTACGCAGCGTTTCTCATCGATGCTGATGGAAACAACATCGAGGCAGTGCACTTTATCTAAGTATGGTCGTTGAAGAACATTTCCATGAGGGTCGTATTCGCTCAATTGCTAAAGCTGTAAGTTATCGTCTCGTCAGTATTTTTGTCGACATGATGCTTATCTACGCTCTTACAAGAAGAGTTGATCTCACAGTTGGTATTGCAATAGCTACAAATATAATCAGTACGTTCGTCTACTATTTTCATGAGCGAGCTTGGAATGCTACCGCATTTGGCAAAGGACCTCACCACAAGTAGAATGACGCGATGCGTTTCGAGCACAAAGTTGAACGACTAAGGAAAGAGAAATATGACGGTCGAGAAACAAAAGAGTTTTTGGTCGAAGTAAAGAAGCTTGCTGATGGTGAACGGTTAGAATACTTGCTTGGTAAGACGAGATTTTGTGGCGCCTGGGTTGACCTTTCAGCGAAGCCGATGGTTCCACGCGAAGAAACAGAGCATTGGGTTCAGCAGCTTATTCAAGAGGATACAGGGTTTGCTGTTAAGCAGCTACGCATTCTCGATCTCTTCGCTGGGTCTGGTTGTGTCGGCATGGCGTTACTTAAGCATTTCGAAAATGCGCACGTCACCTTTGTTGACATACAGGACTCGACGTCAGTGAGCGTCATGAAGAGTCTTGCTCTTAACAAAATAGAGAAAGAGAGAGCTGTAGTGTTACGTATGGATGTCGAGGAGTTCTTTAATTCAAATCAAGAGCGCTACGACTGCGTCTTTGCGGTACCGCCATATGTTCCGCCTTCCATGCGAGAGGAGGTGATGAGAGAGCTTCACTCAGAACATGAGGTAAACTTTTTCGATAAAGAAGATGGCTATTACTATCACAAGCTTTTACTTAAGCATCTGCCTGACCTGCTAAGCCCTAGAGGAAAGTGCTATTTCGAATTCGACTTCACGCAACACTCAACAATTGAGCGCTTGCTCGTCGAGCGTGGTTACAAGTATAGGGTACTTTTTGATCAGCACGGTAATCCGTGCGCGGCTGTCATCTAATCCGTTTAATTATTGACTATTGCTGGTTGTTGTCGTAGTGTGCGCCCTGTACAGGGCCTACTCAGGTACTGAAATGTTCATATCTCTTACTTGCGCAGGAGGCACACGTGGATCAAATTGACACAGTATTCCAAGGGCTTGGCCTTGCTTTCTGGCTCAACATCGCAGGAGCTGTCGTTGGTTGTAGTTCAGCTGCCATTTTTGCGGTGCGGATTTGGCGAGGAAAGGAAGAGGCCAACATTGCCACGTGGCTTGTCGTCTTCTTACTTGACTGGGGAGGTCTTTATCTTGCCTACACAACAGGCAATGAGAAACCATATCTCCAGATTGGCTGGTGCGCTGCCGCAACATGCATACTCGCAGCTGTCGCGAAAACTCACGGCGTGCTTGCTTGGCATTCGTCAGGTGTCACAAAAGAGTGGAGGGGTTACCTCTTGAGCTTGCGTCTGCGGCTGTGTCGAGAACTTAGAAGGCCAAGTCACGAGATGGTCACAGTTGCGATTTGCCTCTTGGCAATCGCAATATGGATCGCAAGTGGAATTGCCTGGCTCGCCCTTGCTGCATACACCGCGGCAATGTTTGTGAGCGCCTGGCCACAGGCACGAGACTACCTCAAGCGTCCTCATGTTGCTCGCAAGAGCTCGTGGGTGTGGCTTGTCAGCGTTATCTCGCTTGAGCTTGTTGTCGGCTCGCAAGCGATTGATGGCACAATCGACGTGCCGCACACGCTTGTATACGCAGCGCTACTCATGCTCAACATCGTGATGTCGGCCATCTGCCTACGTGGTCAAGTCGAGCAACCGATCTGAACGGCTATCACTACGCCCCAGGATGGGCGTTTTAATTTTTCAATCAAGCATGAGTCGTAGCCTGTCGTCTCAGGCTGTTGTCACCCTAATGGCACCGCTTGACTCCTTAGGGGCTTTCATGCTATAATGAAAGCATTACTATTTCTCTTCTCCATCAAGAGTTTGCGGTTTCTTACAGAACTATTTATCGCGATTTGGTGAATAAGAGGTAAGGAAACACGCATAGACGTGGAGAATATATGTACACAATTATAGCTGGTGGTGTTGAAAACCGCCGTGAACAAAGGGATTTTAGAGGTGATCGAGGAGGCCGTGGTTTTTCATCACGCAGCCGTGGGGGCAGATTTGGACAGTCACGACCTTCAAGTGGTGGTGCGCGTAATATGAAGCGTGGATTCAAGAAAGACTTCATTGATGAGAACCTTTTTATAAATAAAAGCGTTACTGCGCCAGAGGTGCAGACATATGACGCGAAGCACACGTTTAGAGACTTTGCACTACCTACTATCGTGCACCGTAACCTTCTTACGATGGGCTTTGATAAACCATCTCCGATTCAAGATCAATCAATTCCAATTGCACTCTCTGGTCGTGATGTACTTGGTATAGCAAGTACTGGCACAGGAAAGACCGCAGCATTCTTGCTTCCGCTTATAGATAAGCTTTCAAAGAATCGTCATGAAAAAATCATGGTACTTACGCCGACTCGTGAGCTCGCACTTCAAGTGGAGAAACAATTCCATGAACTCTCTCGAGGGTTGCGACTTTTCTCAGTAACGTGTGTTGGTGGTGCGCCACTTTTCAGACAAATAAAGAAGCTTTCGCTTGGTGTCCAAGCGGTTATTGGTACCCCAGGTAGAGTAAAAGATCTTATTGATAGAAAGAAACTTGATCCAGCACAGTTCCGAAGTATCGTACTAGATGAAGCTGATCGAATGCTTGATATGGGATTTATCGATGACATGCGTGAAATTTTAGGAATGATGCCGGAAGATAAACAGACACTCTTTTTCTCAGCAACACTCCCTAAATCAATTGAGGCTCTTGTTCACGATTTTATGAAAGACCCGTTCAAAGTGGTGCTTAAGACACGTGATACTGCAGCGTCGGTGGCGCAGGATGTTATTCGTTTAAATGGTGAGGCAGCTAAGCAAGAAGCGCTTATAAAGATATTAGGAAAACCAGTGGCTGATAAAGTACTAGTCTTTCGTGAGACGAAACGACATGTCGATGAGCTCGCGCTAGCCCTTAAGGTAAAGGGAGTAAAAGCTCTTGCGCTTCATGGTGATATGCACAACCGAGAACGTGAACGAGCTGTAGCAGCTCTAGCTCAAGGTAATGTACAAGCGGTTATTGCGACGGACGTTGCTGCTCGAGGTATTGATATCCCAAACATCTCTCTTGTCATTAATTACGATATTCCTAATAACTACGAGACGTATATTCACAGAATCGGACGAACTGGAAGAGGTTCTAACGTTGGTCATGCGCTTACGTTTGTTCCGGCTCGTTAAGTCGACGGCGCGCTAAGGCATCCTTTACGTATACCCCACGGGGTATGTATACTCACTACATGCGTATTGAGGACAATAAGAAGAAGAAAGCTCTTATCGTTCGGCTTGCAAAGATTGAGGGACAACTTAGAGGTGTTGCTTTGATGATTAAGAAAGAAGAAGACTGCAAGGAAATTGCAGCGCAACTTTCTGCATCAAGGTCCGCCCTTTCAGGGTTGGTCGGTGCGTTTACACTATGCGCCTTTGAGGAGGCTGAACACCCGTATTCTTCTTCGCGGTCTGACACAATCGCGCAAATTGTTAAAATTATTTCTTAGAACAAAACAACGTATGAAGCATCCACTTATAGATATGACTGTACCAGACGTAGTGTTTAAAACTCGGGTTCGAGATGAAAGTCTTGGGGGTGAGAATCCGTTCAAATGGCACGACCTCACTTCAGAGGAGTTATTCGCTTCAAAGAATGTGGTAGTCTTCTCACTTCCTGGAGCTTTTACCCCAACATGTAGCTCAACACATGCTCCAGGATATGACTCAAAATTTGAAGAGTTTAAGAAGCTTGGTGTTGATACGATAGTGTGTATTTCAGTTAACGACGCATTCGTGATGTATCAGTGGGCCCAGAAACTTGGCCTTAAGAATGTCTTTATGCTTCCTGATGGCAATGCAGAGTTTACTAGAAAGATGGGCATGCTTGTTAAGAAAGACAATCTCGGTTTTGGTGACCGATCATGGCGTTATTCGATGCATGTCAAAGATGGTGTCATCAAGAAGCTTTTTATTGAACCTGGATTCGCTGACAACTGTGAGACTGACCCATTTGAAGTGTCAGATGTGGACACAATGCTTGAGTATCTCAAAGGAATAAAATAACGGAAGGTTGAAGAAAAAACACGAGGCACACCAGCAAAGTTGTGCCTCGTGTTTTATTTTGTGGATAAGAAAATAAAATGCTTAACATGTGTTGCTACACTGTGTCTATGATTCGTGCCCTTGCTGTTTCTTGCATTGTTGCGGCCTCTTTTTGTATGTCGAGCTTCGCGCTTGAAGGTGAAGATATTTCATCGAGTAGTACGAAAGTAATCCCGCCCCTTGAAGTGCTTGAGGCAAAAGAGTTTAGACTGATTGGAGGTGATGGGAGAGTGACAGCACAGCTTACTAGCTCAGCAGAAGGGACACCTTCATTGTTTTTCTTCGACAAGGTTGGTAAAGTGCGTCTTAATCTAGGACTCTATTCTGACGGAACACCAGGAGTGATACTTCTTAGTGATACACAAAAATCAATCGGCGTATTACGAATGAACCCGGATGGTACAAAACCCATTTTTGTGTACAAGACTGAAAGCGGTCAACCTGTTGAGGTTCCTCTTGAAGAGTTTGTTCTAAGAAGCGAGCTGCCAAAGCAGGAGTTGACCACTAAAGCACCAACTCTTTCGTACGCTGAGTTCACAGTATTTTTTGTGGTAGGACTTCTTGGTGGACTCTTGGGGGGACTGCTTACAAGACGTTTTTCTGGAAGTCGATCTTCCGCAACGCTTATTGAGAGAAGAGAGGATGCTTCTGGGCATAGTATAGAACCGCACACTTTATAAAATAGGCTTTGTTTTTTCATATTTGCAATAGTCTTACAGACTATCTATACTGATCGTTATGAATTTGCAGCAAACATACACAGTCGCAGGCCTTCACTTTACTAAAAGATCACTTTACGGAGCGGCAATAGCATTCTTGATCGGCTTACTCATTGGCGGGGTAGCATTTGCAGCAATAGCGCCGACACCAGCGCAGCTAACTAAGCTTTACAAAGAACAAGGTGAGACGCTTTTAGCAATGAAGCGAGGAGAGATTAATGCCCCGGAAGATGTATACATACATCATGCTTCAGAGCTTCGCTCCGATAACGAGAAAGAATTTATAGAAGACATAATACGATCAAATTCGGTTCAAGCCCTTGCAGGATCACGAGTCGCAACTAATGTGTTTCCAGCAAACGAAGAAACTCGCCAGTTTTCACTTTCTTTGATTGCTCAACGAGAAGCTGAAAGGGCAAAGCTGCTGAAACTTTACGAGAAGTACTACGGGCAGAAGAAGTAGTTAGCTTATTTTGTAGCTATAGATTATAACTGCCTCGCGCTTTTACGTACTTTTTCTAGAAATTGATTGACCTGAGCTTCTTTAAGGGTTTGGTCACGTAAAATGTCTAGCTTGCCACAGATTTTAAGCTCTTTTAGTTCAATACCACAAAACTCAAGCGTTGGCGTTGTCCATTGAGAGCGAAGCGGCAGTATTCCAGGTATATAGTATGGCCAAGTGATTCCCCCAGCCGTGCAAAACACCTTCGCGGTCTTACCGCATAGCATTTTTACGAGATTTTTATTTTCATCGTATCGAAAGGCGAAGCGCGCTTGTAGTATGTGTTCAAGAAAGTTTTTCATAATTGCTGGCATTGACCCCCACCATATTGGATGAACAAAGACTATTTCATTGGCCCATGTGATATGCTCCTTCATTCTTACCTCAACATCCGTGTCTGTCTTTTCTCGTATATTTTCGAATTTCATATAGTCAAGATAATTCTCTGACGCATAGAGATCGAGCGTTCTCACTTCTGAGCCAAGCTTTTCTTTCTCCTCTTTGTACGCCTGAGCTATTCCATGGGTAAGTCCGTGTGATGAAGGATGAGCTTTTACGATGAGAACATTCATGTAGCGTAGTATACGAGAGGAAAAATGGAAAACCCTGTGGACAGGTATTGCTTAGGTGTGTATTGCAAAATGATTGTGTTGTGGTATAATTGCCACGCTTACACCCTCGATTGAGTTCTGAAAGAAACGTAAAGCGCCGTTATTCGTTTCTTACACATAAATAATTACCAATGCGCGAAAGCGCGGTTTTGTAGTCTTCTCTATGCAGCAACCTAATGTTTTGCCTACTAAAGTTTTCTCGAAGTATCGAGAACCGCTCACTGCATTACCAAACCTTGTAGAAAACCAACTTCTCTCGTACAAAGAACTCGTGGAGAAGGGTATTACCTACATCTTCAAAGAGTTTTCGCCGATTAAAGATTACTCTGAGAAAAAATTCGAGCTGGAATTCCTCTCTTTTGAGATTTCGTCTCCAAAGTACGATGAAGTTTACGCTAAGGAAAATAAACTTTCATATGAAGCACCTCTCCGTGCGCGGGTTCGGCTTACCAATAAAATAATTGGCAGTGTCAAAGAGCAAGAAATCTTTATGGCAGATTTCCCGCTTATGACAGTTCACGGTACGTTTATCGTAAATGGAATCGAGCGAGTTGTAGTGCCTCAGCTTGTTCGCTCTTTCGGTGTCTTCTTTGACTCTGAAGAAAACAAAGGGCGACGTTTTTTCGGCGCTAAAGTTATTCCTTCTCGAGGTGTGTGGATTGAGCTTGCTACAGAGACTGATGGCAGTATCGTTGTTCGTATTGACAAGAAGAGAAAGTTTTCGATCGTTGCGCTACTTCGTGTGCTTGGTCTGCATACTGATGAGCAGATCCTTTCTGTGTTCACTGATGAAAAAGCAAAAGAGGCAATGAAAGGCGTTCTTGCTCGTGACGAAGTAAAGACACTACATGACGCTTATATTGAAATTTATCGACGTTTGCGTGATGGAGATTTGGCAACGGCGGAGAATGCTAAAGAGTATATTGACTCAATTCTCGGTGGAGAGCGATATGATCTTTCTCCAGTCGGGCGTTTTCGTTTTAACAAGCGCTTTGGTAAGTCAGTTGAAGGAAAGGAAGCACAGCGACGCACGCTTTCTGGTGAAGACGTTGCGCTCATTGTGACGCATATCATCGATTTAAATAGCAATCCAAATGCTCAAGAAGATGACATTGACCACCTCGGGTCTCGCCGTGTTCGTTATGTAGGAGAAATGATGGAGGCAAAAGTTCGAGTTGGAATGATGCAGATGAAGCGAAATATTCAAGACAAGATGTCCGTTATAGACACTGAAACATCGCTTCCTGTTGCGATTGTCAATCAGCGCCCACTTCAAGCTCGCATTAAAGAGTTTTTCACAACGAACCAGCTTTCTCAGTTCATGAACCAAGAAAACCTTCTTGCAGAAGTTGAGCATTTACGTACACTCTCTGCACTTGGTCCTGGAGGTCTTACACGTGAGCGTGCTGGATTTGAGGTTCGTGATGTGCACACATCTCACTACGGACGTGTATGTCCTATCCACACCCCGGAAGGCCCAAACATTGGTCTTATTCTCCGTCTCGCGAACTATGCGCGGATCAATGAGTTTGGCATCATCGAAACTCCTTACGTAAAAGTAAAAGACGGTAAGATTACCAAGGAAATAGTTTACATGAACGCGCTTGAAGAGGAACGTCATGTCATCGCTCACGCTGGGGCACGGTACGATAAGACGGGCACACTTCTTGATGAAAAGATTGAGGCTCGTAAGCGCGCCCAGCCTGCACTTGTTCAAAAAGAAGAGGTTGAGTTTATTGACGTAGCGACAAATCAGGCATTTTCAGTTGCTACATCGATGATCCCATTCCTTGAGCACGATGACGCTTCTCGTGCGCTCATGGGTTCGAACATGCAAAAGCAGGCGGTGCCACTTATGATTCCAGAAGCGCCTCTTGTTGCAACTGGAATGGAGCATGAAGCAGCACGACACATTGGACGCCTTGTGCTTGCCGAGGAGGAGGGTGAGGTGACCTATGTTGATGCAAATAAAGTGACTGTAAAGGAAGGAAAGAGAAGCAAAGACTATCAGCTTATTACTTTTGCAAGAACAAATAATTTCAACCTTTTCCATCATAGGCCTGTAGTTTCTGTTGGCGATAAAGTAAGAAAGGGTGATGTACTAGCTGATGCCGCAACATCAGACAGGGGACAAATAGCGCTTGGGCACAATGTGCTTGTTTCATTTATGAGTTGGAATGGTGCTAACTACGAAGATGCGATTATTCTCTCTGAGCGTCTTGTGAAGGAAAGCAAATTTAGTTCTATTCACATTGAAGAGTTCGTCTGTAATGTACGCGACACAAAGCTTGGACCTGAGGTGACCACTCACGATATTCCTAACGTTGGTGAGGGAAAGCTTAAAAATCTTGACGAGGACGGCATCATAAGAATCGGTGCAGAGGTGAAACCAGGAGACATTTTGGTTGGTAAGATTACACCAAAAGGTGAGACGGAGCTTACTCCAGAAGAGCGCCTACTTCGATCTATTTTCGGAGAGAAAGTTCGCGACGTTAAGGATTCATCGCTACGACTTGATAATGGAAAGCGTGGAAGAATTATTGGTGTCAAAATATTTACACGAGAGCGTGGTGACCAACTAGAGAGCGGTATCATCAAGCGCATTCATATTGAGGTTGCGCAAATTAGAAACATCTCAGTAGGTGACAAGCTTGCCGGACGGCACGGTAACAAGGGTGTTATCTCAACCGTTCTACCAGTGGAAGAGATGCCATACATGGCCGACGGTACACCGGTTGATATCATTCTTACTCCACTTGGTGTTCCTTCACGTATGAACCTTGGTCAAATTCTCGAGATGCATCTTGGTCTTGCGGCACACACGCTTGGATATCAAGCTATTGTGCCAGCCTTTCAGGGGGCGCTTGAGTCAGAAATAAAGGAGGAACTCGTTAAAGCTGGCCACAACGAAGATGGTACTGTGCAGCTCTACGATGGCAGAACAGGAGAGGCGTTTGAGAAACAAAGTGCCGTTGGTTATATGTACATTCTCAAACTCCACCACATGGTTGAAGATAAAATCCACATGCGTTCGATTGGTCCGTACTCACTTATCACCCAGCAACCTCTTGGAGGAAAAGCACAAGGTGGAGGTCAGCGTTTTGGAGAAATGGAAGTATGGGCTCTCGAAGGCTATGGAGCCGCACATACACTAAGAGAAATGCTTACTGTGAAGTCTGATGATATACAAGGTAGATCGCAAGCGTTTGACAGCATTATTAAAGGTGAAGATGTGAAAGAGCCAAATACACCAGCATCGTTTACGGTTCTTCTTAACACACTTCGTGGACTTGGTCTTGATGTATCGCCTACACATAGCGCTCCTATAGCAATGGACGATGAAGACGAGTTTACTGAGGGTAACATTCGCCAAGCTTAGCAGTCTTCTCATTAACGTATTGTATGAAAACTATTGACACAAACAATTTCGACACTCTCGCTATACGTGTTGCATCTCCGGAAGCGATTCGTTCATGGAGTTATGGTGAAGTAACAAAGCCAGAAACAATTAACTACCGCACAGGACGTTCAGAGCGTTACGGTCTTTTCGATGAGCGCATTTTCGGCCCAGAGAAGGACTTCGAGTGTTACTGTGGGAAGTATCGTCGCATAAGGTATAAGGATATTATTTGTGAAAAGTGTGGCGTAGAAGTCACCCGGTCTATTGTTCGCCGTGAACGTATGGGCCATATTGAGCTTGCATCTCCTGTTGCTCATATCTGGTTTCTCCGCACTGTCCCGTCACGTATTGCAACAATACTCGCTGCTCCAGTAGGAGAAGTTGAGAGGGTGGTGTACTTTGCTGCATATATAATCCATACAGTTCATGAGAGAGAGAAGGAAGAGGTGTTGAAAAACCTCGACAGTGAGTTCAAGGCAAAGATCAAGTCAGCTACTGATGAGAAGACTCAAGACAGATTGAGGGAGCTTCTTGTCGCAACAAAGAAAGAGATTGAAGAGATCAAGCCGTGGAAAATTCTTGACGAGATACAGTACCATCGCTTCTCGATGAAGTACGGGACATGTTTTGAGGCCGGCATTGGTGCAGAAGCGCTCTATAACATCATGAAGACGATCGACCTCTCTCAGGTTGAGACTGCAGTTGTTGCGCGTCTTGAGAAAGCGGGCGCCCTTGAACGAGAGAAGCTTGAGAAGAGATTGTCACTTGTTCGAGCGTTTAAGAGTGCAAATATTCGCCCAGAGTGGATGTTCCTTACCACCATTCCTGTTATTCCGCCAGGTATCCGGCCAATGGTCGCGCTTGAAGGTGGTCGTTATGCTGCGTCTGATGTCAATGACCTCTATCGTCGTGTTATCAATCGAAATAATCGCCTTAAGAAGCTTAAGGAGATTGGAGCACCAGATGTGATTCTTCGTAATGAGAAACGTATCTTGCAAGAAGCAGTTGACGCACTTATTGACAACTCCGCTCGTCATGGACAGGACGCTGTCATGTCAATGGCAACAAAGCGACAGTTAAAGAGCTTGTCAGATAACTTGAAAGGTAAGCAAGGTCTTCTTCGTGGCAACTTGCTAGGAAAGCGTGTTGACTACTCGGCCCGCTCGGTAATTGTTGTTGGCCCTTCGCTTGGTCTTCACGAGTGTGGACTTCCAAAGCATATGGCACTAGAGCTTTTTAGGCCATTTGTTATCTCAAAACTCCTTGAACGAGAACTTGCGTTTAACATACGTGGCGCTTCTAAACTCATCGAGGACAGCATTCCAGAGGTGTGGGCAATTCTCGAAGAGGTGATTCAGGGTAAGTTTGTGCTCCTTAACCGAGCGCCAACACTTCACCGTCTTGGTATCCAAGCATTTAATCCTCGTCTCATTGAGGGTAATGCTATTCAGTTGCATCCGCTTGTATGTTCAGCGTTTAATGCGGACTTCGACGGAGACCAAATGGCTGTGCACTTGCCACTTTCTGTTGCAGCACAAGAAGAAGCGAAGACGCTCATGGCTGCAAGCAGGAACTTGCTTAAGCCAGGGTCAGGTGAGTCAACAGTAAACCCAAGAATGGATATGGTGCTCGGCTCTTTCTGGATGACGTCAATAAAGGAAGGTGAGGTTGGTGAAGGAAAGTATTTTGCGTCACCAAATGAGGCTATTACCGCGAGAGACTTCGGCATTGTTTCTTATCGAGCAAAAATCCATGTCATGCCAAGCGACAAGGAAAAGTATGCAAAGTTCGAAGGAAAGCTGTTTGAGACAACTGTAGGAAGACTCCTCTTTAACTCAATCTTCCCAGGAGACTTTCCTTACTACAATGAAGAAGTCACGATTAAGAAGATGAATGTTCTTATTGATGAAGTTGTTGCAAAGTACGGAGTTGAAGAGGCCCCTCGCGTAATCGACCGCATTAAATCGTTTGGCTATAAGTATGCAACTGTTTCAGGGACGACTTGGAACATCGATGCGGTAAAGCCGCCAGTTGCGAAGAAAGGTCTTGTTGAAGAAGGGTGGACGCTTGCGGATAAGGTTCGCGACGCGTACGAAGAAGGACTTCTTTCTGAAGAAGAGAGATATGTCCGCACTATTGATGTGTGGAAGGGTGTGCGTGCAAGAATCGAGAAGCTTCTCCCAGAAACGCTTCCTAAGCATGAATCAACATCCGATCTCATCACTTCAGGTGCCCGTGGTTCTATGGCGCAGGTAATTCAGATGGCGGGAATGAAAGGAATCATCGTTAACAACTCGGGACGTGAAATCGACTTCCCAGTCATCTCATCATACAAAGAAGGTCTTTCTCCAATCGAGTACTTCATTACTACCTATGGAGCCCGTAAGGGTAACTCAGATACAGCGCTTAAGACTGCTCAAGCGGGATACCTTACTCGACGCCTCGTTGATGTTGCTCAAGATGCAATTATCACCGAAGAGGATTGTGGTACAGATCTTGGTAAGAGCGTTCGAAAAGAGAATACCCTAGGAATTGAAGTGCCAATCTCAAAGATAGTTAGAGGTCGAGTGCTCGCACAAGATGCGGTGACACAAGATGGTAAAGTGCTTTTTGCAAAGAATCATCTTCTTACGCGCGATGACGCATTAGCAATTGAACATGCTGGCATCGCCGAGGTGCAGGTCTTTTCTCCACTTACGTGTCAAGCCATCCATGGTATCTGTGCGAAGTGTTACGGTATTGATATGGGGCGCAATCGTAAGGTTGCTCTTGGTGAAGCTGTCGGCATCGTTGCTGCTCAAGCGATTGGTGAGCCGGGAACGCAGCTTACTATGCGTACCTTCCATGCCGGAGGTGTTGCGGGTGCAGATATCACACAAGGTCTTCCTCGTGTTGAAGAAATCTTTGAACGACGTACACCTAAGAATCCTGCTGTTATCGCACGAGGTGACGGTGAAGTGATTGATATTCGTGAAGAAGGTCGCGAGAAGGTCATTATTGTCCTTGGGGACGATGAAGGCGCTCGTGGCAATAAGAAGGGTAAGCAGGTTGAGTACCCAGTTGCCTACCGCCGACAATCGCTTGTAAAGAAGGGTGACCTGATTAAAAAAGGTCAATTCCTTACAGATGGTTCAGCCGACATCGAAGAGCTGTCGATTTATGCCGGCAAGGAAGTTGCAGAAGAGTATATCGTGTCTGAGATTAACAAAGTCTATGAGCTACAAGGTGCGGCGATTTCTCGTAAGCACGTTGAAGTAATCATCAAGCAGATGTTTAGCCGTGTGAAGATAACAGCAGCTGGTGATACTCGCTTTACTCAGGGTGAGATGGTTGAGCTTTCAAGTTTTAGAAAAGAGAATCAGAAAGTTCGTGCCGAAGGCAAGATCGAAGCGTCATGCAGGCAGCTTGTCCTTGGTATCACTGAGGTGGCGCTCTCAACCGATTCTTGGCTGTCGAGTGCATCGTTCCAGCACACAACGCGTGTTCTCATCGCAGCTGCAGCAAGAGGGCAAAAGGATGCGCTCCGTGGTCTTAAGGAGAACGTCATCATCGGTAGACTTATCCCAGCAGGTACTGGTATTCGTGGTATAGAGCAGCAATAGCGGCTGTAAAATAGCGGTAAAAGAAAACAGCGCCATCATGGCGCTGTTTTCTTTCTAAAATAAAAAAATGACCGCAAGATCTACACAATGTGTACCTCTTGCGGCCAAGGGCATGAGCCCGTCGTCGCAGCACCGACTTCCGTCGGCCCTGTTTGCTGCACAATAATTGTAAATGGTACGCGTGTCGGTGTCAATAGAAAAGAAAGAGCGCGCCTTGCGAGCGCGCAAAACCAACTGAGTTTGGCAACTGCTGGTTGGATTTTCATTATAGCATGTGGTGTCTGTCATGTCAATACCGTTTCTGTGGATTGTGGCTAGTAGCTGGTTTCTAAGGCTGTTTTGTTCTCTAAGTAACTAGAGTAGAATGGGTGAATGAACCCTAAGGATCAGGTGAAAGAAGCGCTCTCAATCCTCGATGTCGTATCTACGTACGTCAAGCTTGAGAAGTCTGGAAGTCAATTTCGCGCTCGTTGCCCATTCCACAATGAGAGGACCCCATCGATGTATGTTTCTCCAGAGCGGAAAACTTTTCATTGCTTTGGGTGTGGAACTCACGGCGACATCTTTACTTTCGTAGAAAAAATAGAGAATATTCCCTTCTTTGATGCATTAAAGCTACTTGCTGATCGGGCAGGCATCGTACTTGGTGACTTCAAAAAGAATGAGCAAAGTAACCGCCTTATCGCACTTATGGCTGATGCGGCAACGTTTTACAACAGTGAACTATCAAGAAGCTCTGAGGCGCTTCTTTACCTCCACAATCGTGGCTTAACAGATGAGACGATTAGTACCTTTAACATCGGCTTTGCTCAAAATGAATGGCGGACACTTTATGCGCATCTTGCTAAGAGCGGTTATCGTCCGGAGGAGATGGTAGAAGCGGGCATGATAATTGAAGTCGAAAAAGAGAAGGCTTCTGCAAGCGGAATTGTTCGCAAGGAGACAACGTGGTACGACAGATTTCGTGGCCGAGTCATGTTCCCTATTCGTAATGTGTCTGGAGCTGTAGTCGGCTTCTCTGGTCGTATCATGCCGAACTTTATTAAAGAGGGAGAAATGGTCGGTAAGTATGTGAATACCCCAGAGACACCACTGTATCATAAGTCGAAGATTCTTTTTGGTTACGATACAGCAAAGAAAACAATGCACGAAACAAAAGAGGTAGTAGTCGTCGAAGGTCAGATGGATCTCTGTATGAGCTATCAAGCGGGAGTGCGTAATACAATAGCTGTTTCTGGCACCGCCTTTACGGACGAACATGTAAAGTTAATTAAGCGATTTGCAGAGAAAGTCATTCTTGCGTTTGACTCAGATAAAGCCGGACTCTCAGCTCGAGAGAAGACCGCACTCATGTGTCTTTATGGCGATGTCGATGTGTATGTCGTATCCCTTCAAGCAAAAGACCCAGCCGATCTTATTCAGGAAGATCCAACCCTTTGGGCTTCAGCCCTAGAAAAGAAGAAGCACATCATTGAAGCCGTTCTTGAAGAGTGCATGGAGGACAACATTTCCGCGAGGGATCGACATAAGAAGATAGGTTCACATGTGCTTCCATTTGTCGCTGCGCTCCGTTCGCCGCTTGATAGGGATCACTTTTTGTCGCTCATCGAAGAGCGTGTCGCCATCAGTAAGACGCTTCTGCTTGAAGAGATGAAGAAGCTCGCCGCTACTCAGAATAGTGATCACAAGAAGGAAGAGAATGTGGTTACACCACCTACACCTCAACTCTCAATTCGTATGCGGAGAGAGATCGAGCTGATCGCATATGCGGCATATCAAGGCGATGAAAGTAGTGTCACTAAGTATGATGTTAACCCAAGCGACTATGATCGCACGCTCATAGAAAAGCAGATTTTTCAGTATGAAGCGATGGGGTTGGCAAAGTCTCCAAAACATGAAGAGGAACTTGTCAAAAAGTTGAAAGAAGCGGTCAACGAAGAGACACTTAAAACCTTAACAAAAAGACTCAAAGAAGAGCCAGAAAAGGAGACTGAAATCTTAGAAGAGATACAAAAGCTGAAAAGTCTAAGTGTGTAAAAGCTCACTTAAAAGCCTTCACGAAATCTTTTCTTTGTGGTAGTATGAGGGCTCACAATTTAAATATGCCTAAAAGTGCCGCTTCAAAAAAAGCAAATAAGAAGACGACACGCGCAGCAAAAACTGCGACAAAAAAAGTAATAAAAAAAGCACCAGCCAAGAAAGGTGTTGCAAAAAAGAGTGTCACACCAAAGAAAGTGGTGACAAAGAAAAAGACAGCTGTAAAGAAGCTTCCTGTAAAAAAGGTAGCAACCAAACAAGTTAAGGTGGCTCAGGCCTCAAAGACGCAAGAGCCAAAGAAAGAAGCCTACAAACCAAAAGCGTTTACAATTAAAACTGGCCCGAATAAACCAAAGAGAGCGGAGCCGGTCAAGAAGGTCTCAACAAGAGAACAGAACGAAGCAGAACTCATCCAAAAAGGTAAGGAGCGTGGTTTCGTGACGTACGATGAGATCATAAAGTATTTTCCCTCAATAGAAAGCGATATACTTTTTCTTGAGGAACTCTACGAGAAGTTAAATAGTGCGAAGATTGATATCTTGGAAGGGGGTAATCTCCTTGATCTAGACGAAGATGGTGGTAAAAGCGGAAAGGACGAAAGTGCGCACGATTCTATCCAAATGTATCTTCGGGAGATAGGGCAATATCCTCTCATATCAGGAGAGGAGGAACGAACGCTTGCGCAAAGAATTGAAAAGGGAGATTTGGAGGCGAAGATACTTCTTATGAATGCAAACCTCCGCCTTGTTGTCTCTATTGCAAAGAAGTACGTGGGTCGTTCGTCTGATCTTTCGCTTCTTGATCTTATACAAGAAGGTAACATTGGTCTCTACAAGGCGGTTGAAAAATTTGATTGGAATAAGGGTTACAAGTTTTCGACATATGCGACATGGTGGATTAGGCAGGCGATCACTCGAGCGCTCGCGGACCAGTCACGTACTATTCGTATCCCAGTGCACATGGTAGAAACAATCGCTAAGTACAAGCAAGTACTCCGTAGACTATCTCAAGACCTTGGGCGAGAGCCGCTTGCTGAAGAAGTGGCAGTTGAAATGGGGGTTGATGTTGAGAAAATTCACGTCATTGAAAACATCAATCAGGACACAGTCTCACTTGAAAAGCCGATTGGTGATGATGAAGATAAGTCAACACTTGGAGAATTTATCGCTGACGACAAAATTCTTTCTCCGGATCAGGAGTCATCAAGAAGAATTTTGGCCGATCAGATAAATGAAATTCTTGATGACTTGTCGCCTAAAGAGCGACGAATTGTTGAAATGAGAAACGGACTCGGCGAGTTTGACGGTGTCATGCACACGCTTGAAGAAGTGGGGGCTGAGTTTGGGGTCACTCGCGAGCGTATTCGCCAAATTGAAGCTAAGGTCCATGAGAAGATCCGTTCACATGATAAGGCGGAAAGATTGAGAAACTACTAGTTTCGTTGGTGTCAGTGAAGTAGAAAATACCAAAAAATCGCAGAAACGATCTGCGATTTTTTGATTAACTGTTTTTACTGCCTTACAGGTTAGTAGCCCCAGCTGCAGTTATTGTTGTTCCAGTAGCTGTTAGTATTCCACGCCCAGCTGTTGTAGTAGTTGTTGCAGCGATACTGTTGGGTTGGCAATGATGATTGGTAAGGGTATGTCCAGTATGAGTAGTTGTTATTTCCGCACACATACCATGAGTATCCGTTCCAGCAGTAGCCGTTTGATTGAGTGTAGTTCCAATTGTTTGCAGGGTACACACATCCGTATACTCCGGTGCAGTAGGTGTATGAGTTGTTGTTATTGTAGTGCTGTGTAGGAATTGAGGTCTGACAGTGGTAAACAGTCGAAATAACCTGATTTGTTAAAGGGTTGTAATAGTACGTATAGCAGCCGATTTGATACGACGGCCAGTAAGGGAGACTTGTCGCCTGTGCCGCGCCAACAATTGACATAATGCCAATACATGCGTAAAGAAATTTCTTCATATAAATGAACTTTACGCTTAGCTAGACTGTTTGACAATATTGACAAAAGTTTATTGAGTGATATTCATAACGTCATACAATAGTTGATTTGTAAAGACTTTTTTGCTATACTGACACTATGTTAGTTGATCAAGTGACTCTCCATGTAAAAGCAGGAAAGGGAGGAGATGGGGTTGTCCGTTGGCGACGAGAGAAGGGTATTCCTTATGGTGGACCAGCAGGTGGGGACGGAGGCAAAGGTGGCGATGTCTACTTTCGAGTTGTGCGAGATATCACCGCTCTTCGTGACTATGTACATAAGAAAGAATTCGAAGCTGAAACTGGTGAGTCAGGACAGAAGCGAAGTATGCATGGAAAAAATGCCGAAGACCTTTACCTTAGAGTGCCGATTGGGGCAATTATCTATAACCGTGAGTATGACATCTCTTATGAGTGTACAGTTGAAGGAGATATTAAAGTTCTTAAAGGTGGGAAAGGGGGTCTTGGAAATGAAAACTTCAAGAGTTCGACGAATCGTACACCGATGGAGTTTACAAAAGGAGAGCTCGGAGAATTTGCGACATTTGATATTGAACTTAAGCTTATTGCGGACGCCGGAATCATAGGCCTTCCTAATGCTGGAAAGAGTTCGCTCTTGAATGCGCTCACTCGAGCTGGGGCAAAAGTTGGTGATTATGCTTTTACAACACTAGAGCCAAACCTTGGCGCTTACCATGGATACGTACTTGCAGATATTCCAGGACTTATTGAAGGAGCAAGTGATGGGAAAGGTTTGGGGCATAAATTCCTGCGCCATATAACTCGTACGCAAATACTCGTACACCTTGTTTCTGCTCAGGAGAAAGACATCGCGAAAGCGTATACGACGATTCGCGGTGAGCTTGCTGCATTTGATGCAACCTTGCTTCAAAAAGAAGAACTTGTTGTGCTCTCTCAGATCGATACAGCAGACAAAAATAGTTTACCAGGCATGCTCCGCGATCTTAAAGATGCTTCAGGAAAAGACGTCCTCACACTTTCACTTTTTGACGATGGAAGTGTTAAGAATGTTGCGGATGCATTTATTAAAGTACTGAGAGCTAATGAAGAAGCGAACTCTTCGCTCCAGGAGTAAATAGTCCGACGTGCGGCTTTGTAAGTCCCATGCAGGTGAGTAAATCATTCGCGACTGTATTTGAGTTTATGGTGCGCTCTCTTAGTGATATGCCAAATGGTGGATAGGGGATTCGCTTGTCATTAATTTCTTCTCCACACGTTCTTGCTTCTTGCCATTTACGTCGTGCATTTTCTTCACTCCCGCTCCATACCACTTTTCCTGCTTTTCGTGCGCTAGGGTTACCAGAAAGTGAACCATTAATTTCTGTGACGTGAAGTACGTAACCTGGAGTAATTGCAGTAAGAGACGTCGTGAGCGAGTAGCTATCAAACGGCAAACCATGCAGTTCGTAAATAACGCGACCTGTTTCGTCTCTGAGTGTAAGGTAGTTGTGTGCAGCTATTCCTAAAATAAGTGGCGAGAGTGACTTTTCAATCGTATAATTGTGTCCGTCTATTTCAATTACTGGATTTGTGTAAGGATTTTGTGTGACCGCATAGAACAACCCACACACAAGAAAAAGGCGAAATGTGTGGATAAGAGTTGTTCTGTGTATCATGCTTACTGTCCAAGCTCAGCTCGTAAAATTTCTTGGAAGAGTGATGGATTCCCAGCGCCTTTGCTTTCTTTCATACATTGTCCGACAAAGTACATAAACATTGCTTCTTTCCCCGATTTGTAGTCTGCTACTTGTTTTGGGTTGTTGGTAAGGACGGTTCGGGCAATTGCTTTAAGCGCCTCCTTGTCATTTGTTTGGATCAGTCCTTTAGCTTGAGCGATTTCCTTAACGCTTACTAGAGAACCTCCTAAAATTTCAGGAAGAATATCTTTCGCGCCTCTTGATGAGAGCTCATTGCGTTCAATCATTTCAAGTAGTTCACTGAAGCTTGCCGGGTGCGGAAAGTCTTCTGAGGAAATAATCGGCGAGCGCTTCTTGAGTAGTCCGACAGTGTCGATCACAAGGTAGTTTGCTGCGAGCATGGCGAAGGCCTTTCCCTTACCTGATGTTACTTCATCAAAATAGTGAGCCATGTCAACGTCATCAAGAAGAACATCGGTGATCTCTTTATTCGTAATACCCATTACATCGCGAAGTCTTGCAAGACGAGCTTTTGGTAGTTCTGGAAGTTCGCGTCGAAGCGTTTCAATGTCGAAAAGTTTCGATAGGTAGAATTTTGGCAAATCTGGATCGGGAAAGTAGCGATAGTCATGAGCGTTCTCCTTCTTTCGCTGACTGAACGTTTCCATCTTCACCTCATCCCAGCCTCTTGTTTCCTGGGTAATGCTACCACCTGATTCGAGTATCTCTATATGACGATCGACTTCGTGCTTGATAGCTTCCTCGACACTTCTGAATGAGTTGAGGTTCTTTACTTCACACTTGGTGCCGTAAACATTTCTATCTTTTGACACAGAAATATTTGCCTCAACTCGCATCTGACCTTTCTCCATGTTTGCTTCACTAGCGCCCAAGAAACGAAGAATTCGTTGTAGCTCTCGACCGAATTCGCCACTTGCTTCTGCTGCAGCTTCTTTTGAATCGTAAACGACGGGGTCTGTGACGAGCTCCATAAGTGGAAGTCCCGCGCGATTAAAATCAATGAGAGTGCCATGAGTGTTGTCATGGTATGACTTCGCGGTGTCTTCTTCAAGGTGAATACGGGTAAGTGGTATGCCATTAATCACCCCACCTGTTACTATTGGGTACTTGTATTGTGAAAGCTGATAACCCTTAGGAATGTCAGGATAGAAATAATTTTTTCTATCAAACTCAGTGAAATCAGCGATAGTAGTTTCTCCGTCTCTTGCAACCGCAAGTCCAACTTGAATTACCTTCTTTATTGCCTCTTTATTAGCAACAGGAAGCGTTCCCGGGTGCGCCATGCACACCTCACATACATTCCAGTTGGGGCGTCTCTCTTCGGGGTTATTAGCACATCCGCACCACATCTTGCTCTTTGTGTGGAGTTCAGCGTGTATTTCTAGACCTACAGTGACAACGTATGAAGACATGGTGTGAGTCTAGCATTATTTGACCTTTTAATGAAATTATGGTATAATTAAGTTGAAACTTTCGCTAACTAGACGCTGTCTGGTCGAGAGCAGGAGGATTTGCCGTGGGAAACCAGAATTACGTATTCGAGCTTGAGCGTGACTGGCAGGAGCTCTTGAGAACCCGTCGGGACCTCAGTCTTGGGAGTGGGGACGTTGTGAGACGTGCGACACTTGCGTACCTTTCGACAGCGTTCTCGGCGCTTAACTCGCCACTCTATCGGCTTGCGCATCCGTTTGCGCGTGAGCTCCTTGCTTGCAGGTTCGCAACCGTTGTTGATGATGTGGACGCATCGATGCGTTACGACTTGTCCGCAGCTGATGCTGAGGTGTGGGCCGCTATCCTCATCATGAGGGAGCGAATGAAGCCGCATGCTGTCTCCGGCCATGAGCTGATCGCCATGAGTGTGCTTGTGGAAGCAGCGAGGGATGAGGAGGCGCCACTTGCTACACAGCTACTCATTCATGCGAGACTGTTCCGCCTGAAGTGTCTTGAGGCGAAGCAGCGTCGTCGCTCGTACTTTTTCGTGCGGGATCATCTCGTCGACATCCGTGACGGGTATGCGCGTATCGACGCGATCGGGCAGGGTTGGAAGACCTATGTGCGCGTCGCTCGCATGACACACGAGTGGCGCCTCATGTTCTACGGGATGGCACATGATCGGTCGCCAGACCTGTGGGCGAAGAGTCTTGCCTATTTCACCCTCAATTTCTGGCGGCCGTAGAGCTGCCAAAAAAGAAAACGCGCGACCAGTGCCTGGTCGCGCTTTTACATGTAGAAACCTTTTCTCGCGAGCAGACGCTCAAGCTCAAGACCGTAACGAGCCGCCAGGTCGTACGCCTCCTTCCGTCGCCGTAACGCTCGGCACGCGAAGCAGGTGATTTCAAGAAGTGACTTGTCAGGCTTCTTTGTCACGTCTTTGGTATCAAGCCTTCCAAGCGCTCCATTTACAAAAGTGTGGAGCTCGTTTATGCCTCGCATCCTTGCGTCGCCCTCAAGGAGGTTGCACGCAGTAAGCAGAGCATTCGCATAGATGAGGTCTTCTGGATTGCTGTTTGACCAAACACGAATGACTCGGTAAAGCGCTTCAAGCTCATTTCTTCGCTCGCTTTGATAGCCGCGAAAGATTGGCCGAGACGCCAAAGCGCCAGCTCGTGCCATGAGAAACAAGGCGGACGGCGTGACCTCTTGTGGCAGCACATTGCGACCAAAAGAGAGTTGCAGAAGCTTCTCATCAAGAGCAGTAGCATCTCTTGGTAGCCATGGCGTGAGTGCTTTTAAGCACAAGTTGTACGCTTGTTCGTAGTAGTGTGGCGCGAGTATTACCGAACCAACCACTTTCTCATTTGCCTGAAGCGTGAGCCCTTCGCGGACGAGCGCATCGGCGGCAATAAAAAGTCGCGACACTCGCTCTGAAGGAGAACTTGTCTTAAGCGCTCGCCTTGTTTCCTTTAAGTATCCTGGCTGTGTGGTTGCCGGGATACTGTCAAATGGTACGTAACCAGACATGATGTATCCCGTGTGTTGAACATTTCGTTTACCGTATCAGATGCTCACGCAGTTTGTCAAAAATGATGTCGCTGTATGAGTGTGATGAAGAAAGCTCATCTTGCGACACGGTAAGCCTTATGGCATCTCTTAAAAATTTTTTATTCCAAATTCGTTGTCGTCGAGCATAGTGATTGATCGCATGCTGTAGTGCAGGCTGCACCTCTTGAATAGACTTACTATAAACAACCATTTCTGTAATGTATTTGTACTCAAGTCCAAGACTTACAAGCCAGTCTACACTAACGCCATTTCTCAGAAGCTCATGTACTTCTTCTATAAGCCCAGATTCAATTCGTGACGCAAGACGAGCTGCAATACGTTCACGAAGCAGATTTACTTCGGGATCAACGAGAAATATTTTGGTTGGAAAGCGCAATTCCTTTTCGGAAGATTGAGGCACGTAGCCTAGTGATTCTATTATTTCAAGTGCCCTCTCTAGTCGTCGTCTGTTATGCCTATCAATTGTGGCAGCTCGGCGTAGGTCTTTACTCTTAAGTCTTTCAAATAGTTCTTCAGTAGTTAACTTCGCCAAAGTCTCCCTAAAGAGAGGGTTTGGGGGAGCTTTTGGAAACTGTGTAGTGTAGATGAGCGAATCAATGTATTGACCCGTGCCACCGCAGATAATTGCCCCACCTTGCTCAGTCATTAGGTGTTCAAGAATCGGAAGGCTCTCTTTCTGGTACTCTGCAACACTTTTTGTGGTGCTAGGTCCGTAACAAGAGAGCATGTGATGTACAACACCCTGCATTTCTTCTTTTGTAACTTTACCTGAACCAATATCAAGACCCTTATAGATTTGCCGTGAGTCAGCGGAAATGACCTCAAGACTAAGATGTTTCGCAAGTCTGATCGCGAGATCGCTCTTTCCCGATGCGGTGGGGCCTGCGATGACGTAAAGGGTGGAAGTCATGCTCGAGATACTACTAGAGAGAAGATAACTTGCAAGTATAAAAAAAAGAAAAGACGCACCGAAGTGCGCCGTGCCAGGAACACAAACGAATGTGGTCCTAGGTGGCTGGCTTATACCAGCCTTCGCCCGCGTCATGGTCGACGCGAAGCGCGGTGTCTCCCCACTTCGCGAGGATGCGGAGATGCGACTGGACCCGCTCGTTGTCAACTCGAAGGCCGAGACGGCGTGCAGCTGTCGCAACGTCTGTCCAGTGGAACATCGCCTTTTCGGCGATGACCTCCAGGATCGCATCCTCAATCGTCGCGGTTGAGGATGCAAGCTTGCGCAAGACTCCGCCGACGTTCTCGACGAGGTAGCGAAGCTCGAAAAGGGCTTCCTTGACGAGCTTCTCGGTCGCTTCGATGCCGCTTAGGTAGAGGCGGCTTAGAAGTACGAAGGGGCTCATGGGCTCTTCGCCCAACTGTGCGAGGATTGGCCCTCGCACATCACTTGCCGTCAGTGTGGTCACTGAGGGTCTCCTCGGGTGGGTGGTGGTGGAAAAGAAAGCGCTCGAATGGTTACGAGCATTTCAATTATAGCATGAAAATGTCTCTTCGTAAAGTCTTTACGCGAAAGTGATTGTTGTGCAAACCAAATAAAAACACGCAACCAAGTCGGTTGCGTAGTGCCAGTTAGCGTAGGGGTCGCCCGCTCTTAGGCGAACACGTTGACGCCTGGACTGCTCGTCTTCTCAAGCAGGTGAGGAGCGTCAGACTTGATGCTCTCGTAGAGAGCTTCTCCCTCAGCAGTCGCAAACGCGATGCCGGCTTCGAAGTGGGCGAGCCGTCTCGACCGCAAAGAGAGAACGATCGCCTCGATTTGGCCGATCACGACGACTGAGGCTGGGTCGGCGCTTGTTTTGCCGAAGCGGTCTTTCATCCCGGCCGCGATTGTCGCGAGGTCGGCGCCGTCTTGGCCGGCGTCGCAGATGATGGCAAGCGTACGCGCTTGCCCTTTTTTCATATCGATCAAAATGGTCTCCTAACTGAGATCAATATGTCTCAGGCCGGAAAATAATACCAATAAAATGCGATTTAGTAAAGGTTATGTTAGACTACCACGTTGTGTATGCCGGAGTGGCGGAATGGTAGACGCGTTCGACTCAAAATCGAATATCGCAAGGTGTGAGAGTTCGAGTCTCTCCTCCGGCACATAGCAACAAATAAATAAAGGCACCCTGTGCCTGTGTGTGCATTGATTGACGCTAGTACGCAATCAGTGCAGATTCAGCTCGCTCACGATGCCATCGAAGGTGTTGAGCAAGCTCACGCGCCGCCTCATCAAGCGCCAGCCTGTGAGCGATTCCTGGCTTTATGCGTCCTTTGGGTCGCTGAGCGACTCGCACGGTCTTGTTTCTTCTTGCCATACAGCATCTCCAAACAAAGTAAACACGCTTCTAGTGTAGCAAATTCTTCTGATAAGATCTTGCTGTCATGTCTTTGTTACTTTTAATGAGCTCAATTACTCTGCTATACTCATTTCATCAAAAAGTATGAGTGACGAACATAAAATGCAGAATGCCATCTTCTGGATTGAGGTGGACAAAATAGTACCTAACCCTTACCAGCCACGAAGAGAGTTTGACGAAGATAGACTCAAAGAGCTGGCAGAGAGTGTTAAGCAGTATGGGGTACTTCAACCGCTTGTTGTCTCACGAACTGAAGAGCAACTCGAGAACGGAAGCATTAGAGTTAATTATGAACTCATCGCGGGCGAGCGACGTCTCCGTGCGTCGCGTATGGCTGGCCTTACACAAGTGCCAGTTGTCGTTCGTGTGGGAGACGATAATCGTGAGAAGCTTGAGCTTGCGATAATCGAGAATCTACAACGAGAAGATCTCAATCCTGTTGAGCGAGCTCAATCGTTTCAGCGACTTGCAGATGAGTTTAAGCTTACATGGACTGATGTCGGCAAAAAGGTAGGTAAGAGTCGCGAGTATGTCTCAAACACAGTTCGCATTCTCATGCTTCCTCAAGATATTCTTGACGCTCTTTCACGTGGACTTATTACAGAAGGGCACACAAGGCCGCTTCTTATGCTTATTGACAGGCCTGATGAGCAGATGACGCTTTTCAAAGAAATGCTTGTGAGGAAAATGACCGTGCGTGAGGCAGAAGCTATCGCGCGCAAGGTCGCTTTTGAGAAAATTAGAAAAAAGAGTCTCTTTGTGACACCGGAAGTTGTCGACCTTGAAGAGAAGCTCGCGAGCTCTCTTGGCACAAGAGTGCAGATAGAGCCACGCGAGCGCGGTGGACGCATTTCCATCGAATACTTTTCGCATGATGAGTTTCTCGCGCTTTCTATGCTTCTTCGTAAGGCGGGCGAGGGAAGAAGCCACCAAGGAATGTTTGATAAAATACGCACAGAAGATACACAAGGGATAGTGACGCAAGCGGTGCCGTATATGACAAGTAAACCACTTGGTGCTGATTTAGTATCAGGCGAGTCACATGAGCTTGCGACGGAGCCTGGAACATTTGCACTAACTACAGAAGGGGTGTCACTACCTGAGACAGTTGATCAGGTTATTACTGCAAGCGTCGACTCAGCGCCGACAAATGAGCAGCTTGATGATCGACCACTTGAAGAGAAGAAGAACGATGAGCAGGAAGAGGATTTGTACAATCTAAAAAATTTTAGTGTGTAGTTTAAGAAATGCAATAGCCACTCAAGCTACGGCGAACCCTTTCTGGACAGCATGATTGCTTCGAGCGGCAATTTTACTTGGTCAAGAATTTATCAATCATGCCACCATGCTCCTTCACGTAGCTTCTGATGTGGCGCTTTGCCAGGGTCGTCTTACACATATCGAGCCACTTTCGCTTTGGTGAAGCACTTTCCTTTACTTCGATCTCGACAACATCTTTATTCTGGAGTGGGTGATCAAGCGAGACGAGCTTGCCGTTTACTTTAGCTCCCCCTGTGTGATCTCCAATTGCTGAGTGAATAGCGTATGCAAAGTCGATGGGAGTTGCGCCTTCAGGAAGATCAAGCACGTCGCCTTTAGGGGTAAAGATGAACACTCGCTGGCTGAAAAAGTCACTTTTTAGATTCTTAATAAATTCACCATTATTAGCTACTTCCTCTTGCCACTTAAGCAAGTCTCTTGTCCATCCGATCTTTTCCTCGATCGCCCCTCTTGAGGCGTTTTTTCCGATTTCCTTGTACGAAAGATGCGATGCGATACCGAATTCTGCCTCCTGATGCATTTCTTTAGTCCGTATCTGTATCTCAATAGAACTCCCATCACCGAGGAAGATTGTTGTGTGAAGAGATTTATAGCCGTTTGGTTTCGGTGAAGCTATGTAGTCCTTGAACCGTCCTGGTACGGGCCTGTACAAGCCGTGGATGACACCAAGCGCTTGATAACAGTCAGCGATCGTCGGGACGATGATTCGCAGCGCAAGCACATCGTGCACCTTAGAGGCGTCCATTTTATATTTCATTAGTTTACGCCAGAGCGAGTAGAGGTGTTTTATACGATAATCGATACGTTCGATCTCTACTTTGAAAACAGAGAGTTCTTCTTTAAGTGTCGCAACGGCTTTTTCTAGGTTTTCGTCTGTCGCACGATTGAGTTCTGAAGCTAAGACGAGTGTCTCTTCATATTCTTTTGGATGTACATATGGAAATGCCGCGTCCTCAAGTTCGCCCTTGAGTTGCCACATACCAAGACGGTCTGCCAACCGTGCATGTATCTCAAGCGTTTCCATGGCGATACGCTTTCGTTTTTCCGAAGCGACGTACTCTAAGGTTTGCACATTATGCAATCGATCACAGAGCTTGATCACTACGACGCGAATATCGTCACTCATTGCTATAAAAAATTTTCGCAAGGATTCAACGTGTCGCTCAACGCCAGAGTATCGCAATTTGCCAAGCTTCGACACTCCTTCAACAAGTTTTGTGATGTGCTCACCGAACTGCTTTGCCATGTCTTCTCGCGTAGCTTGAGTATCTTCTAGTACGTCATGCATCACACCTGCGGCTATGGTGTCAGCGTCCATATGAAGTCGTGCGAGGTTCATTCCTGTTGCGAAGACGTGATTGTAGTACGGCTCACCACTTTTTCGCAATTGTCCTTCATGTGCCTGCCTTGCAAAGTCACAAGCTCGAGTAATATGCCCTTTATCTTTCTCAGTAAGTTTCGGGTTAAGTTCAAAAATTCTCTCTGGGTTGGTGTCCATACATTTACAGTAACAGAAAGAGTGAGATTAGTTAAGAGTCGCTTTTCATTTAAGTTCTAATCATTGCAAAATGAAACCACGCAATGAGGCGCGGTGTCTGCGATGAGTCGGATTGGTACTAGACCCACTTCTCGCTTGTGAGCACGTGGAGCCATAGCCGCATACCGAGACGTCCGCGAAGGAGCTCCTTGAGGAGCTTTGCGTGGCTGTCTTCGACCTCTTTTGCGATCGGGCGGCGGCGTTTCGGGAGCGAGCGCTAGCCTTTCCCGAGTTTTTGTTGTTCAAGCATCTCACGCCTGAAGCGGTACGCCGCTTGGCGGCTCGGGTGTAGCACAGTGAAATCTTTCCCATTAGAGGTTTTCCAAAGGGTGCAGTAAACGAACGCCATGTTGGTTCTCCTTGTTGTCCAACAAGATGTAGTGTATCGCAGAGAGGGGGCAGGAACAATGAAGTAAGTTTGATTGTTTAAGTATGTGGTCAATTTTTTACAAAAAAGCCGCACGGGGGCGGCATCATTACGACATGAGAAAGTGTTTACACCTGGTATGGTCGGATGCTTCTAAGAGCAATGCCAAGCCTTCCTTGTATCTTTGCGGAAATCTTTTTCTTCCCGAGGCTTGTCACTAGCACACGAGCGGCGCTATTCGGGACTGCGCGCGCCTCACCCTCAGGATCATGGTGAACGTAGTCATGCATCTGCGCTTGTGTCAGATGAAAGACCGTGACGTTCTTGTCACCTACGCACCATGTTCGTGCATAGACTGTTTCCATGAAAGGCCCTGCCTGACTCCAGTCAAGCTGGAAGCCTCTTAGAAACCTGCCGGTTCTTCCGTCGAGCCACTCTACAGCTTTACAGTAGAGTTCCGGCGTCACCCCTAAGCGAAAGAGTTCGTCGCCAGGGAGAAGCTTGGTTGTCGAGGTGAGCACGAAGTGTTCCGCGTGAGTAGGGGTCGGGTGGACAGATCTCGCGCTTGACTTGCTCCTGCCGCTACTGCCATTCGTCCACATGCGGTAGAACAGGTACTTCTGTTTGGCCATCAGGTTCTCCAGTTTGTTGGGTCACAGGAACTCTATCACAAAGTGGCCAGCAACAAAAAACCTACTTTGCGAGCTTGTGCGGATTATGATTAGGACACGTCTTGTCTGAGCACCGCTCTGGAATTGTCTTAGTTCCTTCCATCATCAGTTCGCCACAGAGGGTGCCGTCAACCTTTTTATAGCTGCAACGATTGCCTGTTGGTTTTGTCTTTACTATGTGTTTACAGTTTGGGTAATTTGAGCAGCCGTAGAAAACACCGAAACGTCCACGCCGCTCCTCCATCTCGCCTTTGCCGCACTTATTACAGACAACGCCTGTAAGCTTCTTCTTCCGTTCCTCTTCATCTTGTTCGATGTACTTACACTTCGGATAATTTGAGCATGCAATGAACTTGCCGTATCGTCCCTCACGTTCCATAAGCTCTCCTTTCTCACACTTCGGGCACGGCCTGCCTAGTGTCTTTGGTCCTTCCATCACGCTTCCGTCTAGTTTTCGTGCGCCCATACAATCTGGATACCGTGAGCAAGAGTAGAAGCGACCATTCTTCGCAAGCTTTTGGACCATGCCAGACTCGCAGAGAGGGCACAGGATTTCAGGAGGTGCTTCACCAAGGTTGGTTGCCTTTTCAAGTTTGTCTTTCTCTTTTAGTTGCTTTAAAAATGGCCCGTAAAAATCAGAAAGTGTTTTTACATACGTTGCTTTACCATCCGCTATTGCGTCGAGCTTGTCTTCCATTTCAGCGGTGAATGTGTCACCAATGTAGTGACCAAAATTATCTTCAAGAAATGAGATTACGACCTCTCCCGTGTCTGTCGGATACAGTGTCCTATTAACTTTATCGACGTAGCCACGCTCTTCGATGGTGCTCATGATTGACGCGTAGGTTGAAGGTCTACCTATGCCTCGCTTCTCAAGCTCCTTGATAAGACCTGCTTCTGAGTAGCGGTTTGGTGGCTCCGTCTGTTTCTCTACTGCGTTGATCACTTTTACATTAAGTGGGTCACCGACAGAAAGTTTAGGAAGCTCAACGTCATCTCCTCGCGAGTCTGGGTCAACGGTGAGCCATCCTGGAAATACGACCACAGAACCGGTGACTGAGAAATCCGGAATTTGAGCAGAGTCGATATTTGCCACCACTTTTGTGCGAGAAAGCTTTGCGTCCTTCATTTGAGAGGCTACTGTTCGTGCCCAAATAAGACGATAGAGACGCTTCTCATCATCAGTTGTACCACCACTTGTCGTGCTTGGGTGTGTTGGGCGTATTGCTTCATGAGCTTCTTGAGCATTCTTTGACTTTGTCTTATACGTCCTTACCTCAAGCATGTGTTTGCCGTACTGAGATTCGATCAAGTTCGCTATCTCCCCAAGCGCTTGATTGGAAAGTGTCGTCGAATCCGTACGCATATAGGTAATGAGGCCTTTCTCATAGAGCTTTTGTGCGATGCTCATAGTACGCGACGGGGCGTAGCCAAGACGTGATGAGGCGGCTTGTTGAAGTGTCGAGGTGGTGAAGGGTGCTTTTGGTGAGCGTGAGACTTCAGTGACATCAAGTGAAGTGACGTGCCACGTACCATGAATACCTTTATGTACGATTGCATCAGCGTCTTTTTTGTTGTTTGGCTGCTCAACGCAATCAAGTAAAAGTGTGTAGGATTTACTCTCTTTTATTTTGCCAACAGTATTGAATTCTCCAGTGATAACGAAATAAGTGACTGGAACAAAAGCGCGTATCTCTCGTTCACGTTCCATGATAATGCGAAGTGCGGGGGACTGCACTCGACCAGCTGATAGCCCATAGCGAACCTTTTTCCAAATAAGGCCAGATAGATCGTACCCAACAAGGCGGTCAAGTACTCGACGGGCCTCCTGTGCTTCCTTTAAATTAATGTCGATTTCCCGCGGGTGTTTGATTGCTTCTTTTATGGCACTCTCTGTGATTTCATGAAAGGTGACTCGCTTAGCGGTCGGCTCATTGATCGCTTCTTTAATGTGCCAGGCGATAGCTTCACCTTCTCTATCAGGGTCGGTCGCGAGAAGCACTTCAGTCGCCTTCTTTGTGAGGGTTTTTAATTCACTTATTACCTTTTCTTTTCCTGGCGAAACTTCGTAGTGAGGCTTGAAGCCGTTTTCTATGTCAAGCGCTTTTTTATTTGACTTTGGCAGATCTCGAATATGTCCAATCGAAGCCCTCACTTCGTACTGAGGACCTAGATATTTTCCAATAGTCTTTGCTTTAGAGGGGCTTTCAACGATGAGTAATTTCATGCTTGCTTTGCTTAGGTAGGTCACACGGAGTGGCGCAGCTCATCGTGGTCTATTGGTTTCCTACTTTACACTACCTTTCTCACTTCGTGAAGTGAGCACACGATATACCCCTTTATTTCAAGTGATGTAAGTGCGATGAGAAACCTATGAGCTGGAAGCATTGACGCGAGACGTAATGCGTCCTTTTGAAGGGGTGTTGAGAGAAGCCCAAATAGCGTTTTCTCATCATCGCTTAGCTCATCGGTCCGGAATTGGTTCTTATTGGTCGTGGGGTCACTTTCTTCTAGTGACAGCAAGGAAAAGAGTGATGAAGAGTCAAAAATTGGAGCTGCGCCATCTTGGAGGAGCAGATGACAGCCTTGCGAGAAATCAGAAAAGATGGATCCTGGCACGACGCCAACTGGCTTACCGAACTCTAGTGCGTGCCGGACAGTGATATAGGTTCCAGATTTTTCTCTTGCTTCGATGACAAGCACAGCGTCACAGAGCGCAGCCATGAGCTCATTGCGAGCAGGAAATGACCATTTTGTTGCGCGCATTGTAGGCTCATATGGTGAGAGTAATAGTCCATTGTTTGCAAGTATTCGTTTTGCGAGATTTGCGTTACTACGGGGATAAATGACACTCTTATCAATCCCGCTCCCCGGAATAGCAATTGTGGTGAGTTGAGAAGAAAGCGCTGCTTCGTGTGCATAGCCATCGACTCCAAGTGCAAGACCGGAAAGTATAATTGTCGATGTCGACGAGAGGTTTTTGATAAGAACATCAAGCACTTCTTTACCGTACGTTGAACAGTCTCGACTACCTACGACGGTGAGGATTCGTGGGCTTCCAAACCCACGATCATCGTATGAAATCTGAGGGAGTACGCCTTCATATTCAATGAACTCTGGTGGGGAGTGTAGGGTAAGAAGTTTGGAGAGAAAGGGGTGGTCTTTAAATTTACTCTTTACAACCCGAGCCATGACAAAAGCTTAGCATGGCAAGCGGGTTCTGTTTTGCAAAACAAAAGCGTGAGACTTGTCCCACGCTACGACATGTTGCTCTTCTTCTAGAGTGGCGAGATGTATGACCATCGCCACAGCAAGAAAACGATGAGGAGTGTTCCTGCTGCGATCGTGAGAGCCCGCCTTGAGAGCGACGCCCTCCCGTCAGCTTCACTCCGCCGTGCTGCGGCAGCGATGCCCCACACTGAGAGCCCGATGATCACAGTGAGGACAAGGGCAAACACGACGCCAGGAAGGATTGAAAAGAAGATCCAGATCCCAACTGCTAGTGCGGCAAGTACGCTTAGCGCTCTCCCCACCGCGTCCCCAAGCGCACTTCGCACCCTCGCGAAGAAGCCGTGGCCGCCAACTACGAGCACAGTCCCACTCTTCTTTTGTACCAAGATTATCTCCTGAAGTTCGATCAAACTATACAACATATTTTTTGAAATGGCTAGTATTGACGCATCTGTGTATGCGTGTCAGAATCACAAGAACACAATAGATGGAGAACCTCCATGAGTTCTTTCTTTCAGAGCGAGTATGCGTACTTGCTCTATGCAGTGCCTGGCGCCGTACTCCTCCTGTTCTTCGGAAGCAGGCGTCTTGACTGGCGGACGTACGCTTTGCTCACGCTTGCGTTCTTGGGCGGACTTGTTCCTCAATTTGCGAGTTCGGACTTCTGGCTTCGCTCTGCGAACGAGCAAATCGTTAGCCGCCAGTTGCCGGACTTCTCGCGCTTTCCATGGCTCGGGATGTTGCTTCTCGTGGTCATCATCGTAAGTGCCTACGCGCTTTACGAGTTTGATCAAGAGATCAGAAGACGGGGTCGCGACACTGAGCGTCTTCGCTGGTCGATGCTTCTTGCGGGAGCGTCACTTTGGGGTGGAGTGACGACACTTCTCCTCTATCACCTCGGCGAGCTTCGATTTACGCTTGCGAAAACGGACCTTCCTGGCGGTATCGTCGTCGGGCGTGAGCTTGTGATTGAACTCACCTCGGCACGTTGTGCACTCATCGGACTTATCGTGACGTCTGTGAACTTCTTCGGTCGCATCACTGATGTGTCCGGAAAGCACGCACGGATCATGCTTAGAAACGGCGTCCGAACAGGTGATGAATCTCGAGAGGGGTTCTCACCTGAGCCTGGCTTTCTTCCGCTTCAGGTTGAGTTCGTCATTGAGCTGCTTCTCAAGTTTCGCTTCGGCTATCGGCATGCTGACGAAGAAGTGAGCGTAGGGGATCACACAAGTGTTCACTCGATTGTAGCACAGCTTAGTGATGGGCCGCTTGTGCTTGTTGCCGCGACCGTGCAGAGCGAAGTGGTGAATGCGCATGCGTTTGACCAAGCTCGCGGGGCGCTTGCCGAAGGCTTAAGCGAAATGAGGTCGCACATTGATGCAATGCTTGGACAAGCAGTTGCACCCATCATCGCAAGTCGGTTTGGGAGGTTGACGTCTGTGCAGGCTGTTAGCTCACTTTCGTCAGCGCTTGCGGTGCAAGGGGACGAGCTTGGCGGTATCGAGTGTGCAGGCCTTCGCCCTCGCTACATTGCGGTTCGCTTTGAACGGCTTCCAGGTGGTGCGCAAGATATGCTCGAGACAGTTCTCGCGCAGGGTCTCGATGCGAAAGCGCTCGCATCGAAGCTTGGTCATTTGCCGGCGGTCCTTCAGGCATCAGAGAGGCTTGGCCTCACACCGGCGCAAGTAGCTTTTCTGTTTTGGACAACCAAGCAGTAGCTTGGCCAGGCAGAAATGCGTCACATGCAGTCACTTCGGTGACTGCTTTTGTTTTTATATGTCCAAGGCAGGACTCGGTCACAAATCTGCTTCGTCGCTTCACTCCTCGAAGCAGATTCGCGACCCTGTATTTCGAGTCCCGTCGTAAAGCACGCAGGTGCTTTACTCCTACATGACACTGTCAACAAAAGTACACAGGAAGAAACCTGTGTACTCTTTTGATGTGCCCAGGGCGGGACTCGAACCCGCACGCCATATAACTGGCCGAGGATTTTAAGTCCTCTATGTCTACCATTCCATCACCCGGGCAGGCAATCTTGGGGCATTATATCATGCGAGCAAGTGTTGAGGTGCGAGCGGGAATCGAACCCGCGCATGTCGGTTTTGCAGACCGAAGCGTTACCACTTCGCCATCGCACCTTCGTTTTCTTGTTGTGATTTACCATAAACGCCCGTGACTATCCATAGCCACGTCTATGCGCGCTACGATTGTAGCATACGCTAGAACTTTTTCGTATTTTGTGGTAAGATTCCTTGACATAATTTCCCCCTATAGCTCAGTTGGTAGAGCAGTTGCCTCTTAAGCAAACGGTCGTAGGTTCGAATCCTACTGGGGGGACAAGCGGACACGCGTTCGTGAACGCCCAGGTGGTGAAATTGGTAGACACACTTGCCTTAGGAGCAAGCGCCGCAAGGCATGAAGGTTCAAGTCCTTTCCTGGGCACATCAACACAAGAGGCAGACTTTCACAGCCTGCCTTTTGTGTTGACGGTGTCTCTATAGAAGCAAGTGACCTGCGTCACTTGCGTAAGGACTTGAATACGGGGTCGCGAAACTTTCTCTGACGAACAAAGTGAGGAAGTAGTTTTGTGACCAACTCCTTTCCTGGGCACCAGAATTGAAACGTATCGGATCCTCTTTGTTTACGTAAGACTGTGAACAGTGGCGGTCTCTGCGAAGAGAAATAGGATACACTCCACACCATGGTAACCGACGCGTTGCGTGATTACATTGCCGGCGAACGGGCTAAAGGTGTTGGTGACGAAGCGCTACGAGAAGTGCTTCTTAAGGCTGGCTGGAAAGAAGAAGATGTTGTGGAGGCGATGGTGAAGCTCGACCCAAGCGATATTGAAAAAGAGGACCCAGAGCTTGCCGAGGCAATACGAGATGCGGGTATGGGTATGAGTAAAAGTGAGATTGCCCAGGTGGCGGCAATGCCGATGTCGCAGCTCGAAAAAGAAGATGTGAGTGCCCCTCAGACTGGTGATGCTGGCACGGGTATGCAACAAAGTGTTGCAAGTAAGATAACTGAGCAAGAGCAGTCAGCGCAAGCGGCACAAGCACAGCCGTCATCGATCGAACAAGATCCGCTTGAGCTAATGAAGACTGAAGCTGTGGCACAAGAAGTAAAGCCAGGGGAACCGTCATCTCAAAGTGGAACTGAAGCACACGATGCACTAGCTACAATTCCACAAGAGTCAACGTACGGCACGACCCAAGGACAACCTTCGCGGTTTAGACTCTTTTTGAGCACTCATCGCCCTATGATTATAGGTGGTGTTGTTACATTGGTGATTGCTATTTCAGCTTCAGTTGGTTTTTATTATATTGCTACAAATCCAAGCGGCAAGACGCTTTTGCTCGCAGCAAAAGAAGCGGCACTTCCATCATCATTTGCACTTTCATTTTCTCTTTCTGGTATGACTACAGATAGTGCCCCGTACTCGCTTACACTACAAGAGCTTTTCAAAGAAGATGCATTTAATCTCACAGGTGAGATTGCGACAAGCGATGAAGCAAAACCTTTTTCTATTTCTATTACTGGCCCTGTTAATACAGCAAATGGCATGTTTTTGGTAGATACAGTGGTATCTATGCCTGATAATGGTAAGACAGAGACCGTTACATCAAAGCTTTTACATGATGGGAAGACGTTGTCACTTTCTTTTACCAAGGATGGCGAGACGGGGCTTAGTCTTTTTGGGCGCACGCTTCCCTTTACTCAAGACGAATGGCTTAGCTATCAACCAATACGCGAGGACCAGCCAACAAGCGATAAGGGGAGCTTCCTCGCACAAGTTCTACCCGTCGATGAGATTTCAAAATTGAATAAAGAAACAATGCCTGCAGTGAAGAAGGCGCTTGATGATTCGCTTTCGCTTATGCCATTAGCAAGACCTGAAAAAGTAACCGAAGACGGTGTAGCACTCTATAAAGTGAGAGCGAGGATTCTTCCTGAGCAAGTGATAAACCTTTATCGCGGGCTTTACAACGTCTTTAATTCATCAACACCAGTAGAGAGTAAGTTAGCAAAGGTGTCATCGTATGTGAACTCTTCATTCGAGCTCGATGTCTATCTTCTACAGTCAACACGAGCACTTTATAAAATCGAGTTACGTGAAGAAGGCGCACGTGGCACACTAAGCAAGCTTGCCATGTCGCTTACACTTAAAGATCAGAATGCAACTCAACTTTCTTTGCCTTCAATTGCTTCCACTAAGACACTCCTTGCAGTTGACGAAATGCTTCGAAGCCAAATAATCGATGTCGCATCAGAGCAGGCTGACGAACAAGCCCGACTCCTCAGTGAGACGTCTTCTAGTACTGTTATTCTAGATGAGGAATTAGATACAGTAAGAAGGGACGACATTCTCCGTATCGCAGACGCGATCAGCAAGTACCAAAGCGCAAACATGAGTAAGCTGCCTATTTCTCTTGCACTTGTTACAAAGGAACTCCCTTTAGTTCCTCAGGATCCAGCAACTGACGAGCCGTACGTCTACACCGTTACCGATAAGGGTCTTGGCTACACACTGTGTGCGAAGATGGACGCTACAAGTACACCGTCATGTTATGTCATGACGGGCACAACAACGGCCTGGAGATAAGTAGATGGAGCAAACAAGCCAAGCTTCAAGCCTAGTGGGTACCCTTTGCAATTTGTCGAGAAAGTTTATCGAGATGAACTCTGTGCTTTTCTCCAATATCAAGTTCTATTTCAATGTGAGGAGTGACACTTGAGTCGAGCCGCTTAATCATTGCGCGCCGTAAGTCACTTCTTGAGCGATGAGCAAAGTCAAGCGCGGCAGCTTCTTTACTCTCTGGCAGCACCGTCATATAGATGCTTGCTCGCTTCATATCTTTAGAAATGCTTGCGCGAGTAATCGTGATAAGAGACGCGCCAGAAGACTCACGCTGGAAGTAATCCTGAGCTATCTCACGAACAAGGTTGGCAACCTTGCGCTGTCTTTCGGTAAGTTCTCCACCGTCAATGAGTTCTGGTGCGCGGTTCTCAGTCATATCCTAGGCTAGTTTTTTCTTGATGACATTAATCGAAGTGATCGTGTCACCGGGGATCATTTCCATCTTCGCTTCAACCATAAGACCGCACTCGTTACCTTCAGTGACTTCTTTTACTTTCACTTTCATTGACTGTAACTCTATGATTTTGCCCTTACCGAGTTCAAAGCCTCGACGCTCTATCTTCACAAGCGCTCCTAAAAGGAGTCGTCCTTCAGTTACCTTACCTCCGATCACATGCTTGTCTTTGCTCGTACTAAACGTCTTAAGAAGGGTGAGCTTACCCGTCACCTCTTCGACTTCTTCAAAAGGAAGTCTTTCTTCGATAACACCATCAAACCATTCACCAAGCTTGTAAATGACATCAAATAGCTCTGGCTTTATTCCAAACCGCTCCGCTTGATCACGTCCCTTACTTTCAAGTTTTACAGTAAAGCCAAGCACAAGCGTCTTTTCATCAGATGAAGCAAGCAGGATGTCTCCCTCTGTTATGTTTCCAACTCCTGCGCCGATAAGCTTCACTTTCACGTCATCTGTCTCTCGCTTCTTAAGCTCACGCTTTACTGCTTCAAGAGTGCCGAGAGAGTCTGCTTTAAGGACAAGTGGTACGACTACTTTTGCGTTTCTATAAATGCGCGGGTCTACGACCTCTTTTACAACATCGGCTTTTGCCTCAAGTCGTAGTCGCTCAGCCTCTTTCTTGTCGCTGTATGACATAAATATCGATCCAGATGCTGGTATTTCATCAAAGCCAGTCACTTTCACTGCTTGACCAGCGACAGGGGACTTGATTGGTTTTCCGGTAAAGTCTTCAATGATTCGTATTGGCGAAAGTGCCGTGCCTGCGACGACAGCACCACCTGTAGGGAGTGTGCCGTCTTTGATGATGAGTGTCGCTGAAATACCACGCTTCTGATCGACGAAACTCTCAAGTACATATCCTGTCGCTTCATCGTTAGCATTCCATGTAAACTCTTGCATCGTCGCCATAAGCTGTAGTGTCTCAAGGAGAAGCGGCACTCCTGTGCCAACCTTTGCTGATAGTTCGACGCAGGGGATGTCACCACCGTAGCCTTCGATGTAAATACCATTCTCAACAAGTGAGTTTTTTGTTTTCTGTATATCAGCACCTGGCTTGTCTATCTTATTGATTGCAACGACAAATGGTAGCTTTCTTGCTGCGATCGTTTTGTAGGCTTCAAGTGTTTGCGCCTTCACTCCATCTTCAGCAGAGACGATAAGGATAGCGATGTCAGCAATTTCTACACCTCGTTCGCGCATTGATTGGAATGCTTCATGGCCTGGGGTATCTAAGAAGGTAAGACGAGTTGCACGTTTCTTTTCATCGAGCACTTCAACTTCGTACGCAGAAATACGCTGCGTAATGCCGCCAGCTTCGCCCTCTACGAGATTTGTCTTTCTAATGAAGTCAAGAAGTGAGCTCTTTCCGTGGTCGACATGTCCAAGTACAGCGATCACCGGTTGGCGTGCTTGAGGTACATGTAATGAAGGAGTCTTTGACATACGTCAAATAATATTAGCACAAAATGTAATAAAATTCCAGCTTTCTTCAGTCGCTCAATAGTCCTCAGTACTAAGTACTAGGCACTAAGTTGAGTGGTAAAGCCGACGACATTCACAACCCAGTACTTAGTACTAATAACTAATTACTGACCCTTGCGTCGCGTATCACAAGCTTCTCTTCTTCAGTAAGCTCACGCTTTGATTCAAATGCTGTCACTTCTTTAGCATAAAGGTGAGTCGTGTCTCGCACATGAAGCGCAGAGAGTACTACCCCATTTCCTTCTTCATCAAGAAGCGCTATCGAAAAGCTTTGATTCGATGCGTTACTTTCCATTCCCTTGTAGCGTAGGATGGAAGGACTTTTCGCAAGCGTTGTGATTTTTTTCTCAAGAGCAAGCATCTTAATGCCAATCTCTTTGTCGTGATTGAGAAGTTCAACAGCCGCTTCGCGTGTTTCCACAATGAGCGGCTCAAGTGACGTTGCGTGAGCTCCACGCATAAATGTCTTTAGTTTTCGAGTGAGGATAAGGAGGAAGACAAGGAGGGCGAGATTAAGGGTAACAAGAAGAATGAGAAGAGAAGACGTGTAGTGCTCGATAAACATGAGTGTGTGCATGGCTCACTAGTGTACTTTGTAATACATCATTCGTCACCAACGTTGTGGTTGTGGATAACACGCGATAGAGACTTGCTAATTTCTACAAGCGGCGTATCATTTGTAAGTGAATGTACCTGCCCCGATCATGTTGATCGGATCAGTTTCCACATTCACAGGAGAGAAGACCATGAATCTGAGTACCTCCGGCACGTCTGGCCGTCTGGCCGCAAACGCGCTCTTCGCCACCGCCGCCATCGCTGCGCTGAGCGCTGCCGATGCCGCCGACACCAAGATCTTCGTGAAGATCCCGCCGATCGCCGTGCTGCACGAGTCCTTCAGCGCCATCAACAACACGGTGCTGACCGCGACCGGCTACAGCAGGGCCAAGAACGCCAAGGAAGCCTCGACGCTGTTCAGCTCGGGCGTGCAAGAAGGCCTGCCCCAGGCGGCTGCCAAGAAGATGCACGACGACAAGTCGTCGATCGTGACCATCAAGGCCGCCGGTGGCAAGGCGCTCAACCTGGCGCACTACGACAACTTCGGCACGGTCAACGACGGCCAGAGCGTGGTGTTCAAGCGTGTCCCGAAGCCGAGCGGCAATCCGGCGCACGACAAGAAGCACGGTCGCCCCGTCAACATCGACAGCGTCAACCTCGGCGACGCCATCGTGTTCGCGGGCCTCAACGACGGCTTCAACTCCGAGGTCGTCGAGCTGGACTCGCAGACGCTGGTCACGGGCGGTGCCGCAACCTACGCGCTGGTGCTGGCGACGGTGAACGACGAACGCCGCTCCGACGGCTTCGGCCAAGGCATGGTGAGCGACGATGCGGCGGAGATCATCGCCCACCTCGGCGCCGAAGGCAAGCAGCAGCTGCGCGGTCTGCTGCTTCACTAGCCGCTTCGTGCGGCGCAACAACTTGGCCGGTAAAGCCAAGTACACACATCCTGTGGGCTGGTGAAGCCCACAACCACGGTATCGAGTGCATGCCACAAGCATGCAGCCGATACCGTTTTTCTTTTGCATGATATTCAGGTAACAGTTCTAAGTACTACGTACTAGGTTGTAAATACGTCACCATTTCACTGTTTAACGTAGTACCTAATACTTAGAACTAACAACCAAAATAATGGTAGTATGCTTTCATGTTTCGTAAGTTTTTCTCTCAAAAAGTGCACAGACGAGTCTATCTCGACTACGCTGCTGCAACGCCTATAAGCGAACGTGCGAAGCAAGCGCTTCTTCAATCTTTAACGCTTACTGGTAATCCTTCATCAATCTATAAAGAAGGTGTTGAAGCAAAAGACGCTCTCATCCAATCTCGCAAAGAAGTAGCATCGCTTATCTCAGCGCAGCCATACGAGATTTACTTCACTTCATCTGCGACTGAGAGTATTGCTCTTGCAATTAATGGCATTGTCGATTGCTACCACGCAATGCATCCTCTCTCAGAGAGACTTCCGCACGTCATCACATCATGTATTGAGCATCCAGCAGTCCTTGAGACAGTGAGACACCTTGAAAAGAAAAAGCGAATTATTGCGACGTATCTTCCCGTGACCAGAGAGGGTTTTATTGAAGTTAAAACACTTCGTGAAGCACTCACCGAAGAAACAATACTTGTCACTCTCATGTACGTCAATAACGAGCTTGGTACTGTGCAACCGGTCAAAGAAGTAGGTCGCGCGCTGCAGCTTTACCGCGAAGAGAAAGCAAGAGTTCGTGGCGGTACGCCAAGCGTGTATCCTTACTATCACATCGATGCATGTCAGGCATTCAATTACTTTCCATGTCTTGTTAGTTCCCTTCGCGTTGATCTTCTCACGTTAAATAGCAGCAAGGTCTATGGTCCACGAGGGGTCGCACTCTTGTATAAGAAGGAAGGTGTTCACCTGTCGCCAATTACGCGCGGTGGAGGGCAAGAGCGTGGCTTAAGGAGTGGTACAGAAGCCGTACCTCAGATCGTCGCTTTTAAGGAAGCACTTGTCGAAGCACAGTTGACCCGCGAAAAGGAGAGTAAGCGACTCTATGAGATTCGGAAACGTACTATTGCGTCCATCAAGGAGCGATTGCTTGGGGCGGTTATTTATGGAAGTGAGAAAGAAGCTTGTCAATCCCCAAGTATTATCAATCTCCGCGTTCCAGGAATGTTAAGTGAAGAAATAATTTTGCGGCTCGACGCACAGGGATTTGCCGTGTCTCACAAGAGTGCGTGCGCTTCAGAAAGTGAAAGCGGTTCGTACGTAGTCAAGGCTCTTGGTGAAGAAGATGCTGCCACATATGAAAATATTCGCATAAGTATGGGAAGAAGCACGACGGAGGGAGACATGAGAAGCTTTATCAAAGTCTTAGTGGAGATAGTTGGGAAGTATGCGAGATGAGAAGAAAGGTAATTAGTAATTAGTTATTAGTAACTGGTGTTAGAATTTAAGCGTGAAGACATTTAATGACTTAGAAGTATGGAAACACTCACTGTCCCTTTGCTGTGAAATATATTCTTGCACAAAGTCTTTTCCAAAAGAAGAAATTTATGGACTTGTCTCTCAAATGAGAAGGAGTTCTGTCTCGATAGTGTCAAATATTGCTGAAGGAAGCAAACGTTCGAGAAAAGACTTCGCCCACTTTGTAACCATCTCACAGGGGTCAGGCGCTGAACTTGAGACACAACTATACCTCACAAGGAGGCTCAATTATATAGATGAAGCAACTTTCCAAAAACACCTTGAAGCGTTACACTCAATTATGCGAATGCTCACAAAACTTTATAAAAGTTTACTAACAAAGCCAATTACGAATAACTAATTACCATTAACTAGTAACCACCATGTACACCGCAAAAGATTTTTCACACCTTCTTGGATCGCAAGGGCTTTCTGACACCATGCTTACGAACCACTTCACCCTTTATCAAGGGTATGTGACAAATGCTAATAAGCTTATTGAAAAACTCGACACCGTAGAGCGCGGCGGCTATGAATATGGTGAACTCAAGCGTCGACTCGGTTGGGAAGTGAACGGTATTAAGCTTCACGAGCTTTACTTTGAGAATCTTACTCGTGATACAACAGAAGTTGGTGAAGACACCGCAACACTTCTTGCAGAAGCATATGGTTCACAAGATGAGTGGCAGGCGTCACTTAAGAGAAACTGCCTCACGCGCGGCATTGGGTGGGTAGTGCTTGTCTATGAGGAATCGACGAAGAAGGTCTTTCACACATGGGTGGGGGAGCACAATGTGGGCAATCTTCTTGGAGCAAAAATACTTCTTGTCATCGACTGTTGGGAGCATGCTTATATGACTGATTACGGCATCAAGCGAGGCGATTACGTCGATGCGGTGATCAAGAGAATTGATTGGCGAGTGGTCGAGGAGCGGGTTGACGCAGTTCGCGGGTAGCTTTCAGATCACTCATCTTCGGTAAGGCCATGCTCGAAGAGTCTGAAGTCGATGATTGCGACTGGGTATTTGTGGTGGTTTTGAAGCATCGCTACGAGGGTTTCTTTGTGATCGATAACGTCTTGAACAACTACCGTGTACGCATCTCGTTTGTGATGAAATTTTTGTGTCATAAGCTCCTGCGTCATTTCAAGCTCAAGGTCTGGAGGGAAATTAAGTGCTGATATCGGCTGCCGTTTAAGCCAGGCAAGTTTAAAGGGTAACCCGCTTGCGTAACCTTCGAAATAGCGATCCTGATAAATCTTGAGCATTTGCTCTTTCTCTAATCTCTTACGCCTAATCCACGGATGACGTGCTTCGGCGATTAGCTTGCGAGAAAGGAAAATATAATCCTCAACCTCATCGTTGATGTCATCTCGCTCAACATGTTCTAGTTTGTCGCATAGCGCGTGTGAGAGGAGTCCCATTTCTCGAATGTGTGACTCACGTGATTTTGAGGGCATTCGTAGGTCTGGATGTATATGTGAGGGAAGGCGAAGTGCCTTATCGTGTTCTCTTTGCGCCAGGTCAAGAAAAAGTCTCTCTGCTTTTCTCAACCGTTCAATTGTGTCGGCTAGAGTCATGGAGTCAGCTTCTATATAGTTTACACTACTCTCAAATAAGAAGGTGTCAATCTCTCACCCTTGACTTCACATGATGCATGAAGTAGAAAAAGGTATACTGTGCTTATGTACGGATGTTTGTCAGTCTTTGTCGTCTAGCAGAATGTCAGAAAATCCTTAAATTTGAATCCAAAACTAAAACTAATAGTACTTATTACTATTAACGTATAACCAATTACGAACTATGCCCCCATCGTTTAACAACTTTACTACCAAAGCAAAAGAAGCTATTAGGCGTGCTCATGAGCTTGCAATTGAGCGTGGCCAGAATCAGGTCGGACCGCTACACCTCCTTGGTGCTCTTCTCATGCAGGAGGATTCCCTCGTACATGCGATTCTTGAGCGACTTGAGGTGGACGTTGTCCTTTTGTCAGACACACTTGCAGAAGCAATTGATGTGCCTGGTTCTGGACAAACGATGAGCCCGTCATACCAGATGTATCTCACCCCAGAACTTGCACAGACTCTTGAACAAAGCTTGCGAGTGGCACAAGGGTTTGGAGATGAGTTTGTCTCGACTGAGCACCTTTTCTTGGCAACACTTGAGATGCAAGGAACGATACGAGAAGTGCTTGCTCGATTCCGCATCGATAAAGATCAGGCGTATCGAGTGCTAGAAGAATTGCGAGCACATAACGTGACAGAGGCACAAGGACCAAAGAAGAATAAAGCGCTTGCAAAATTCACTCGTAACTTTACAGACCTTGCAAGACAAGACAAGTTAGACCCGGTCATTGGTCGTGACACCGAAATAATGCGCCTCATGCAGATACTTTCGCGTCGCACAAAAAATAATCCTATTCTAATCGGTGAGCCAGGTACCGGTAAGACCGCCGTTGTAGAAGGTCTCGCAATACGTATGGCAAAAGGTGATGTGCCAGATAGCTTGAAAGAAAAAGAGCTTGTCTCGCTTGATCTTGGCATGCTTATTGCCGGAACGAAGTTTCGGGGTGAATTTGAAGAGCGGCTAAAGGCTATCATGAAAGAGATAGAGAGAAGCGAAGGTAAGGTCATTCTTTTCATCGACGAGATTCACACAATCGTTGGGGCTGGTGCTGCAGAAGGTTCAGCTGATGCAGCGAATCTTCTAAAGCCAGCGCTTTCACGGGGTGAGCTTCGTGCGATAGGGGCGACAACACTTAAAGAGTACCAGAAGCATATTGAGAAGGATCCAGCATTTGCTCGCCGTTTTCAACCGGTGTATGTCGAGGAGCCGACAGAAGCGGATACGCTTGCTATTTTGCGTGGGCTTAAAGAAAAGTATGAGCTATTTCATGGTGTGCGCATTACTGATGATGCACTTGTTTCAAGTGTGAAGCTTTCTGTGCGCTATATCACAAGTAGGTTCCTTCCAGATAAAGCAATAGACTTGATTGATGAAGCGGCATCGTCACTTCGTATCGCACTTGAGAATAAGCCGCCACTACTAGAAGAAGCTCACAGAAAAATAATGCGGCTCGAGATCGAACGTGAGGCACTGTCGAAAGAAATCGCCGCGCATGATGACGACGATGACACAACAGCCGAAATAAGAATTAAAAACATTGACGAAGAAATTGCAAATATCAAAGAGCGTACTCGCGAACTTGAGCTTAAGTGGCAAAACGAAAAGAAGCTTTTGGGTGAGATGGGTGAGCTTAAGAAGTCACTCGAGTCACTTCGTTTAGAAGCTGAGAATGCTGAAATGCGTGGCGATCTTACACGTGTTGCTGAGATTCGTTATGGACAAATCCCTGAGCTTGAAAGGGAGCACAAGGCTCGCCTTGAGAAACTAGGTAAGATTCAGAGAAGTCGTCGTGTCTTAAAAGAAGAGATCACTGAGGAAGACATCGCAGGGGTGGTAGCAAGGTGGACTGGCATACCGGTGACTAAGATGCTCGAAGAGGAAGAGGAGAAGCTTATACAAATGGAAGATGAGCTCGGCAAACGAGTGATTGGACAGCGTGATGCGATTGTGAAGATTGCTGACGCTGTAAGGCGATCTCGAGCTGGAATAAACGACCCAAACCGCCCGATAGGAAGCTTCCTTTTCCTTGGTCCAACTGGTGTTGGTAAAACAGAGCTTACTAAAGCACTTGCTTCATTTATGTTTAATGATGAGCAAGCGCTTATCAAAGTCGACATGAGTGAGTACATGGAGAAGCACAGCATCTCGAAGCTCATCGGTTCTCCTCCTGGATATGTTGGCTATGATGAAAGTGGGCAACTCACTGAGTCGATACGACACAGACCGTATGCGGTCGTGCTCTTTGACGAAGTGGAGAAGGCACACCCGGAAGTCTTCAATCTTCTTCTTCAAGTGCTTGACGAAGGTAAGCTAACAGATAGCAAAGGAAGGGTTGTTAACTTCAAAAATACTGTCATCGTTATGACATCAAATATTGGCAGTCAGTACATTCAGAAGATGGAATCATTTGGCTTTATGCAAGTCGAAGAGGGAAAAGAGTACGAGCAGGTGAAGAGTAAAGTGATGGATTCGCTTAAGGAGTACTTTAAACCAGAATTTCTAAACCGTCTCGATGAGACCATTATCTTTGATGTGCTTTCAGAAAAGGAGGTTGAGCAAATTGTACGTCTCCAAATTGATCAGATCGCGAAGCGTGCGCTTGAGAAAGATATTACACTTGAAGTAAGTGATGCAGCTGCAGCGTATATAGCAAAGCAGTCGTACGACCCACACTATGGTGCAAGGCCGGTGAAGAGGTATCTGCAAAGTCATGTTCTTAACAAAATAGCGACACTTCTCCTTACAAAGAAGTTTGTAAAAGGTGGCATCGCTTGTGTTGACTACAAGGAGAAGATTGGTCTCACTGTTGAGGCGAAGAAGCCAAGGCGAATACCAAGCCCGCTTACGAGAGAAGAGATAGTCACTAAAAAGTAAAGGACACTTGAAGTGACAGTCTTTAATTACTCACATACTTGCTAAGTTTGCTGTCTTGTCATTTTGCGAGGTAGAGAAATTTTGCTAGTATATGGTTCGCTGCGGAGGTGTAAACTTCCGACGATGGCTTCCAGCTCGACGCTCATCACCCCTGAGCACTGGAAGTTTCCCTCCGTGGCGACCTTTTGCGTAGGTGGTAGAGCGGTCAATTACAACGGACTGTAAATCCGTCGCCCTTCGGGCTACGCAGGTTCAAATCCTGCCCTACGCACAGCCAAGTAAAAGCACCAGTAAGACTGGTGTTTTTACTTGCCTATTTGTTACAGGAGCAAGCAAACTACTTTGCTTGCGAAAGGGCTTGAATACGGGGTCGCAAAACTACTTTGAGCGAAGTAGGGAGTTTTGTGACCACATTCTGCTCTACGCACAGTCACAAAAATCGACTTATAAATTAAGTAAAGAGATACTGCAAAATAAAAAAAGCCGCCTGTGGGGCGGCTGCGGACGCGAGCGAGATGAGCTACTTAGTACCTGAGTATTGTGCGCTTCTGGTGATCATATTCCAGAGCTCGAAATAGCTCCTCACCGCTTGGCTTCCCGAGGAATGAGCAACCAACTCTGAGGATGTCTCTGCGGTAGGTTGTTCTCGGATTGTGCGCAGTTATTGTTGCGTTGCAGTTCGAGAAGAACGAGGCTTCCTCGATGGTTGTTTTCGCCTCCTCGAGAACTCTCGCGATTTCTAGCTCTCTTGCCCCTTGGTTGGGATGCGTCTTGGTTGTCACTTGCGTGAACTTCCGAAATGTCGGTTCAAGCTTTGCGGCAAGTGATCTGGCTTCCAGGTACGGAAGCATGCTCACAGTCACGATAGTGAGCATTGCAAGAAAGAAAAGAACGACTCTATGTGGCTTCATGTGCTCCTCCGAGCTTTTGAACAAGAGTTGTACTCTACAGAAGAATGATGGTGTCGTCAAAGTCGTAGACAACGATGAAATACACGTTATACTGCCTGCGTATGGATCAACTGCATGGAGTAAAGCGAGATGTGCCTCACACACTTGAAGAGATTAGAAGTTCTTGTGAGCTTCGTGTTGGTAAAGACGGCAAATTACTAGAAGTTTGCCTAGTGACTGAAGAGCTCCTGCAGGGGCTTGATATGTTAAGTAAGCATAAGAAACTCATTACCGTGTATGGCTCCGCGCAGTTTGATGTCTCCCATCATTTGATGTGTCAAAAAGCAGAGGAGCTTGGATCTCGACTTGTAAAAGAAGTGGGAGCAGGTGTCATCACAGGTGGTGGGCCAGGCATTATGGAAGCTGCAAATAAAGGAGCTTTTGAAGCGGGAGGAACATCGGTTGGGGCGACCATTGTTATTCCAACAGAGCAAACAACAAATCCTTACGTTAATGTGGTGGTTCCTTTTCAATATTTCTTCACTCGCAAAACGGCACTTCGATTCGGAACAGAAATGGCAGTCTGTTTCCCTGGAGGCTATGGTACCCTTGATGAACTTTTCGAACTTCTCAATCTTATTAAAACAGGGAAGATCTCTCAGATTCCAGTTGTGCTTTACGGTGAAGCATTTTGGCGCCCACTCGACGCTTATCTAAAGAACACACTTGAGGAGCAGTTCGGAAGTATTGCCCCTGATGATAGAAATCTTTACATCATCACAGACTCTCTTGATGAAGTCGTCGATATCGCAAGACAGGCTCCTACCAAGGAGGGTCATATAAATAAGTAGTGTTCATGAAAACAAGTGGGCTACTTTTACTCTTTGTAAGTTCACTGGTTATTGGATATGTGTCAGCTCAAGATGTTGCGAGCAGTACCCTCACTGCTAGTCAGGTGGTGCGCTTTGAGGAGACGCTAAAATCAAAATCAACGTATGTAAGCGGGCCATATATAGCTTCGAGTACAGGAGTGTTACAAGTGGTGCCGACGTCTGTGTTTGCGAAAAACGGAGTGGTTGTCGTCGATGATAATAGCAATGTCGTACCGCATCTCTATACTGTAAAGGACTATATTGTTCCAGTGAGAAAGAGCCTTTTTTCGCTCACACATCCTGAGCTCACTGATGATGATCGAATGACAGGAGTAAAGCTTCCGTTCTCTAAATCATCATCAACACTACGCTTGTTACTAAAAGCTTCTTCTTCTCCTCTCTATTCAGGTGCGGTGACGTTTCTTTATAAAAGTGCCCCACCGGAAGCAAAAGTCTCACTCTACGCTATAAAAGAAGGGGTGAGAGAAGTCGTTTTTGAAGCTAAGCCTTTGGTAAAAAGCACATATGAGTTCCCGCTTATTGCAAGCGGTGAGTGGGAAGTAGTTATCTTTTCGCCATCCTCGTTCTCTTTACAAGAAATTTTATTTAAAGACGCAGCAGAAAAGACAGAAGTATTGGTTCGTCATGAGATTAGATTCAAGGCGGCGAAAGGTGCTTATAAAATTTATGGTGGCTTCGTCGAAAAAATTTCCCAAGATGAACCCGATGAGACAGTTCAAGTGGTTATCGCCAAAGAGCTTGTAGAGCTACCTTTTGTGTACCCAGTTCATAATCTAAGTTTTGTTGACAGCGATAAGGATAAAGATGGCATTCCTAATGTTGCTGATAATTGCCCACTGTTTTCGAATGAGGACCAGGAGGACAAAAATAAGAATGGCAAAGGCGACATGTGTGATGATGATGACGCTGACGGAACTCTTAACGCTGTCGACAACTGCCGTTTTGATGTGAACAAAGAACAGAGAGATGTTGATGCTGACGGGGTCGGCGATGAGTGTGACAGTGAGAGTCTTTTGATTGCTCGCTATCCATGGCTAAAGCCGGTCTCTATAGTTGGTACGCTATTACTTATCACCGTTTATATACGAATGAAGATTAGACGTGAGAGAATTCACTTTTAGCACACCCCACTCTCACAAGAGGAGTGTTACACTTTGCATACTATGAAGGTAGCAGCCACGGCACTTTACATTCTAAATACACCGATGGCTCTTTCTCTTGTGTATCTTTGGTGGAAACACAGAGAGGAATTACCAGTTTTAAAGCCGATAAGCATAATCTACCTTGTTGGTGTTGTGATCTTTACAGTTGGAACGGTTGCCGGCTAATCTATAAACTATGAACGCAATATACAAGGGTGAAGAGATTGAGATTGTTGTGCGGAAGCATTGGATTGTTTACGTTGGTTCATTCGTTGGGCATGCAGCTGTCTTACTTGTTGCTTTTTTCATTCTCACGCATAAAAGCCCAACACTTCTAAATGCTACCGCCTTCGTGCACTCGTTTATGCTTTTCATTTGGACGAGCCTTTTCCTTTCCTTTACACTTCAGTATTTCGATCGTTGGTATGTCACTAAGATTTCTATTTACGCGTGTGATCAAAAATTTGTTTTCAATAGGGAAGAAGCAGTTCTTTCACTTAGAGCAATTCAAGATGTTTCTTTCGAAAAGCAAGGACTATTTGCCTACATTTTTGATATTGGCACACTAAAAGTGCAAAATGCCGCAGAAGATAAGGAGTTCATCATTGACTCCGTCGGGCAAGTAAGTCTTGTTGTGGAAACAATAAACACACTAAAGCGCGCCGCACAAGAAAAGGGCGTATAATAGAATTGCTATGTCGAGTATCTTTACCAAAATCATTGAGGGCACACTTCCTTCGTACAAGATTTACGAAGACGAGTATGTGTATGCATTTCTAGACATCTTTCCTCTTACAAGAGGACACACGCTTGTGGTTCCGAAAGTTGAGATCGACCAACTCTTTGATTTAGACAAAGAGACGTACCATCATTTATTAGATGGTGCGTACGTTGTCGCTAATCTTCTTAAGAATGCGTTAGGGGCACAAAGAGTGTGTGTCATTGTCGAAGGGTACGATGTCCCACATGCGCATATAAAGCTTATCCCGACGCTCACAAAAGAAGACCTTGAAGTGCGTCATCCAAAGCGTGCAAGCGAGGACGAACTAAAGGAGGTTCAGAGAGTGGTGTGCGGGTAATGCTATCCCTTGATTTTGAGACGCCGGTTCGTGCTACACTTTTCCTATGATTGAGCGGTTCCTGTTTACCACGATAGCTATTTTGGTCGTAAGTGCACTCACAAAGGTTGGGGTACCACTGTGGCCAATAAGCGACGCGATCTTTTACGCTGGAGTGACGACCGTGGTGCTTGGTTTTATCAATATCATTATTCGTCCGGTGGCTATGCTTTTTGCAATACCATTTAACATAGTTACTCTCGGACTCTTTACCTTTGTTATTAACGGCACGATGGTGTATCTCGCCTCTCTTTTTGTGCCGCAGTTTGTGATCCCGTCTATTTTGGTTGGAATTATTTTCTCAATACTTGTAAGCCTCGTAAGTTCATTCCTTCACTGGTTTAGAGCTGACTAAGGTTTTGCAACTTGTTCGTCTTTGTCTGATTCTTCCTGCAATTCCTCAACATCCTCTTGTATTTCTTCCACATCTTCCGCAATCTCTTGCACGTCTTCTTGCATCTCTTCAACGTCATGAGAGATTTCTTCCACATCTTCCGCAATTTCGTGAACGTCCTCCTGTATCTCCTCGACGTCCTCGTGAATCTCTTCAACGTCTTCATGGATCTCTTCGAGGTCCTTCTTCGTCTCCTCAATCGCTTTGGTGTTCTTGTTGACGCTCATTTGAATAAAGATAGATAGATAGATCGCTTCAAGTGAAAGTACTGTCGTGAGCACGAGGAGCACCCGATCAAGTGGCACACCGAAAAGCACAAGCGTAAACGCACTCAAAAAGATGATGGTATGTACAATGAGTGACCACACAGAACCAATCCAAGACGTCATGGAGAGAGCTGCCTTCTCGATCGCCTCAACTAAGTTTTTATCCTGAGGCTGCATAAGATCTGTAGGGTAGCAAATGCGAAGAAGAGACACAAGGTAATAATTCTTGCACTATATGTTTTTGTGTCGTACAGTAGTGAGATATGGCATACGATTTCAGTGCGATTGAGAAGAAGTGGCAAAAGAAGTGGAAAGAGCTTGGTCTTTATAAGACAAGCGAAGAGGGCGAGAAGAAGTTTTATATTCTCGACATGTTTCCGTACCCGTCCGGAGAAGGGCTTCATGTTGGTCATCCAAAGGGCTATATTGCGACAGATGTCTACAGTCGCATGAAGAAGATGCAAGGCTATGATGTGCTACATCCAATGGGGTTTGATGCGTTTGGTCTTCCTGCTGAGCAATATGCACTTAAGAACAAAGTAAACCCAAATGTTTCTACCGCAAAGAATGTCTCGCGCTACAAGGAGCAGCTCCAGATGCTTGGCTTTAACTACGATTGGGAAAGAGAGGTAAACACAACTGACCCTCAGTTTTATAAATGGACACAGTGGATGTGGAAGCAGATGTACAAGAAAGGGCTGGCATATGAGAGTTACGATCCAATCAACTGGTGCCCCTCGTGCAAAACTGGTCTAGCAAACGAAGACCTTGAGGATGGGAAGTGTGAGCGCTGCGGAAGCGTTGTTGAGAAGAAACCGCTGCGTCAATGGACAATACGAATTACTGATTACGCAAAGCGTCTCTTAGATGATCTTGATAAGCTCGATTGGGAGCCTCATATTAAAGAATTACAAAGGAACTGGATTGGATTATCTGAGGGTTCTCAGATTGACTTTAGCGTTCGAGCGCAGGGGGTGGAGAAGTCATTTACAATTTTCACAACACGAGCCGACACTCTTTTTGGGTGTACCTATTGCGTGCTTGCTCCTGAACATCCGCTTGTTGAAGAGTTGCTTAGTGGTGGTGCCATAAAAAATGCAAGTGAGGTAGAGAGATACCGCGAACACACCGCTCTTAAGGGAGACATGGATCGATCAGCGGAAGGAAAGGAAAAAACAGGCGTTCAACTTACTGGTGTGATGGCAATAAATCCAGCAACCCATGAAGAAGTGCCTGTCTTTATCGCTGACTACGTCCTTCCACAATACGGCACCGGGGCAATCATGGCAGTGCCAGCACACGATGAGCGGGATTACGAGTTTGCAGAGAAGTTTTCTTTACCTGTTCGGCATGTCGTTGCGTCTAGTTTCGGTGAGGTATTGCCAGAATCAAAAGACGTAGAGGGTGTTGTCGTTGTCGTATACAACAAAGATAAAGATAAGTATCTCAAGCTCATTAATACAACATCAGATGAAGCTTGGCTCGTTGGTGGCGGACGGGAAGACGGCGAGACATTTCTAGATGCTGCCGTGCGAGAACTTGAAGAGGAGGCTGGTTTTCGGGCATCAGAGCCGCCTGCCCCACTTGGAGGCCCGATTCTTTCTTACTACTACAATAATCTCAAAAAGAGTAATAGGCGCTCCATTGGCTTTAGCTATCTCGCAACCGTAAGTGATAAGGACTATGTTGGAACAAAGCATGAGTCACATGAGAAGTACAAAGCCGAATGGGCCACACTTCCTCAGCTTATTGATGACATCGCAAAAACAGAGGGTGGGGTCGATCATTGGTTAGAAATTCTTAAGAGGGTTAAGAGTGAGGTGCATAGTTGTGTTAATTCTGAAGACGGCGTACTTATTAATTCAGGCGCCTTTACCGCCATGAGCTCAGCTGAGGCGAGGGATGCGATCACGAAAGCAGTTGGAGGAGAGAAGGTTACAAAGACGAAGCTTCGTGACTGGGTGTTTGCTCGTCAAAGGTATTGGGGGGAGCCATTTCCCATCGTCTTTGATGAACATCATAAGTCGTACGCTGTTGCTGACAGTGAATTGCCAGTTGAGCTACCGATGGTGGATCACTACGAGCCGACGGGGACAGGGGAGAGTCCGCTTGCTGCAATCAAAGAGTGGGTCGATGTTTACGGTTACATCAATGACGATAATGAGTTTGTTTCTTGTGATAAGGGTGATGCTAAAGCAAAGCTCTTTAGGCGAGAGACAAATACCATGCCGCAGTGGGCTGGGTCATCTTGGTACTATCTACGCTACATTGATCCTCGTAATGATGCCGTCTTTGTTGATCATGCAAAGGAGAAGAAGTGGTCCCCTGTTGATTTCTACGTAGGTGGAGCAGAGCATGCGACGAGGCATCTCATCTATGCACGCTTTTGGCATAAGTTTTTCTTTGATCTTGGACTTGTGAGTTACGATGAGCCATTTTTGAAACTTCAAACTGTAGGTTTGATTCTCGCAGAAGACGGAAGAAAAATGAGTAAGCGTTGGGGGAATGTCGTGAATCCCGATGATATTGTGCGAGAAAGTGGCGCAGACACTCTCAGACTTTATGAGATGTTTATGGGTCCGTTTGATCAATCGGTTGCTTGGAGTACAAAAAGTCTTGCTGGCTGCAAGCGGTTCCTTGATCGCGTGTACAAAATATCAGATAGTGTCACTGTAGAGTATGTCGACAGTCAGGAGGTCAGTACGTTACTTCATAAAACAGTAAAGAAGGTAGGAGACGATATCTTAGCGTTTAAGTTCAATACTGCGATCTCGCAGCTTATGATACTCGTCAATGCTCTTGAAAAAGAAAAGGGTGTTTCCATGTCTTTATATAAGACTCTTGTTTTACTCGTTGCGCCATTTGCGCCACACCTCTCGGAAGAATTATGGGAGAAGATTGGAAATACATCATCAGTCCACATTTCTTCGTGGCCAACGTATGATGCTAATCAGCTTGTCGATGAGGCTGTCACTGTCGCAATCCAAGTAAACGGTAAGGCTCGTGGAGAAATATCGTTTACTCGCGGCACTTCCACTTTGGAGGTTGAAAAGTTGGTCAAAATGTCAGAAACGTATAAGAAGTACGTTGGGGATAACAACCCTAAAAAAATCATTATTGTCGAAAATAGGATCGTAAATATCGTACTTTAGCTTGTAAAATAAGGCCATTTGACTCTATATCTAAAATGTAGTATAATGGAAATGCATTTTATTAGCCCAAAACATCTATGCCCGAACTAACCTTCAAACCAAAGGCGGTTTCTAAGAAGCTACTTTCGCAACTCAATCCTCGCACTCGCGACATTGTGATTAATCGCTATGGTCTTGAGAAGGGAGAGAAGATGACGCTTGAAGCTATAGGAAAGACCTACGATATTACACGAGAGCGTGTACGACAGATCGAGAATTTTGCACTTGCCACAATCAAGAAAAGTAAAGAGTTCAAGGATCACGCATTTATTTTCGATGAGCTTAAGACAATTGTGAAAGACCTCGGCGCTGTTGTTTCGGAGGAACACCTTATGCGTACAGTGTCTAAGGATCTGATCGTCCAGAACCACATCGCACTTTACCTTGCCCTCGGTGCTGATTTTAAGAAATACAAGGAAGACACACATTTCAAGCATCATTGGACGGTTGACAACAAGCTCGCCAAGAAAGTGCAAGATGCACTTCATAAGCTTTATGCTTCAATAAGTCCAGAAGAACTTTTAGCGGAAGAGGAGCTTTATTCACGCTTTGTCTCACATCTTGATGAGGTGGTTGATGAGTACAAGAACAACAGAGAGGTTATCAATCGTTACCTCGCACTTTCTAAACTTCTTGGTAAGAACCAGCTCGCTGAGTGGGGGCATACCGCAAGTCCACACATTAAAGCTCGTGGTATCAAAGACTATGCATATCTTGTGCTTCGTAAAGCCGGTAAACCGCTTCACTTCAAAGATGTTGCGCACGAAATAAACAAAACGTTTAATAAGAAAGCTCACGTTGCGACATGTCATAACGAACTTATCAAAGACTCACGCTTTGTGCTTGTTGGTCGTGGTATGTATGGACTTAAGGATTGGGGGCATGCAGGAGGTGTCGTACGAGATGTTATTGAAGGTGTTCTTAAAGAATCAGGAGTACCACTTACGAAAGACGAGATTGTAGGACAAGTGCTTGCTCGTCGTATGGTTAAGCAAAATACCATCATCGTCAATCTTCAAAATAGCGATAGATTCAAGAAGACAAAAGACGGGAAATACGAACTGTCATAAAAGTTTGATTAAACTATCATGTAAAAAAGCGATGCATCAAGCATCGCTTTTTTACGTCAGACCACCTTCTCGTCAACAATTAACTAATCATCTTGAAATGCTATACTTTATCCATGCAATTTGTGGTCGAGCTAATGCTTATGTGCTTTTACGCGTTTGGCACAGTGCTTATCTATGTGTGGGTTGTTCGCTTCTGGAAGCTCTATGTCAACCAGAAGTTTATGAATGCCGAGAATGGGGCTGCGATACTTCTTGAGCTTAAGCTGCCTCGAGAAATTGATAAGAGTCCAGCCGCGATGGAGCTTGTCCTTGTCTACCTTACTCAAAGTGGAGGTATAGGAAGTAGTTACCACAAAGAAATAAAAGGAAATTTGCCCCCAACATTTTCACTTGAGATAGCCTCCCTTGAGGGTGTGGTGAAGTTTTATATTCGTACACACAAGAAGTTCAAGGATCTTATTTCTTCAGCTCTTTATGCGCAGTATCCAGGAGTCGAAGTGGTAGAGGTTGATGACTATACGACACAGTTTCCGCGTTATGAGAGGCACAGTAAGGTTGGTATGTGGGGCAATGGGTTTAAATTATCGAAAGAGTTTATTGCAGCTAAGGTTCCTAAAGGCAGCAATTTTTCTTGGTGGCGAATGATAAAAGGTCTTTTTATTACTTTGAATAAAGAGGAAGTTAAAGAAGACGAAATTAAGTTACCTGCGGACTTCATTCCAATTCGCACGTATGTTGATATGGATCTAGATAAGGATGATGTAAAGAAAGAAACGCTTAAGAACGATCCACTTGTGAGTGTCCTTGAGTATTTCGGAGCACTTGGTAAGGGTGAGTATGCTGGACTACAAATCATTGTCCAAGACGAAGGTAGCTATAACTTCGATAATGATAAGAAATCAGGTAAGTTTCCAAAACTGTACCACACCAAGCACGACCATAAGCACTATCACCTAAGAGGCGCGTTTGATCTTTACGAAATGAGTAAAAGAACAGTCATTGAGAAGAAGAAAGGTGACGACGCTGAGGATCAATACGGAAATCCGGTCAAAGATATTAAGAAGGATAAAGAAGGAAATGTTACGTCAGACAAGGTCATTAAGTACCAGAAGGATGTTATAAAAACCCTCAAGGATAGTGATCTTTCCCAGAAGCAGCGTGATGAGTTTGAAGCAATCAACAAGAAACTTTCTAAGCCAATTTTTGCCTGCATGATGAGAACCATCTATGTCACGCATCCAAGTGCAAAATTTAATGCCAATTTTATTCAGAACAGTCTTAATATGATGAAGCCGTTTAGTTATCCTGGTTACAATGGATTCGGTTTAAGAGAAATCGCTAATCCCTATACTTATCCATGGGAGGAGGCGGGTGGCAAGAGGCCAAACTGGCGCAAGGAAGAGGTTTTCGACGCGTACATCGAGAGAGAAGGCTTCCATCCACACACTGGGCTTGTTGAGTGGATTAGTGGCTACACTGGGGATGTGTGGTTTTATCCGTACAAGTCGTATGTACGGAAGACGTTTGCGATTTTTGTGGAGGGTCTGCTTCATCCATTTGGTCACCCACATGCAGAAGGGGTCTTTTGTCTCAACACCGAAGAGCTTGCGACGCTCTATCATTTGCCTGGACTTGCCGCTCAAGTTCCTACCATGCCACGTATTGAAAGTAAGAAGTCAGAGGCGCCCGTTAATCTACCTGTTTAGTTATGAAAAAGCACACTCGAGTTCTTGCTTCTGTTGGCATACTAGTGGTTATTGCCCTTACATTCAATCACCATGTGAACTATACGATTAGTGAGGATAAATTACCGCTTACTTTTAACATCGAGCCTGGTGAGAGTGTTGCAAGTATCACTTCGCGGCTTGAGCGCGAAGGCCTCGTCTCGTCATCCTTTTTGGCTAGACTCTACCTTTCATGGTGGCGGAATGATACCAAGGTGGGTCTTGGTGTCTTCGAGTTTGATATACCCCTTACGACAAGTGAGGTACTGCGTAAACTCACTTCAGGATCTCCTAGTAAACCACTTGTTAAAGTGACAATACCTGAGGGGTCGACCGATGCTGAGGTTGTCGCATTCATTAGGCGAGCGGTGCCATCTCTTTCTGAGTCAGAACTCTATGGTGCGATTGAGAGCTATAAAGCAAGCGGGTTTCTTTTCCCAGAGACGTACTTCCTCACAGGGTTGGAAACTGCTGAAGCGGTCGTCCTTCGCATGAGGAGTACATTTGCAGCGCAATACAATGCTACATTTGGGACTCAATTTTCTGGAGAGTCAATAGTCGATGATCATGAGTCTCGACTTAATGTTTCCATGGCAGCAATCTTAGAGGGCGAAGCAAATAACGAGTATGACATGAAGCTTGTCGCAGGTATTTTACATAATCGACTTCGCATTAAGATGCCGCTTCAGGTTGATGTCGACCGCTCAACCTATGAGACGCTAGGGCTTCCGAATCCTCCGATTGCAAATCCAGGACTTATCGCCTTAAAAGCTGCACAAATGCCAATAAGTACGACGTATCTCTACTACATAACTGGTCGCGACGGTAAGATGTATTACGCGAAGACGTTTGAGGAGCATAAGCGAAACATTGCAAAACATCTTAAATAGTTGGTCATTTGATCGTTAGATGATATCCTTGAGAACTATGCTTTCTCTTTTCTTACTACACACCATCACACTATGAAAGTTCACAATCTCGCTTTTATCGACACAGAAACAACAGGTACAGATCCAGTGCGTCATGAGATTATAGAACTCGCAGTTATTATTGCGCGTCAGGTTGAGAGGCCAGGACGCGGCCCGAAGCTTGAACTTATCGAAGAGTGTGAGTGGAAGATTAAACCAGAGCGATTTCATACTGCCGATGAAGAAGCGCTTCGCGTAAACGGCTACAATGAAGTGGACTGGATGTTTGCGGTGGAGCGTAAAAAAGCACTTGATGAATTTGCAAAGAAAGTCGAAGGCGCGATTTTTGTCTCGCATAACCTCACGTTTGACTATCAGTTCGTAATGAGGGCAATCGAAGAGTCACGTGTCGATCTCAATATGCACTATGGCAAGCTCGACACGATCTCGATTGCCTTTGCGAGACTCTATGACCTTCCACAGGCCGATCGATTTTCACTACGGGCTTTGTGTAATCTCCTTAAAGTGGAGAATCCAAAAGCCCACACTGCGCTTGCTGACACTCGCGCGCTCTATGAGTGCTACAAGAAAATGATGGCAGCATAAACTGCGCTTTCAGTTTGCAATTACGAGCTATTTAGAGTAGGGTTTTCATAAACGCATACAAGGAGGTCCAGAAATGGACAATCAAGTCACAACCGGCGTGTTTCATCTCGTGACGGAACACATAAGCTCACCTAACCCACCAGTCGTCATTGTGCGTCACGACGACCTCTGTGAGGTTGAGTTTGATGCTGCAGGGAGAGTGCGCGCCACCTTCCCAGGTCTTGGAGTGTCTCGACACGACTGCGAGGTGAGAGCCATGGAGATCGACGGGCGAATCATGATCTCTCTAGCGCTAAGAGGTGACACGAGCAACCATGTCTACGTCTTTGAGCGGCGCAGATCCTCCCTTTCGGGTGCTGACAACATCTCGTGGTTCTTCTGTGACGAAGTTGGGTCGTCAAGTGAGGGTTACGAAGTCCTCATGACCCCGCGCATGATCAAGGTTTTTGACAAGCTCTACCTTGATCATTTGAGACAAGAATGAACCACACAGTGCGGCTTTAGCCGCTTTTTTCTTTTCTAAAAATACGCTAGAGTAACTTTGTGAATAAAAAGAAGGTATTTGTCGGTATGTCAGGTGGTGTTGATTCTTCCGTATCAGCGTACCTCCTCAAAAAGGCAGAGCATGATGTGACTGGAGTGTTTATTAAAGTTTGGCAGCCAGACTTTCTTGAATGTACTTCAAGAGAGGATAGGTTAGATGCGATGAGAGTGGCGGCGCATCTTGATATTCCATTTGTCACCCTTGATCTTGAGAAAGAGTATAAGAAAGGCGTCATTGACCACATGATTGATGAGTACAAAAGTGGTCGTACTCCGAATCCAGATGTGATGTGTAACCGTGAGGTGAAGTTCGGCGCGTTTTGGAAATGGGCGAAGTCACAAGGTGCGGATTATATTGCAACGGGACATTATGCCCAGACGAATGGAGTGCATCTCTTGAATGCGGTCGACACAGAGAAAGATCAAACTTATTTTCTGTGGAAGCTTACTAACGATGATCTCGAGCATGTACTCTTTCCTATTGGGCATTTGGTCAAGACTGAGGTAAGGAAGATCGCATTAGAAGCAGGGCTTCCTGTTGCCACCAAGAAGGATAGTCAAGGACTTTGCTTCGTTGGAACGATTGACGTGAAAGAGTTTCTCAAAACACAGATTGAATCTTCACCTGGTGTTGTGCTTGATGAAAAAGGTCAGACTGTTGGGACTCATGAGGGTGCCATTTTCTACACTCTTGGGGAGAGACATGGCTTCACTGTCTACTCACGTAGTGATAGTGACATGCCTCAGTATGTTGTGTCACGAGATATTGAAAGAAACACCATTACAGTAAGTGACCATAAGCCAGTAATTGCAAATGGCGACGAATTTGTAGTCGAAAGCGTTTCTTTTGTAAACTCTGCTGAGAATGGTTTTGAATGCGACGCTCGCGGTAGGTATCGCGCACCATTATCAAAAGTACAGTTATGCAAAGAGGGGAATGTGTGGAGAGTAAAGAAGTTAGAAGGAGACCTCATTCCAGTAGCAGGACAGTCGATTGTCTTTTACAAAGATGGCCATTGTCTTGGTGGCGCTGTTGTGGCATAAATAAAAGCCCAACGTCTGGGCTTGGCTACTTGTAAGCGCTCTGAGGCACTTTTTCTAGGCTTGCGAACTGGTATTATTCGCAAGCGCAAAGAGGGCGATGATGACCGGCGCACCGAAGGTAACCCTTCGCCACTTCGTGATCGGCATGCCGCCACTTACGGAAATCATCCCGTGTTGGAGTTCGCCTTCGATGCGGCGAAACTTCTCAGTTCGCGGATTGCCGCATTCATCTTGCCAGTTGAGGTAGACCTGGTTTGGCTCTGTTTGCGAAGCCTCAAGGGTTGCAGCGTGGGTGCCCTCACCATGTGGACTCCACGTGAGGAGCTTGAAGCCCGACTCTGCTCGGAGGGTGCCGACAAGGATGGACGATCCGTATTCCTTGTCGTACACAAGAATGTGCGATGCTCTCACAGTGTCTCCTTCCTACGACATGTAGGTTTAGCGGTAACACTAGCAAAATTTTGACGAATAAAAAAGCGGCCAGGACGAACCTTGGCCTCTTGCTGGTTTTAGGGTCCAGCAACCCGATCGTCACGTGAGCATGGCACTGCGCCAGAAGCGCAGCTCTCGACGGTAACGGCGGCCATGGTGGCCCGTCACTTCCGTCTGTGCGGCGGGGTTGCCCTCGCCATTGTCGCCGCTGCGGCCGCTCACGCTGCGCCCGTCTTGCGGGCAATTGCGGCGCGCCGGTCGCGCCTGCAGTTGTTGATGCATGTCTCGCTCCAGACCTCGGCGTTGGAAAGTGCCGAGTTGGAAAATAGTACCACAAAAGAAAAAAGGCGTCCAGTGGACGCCCATTGTCGAGGACGATCGCGCCAGATCAGGTGGCGGCGCACTGTCCTTCGATGATCCGGTGGAGTGCGCCGATCATCGTCACGGTGTGCGAATGCTCACGCACAAGGTCGGCGAAGCCGTCCTCGTCGATCGTCACCACATCGCCTTCGCTCATGAAGCGAAGCGCGCTTGCACGAAAGACGTTGATCTCGTGGGAAGCCGCCATGGCCTCGTCCGCGCGTGAGGTGCTGTGGAGTTGGATGTCACAGCAGTGACCCATCTCGAGCTTCACGCCGTATTGCGCGAGTGCCAGGTTGATCTCGTGGCGTACTGAGCCTGCCATCGCGAGGTGCACGACGAGTGCTTCCATTGCGACGGTTGCATCCGTCACGTAGCGCTTGCCGCCTGCGTAGTACGCAAACGGCAGCGTTTCGAGGACGAAGTGATTGCCCTTCGCGGGGCCGCCAACGACGTGGTCGGCGAATGCGAGCACGAGCGATGTCGCTTCGCTCGGAATCGCCACTTCTTCGCAGACGGTCACGATCGGCGTCACTGCGTCAACGATGTTGGGGTAGTCACTCGGACGGAAGTCCTGGCGACGGGTTGGGTTCTTCACGATTCCGCACATGGGGGGTCTCCTCGGTTGCGGGGGGGTTGAACATTGGGTTCACCAGCAGAAGCCGGTGTGAGTGCCGCGCCTGTAAGAAGCACTCACACAGGTTCCTACACTAGATATTGTTCTTCACCTTATGCTGAAAGTCGTACACACTTGCTAGGTTACCTCTTTTCTTGAACGTTGCTATGTTTGAAATTGCTGACTTCATTACTGCCTTGGTGTTTTCTCCTACAGCGCTATAGTCGTAAGAAAGTATTCCTAGGTCAAGTGGAATCTCACCTAGGATTTTATCTGAGTACGCTTCCTTAAGTGACGTCAAGTACTCATTGTGAGCTGGTTTATTCACTATCGCATAACACGGAATGCCAGCCTTTCGACATGTTGAGTAGATGTGTTCAAAAACTTTAACGCTATTTCGGTGTGGTTCAACTACACCTATGACAGCGTCGATTCCGGAGTAGAGGCCATAGTTAACCATGTCAGTGCCGGCGACACTGTCGATGACCACAAAAGAATCTTTCTCGTTCATGAGTGCGAGATAAAACTTGAGCGGTCCAGAGAGTGCGTGAGCGCACTTCGTTGTGTAGAGTACATCAGGACTCCCGAGCCCAATATTGATGAGGGCTACATTTTTACTCACCGGTGTAGCGATGCTTTCGGTATATGAGTCATGAGGAAAGACAGTAAACTCGGGAAGTGAGCTGCTCTCTTTTGTTGTGATTGTCACTAATCGATCCTCATCGCTTAGACCAACTCTTTCCATGAATTCCTTGTCGGTCTTATGCATGAGCGGTGTCGTTTCTGGGTCAAGACCGAGGTTGGAGGTGAGATCCATATTATGATCAGCATCAATTGCAAGCACGCGTGTGCCCATGTCTTCTAGTGTCTTTACAGCAAGCCAAGAAATAGAGCTTTTTCCGCTCCCACCTTTTCCAACGAAAGCAATCTTCATACTATAAGTATAGCATAGTTGTCAAACAAATGCAAATGACTTGCATAAGAAAACGGGGCTTGCGCCCCGTCAATTAGTGGTGGTGTGCACCATGGCTATGTTTGCCGTGTGTGAACAGCTCGTAGAGCAAGTACCCAGCCACGACAAGCATTGACATGTAACCGACAAGACCTAGCCACTCGGTGTGGTGGTGTAGGAATGTCCGGTACTCAAGTACCGCAAACACCCCAATGATCGCCATGCCTTGCGAAAGACATGTGATCATCACCGCCTTCGCATAGCTGTGCCGTGCAGCATAGAGGATGAGCGCAAATGCGAACAGCTTCGGCAACTCATGCGAGTAGACGGCAGCGGAGGTGCTGCTTGCCGCCAAGTGGCCACCGAAACTCGTAAAGAAGTTGGCCGTACCGATGAGAAGACCGTCGATAAACGCATGTGCGCCGTTGACAACAAAGAGCATGCCCGCGCCAAGCGAGTCTGCATTCACTCGTGTCTTCCTGTGCACGTAGTGAAGCATCGCGATGGCTGCGAGACCAATGACACTTGCGACAAGAAGCCCTCTCGTCGTGATCGTTTCGATCTCATCGAGAAGCTCATACCCAACAAAGCCAAGCGCGCACAGCGCAAGCACGAGAGACCCAAGACGGATCTGGTGTAGCACTCGACGAGCTTGAAATGTTCTTACGGCACTTATCGCTATACGTTCACCGAGATAGATAAGGCTTGTCGCAGCAAGTGCAAGCAAGGGGAGTACGACAGCGAGTTTGTATGCGACGTGCCAGGATGTTATGAGTGTGTTCATTGAGATGTTCCTTTCAGGGGCAGACTAACATGATTAACTCACTTTATGCAAATAACTCGCATATTCAAAGTTCGCACAAGGCCGCTTCTTTAGCTCTACTTCAATTGCAAATGCGACGCATCTATGGTACACTTTGTCTATGAAAAAGCTTAGCGAAGAAGAGCTAGAGATGAGGTTGCGAGATGCTAACTTACGAGTCACTCCGCACAGGCTGGCTGTTTTTCGTCTTATAGCAGGAAGTAAGCAGGCGCTCACTGTGCACACAATTTTTGATTCACTTCGAAAGAAGTACTCACTTGATCAGGCGACACTTTACAGAAACTTGTCATCACTTCATGAAGCGGGCTTGGTGAGGCGACTTGATTTCAACCATGGTCACGCACACTATGAACTAGAGACAGGGAAGCCTTCACATCAACTTGTCTGTGGAAACTGTGAGACTATTGAGAAGATAGAGGGTATCTCGATAGATGATCTAGTAAAAAAGTTTGTAAAGAAAAGCACTAAGTTTAAGAAGACTAACTCGCACACTATAGAGATCTATGGCCTATGCAAAAAGTGTGGCTAGTCGGTATCTTTTTATTTGTCGGCCTGATCAGTTCTTCCTTTGCGCAAGAACTTGTCGAGTCTAAAGAGTCTATTGAGAAAGCACGAATAACGAATCTCTTCATGCAAGAGGTTCGTCCGTCTGGGCTTTCTGAGAAGCAGGTCACGCTTTATCACTATGAAGCTGAACTCTTAAGCGGCACAAATAAAGGCGAAACGGTTGAGCTTCGGGATGTACTTCTCGACGCTCAAGTCGGCACAGTAGTATACGTCCGTCATATACAAGAGCGTGACGGGTCTGAGTATTTCGTACTTACTGAGCCGGCACGGGGTGGTAAGCTGCTCGCCCTTTCACTTGTACTTGTTGCACTTGTGATTATAGTCGGAAAGCGACAAGGCGTGCTCGCGATCGTATCGCTGTGCCTTACTGTACTACTTGTAATCTATGTGCTTATACCTGGATTACTTAAGGGTTATAGTCCGGTTCTTGTTGCATTCTCTATTGCCACATGTGCACTTGCGCTTGTCATGTATATGACACATGGATTCAGACGTATGACCTCGGCCGCGTTTGTTGGCTCTTCTGTTGCCCTTCTTGTGACACTTCTTACATCACTTTACGCTGTCCATTTATTAGCATTTACTGGGCTTGCAAGCGATGAGGCTGCCTATCTTCAATTGACTGGAGCCTCTTTAATTAACCTTCGCGACCTCCTCATCGCTTCTATGCTTATCGGTATTGTTGGTGCAGTAAATGACGTAGCGATCACTCAGTCTGCAATCACCATGGAATTGCTTGCCACAAAAGGCTTAAGTCGCGCATCTGTTTTCTCAAAAGCGATGGCGGTCGGGCGCGATCATACTGGCTCGCTTATTAATACCTTGGTTCTTGCGTATGTAGGAGCGTCTCTCCCTCTTATGCTGCTCCTTTCGCAGTCAGAGCTTGCTCTTTCTTATGTGCTTAGCATGGAGGTTGTGGCGGTTGAGGTGGTGCGTTCGATTATTGGATCAATTGGCGTTGTGCTTGTGGTGCCACTCTCAACACTTCTCGCCATGTACTTTTATAAAGAGGGGACGCATGGTGGACCAGGTCACGACCATCATCATTCACACAATCATTAACGATTTTTGTGTAGTATAAGGACATGCAGAAACAATTATCTCAAGGTGATATAGCGCCAGACTTCACACTCCTCGACCAGTATGGTGTTACGCACACCCTTTCCTCGTACAAGGGTAAGCGAGTGCTCGTATACTTTTACCCAAAAGACGACACACCAGGGTGCACAACTGAGGCGTGTTCATTTCGTGACGGGTATGAAGAACTTACTAAAACTGGCCTTGCTGTTCTTGGTGTAAGTCCTGATTCAACTAAAAGTCATAAGAAGTTTGCGGAAAAGTACTCTTTACCGTTCCCACTTCTTTCTGACGAAGGACATCTTGTAGCAGAAGCGTACGGTGTCTGGCAGAAGAAGAAATTTATGGGGAGAGAATACATGGGCGTGGTGAGAAGCAGCTTTCTTGTTGACAAAAATGGCTGTATTCAAAAAGTGTACAGCGAGGTTAAGCCGGCAACACACGTAAGTGAAGTGCAGCGTGATTTAGAAAAATAAAACCACCGCGTAAAGCGGTGGCGTAGAGGCGTCAACCTCGAATCAGTGGGCCATGCGGCGCCAGATGACCATCTGCGGCTGCACAGGGCGGGTGCCGCCCCTACGCTTGCCACTGATCTGCTCATTGAGCAGGCGTGACGCTGCACGGTGCCAGCGAATCAACGCCTTCAGGTCGTCGATGGTGTCGGGCTGGAACACGCCGTGGTTTGTCACGATGCCGGGCATGGCGCAGTTCATGCCGACCTTCTTGGGCCAGACAAACTTGATTGCCCGGATCTCAGTTGGGGTCAGGCGCAGAGATTCGTGTTGCTTGCCGAACACGGTCTGGATGGGAACTCCGCCGCTACGGCTTGCCGCAGCGCGAAGAGTTGTGAGTAGAGATTCAGCGCTCAGTGAGCGCTGAATTGTGGTGATTGAGCCCATCGGCTCCTCCTGTAATCGTGCGGAGTATCCCGCAATAAAATTATACAACACATTTACATAATTGTCCACGTAGCGTAGACTGTTCTTATTATTGTGTAAGAGTAAAAGTATGCTTAGTAGTTGGTTTAGTACATCAAAAGATTTGTTTAAGAGTCATTTATCAGGTATGGCGTTTGTCCTTGGGCTTGCGGCAGTCATTTCATCATTTGTCTTAGCAACGGGAATTAAATCAATTAGAGATAAGGACGTGATCTCAACCACCGGCTCCGCAGAGCGAATCGTCACGAGTGATAGCGCAAAGCTACGTTTTAGCATCACTAAAACTGGGTCAAGATACGCGTACGGCGATACTGCTCGCGCGATTCAGTCAGAGGTAGAGATTGTGAAGAAGTATTTAGCATCTCACGGTCTTGTCAGTGACGATGTTACGGTCAATCCACTTTCAAATTCAGTTATTTGTGCATCCCCACAACAGGAAAGCTATAGCGAGTCTGGAAAACAGTGTACTGGCGAGTACTCAGTATCACTTTCTCAAGAAGTGGTGATTGATTCTGGCGACGTAGAAAAAATTAAGCAACTGTCACTCACTTCGATTTCAGATTTAAGTAGTAAGGGGGTCGAAATCGGTAAGATAACTACAGAATACTATTACACTAAACTCGCCGACCTTCGAGTGGAGCTTTTAAGTGAAGCAGCTAAGAATGCGAAAGAGAGAGCGGAAGCGATAGCGGCAAGTACGGCAAACAAAGTGGGTGCGGTACGTGATGCATCGCAAGGAGTTTTCCAGGTAACCGCAAAGAATAGTACCGATGTTAATGATTACGGTTTGTATGACACAAGTACTGTTGAGAAGAAGGTGACTGCAGTTGTGAGGGCGTCGTTTTCAGTTAAATAGATTCCTACTTACAAAAGAAAACAGGCGTTAAGTCGCCTGTTTTCTTTTGCGTTATCCTCTGGCTAGTTTTACTTTGTCATTTGGAGCGCACGATCTACAAACGTTTTTACGTAATTGACTTGAGATGCTCCTTCAAGCACTTTTGCAACTCTCCAAATATCGTCACTATCTTTTACGAGAATAAATGTAGATGGAGTGCCACTTACACCAGCCATCTGACCATCCTGCATCTCATCTTGAATCTTTTGCCCACTTGCTGGATCGATAAGGCACTCATTCCAAGCGGTCTCGTTGATTCCAAGCTCTTTTGCAAAAGAGGCAAGTTTTCCTTCAGGGAATTGTGGTGTGTAGTTATTTGCTACGACAAAATCAAATAGCTTTGTCATGTAGTCAAAGTACGCCTTGCTACCAGCTACTTTTCCTGCGCAGTAAATGCCGACAGATTGAGAGAATGCATTAGGGTGAATTTGAGTGAGTGGGAAATTGTTATACACAAATGCAACTTTGCCCTCATACATTTTTCGTATTTCGTTCATTGTTGGGTGGAAACGCGCACAGAAAGGACATTCTGGGTCAGAGTATTCTACAATAAATACAGAAGCGTTTTTTGAACCCTCGACGAATTCCGCTTTGCTTGGGTCAGCGCCTTGGAACTCCTCCAAGAATGTGAGGTTGCTGTTGCTTCCCGTGCGAGATGTAAGTCCATAACCAATCAAGCCAAGTGCGATAATCGCCGCTCCTAGAATAATTGCAAGAGGGGTCGTTAGAGAAAGGTCTTTTCTTGCGTGCGTTCTTTCATGATGTGTTTGAGTCTCATGGTGTGAGTGTTGTTCGTGTTCCATATGCAATTAGTTATTGTGCGAAAAGTATATCACGCTCAATTTGGTTCTTGCTCACAGATGAAGCGTGGAAATGGTTAAATGGGCTATAGAAAAATTGGTCATCATGCTATACTTCTCGCCGTATGTCGACACCTCTTACAACAACTGAAGCCGCGTCTCACGGCACTTCACACGCCGAAGCCTCCTTCTTTCGTGTTGTTGAACCATTGCCGCCGCTTTCTTCTGAGGTGCTTGCACGCATTGGGCCATTTGCAATATCAAACACGACAACTACTGTTGTTTTCATCGCACTGTTGTGTACTCTTGTTGCCTTCTATCTTAGAAAAGCGACTCTCAGACCAAAGCGTATTCAGTCTTACTGCGAGTTTTTCTACGAAAAGGCAACTGGACTTGTGGCACAAATAGTCGGTGATGAGAAAAGAGCAAAAGTGATCGCTCCGTATATCGCATCGCTCATGCTTTACATCATTATTGCAAATTTGTTGCCTATGATTCCACCAGTTTCTGCATTTTATACGACAGTCACTGGAGGCCACACTATGCTTTTCCGTGGTACGACAACAGACTTTAATACCACATTTGCGCTCGCGCTTGCGATTATTGTAATGATGCAGATTGTTGGTATGAAGTTTCAAGGAGTGTTTGGTTACTTGTCGCACTTCATCCAGATAAAACAAGTTTACAAGGGTTTTAGGAAGAGTTTTGGTCAAGGCATGATGGCTGTAATAGGTTTTTTTGTCGGTCTAATTGAGATTATTTCTGAAGTTGCAAAAGTGCTCTCGCTTTCGCTTCGACTTTTTGGCAACATGTTTGCTCACGAAGTGCTTACGATTATTTTGCTCGGAGCGTTTGCGTTCGCACTTCCAGTTGTGTGGATGGGGATGGGGGTACTTGTTGGTGTTGTTCAGTCGCTCGTGTTTGTGGCACTCACAACGGTGTACTTTTCACTCGTTGCCAAAAAAGCCCACTAAATTGTGGATGCAAGCAGAGAGGAAATTTGCTATACTGCGATTTAGTTGCGCAGAAGCGCAGTTTTTATTGAAAGCAGTTAGAGGGTCTTACTTGCAACACTAGGAGACTCTCGTAACTATTAACTAATTACTATTAACTACTTTATGACTCCAGAAGCTGCAATCTATATCGCAAAAGGAATGTGTATCCTCGCAATGCTTGGTACTGCAATCGGTCAAGGCTACCTCGTCGGTAAGACTATGGAAGCAATCGGACGTAATCCAGACGCGGAAGGATCACTCTTTTCAAAGATGATCATTGGTGTCGCAATGACAGAAACAACAGCGATCTTCGCACTCGTTGCGTTCTTCCTACTTAAATAGCCTGTAATCTGCTTTACTCGTCTACCGCTTTCTTATGAACCAAATACTCGATATTCTCACATCGCTTGGCTTTAACGCTCATGTGGCGCTTGCTAACTTTGTGAACTTCCTCATCCTTTTCTTTATCTTGAAGAAGTTTGTATTTGGTAAATTAGACAATGTTATTAGAGAGCGAACAAATACGATCGAACGAGGTATAGAAAATGAAAAGAAAACAAGTGCAGAGCTCTCACTTGCAAAAGAAAAAAAGCTTCAAATCTTGAAAGAAGCAGAGCAAAAAGCTGGAGAAATACTCGACACTGCAATCGCCAAAGGTGAAGAGGCGGCTAAAGCGCTTCTTGAGGCAGAAAGGGGAGCACTTAAGGACCGCGAAGTTGTTCTTTTGAGAAAAGAAAATGCTCTTGAAGAGGAGGCTCTTCGTCACTTGGAGAAGAAGGCGCCAGAAGTGCTTGCGATGCTTTTTGAGAAAGCACTGAAAGACTCATTTACCAAAGAGGATAACGAGAGGCTAATCGCTTCAGTCGCCAAGTAGTATGATTGTCAAAGCGCTCGCAAAACTTGTTGTTGATGGAAAGGTTTCAATTGAAGGTGCGCACAGTTTGCTCATGAAGTACAAGCTTTTAGCACTTTTTCCTGCTCTTACGAATGAGATTGGGAAGGTGATTGCTAGAGAGCGTGTCAATGCAAGAGCGGTATTACGCTCATCACACGACATTAGCGACTCATCAGCTCAGAAAATCCTAGAAAAGTATCTTGGTTCGTCAAAGGTGCCATACAGTGTTCATGTGGATAAAACACTTCTCGCTGGATTTGTGTTAACACACAAAAAGATGTCATATGACGCAAGCGCTCGTAGGGTAATTAATGAATTTTTAAAGTAATTGTATGAACATCGACAGTATTGCTCAAGACTTAAAGAAGAAGATTGACGCTCTTACAACCAATGTGGTCGTTGAAGAGGTTGGCACTGTTGCGTCAGTAGGTGACGGTATAGCAAGAATAGTTGGTTTGCGTGATGTTGCGAGTATGGAGGAGGTGACTTTTGCAAGCGGGGCGCGAGGTATTGCGCTTAACCTTGAGAAAGATCTTGTGGGTGCGGTGCTTCTTTCTGGCGCTGATAAGGTGGCAGAAGGCGAACAGGTCATGCGCACAAAACAAGTGCTCTCACTCTCTGTCGGTGATAATGTATTAGGTAGAGTTGTTGATCCGCTTTTACGCCCACTTGATGGAGGTCAAGCACCAAAAGGTGAGAAGCGAATGCTTGTCGAGAAGGTCGCTCCTGGTGTCATGGAAAGAGAACCGGTTAATGTGCCACTTCAAACTGGTGTTAAAGCCATAGATTCAATGATCCCAATCGGTCGAGGACAGCGAGAGCTCATCATTGGTGATCGTCAAACTGGAAAAACAACAATAGCAATTGATACCATCATTAATCAAAAAGGAACTGGTGTTATCTGCGTTTATGTCGCAGTTGGTCAGAAAGAGTCTAAGATTGCACAGATTGTAGAAAAGCTACGTGAGGCTGGTGCTTTATCGTATACCGTTGTGGTGCTCTCTGGTGCGTCACAAAGCTCCTCACTTACGTTTCTCGCGCCGTACTCAGGTACGGCGATCGCGGAGTACTTCATGGAGCAAAAGAAAGACGTGCTTGTGATCTACGATGATCTCTCTAAGCATGCTGTGGCGTATCGCGAGATGTCGCTTCTCCTTAAGCGTCCGCCGGGACGTGAGGCGTATCCTGGAGATGTATTTTATCTCCACTCTAGACTCCTTGAGCGTGCGTGTCGAAGAAATGAGGCTTCAGGAGGAGGTTCAATCACTGCGCTTCCGATCATTGAGACACAAGCTGGTGATGTGTCTGCGTATATTCCGACGAACGTTATCTCAATCACCGATGGTCAGATCTTTCTTGACGCCAATCTCTTTTATAAAGGCATGCGGCCAGCAATTGATGTTGGTCTCTCCGTTTCCCGTGTTGGCTCAGCAGCGCAGCAGAAGCCAATGAAGAAGAATGCCGGAAAAATGAAACTTTCTATGGCACAGTATCGTGAGCTTGAAAGTTTCGCTCAGTTTGACTCAGACCTAGATCCGGACACTAAAAAGACAATTGAGCGAGGCAAGCGAGTTGCTGAACTTCTTAAGCAGCCACAAGGGGCACCGATTCCAGTACAGCTTCAAGTTGCTTCCATCTACGCAGTCAATGGCGGCTTCTTTGACGATATTGCCGTCTCAGAGGTGGCAGCATTTGAAAAGCTACTTCATGCAAAGCTAATGAAAGAAGAGATAAAGCTGCTTACTTCGCTTGAAAAAGAATGGAATGAAGAGATCGAGACGGCGCTTAAGGATGCGATAGGAAGGATTAAAAGAGAGCATGCAAACAAAGGCAATTAAGGGAAAGATTAAGACTGTTGGCAACATTCGCAAAATCACCAAAACAATGGAGATGGTGTCTGCAGCGAAGATGAAGAAATCGGTTGATGCCGCTTTGGCAATACAGCCATTTCATAATGAAGCACTCTCTATTCTTCACGACATCGGGATAGATAAAACGGTGCGGCACCCACTTCTCATGTCGGGTAATAAGGACGGTAAAGAGCTACTCATTCTTGTTGCGTCAAATAAGGGACTCTGCGGAGGGTATAACACTCAGCTTATGCGTAAACTTGCCGAAAGCACCTCCCAAGATGAGCGTGCGCGAACGCACGTGGTGACCGTCGGTAAGTTTGCTGAGAAGATAGCTCGCCGTCTTTCCCTTCACATTGTAGCCACTTTTACCGCGGTGCCGTTTACCGCAAAAGACGCCCGAGTGATTACTAAACTCTGTACGGATTCATTTGAGAAAGGCACTTACAGTTCGGTGAGAATTTTGTTCACACACTTTATTAAGGCGATGACGTTCGTTCCAACACGAACGAGACTACTCCCGTTTTCATATGAAGGCGAGCCGGATACTTTCGGTGAACCGCGATTTGAGTATGAGCCAACAATCGAAGGCGTACTTTCGCATGTCATACCGCTTATGCTTGAAAATATCATCTACGGCGCGGTTCTTGAAAGCTACGCTTCGGAGCACTCATCACGAATGATGGCAATGAAAAGCGCAACCGATAACGCGACTGAAATGCTCCGGGATTTGAAACTTTACTATAACCGAGCGCGTCAAGATGCTGTGACTCAAGAGATTTCAGAAATAGTAAGCGGAGCGATGGCTCTGTCAAATTAGATTATGAAAAAACTTTTTCTTAAAGAGATGAGAAGATTTGATTTAAAAGGCCACTCTCTTCTCCTCAGATCATTCAAAGCGATGTTACATATAAGCAAGGACAAATTAAAGTCAACTCAATATTACCACTTACAATTAACCACCAATTACCAATAGCTAATTACCAAAGTATGAAAGGAATCATCACACAAATCATTGGCCCGGTCGTCGATATCTCATTTGAAGAAAAATTACCAGCCCTTAAAAACGCGCTTAAGGTAACTTCAGATCGCGGAGTCATTACACTCGAGGTAGCTCAACACATTGGCTGGAATGAGGTAAGAGCGGTAGCCATGAGCTCGACCGATGGACTCACTCGTGGCCTTGAGGTAATTGATACTGGCTCCCCAATATCGGTTCCAGTAGGAGAAGCAGTGCTTGGGCGCATGTTTGACGTGATCGGTGAACCAATCGATGGTAAGGGAAAGCTAGATAAAGTGACTGTTTCTCCAATTCATCGTGATGCCCCACCCTTTGATGAGCAGAGCACAAAGGCAGAAGTACTTGAGACTGGCATAAAGGTGATCGATCTTATCTGTCCGTTCCTCAAAGGTGGAAAGGTTGGGCTTTTCGGAGGCGCAGGTGTCGGTAAAACTGTCGTTATTCAAGAGCTTATTCGTAACATTGCTGCTGAACATGGTGGATATTCAATCTTTGCTGGAGTTGGTGAACGTTCGCGCGAAGGTAATGATCTATATCGAGAAATGGAGGAGTCGGGCGTGCTCGACAAGACCGTTCTTGTCTTTGGTCAAATGAATGAGCCGCCTGGGGCGCGTGCGCGTGTTGCTCTTTCAGCGCTTACGATGGCTGAACACTTCCGCGACAAAGATGGTAAGGACTTACTCCTCTTCGTTGATAACATCTTTCGTTTTACTCAGGCAGGCTCAGAGCTCTCAGCGCTTCTTGGTCGTATGCCTTCAGCGGTGGGATATCAGCCAACACTCGCAACAGAAATGGGTAATCTTCAGGAGCGTATTACTTCAACTAAGAAAGGCTCCATCACTTCAGTGCAAGCCGTGTATGTGCCAGCAGATGATCTCACAGACCCAGCACCTGCAACAACCTTCTCTCACCTTGATTCAACCGTCGTACTCTCTCGACCACTTTCTGAGCTTGGGATTTACCCGGCTGTTGATCCGCTTGATTCAACATCGACAGTCCTCCAAGCGGATGTTGTAGGACAAGAGCATTATGATATTGCACGTGGTGTTCAAAAAGTACTTCAGCGCTACAAAGACCTTCAGGACATCATCGCCATACTTGGTATGGATGAGCTAAGTGATGAGGACAAGAAGACAGTCGCAAGAGCTCGTCGTATCCAGAAGTTCTTGTCACAACCATTCTTCGTTGCTGAGCAGTTTACGGGTACGCCAGGGGTCTACGTAAAGCGAGAAGATACAGTGAGAAGCTTTAAGGAAATTTTGGAAGGAAAGCATGATAATGTTCCAGAGCAGGCTTTCTACATGAAAGGCTCAATCGATGCAGTTCTTGCACACTAATGTATGCTTAACGTTAAGGTCGTCACTCCAACACAAACGCTTTACGACGGAACAGTTGATAGTATCAGCGTGCCGACAACGACTGGTGTTATTACTGTGCTTAATAAGCACGCCCCAATTGTCTCTACAATTAATGGCGGAGAACTCACGATTGTAAAAGGAAAGGAAGTAAAAACATTTATGGTGTTTCGTGGCGTCATCAATGTGAGGCCTCACCGCGACGGACTCACAGACGCTGCAGTTCTCCTTGAATACACAGAAGATGTACATGCCATAGATGAAGAAAGCGCACGAGAAGCTTTAAAGAGGGCGGAAGATCTAAGAAATCAGGAGCACGACGATGCGCTGTTCCTTGAATCTCAAATTGAGCGCGAATTAAACAGGGTTCGTATCGCAAGAAAGTATAAAAAATAAGAGTAACAACCAAAGCCATCGCATGCCTTTCCTTAGGCTAAGCTGTTACAATAAGTAGTGCGATTATTCCTATAAAAATTCTGTATACTCCGAAAATTACAAAAGAGTGTCGCTTAATATAGTGAAGGAGAAACTTTACGACGCATAGTGCGGTTGCGAATGCAGCAAAGAAGCCAACCGCAAGGAGTATCCATCCGCTGTCATTGCTCATGATGTCGCGTGACTTGTATATGCTATAGAGAGTCGCGGAAAGCATTGTTGGAACAGCAAGGAGGAATGAGTACTCTGCGATAAGAGGACGCGGAAGCTTCATGAGGAGTCCACCCATAATGGTTGAGCCAGAACGAGACACTCCCGGAATCATGGCAATTGTCTGAAACAGTCCAAGAAAAAAAGCTTGCTTAAGTGAAAGTTCGTGGGTATTAAGAATATCGCCAGTTTCCTTTTTCTTGGAATACCAATGTTCAATGTAAATGATGAGCGCTCCACCTATGATAAGCATAATCGCAACAACAAGTGGTTTATCAAGTAGGGCACGTATCGAAGAGTAGAGTAAAAAACCAATTACCGCAGTTGGTATGAAGCCGACGAGAAGCCTCTGCCATTTTTTTATGGATAAAAGCTCCCTCCAGTACATAAGAATGACAGCCCCAATAGCCCCTAGCTGGATTGCAATAATAAAAGTGGTGAAGTATGCGGTCTCAGTGATGTTGAGAAACTCCCCCGCAAGAATGAGGTGTCCAGTTGAGGATATGGGCAGAAATTCTGTAAGACCCTCTATGATGCCAAGAAGTAGTGCTTGAAACGTCGTCACAGTACACAAGTGTAGCACGTCAATTAGTACACACCTGTTTTCTCCATGATAAACTGTCTACATGAATATTGCTTCTCTTGAACTTGTCGGCTTCAAGTCATTCTCCAAGAAAACAAAAGTAGTTTTCAATTCTCCAATCACAGGTATTGTTGGACCAAACGGTAGTGGAAAAAGTAATATCGCTGAAGCAATACGGTTCGTCCTTGGTGAACAATCAACAAAGTCGATGAGAACAAAGCTCTCAACAGACTTAATTTTTAAGGGATCCTCTACGCTTTCACAAGCATCTAGCGCTAAGGTGACGCTTATTCTTGAAAACCAAGAAAAAGCACACGGTGTAGCGGTAAGTGCTGAGGTGGCGCCATTTCTTGTGTATGATGAGATAGAGCTTTGCAGAACGCTGTATGGCGATGGGACCAGTGACTACACAGTTAATGGGTCAAAGGTAAGACTTAAAGATGTTCAGGAACTGCTTGCTCTCGCTGGTGTCGGTGTGAGCAAACACACCATCTTGAATCAAGGCGAAGCAGACAGGATTCTTCTCATTGACGCGGTTGAGCGACGAGAACTTATTGAAGATTCTTTAGGTCTGCGGGTCTATCAAATGAGGCTGAAGGAGGCAGAACAGAAACTTTCAAGAGTTGATGCTAAACGAGAAGAGGTGATGCTTCTAAAAAAGGAGCTTACACCTGATTTGCGTATGCTTGAGTCGCTTATGGAGAAAATCCGTAAAGCGTATGAAGAGAAAGAACACTATAGAGATGCGCTTAAGCGCCTCTACAGGAAAGAGAAAGCTCGTTGTGAAGAGCTTCGAGCTACGTTTGACTCCGTCGGTTCGGCGTACACACTCTCTATGCTTCTTGAGGGCGTAAGAAGTGATATTAGCCTTCTTCACACAAGGACAGTCGATGAATTTAGCTATGATGAGCGTTCAAAAGAGCGGCTCCAGGAACAGAAACGTAAGCATGAAAGTGAGTTAGGGGAGTTAATAAGAACTCTTGGGAAGACAGAAGTAAGACTTTCTTATCTTAAGGATCTTGTCGCTAACTACTCAGAGTCACCAACGCTACATCTTTCTCGGGAACGACTTTTTTCTCACCGTCATGAGACAAGAGGTCTGCTTAGTAGCACCCGTGAAGCTATAAAAAGTGATGATGCATCAGGCGCGCTTGCAACCGTAGAACGAATTGAGGCTCTGGAAGACGACTTCACTGCAAGAGAACTTGCGCCACGAACATTTGAAAAGGAAGTTGAAGAAATTAAAGAATTGTCTTCAATGCTTGAAACATCGCTTCAGAAAGAAACCACCTTGAAGGAGGCATTATATGTCCTTGAGCAAGAGCTTGAGAGAGAGAAAGAAAAAGAGGACATGCATAAGTCACAAGGCTTTCAAAAAGAAAAGGAGTTGCTTACTCTTCAGCTTCGAGAAAAAGAACTTACCCACACCCTTTCGACGCAACGTGACAGAGAGCGTGAGTATGACAAGAAGGTATCGGAACTAACAGCATTGCTTGACGAAGCAGTTGCTTATTTAGGCCCAGACATTCGTTCTGAGGTAGAGAGTGGTGATGTAAGAGAAGGGGGAGATGAAAAAGATTTACTCAAGAAGATCGAGCGTGCAAAGGTAAAACTTGAAGAGGTCTCTGGTTTGGATACTCGCCAAGTTGAAGAGTCTCACAGAGATTTAACGACACGCATGGCGTATCTTGAAAATGAGCTTAGAGATATTGAGTCTAGCTATATCTCTGTACGAGAGTTGGTGGCTGAAATCGAGGCACATATTGAAACAACGTTTGCTTCAGGTGTCGAAAAGCTTTCCGAGCTATTTTCGCAATACTTTAAAGAGGTGTTTCAAGGTGGTAGCGCATCACTTTTCTTGCACACCATTGAGAGAGGCGAAACCATGGAGAAAGGGGTCGATCTCAAAGTGGCTATTCCAGGCAAGAAGGTCTCTTCACTGCAAGCATTTTCTGGTGGTGAAAGAGCGCTCACGTCAATTGCGCTTCTCTTTGCTATGGCCTCTGTGTCACCTCCGCCATTTATTGTGCTTGATGAGACAGATGCACCACTTGATGAACATAATGCTCGCCGATATGGAGCTCTCTTGTCGAGACTGTCGGAGAAAAGTTCTCTTATTGTGATTACGCACAACAGAGAGACAATGAATCATTGTCACACACTCTATGGAGTAACGCTTGGAGCAGACGGTGCAAGCCGACTGCTTTCGGTGGAACTGAAAGGGGTGCAAGAAAGCTAGATTGATTTAGCGAATTGCGTTATAAAAGAATTTAATATAGAGTTCTCGCGAACCACATGAGGAGCAATCTTGGGTAGGGTACTAGTGTTTTTGCTTATTCTCTTCGCGACACCTGCCATCGCTCGAGAAATAGGCTACCATCAACTTCCAGCTGAAGAAACTGGGTTATTGGAAGAGGGTCGACTTGAGGTGAGGCAACCTTTCGACGAAGTCGTCGCTTCGCTAGAGATGAACGACGAGACCTTTGAGCTCGTGTTTGATCCAGTCCTTCTCGCTTGGACTGCGAAGCGCGAGGAGATGGTTGAGGTGGAGAAACCTTTACCTGTGCCGCCACATATAGCGGAAGCGGTCCGCCAAACTGAGGCAAGCGCGTCGGAGATGTTCATCCTTGCAATCTTGGGAGTCGGATTTCTTGGCGTGATGGCGGTGCTGTTTACGGCGCGCTCAAGGCCTGCCACGAGGTCTCTATGAGGGGTCTACAAATGAGTTCACTCACGGCGTTGCGCCGTGAGTTTTTTTTATACAAGATAAGATGCTATCATTCCAACATGCAACAAATCTATAAAGGTTTTCTTTCTATTTCAACCAAGAAAGAAGGGTACGTACGCCTTCCCGAAGAAAGTGCCCCTGCCGAACTTCACGGCCTCACTGTATTCGTCCCTCACGATGATCTAGGTACCGGGCTTCATGGTGATACAGTCATGGTAGAGCTAAGCGGGAGAAAGGAGCGAGACTTAATTTATGGAAAAGTTGTCGGAATTGCTTCAAGAGGTAAAAAAGCGTACGCGGGAGTGCTCGAGCAAGATGGTAGTTCTTTTTATCTTATCCCTCAAGATAAGCGAATGTACGCGGACATAATGATCACTGATGCTGACCTTAACGGGGCGATTCCTGGCTCTAAAGTTGTTGTTGCGATAACTAAGTGGTCAGATGCAAAGAAAAGTCCGTGGGGAGAAGTTGTGGCAGTGCTTGGGCGTCCAGGAGAGAATAATGCTGAAATGTTGGCGTACGCACTTGAGAGAGGCTTTTCAAATGAGCATTCGGCGAAAGTTCAAGAAGAAGCTGAAGCGATAAAGGCAAAAGGTATATCAGAAGAGGACAAGCGCGATCGTCGAGATTTCAGAGACACACTCACTTTTACCATAGACCCGTGGGATGCTAAAGATTTCGACGATGCGATTTCATACAAAGAGTTAAGTCAAGATAGGTACGAAGTTGGTATTCATATTGCAGATGTCAGTCACTATGTACGACAAGGAACCGCACTTGATGATGAAGCTGTCGGTCGCCAGACAAGCGTCTATCTCGTTGATAGATGTATTCCAATGTTACCTGAAGTTCTCTCAAACGATCTTTGCTCTCTTGTCCAAGGTGAGGATAGGCTTGTTATGAGCGCTGTATTTGAACTTGATGCTCAAGGGAACGTTTTTTCTGAATGGTATGGTAAGTCAGTGATTCGTTCTGCTAAAAGGTTTACTTATGAAGAAGCTCAAACATCACTCGATGACGTGAGCGGGCTTTATCACAAAGAGCTTTCGACACTTAATGCGATGGCTAAGACACTTTTAAGTCAGCGTTTCCAAAACGGTGCTCTTTCTCTCGACACTGAGGAAGTTAAGTTCAAACTTGATGACTCAGGAGTTCCTGTCGATGTCTTCATTAAAGAGCGCGGCGATAGCCATAAGATGATTGAGGAGCTTATGTTGCTTGCCAATCGCAAGGTGAGTGAATTTATTACAAAGAAGGCTGAAGCTGCGGTTGGTAAAGACAATGCAATTTGCGTCTATCGTGTTCATGATAAGCCAGACCCAGATCGAATGCATGATCTTGACCTATTTATTCGTAGTCTTGGTTACAAAGTTCGCTTTATGGATGGGCTTATTCCATCACAAGATTTAAATCAGCTTCTCATCAAGCTGTCAGGTAGACCCGAAAAAGACCTCCTTCAACGACACGTGACAAGAGCGATGGCTAAGGCAACGTACAGTACTAAAAACATCGGTCATTATGGTCTTGCGTTTGAGTATTACTCACACTTTACCTCTCCTATCCGTCGCTACCCGGACGTGCTCACACACAGGATTCTTTCGCGAGTTTTACAGAACGATTTTCCTAAGCCAGAAGAGCGAAGCTACTTTGACCAGATGTGTCAAAGTGCTGGGCAGCGTGAGAAGGATGCATCTGATGCTGAAAGAGGAAGTATTAAGTACAAGCAGGTGGAGTACATGGGTATGCGCCTTGGACAGACATTTGACGGCGTCGTTTCTGGCGTCAGTCAGTCAGGTGTCTTTGTGGAAGAGAAAAAGAGTAAGAGTGAAGGCTTGGTACGCATGCGAGACCTGGGCGACGATTTCTACATTTATGACGAAAAAGGTGGACGAGTCTTTGGCGAGCGAACAGGGGTGGAGTGGAAAATTGGCACGCCAGTGAAGATTAGAGTTAAAGAGACCAACTTAGATATTCGTGCGATTGACTACCAAATATTAATATAGATTTTTAATAGAGCCATGTTGCAATAATTACACATTTAGTGTAGATTTTTGTCAATTGCACTTGATAAGGAGTGCCTCATGGCACAGCTTTCCACCCTTTCAGCTTTCATGTCGTGGGACGCGGTTAATAATGCGTTTCAGGCTGATGTTGCCACAGTACGAGACAAACCAACTCAAGCCACGGTGTGTCCGTGGATGCTGTACCGGTCGCAGGCTCGTGGCTGTGATTGCCCGAACGCTGCACGCATGATTGGAGCTGTGTGTGCTGGACAGCTCGCCGTACTAAAGCGCTGTCCCGTCCGTGAATTCCTTGATGCCGAGCTTCCGAGTTCGGATCCAGGCAGTACGCAGCTGCTTAGATGACCCCCGTAAGGGGCTTTCTTTTTCTTACAGTTGTGGTATACTAAAAAGATATATGCTAAAAATCAGACTTCAAAGAACTGGCCGCAAAAATGACCCGTATTTCCGTCTTATTGTTACTGAGCAGGCTCGTAAGCCAAAGACAACTCAGTTTGCAGAAATCCTAGGCAGTTATGATGTAAAACGAGGGGAGTTCACAGCTAAAGCAGATCGGGTTAACCATTGGATGAGTGTTGGCGCGCAAGCCTCACCAACAGTACATAACTTGCTTGTGTCTAAGAAGATAATTTCAGGTAAAAAGATAAACGTACTTCCAAAGAAGTCGCCAGTAAAAAAAGAAGAGAAAAAGGCGTAAAGCTCGTAGTGGATAAAATTACTTTTCCTGCGTGGCGTGTGATACGATTAGATAATTAAGTAATGAATATGAAAGATCAAGAATTTGTTGAGTATGTAGTAAAGGCTATCGTTGACATGCCTGAAAAAGTCAGTGTTGAACGACGAGTTGATGAAATGGGTGTACTCATCACACTAAGTGTTGACCCAAGTGATATGGGAAAGATAATTGGCAGAGATGGAGCGACAGCAAAGGCTGTTCGCACTCTGCTGCGTGTCGTTGGTATGAAGTACGATGCTCGTGTCAATCTAAAGATCAACGAACCAGAGGGTCGCGCTCCTCGTGCTGAGTCAACAATTCAAATGGCAAAGTACGATACGACAGACGTCGACGCTGTTATGGATGATCTCAAGAATCTCTAGTTAAGAAAAGAAATCGCGCCTTAAGGGGCGCGGTTTTGCTTTGCCTAGAGAACACTGCCCAGGTAAAGCCTCTTGCCGAATTTTGCTCGCTCGCTTTCAAGTAGGAGAAGTGCGGCATAGATGAGAAACACCGCTCCGATGCTTGCGTTTATGAGTGCAGCACACGCAAGTGAGTTTAGGGCGAAATACTTGGCTCGATAGTGAAGTCTGATACCAAGGAACATGTACTCACCCTTCTTGCTTGACTTGTACCTCGGCTGGGATGTTGCGAGCTCAACATACAAGTAGCAGAGGTAGAAAAACTGAAATCCAAGAACAGCTTCGGAGAACTGATTCGGACCAGTACGCAGCAAGACAAGTAAACCGATAACCGCTGTCACTGCGAATGGACAGCTGGTAAAAGTCTCACGGACCATGTAACCCCCTGAATGAGCTTTCGACAAAGCCTACTAGAGACTAAGACTAATAACAAGGGTTGAAAGTAAAACACATTATGCTATAATGTCAAGTATGAGATTTCACGTTATCACTATCTTCCCAGAAATGCTCTCATCATATCTTGAAGACTCCATAATCGCTCGAGCAATTGCTTCTAAAAAAATTCACGTCACTACGTACCCGCTTCGCGATTATACTGAGGACAAGCACAGACGCGTTGATGGAAAACCATACGGTGGAGGTCCTGGCATGGTGCTTTGGGTTGATCCCATACTTAGATGTGTTAAGGAGATAAAGTCAAAGCTTGCAAGAAGAAAAACAAAAGCGTCCCTCAAAGTTGTTATCACTTCGCCCGGAGGAGAGCGTTTTACAAACGGGCACGCTAGCAAAACCGCAAAAAAATATACCGACATTATAATTATTTGCGGCCGCTATGAGGGTATTGATGCTCGTGTTAAAAAGATATTGAAGGCAAATGAATGGAGTATTGGAGACTATGTGCTTACTGGAGGAGAGTTGCCAGCACTTGTATTTATCGACTGTATAGCAAGACAGGTTGATGGGGTTCTTCATGATGCACAGTCTCGCGAGGAGACGCGTGTTGCAAGTCACGATGTGTATGCGCGTCCAGAGGTGTACGAGTATCAGGGGAAAAACTATCGTGTACCGAAAGTGCTTCTCTCCGGTAACCACAAGCTAATTGAAGAATATCGCGCCAAGCGGGAAAATAAGCTTGGTAAGTAGTCTCTATGTACATAAAAGTTAAAGCCGTTACATCATCTAGAGTTGAGACAGTGACGTGGCTTAAAGATGACGAGTTGAGGATTGCTGTCAGGGAGCCTGCGGAAAATAATCACGCAAACCATCGTATGCTTGAGCTTGTACGCATGATATATCCTGGTAAATCTGTGCGGATAGTCAGTGGCCATCACTCACCATCAAAGATTTTTGCAATCGACTAGCAGCCTACCCATCACAACGTGCTGTGGTGCCATGCTCAAAATTGTAAACCTTACGAAAGTGAGATAGTATGTGTTTGTTAAATTAACAGCCAATGTAGCTCAGTTGGTAGAGCACGTCCATGGTAAGGACGAGGTCATCGGTTCAATCCCGATCATTGGCTCACTAGGTGGTTGCTGGAGACGTGTACGCGGTTTACACTAGCGGTATGTCACGTGAGAGTGTGCGCGTTGTTTTGTTTGGGTTTTGCTTGTTTTTGGTTGTGAGCCTTCTTAGTGTTCACGCTCCGGAAGAAAAAGAGGTAGGTGGTGTGAGCTTTGTTCCAAACGTGGTGGTTACTAAACGGGATGAAGAGTCGATGCTCTTTCTTGGTGATGTGATGCTCGGACGTCACGTCGAGCGACTTATGGGTGAAAAGGGTGGCGAGTATCCCTTTTTCGCACTACGAAATTTGCTCGCATCTTCAACGTTTGTGATTGCCAATTTAGAGGGTTCAATTCCAGAAAAGCACATACCAACACCATCTGGCGGATTTCGTTTTTCATTTATACAAGAAGTTGCGAAGACATTGAATACAGTTGGAATTGATGCGGTCTCGCTTGCAAACAACCATGCAAGTGATTTCGGTGAAGAGGGATGGAAATCAACGGTAGCCACACTCAGCAGCTCAACTGTCGTGTCGTTTGGTCACTCACGAAGAGTTGCGACCAGTAGCTACGATGTGGAAGTTGATGGCGTCGCTGTAAGCGTCTTTGGTATAAATGTTATTACTCCGACCTGGGACAAGGTAAAAGCGCTTGCAGTTGTCGATGAGGTTTGTCACACTAAGAAGGGTGCATATGTTGTCGCATTTGTTCATTTCGGGGAGGAGTACGAACATCTCCAAAGTGGAAAACAGGATGACTTGGTGAGTGAACTATTTTCTCGCTGTGTAAACTTGGTGATCGGCGCCCACCCTCATGTTGTTCAAGGAGTAAGAGAAAGCGAAGGGAAAATCGCTCTGTTTTCGTTAGGAAACTTTATTTTTGATCAATACTTTAGCGCCGCAACACAGCAGGGACTTATGGTCAGGCTTACATTTGTCGATGGGCAACCAAAGGTAGAGCTCATTCCTGTTGTGTCGGAGCGCAGTCAGCCAAGACTTGCTCTCGGAGAAGAGAAAATTGCTATTTTCACACTTATTCGAGATAACAGCTCACCACATTTAGCTGAAAAAATAATGACTGGTACTTTGCATGGAAGAAGGTAATTTTGTGGTATACTTTTGAGATAAATGGTGCGCGCTCTTGTTTTTCCTGAAGCGCGATGTGCGACAAAAAGCCAGAGTAGCTCAGTTGGTAGAGCATCTCACTCGTAACGAGAAGGTCGCGAGTTCGATCCTCGCCTCTGGCTCAATGACTAATGATGCAAATAGAGTAAGAGAAGAAATAGAAGTGCTCGAAGCGAAGATGCTTGAGGTTTCGTTTTGGGAGGATAAAGATAAGGCACAGGCGACCATTAAGGAAATAAAGAGACTTAAAGATGTACTACAAGGTGAAGAAAATCTAGAGAAAGGCTGCGCAACACTTTCAGTGCTCGCTGGAGCGGGTGGAGATGATAGTGAGGACTTTGCTCGAATGCTTGTTGAGATGTATCACCGCTACGTGCAGAGGCAAGGTTTTTCACTTACTGTACTTCATGAGCATAAGAATGATCATGGAGGGTATCGAAGCTATACGTGCGAGATTAAGGGTTCTTCTGTCTACGGCTCGCTTCGGTATGAATCAGGAGTGCACCGCCTTGTTCGCGTATCGCCGTTTAATGCGCAAGCAAAGCGCCACACTTCGTTCGCGTTAGTTGAAGTAATGCCAGTATTGCCACCATCAAAAAGGGTCGAACTCGACCCAAAAGACCTTCGGATTGAAACATCGCGAGCGGGTGGTCCGGGTGGGCAAAATGTTAACAAACGAGAAACAGCTGTCCGTGTTGTTCACATACCAACAAATTGTGCTGTACACGTCACTACAGAGCGGAGTCAAGAACAAAATAGAGAAAAAGCGTTAGAGCTCCTCTCGTCAAAGCTTTTCCTTCTCGAAGAAGAAGCAAGAAAGGCTGAGGTTGAGGGTCGTCAGATCTCGAAAACAGTTGATATTGAGTGGGGCAATCAGATACGATCGTACGTGCTTCATCCATATAAGATGGTAAAAGACCACCGAACAGATTTTGAGACTAGTGATGTGGAAGGATTTCTAGAGCGTGGAGAAATAGAGGAGTGTATAGTCGCCGAACAGGCTTTCTTTAAGGAGAAAACTAATTCACAGCAAGACGCTTAGTGGTGATATACTACAAAGTATGATTTATTTCGACCGAGTGTCTAAGGAATACTTAAACGGAGTAAAAGTCCTTGATTCTATATCACTCGCGATTAGTAAGGGTGAGCTCGTCTCTGTGGTTGGACATTCCGGCGCAGGAAAGACGACTCTAATTAAGCTACTTTTAGCGGAAGAGAGTCCAACTCACGGAGTCGTCTCATTTCACTCAGATAATATTCACTCACTTCGTGGCGACCGTATTTCAAGGTATCGAAGGAAAATAGGTGTTGTGTTTCAAGATTTCAGGCTTATTCCTTATAAAACTGCGTATGAGAATGTGGCATTCGCTATGGAAGTGGCAGGAAAGCATGATGACGAAATAGCGACAGATGTCCCTCATGTGCTTGAACTTGTCGACCTTAAGGATAAGATGTTTCAGTTTCCTCATGAATTATCAGGTGGTGAACAGCAACGTGTTGCGATAGCAAGAGCGATCATTAATCGTCCTGAAATTATTATTGCTGATGAGCCAACTGGGAATCTCGACCCCGTTAATACGTACGACGTTGTGCAAATTCTCAAAAAAATAAATGATCTTGGCACAACAATTATCCTTACTACTCATAACAAAGGTATTGTTGATAACCTCGGCAGAAGAGTTATTACGATGGAGCGAGGAAGGGTGGTTAAGGATTCGGTAACATCACACGTTCATAAACACACAATCTAGACTAACTATGAAAGGTAATCTTTTTCGAAGGATAGTAGCGGCAGGTTTTACAGGGTTCTACAGAAACAGAACTGTTTCGCTTTCTTCGATTCTTATTCTTACCATCACACTTTCGATTATTGCTGCGTTTTACTTTTTCCATGCGACGTTTACCTACACACTCTCAATCATCAGAGATAAGGTAGACGTAAGGATTTACTTCACCACGGATGCGACGGAATCCCAAATAAGTAACATCAAAGCAAGACTGCTCGCACTTCCTGAGGTGAAGTCAGTTACGTATACCTCAAAAGAAGAGACGCTAGATAAGTTTAAAGAAACTCACAGCGGGGATCAGTTAACATTGCAAGCTCTTGAGGAGTTAGGAGAAAATCCATTTGGCTCATCGCTTTCTATTTTAGCAAAAGACCCTTCCCATTATGAGGAGATTGCACGCCAATTACAAACAGGATCAAGGCTTTTAGGTGAAGCAAGCACAGTTGTCGACAAGATAAATTACTATCAGTTAAAGGGAAGCATCGAGCGTCTCACAACTATAATTAATTGGCTAAACACAGTTGGTGTGTGGCTTTCGCTTATCTTCGTCATTATGAGTTGTATGATTGTGTACAACACAGTGCGCCTCGCAATATTTGTTTTTAGAGATGAGATTGCAGTGATGAAGCTTGTCGGCGCTTCAAACATGTACATTCGTGGGCCGTTTATTGTCGAAGCGGTACTCTACGCACTTGTTGCGACCGCAATTACGCTTCTTATGTATTGGCCCGCGACTGTGTGGCTTACAAAAAAGACGATCTTCTTCTTCGAAGGGCTCAACTTCTTCGCATACTACAAAGCAAACATTTTTGAGCTTTCAGCATTACTTCTATGCTCAGGTGCGCTGCTTGCGATTATCTCTTCACTCTTAGCGGTGAGAAAATACTTGAGAGTTTAGCCGTTTAAGGAATGTGACGCAGAAAGAGGCACTCACCATTCTTAAGCTTGGACACACCACATTTCTGACTGGTGCTGCTGGGTCAGGAAAGTCTACTGTGCTTCGTGAGTTTGTCTCGTATCTTAAGCGTCATGATATTTCATATGCGCTCACAGCATCGACTGGTATTGCTGCGACTCAAGTTGGTGGCCAGACTATTCATTCTTGGAGTGGGATTGGTATACGCGACTCTCTTTCGAGGCGTGACGCTGAGGAGTTACTTGAAAGAGAGTACATATACCGAAGATTGTCTAAGGTGTCTGTGATCATTATTGATGAAGTTTCAATGCTTCACGCAAACTTTATTGATATGCTCGACACTCTTCTTAAAGAGCTTTTCCGTAACGATGCGCCATTTGGAGGTCTTATGATTGTTTTTTGCGGCGACTTCTTTCAGCTCCCTCCGGTTGTAAGGGGTGAAGTAAACTCTTCATATTGCTATGCATTTCAAGCGAGTGCGTGGAAGGAAGCTAAGCCTGTTTGCTGCTATCTCACAGAACAGCACCGACAAAATGATGGGGACGGCTTACTTAGTGTTTTAAATGCGATTAGGGAAGACGCAGTAGATGAAGAGCATTACGAGCTCTTAAAGAGAAGAAGTGTCCACACTAAAGAGAAGACGCTTTACCTTCACACAAAGAATATAGACGTAGACAAAGAGAACCTAAAGGAGTTTGAGGCTCTGGCAGGAGAGCAAAAATCTTACTTTATGAAGTCATCAGGCAAGCAAGCTTTAGTGCAGACCCTTAAGGCAACATGTCTTGCGGAGGAAATTCTTAACTTAAAAGTGGGCGCTAAGATAATCTGTCTTAAGAATGACCCTTCACGTCACTACAGCAATGGAAGCCTCGGCACCGTGAAGTCGTTTGACGCAAACGGAGACCCAGTCATAGAACTTACCTCAGGTAAGACTATAACCTTTTCATTTGCGTCATGGGCAATAGAAGAAGATGGTAAAGTTAAGGCTGAAATCGCTCAGCTACCACTAAAGCATGCGTGGGCTATCACCGTGCATAAGTCGCAAGGTATGACACTTGATAAGGCTGTGATTGACTTGAGCCACACGTTTGCTTCTGGCATGGGGTATGTCGCACTCTCAAGACTTAAGTCGCTTAACGGCCTTTTCTTGGCTGGCTTTAATCACTCTGCATTTTTTATTGATCAGACACTGCGAGAATATGACAAACGTTTCAAGCAGCAGTCAGAGAGGGCGGTTGTGGCACTAGAGAAACGAACGCCTGATGATTTGTCACGTTTAGCTAATGCGTTCATTAAAAAAGCCGGCGGCTCTATTATAGAACGTAAACTCCATGAGAATGCAGATGGTGTAACATTGTCGACACTTGATAAAACACTGTTCTTGGTGCAAGAGAATAAGAGTATAGGGGAAATTGCCAAAGAGCGTCAACTAACAGAGGAGACGGTAATAGGCCATCTTGAGAAACTTCATGAGCGAGGCGAAAATCTTGGCGATGTCTGGAAACCTAAGAGGGCGACAGTCAAGAAGGTTGCTCAATTCTTAGACGGTGCTAAAAAGTTGACCCTAAAGGAACTTTACGAACTTCTCGGTGGGAAATGTACCTATAATGAAATTAGACTAGCAAAGCTCGTTTTACTTCAAGAAGCGGAATGTGGAGACAATTGAACGTCCGATAGTGTCCGTAGATGCCTCGAGTTTAGCGATTGTAGTTTGAAGTTCAGGGTTTCGTGCTTTATCGATGGTGCCGTGGCTGATGAGTTCTATGGAGTAACAAAAGCTGCCTCGCAGTGTCCTGTAGTTTGCGATTCTCGCTTTTTCATCTCCTGCAACTACTGCTGTGTACGTGTATTTTGTCCACTGAGTGCCAGAAAGGGAGACCTTTGACGTCTCCACGGCAGACGGCATGTTTTCTAAGCTGTAACAAGAAAGGGTGTTTGGACTTATACCGACACGTACGACACTTGTGAAGAAATAAGCGTCGAGCGCTGAAACTTTTGCAGAATTGTCGTATGAACCAAGTGGAATTTCAATAAGTGGAGAACCTTGTATAGCAAGAGGGGTATTTGATCTCCACGTTGTTGCAAGTGAGTGAAATGGAGAGAAAGAATTAGCTAGCGTGAGACCTTTGGGATAACTGAGTGCAAAGTTGTGCTGACCACTCGTGTACGTAATATATCCCTTCGGAATAGGACTTGCCGCAGGTTCTTGTTTTGCGGACGAGATAACATTTGTCGGCTTTTTTATTGCAGAAGCGTCGCCTTCTGATGTTGGTGAGGAAGTTGGTGGAACTGTTTCCTTAGTTTCTTGATCGGTTGCCGGGTTCGTAATCTCATCACGAGGGCTTTCTCTAAAGAGAAAGTAACCAAGCATAAGAATGGCGATGGCTCCAAGTGCAACGAGGGCTGAGTTCTTTGTCTTTTTTATTGTCATTTCTTAAGTATACCTGTACGCACTCATGATTCACAAGCTTGTCAATTTTTGCTAGAATCTGCTCGTTGGTTTCGTTGCTCGCGTAAGTCACAACTAATAACTGTTAACCAATAACTAATAACCATTTTGGGGTATCGTCTAATGGTAGGACAACGGTTTCTGGCACCGTTAATCGAGGTTCGAGCCCTTGTACCCCAGCAAAGCGATATATATACTGTATGCGTAGCATTCATCAAACCTAAGCTTTGATGGGGTAAGTGAGTGACCTGCGTCACTCACGGCAAGGGCTCGAATACGGGGTCGAGAATCTGCTTCGAGCATGGCGAGGAAGATTCGTGATCGAACCCTTGTGTCCCAGCTTAAAAATAAGTGCAGTTTTCAAGATAAAATCTGAAAAGCACTGCTAACAACATGCGACTTTAAATGCTACACGGAACGAGTTTTTTGTTGTAGTATAAAGAGTACATGAAAAAATATATTGTAAGTGTGTTGTTATTATCAGCTGGTTTTAGTTTTGCTTCAGCACAAACAGCAGACGTAGATACGTCTAGTGATAATTCCTGTGCGATTATTACTTCTAATCTTCGTTACTTAAGTCGTGATGCTAATGGTTCAACAGATGTTTCTATACTTCAGGATTTCTTGAGCACAAGAGGTTACCTTAAGTCACAGCCAACAGGTTTCTTTGGTTCAGCTACACGTCGTGCGGTAATTGCTTTCCAGAATGATAACGGTCTTCGCGCAACACCTCCAGGGTACGTAGGACCCGGTACACGTGCAAAAATTAAGGAAATTGATTGTAATGATACCTCTGCTGTAAACACAGCACCAGTTACAACACCTATTACACCTAAGAATACACCTACATATACATCTCCAACAGCACCAGTTACGAATTATATATACCAGACTGCATCTCCATCAATCACAGGACTTTCAATCAATAATGACGGAATGGGAGAAAGCTTGTATGTGACAGGAAATAATCTCAGCAAAGTTAGCGTACTTTGTTTGGAGGTTCGTGTAGATGGTGAACAGTGCCAAAGAAACTTCAACACTCAGACGAACAATCAAATAATAATTCGTCTTCCTCAGAATACATCTACAGTGCCTTACGAGCTCTTTGTAAAAGCAGTTGACGAGAAAAACAGTTTGACTTCTAACAGAATGTCTATTACTAGAAGTCCTAAACAAGAAACCGCTTTAGATAACTCGTTCACACTGTTAGCTCTGACAGATATTGAAAGAGGAAATATTATTACTACAGCTAGAGTTGGTAATTACGCAAACCTCTGTTGGAAATCAGGTAAGGATAATAAAGACCAAACTCTTACTTTTGAAATTGGAGCTCCAGACAGAAAAGATCAACCTAAAGTACTTGGTAGTGCAAACCTTTCAAAGGGCTGTTTTGTCTTCAACATTCCTGATCTACCTGGCGGGGGTTACGTCATAACTGCAAGAAGTAACACTTCATCTTTGGCTGCGTCTAGTCCTTCGTTTACATTACAGGGCAACACATTAGACAATTCGTTCACACTGTTAGCGCCGACAGATATTGAAAGAGGAAATATCATAACCACAGCTAGAGTTGGCGGTTACGCTAGTCTCTGTTGGAAATCAGGTAAGGACAATAAAGATCAAGATCTTACTTTTGAAATTGCAGCACCAGGCGGAAAAGCTGACCCTCAGGCACTTGGTAGCGCACACCTTTCACAAGGTTGTTTCGTTTTCGTAGTCCCCACCAATCTTCCCTCTGGTGGCTATGTTGTAAACGCAAAAAGCAACTCTACTTCATTGTTCACAACTAGCCCACAGTTTTTCGTGCAGGGAAATCAATAGCCAGTAAATAATCTATTAAAAATACCCATACAATATGGGTATTTTTAGTTGCAAATTTTCCTATTTACTTTTATTTAGGCCAGGTGCATTATGTATACATAACTACGAAAGAGCCTCTTATGCAGATGTGTATGCATTGGGGCTTTTCTTTAGATTTTTAAGCGTAAAAATCTCTTCAAAAATAGCAATTTTGATGTAAACAGATTAGAAGTATTTCCTTTTTATACCTACTTTGAAAACTTATGATAATGCTCGTTCGAAAAGGTTATTTTCGTATTCTTGTTCTTAAGCAAGATTGAACACTTGTTCTTGTTCGGTGCAAGTATTCTGTCCACAACCTTCTTATTCTGTAAAAACTCCACCAGGCAACCGAAGTCGCCGTCACCTGTTATAAGTGTTCATAACATGACACCCTATTCGGCACAAGACCGATAAATAGATACACATTTGCTGGACTGTACTTCTGACACAACCAGCCACGGAACTTCTTGTGGTCAATTTCAAAGCCGAGCTCTTTTGCTCCTCGGTACAAGTTGTTGCCATCAATGTAGATGTTACGTTTATCAATAAATTATTTTAGCATGTAAAAAATAGGTAAAGAGTTTGAGATTGGAACTAGCTCAACAACTATTACACACACGTACGCAGTACGTACTTGACCTGTCATCGCATCAAATCTGAAACTGATATTTTAGATCGTTAATCTACCAATGACCAAGAGTTTAGGCTCTTAGTACTTCTTAAGCCACTCATTCATCATTTTGATTTCACTTTCTTGCGCGATGATGATGTCATTTGCAAATTTCTGCAGCTCTTCACTTACCGTCTTGTCTTGTAGCAACAATTTAGCCATGTCTACTGCTCCTTGATGGTGCGGTATCATGCCTACAATAAATTCCTTTTCCAATGCCTTACCAGTTTTTCCTTTCATCACCTCTACCATTTCAGTCATGGTCATGTCCATCATGTTGCTGCTATTCATCATCATTGAACCATCAGGCATCTGATGCATGTCGTGCATCATTGAGTTTCTTACTCGCGATATGTCGTTCGTATTCCATCGGTCACTAAAATGAAATGCTAACGTAAGCACAAGCGCTGTCGCCAATACGAAGGTGGAGATTTTGTAGTTCATACGATATGAGTGTACCACTTATGACGCAAACTACTCACATCGTCTATTGCGTAGCATGATACACTCTTCGCATGTCTCACCAGGCGCCTCACAAAGCAAATGGGTCTCTTTCGTCTGATATACGGCGGGGAAATGGAGGAAACTCAATCCTCATTCTTAAGAAATCACTCAAGTATCAGCTTCTTTTTTTTGTTCGTAAATTGCCGCTGCGGTCAAGTTTTGCAATTGTGACAATGGTTGCTCTCATCGGCTCAACCCTTTTCCTTAATAATAAAGTGGCCGCAGATGAGGTATACCTTTATCCTAGCACGTGTCTTGGTGGTTGGAAGGATGCATTTAAGGCGACGTCAAAGCCGCCACTTGAAAAGGATGCTGAAGCTGACGAATACACCTCTCAGAACTCTGCAATTTTATTGCCAAATGACCAGGCAGATATTTTTTGCGGTGACTTCGAGGGAGGCATACCTGACGGCACAGAGCCAGCGTCTGTACTTCTTAATGTATACCTTGGCGCTCACGAGGAAGAAACAGAAAGTATTCTTGTGGCTTCTGGTACGGTAGACATTTTGCAAGTGCTTGACTCAACGTCGACAGAAAGTATTTTGACTAATTCCACATCGTCACTTGATGACGTGGCCTCATCGACTGACACATCAATCGTTAGCACTAGCACAGGCGCTCTAAATGGTAACTCGGAGACTTCACCTACGCTTGAATCAAACGTTGAAGTATCAGGTCAGCAAATTGAAGCGAAACAAGATACTAAAGTTCCAGAAGAGAAAAAAGCTGAACCAGTTCCGACTCAAGAAACACCGAGTACTAGCAGTGAGCAGCCGCAAAGTAGCACCCTCAACAAAACTCTCCTTGATACATTTGTGTCGCTTATCGGAGTAAAAGCCTATGCTCAAGAAGAGTCACAGCCGTCGGTGGTTCAGGCTGGGGTAACAAGCACAAGTGAGGGTGAAGCTCAGCCATCAGCCGTCCCTGAAACGTCTGCGCAGGTTGAACAACAAATCGCTACTGTTGTTGATGTGTCTGTAGAGCAGCACGTAGAGACACAAAGTGCTTTGTCGACTAACACGGAAGCCATAGCACAAACTCAAGTAGATGCCACAACTAGTGAGCAGCTTTTAACGAGCAGTTCTACCGCTTATCAAGAGTTGTGGAGCGCCTCATCAACCGAGGCGCAGGGTACTAGCACGCCAGAGGAGGCGACCTCGACAACGTTAGCGAGCTCTACTCCCCAAAATGAAGTGCTCGAAGTTTCCTATACTCTTGATGGTAATGAGTGGATTGTCATCGGCACGCTTGATTCCTCTGCGCTTTCTTTTGCGACATTTGAACTTAAAGCATCAAGCTCACTTTCCTGGAAAAATCTTAAGAGCATGCAAGTAAAAGTTCGTGCTCTTCAGAATCTAGACACTCGACCTGTTGTGTATCTTGCTGGTATAGAGTTAAAAGTGGTGCACCAGGAGGCCAAGGAGAAGCCTCGACAGTACGATATCGCGTCAATAGAGAATTTTAATGAAGAACTACTAAGCCTTTCAGTCGCTACATCAACTGACGAAGACAGAACAATGCTTGTACTTAAATCGTTGGCTTCTTACGGTGTTGCTGTGTATGATGATGTGACAAATGACCTTCTTTTCACAACACAAACAGGGGAACATGAGATGGTGTACGATCCGAACGCCAGCCTTCCATACGGTAAGTTTGTATTCATACTTACAAGAGATGAGTCATGGTGCTCACAGCTATCAAAAGATGAGTGCCTATTTAATGATCTGATTGTTGCGTCATCAACAGTGAGCGTTATTGAGCGCTAGAACATATTGTATACTTAGCTCAATGAGTGCGAGTCCATGGTATAGACGTGTGTCTTCAGGAAGAAAGCTAAACGCCTTTCTCATCATCGTTTTGCTACTTGTTGTTGTCTTGCTTACACAGGCAGCAACACCAAATCCTGGCCACCCTTGGACACAGGTAGGGGATGGAGTCATCCAGTTTAATGCGCCAAGCGCACTTCGTACGTATACACTCCCTGATAGTAATGCAACACTGCTCACTAATGTTTCATTTACACAAGGAGATATTCTCTACGGTACAGCTGCGTCTACGACAGCGCTTTTGCCTAAAAACACAAATGCGACTCGCTACCTCGCAAATACTGGTTCTAACAATAACCCACAATGGGATCTGATAAATCTGTCTAACGGAGCGACTGGCACACTTCCTATCGCAAATGGTGGCCTTGGGACATCAAATATCGCGTTTACTGGACCAACAAGCTTTCGCACATTCACACTTCCTGATGCAACGTCAACAATTCTTACCTCAAATGCCGCAGTTACTCTTGCGCAGGGTGGCACTGGGGCGGCGCTTACCGCGTCAAACGGAGGCATTATTTACTCAGGGGCTAGCACACTTTCTGTTCTTGCTGGAGTTGCTACATCTAGTAGGCTCCTTATGTCAGGGTCAAACAATTCACCGACATGGTCTACATCAACATATCCAAGCCAGGCTGGGTGGGCTGGAAAAACACTTGTTTCTAACGGTACAAACTATGAAGATGCGACAACAACTGCGAATGGTATGTATCGCTCAATGCAAGTTGTAAAGAATGCAGGGGCAGCAACGGTGACGAACCTAGGTTTTCCTGCTGCTCCTACACTTACCGCAACAGCTGTAAGCAGTGATGACGCTGCTGGTCCATGGTTGCTTCACTATACCCCAAACACAACAGGCAACTCGTCAGGTGTTGTCTCTGCAGCATTTACTTACTTTCGAAGAGACTGGGAGCCGGATTATGTTACGACAATCCAAACAGGGACGAGTACCGCAAGTATTGGTTATTGGGTAGGAATGTTTTCGGCTTCGCCAGATAACAGTACAGCACCAAATATCCATGCGGCAGCATTTCGCTACTACACTTCTGTTGACTCAACAGCATTTTGGCGAGCTGTTACCATAGCTGGAACAGGCGCTTCTGCGACCATTTCAACAACAACAGTCGCAGTATCTACGACGTCAAACTACCTTATGAGAATTCGATGTAATCTTGCCAGGTGTGAATTCTACATAAACGGTCAACTTGTTGCCACCCACACGACGACGCTGCCTACAGCAACGCAGCTCATGGGGTATGGCAACAGAGTGACGACACTAAACAACGCAAACAAGAGCATACGGTGGGGCAGAGTATCAGTGAATCACAAATGAGGTCAAGATTAAGTCTCTTCTTTGGCTTTTTCGTAAGTCTAAGCGCACTTCATGTCGTTCAGGCAAACTTGAGCTGTACAATTGTCGCTTCATCATCTTGCTCTGGCGTTATTGTGGTTAGGCTTTCTGATAGTTCAAACGCTCACGGAGAATTGCCCTCTCAATCAACAGCAGGGTATGCAAATAACGTAGTGTGTTGCTCTGGTCCGTCAGGATTGAGTAATGCATGCTCAGGAACGTTTGCAGTTGCTGTAAAGCTTTCTTCAACGACTAATGCTCACATGCAGCAGAACGACCAAGTCGGCTACTCTCATCAGACATGCCTCTCAGTTCCTTCTGGTGATGTGCAGATTGGTTATGCAACAGACTGCACGACATTTGGTTACGAAACGACTTTACTCTCGATTTCCGCAGTAGATAATGCTCATGGTGGAACTTCAACGGCATATGCGACAAAAGTATGCGGCTCTGCAGCAAGTTACGGCCCGCAGTATATTTCGTACAGCCTTTCTTCAAACTCGGTCGGTTTTGGGCCGATTAGCACTGCGCTTACTCGTTACGCGACATCAAATGCCTTAGGATCATCAACTGAAGTGGTCGCTCATACGCTTGCCGTTACTTCAAATTCGGCAAATGGATATAGTGTGACCTTGCAGGGGGCAACACCAACACTTGTCTCAGACGGTGTTTCAACTATTAATGAAATAGGCTCGATCGCGACACCGCTATCGCCTGGGCAGGAGCAATTCGGTATGCGCCTTGTCTCAAGTGGGGGAGATGGAGCTGTTATTTCTCCGTACAACACTGCCAACTATGCCTATTCAGGTACAAGCAGTCCGTCCCTTGTCGCTCAAGCGTCATCTGGTACGTCCGCAACATCAACCTTTTCTTTTTACTATGGAGCTAATGTTTCAAACCAGACAGTGCCAGGCACGTACGCGACACAACTTAACTTTATTGTGACGGCCAATTTCTAAAGTACGTTAAAGACAAAAGGACTTCTCCACAGGTTTAGGCTGTTATCTTGTAAATCCTATTGCTATACTCACTTTTATAAATGAGTATGAATCATAAAGCCACACCAATTGTTAGATCAGCAGCAGCTCTCGCACTTGGTTCTATTATTGCGAGCGTGACCGGGTCCGCATTTGCTGCCTATTTAGTAAACTTTTCTGACACTATGTCACGGCTCTCCGTAAGCACCGCCTCATCCCACACCCTCCGCTTCACTACACCAACGGGAGCAAACAACAACACCGACACGATCATTCTCGAATTTCCTGCAACGTTTGATTTCACCACAAAGGCAATCACATC
>JACCDR011117489.1_pt1 | contig 117203 bp, 95 predicted proteins | sample 7446431 | NCBI WGS metagenome assembly JACCDR01 (sample SAMN15323443, study PRJNA562643) | freshwater metagenome | isolation source: river surface water | place: USA:Blue River Watershed | collected 2017-08-17
AACCGCATTAAAGCACTCAGTGAGAAAATTCCTCATGTATTGCCACTTTATCAAGCAGCACAGCAACAGGGACGCGTACCACGCTGTAATAAGAGTTAAGAGTTCGATGTAAATTTTAGCTTGCGCATCAAGATGACCGCGTGATGAGTTACCTTCGACGATACAAGAGTGAGCATGGTGTTGTTAAGCAGCACCATGCTCATTTTGACACCTTTAGCGCTTTTGGTGTTAACACAGCGCTTTTGCTGTTAACAAACGCTTTTTTGGTAAATACAACACTGTCGCAATGCTGCAGGTATTTATTTGGATGCGCCCCGTGTTCGAGCGATTGCATCATCCAACCATTACTTCCCATCCTGCGAAAATCGGCCAGAAGAATTCCGGCCTGAACACGGCTGTTTAGGATTTTTTCACCGCAATGGCAACCAGTGCCGCTACTGTCAGTACCATACAGTAATAGCTATGCGTCACAACATCCCAAGGTGATACACCAAAGCTGGCACCTAACAGTAAGGCTTGCGCACCATAGGGCACCAAGCCTTGGCTGATGCAGCTGAATATGTCCAATAAACTGGCACTGCGCGCAGGTGAAATCTGATGATCATCAGCAATTTTTTTGCTGACATCCCCAGATACCACAATGGCGACGGTGTTATTGGCGATACACAAGTTACTGATAAACACTAAACCGGCGATGGCCAGCTGCTGAGCTTTGTTGCCCGCGAATGCCAACGATGCCGCCATGGCCTCAATGTGTTTGGCAATCCACACCAAACCGCCGTCGCGTTTTAAAAATTCGCCCAATGCTCCCACCAACATCGACAACAGGAATATCTCCTGCATGCTGCTAAAGCCTTTAAAAATATCTTTGCCAAGGTTGGCAATCGCATAATCGGCAAATACCACACCTTGCAGGGCGGCTAACACAATGCCGAGCAACAACACGATAAATACGTTTAAACCGGCTAACGCCAATATCAAAATAGCAGCATAAGGAATGACGGCTGTCCAACTAAAATCTTTCACCACAGGCGCTTGTTGCGTTTCGGCCGCAAAGCTGAAGATCAAAATCGTGATTAACGCAGCGGGCAGGGCTATCCAGAAATTTTGCCGGAATTTATCTTGCATATTCGCACCTTGGGTGCGCGTCGACGCGATAGTGGTATCCGAGATAATCGACAAATTGTCACCAAACATAGCGCCGCTTAACAAAGCGCCTGCCACCAACAGCGGGTCGAGCTGAGCTTGCGTTGCTAAACCTACGGCAATTGGGGCTAGGGCGCCAATGGTGCCCATCGAGGTCCCCATGGCGGTGGCAACGATAGCGGCAATAACAAATAAGCCTGGTAATAACCACTGTGCTGGCACGAGGCTCAAACCTGCATTCACCACGGCATCGACACCGCCGGTAGCTTGGGCAACCGTTGCGAAGGCGCCGGCTAGCAAATAAATGAGACACATGGTAATGATATTGCTGTTACCGGCGCCTTTGACGAGCACCTCGATGGCTTGATTCAGCGGGGCTCGGTGCAACCAAATGGCTAATATCAGTGCTGGGATAATCGCCACAGGCCCTGGCAATTGATAAAACGCGTACTCAACGCCTTGCGCTTGCAGTATTAAGCCTGTGCCTAAAAACAGCGTAACAAAGAGCAATAGCGGAGCTAAAGACCACACGGGCTTTAGAGTGGGGGTATCGTTTGGCATTGTGACCTCTTCATGGCTTTACAGGCCAGTTTGACGTATGGCGATATTTATTGCAGTCTACACAGCTATGCTAAGGTAGCTGGTTATCCTTCTAGCGCGATACAGAATGAATAATAAATAAAGGGTTGGCTGGTTACATCATCGGTGATGACACAGAAGATTATCTAGTTATATCTGTGCTTCTTAGCATCTTACTAAGATCTACGCTTACAAATCTGTGGTAGCTTAGCTGTGATAAATTAGCTGTGGCAACTAAACATGGTTTTGTTTAGTGATGACAGTGACATTCCCTGTGACCGCACAACCCCCCTGTGACGAATGTGGCGAATATATAGACGTCCAGAAGGCCTGTCAAATACTGTTCTGTTCTAATTCATAACCAAGCTTTTTAGTTATTTGATATTTTTGCTACGCATATGAACTGCTCTACGTGCGGTGATGCGTCATCGCGGTGGGCTGGCGCTATGGTTTTGTGTCATGTGTTATTGTAATAGGAACAGATAGCAGCATAGCTGTCGCAGCCAAATGGCGTTAGAATGCCGCAAACTAGCAGTGATTGACCAACCGCCATGCACTGTTCCATTGATTTAATGACTGTTGAGGTGTGCGATGCAAAATTTCACCTATCAAAATCCAACCAAAATCATCTTTGGCCAAGGCCAAATCCGGCAATTGGCGACTCAGATCCCGGCGGATGCGCGGGTATTATTGGCTTACGGTGGTGGTTCGATTCAGCGTAATGGCATTTATCAACAGGTAAAAGCGGCACTTGGGGAGCGCTTTTGTGTTGAATTCGCTGGTATTGAGCCAAATCCTAGTGTGGAAACGCTGAATCAAGCGTTGCCGCTGATAAAATCAGAAAAGCTCGATTTTATCCTTGCTGTGGGTGGGGGGAGTGTCATTGATGGCTGCAAATATCTGGCCGCGGCCGCTTGCTATGAAGGCGACGGTTGGGACATTCTGAGTAAAAAAGTTCGGTTAACCGCTGCAATCCCACTTGGGGTGGTGCTCACGTTACCTGCCACGGGGACCGAAAGTAACCCACACGCTGTGATTACGTGCAAAGCATTGCAACAAAAACGCTCCTTTTCACATCCATTGGTGTATCCGACCTTTGCGGTATTAGATCCATCCACCACCTTTTCGCTACCGGCCCGCCAAGTCGCCAATGGCGTGGTGGATGCCTTTGTGCATGTGATGGAACAGTATCTGACCTATCCCGTCGATGCGATGGTGCAGGATCGATTTGCCGAATCGTTACTGAGCATCCTGTTGGAGCTTGGTCCCAAGATTGCACAGAACCCAGATGATTATTCATTGCGGGCGAATTTAATGTGGACGGCATCCATGGCATTAAATGGCTTGATTGGCGTTGGCGTACCGCAAGATTGGGCCACCCATGCGATAGGCCATGAGATCACTGCGCAGTATGGGCTTGATCATGCGCAAACCTTAGCTATCGTATTGCCTGCTTTATTACAGCAGCAACGGGCAGTGAAACGGCAAAAACTGCTGCAATATGCCTCTCGTGTTTGGCAGCTGCATCATGCGGATGAAGAACGGATGATTGATGAGGCCATAACTCATACCCGGCAGTTTTTTGAACAAATGGGCGTGCCGACGCGCTTGACTGATTATGGCCTAAGTGCCGATGCCGTAGCAACGCTTTGTCAGCAGCTTCAGGCGCATGGCGTTACCAAGCTGGGTGAGCATCAGGCGATTTTGGCCGCTGACATTGCTGAAATTCTGCAATTGGCACTTTAATGGAACCTATTGTTTCACGGCAACACGACCTAGCCGAGCCTACACTGCCGTCGCGCTTACATGGCGCTCATATCGGTGAGCCTCCTGCGCTGGTGGTGCTTGCTGGCGGTATGGGTAGTCGCTTTGGTGGAGATAAACAAACCTTTGCGTTTGGCCACGCCAAGCAACCGCTGCTGTACTTTAGTGCCATGGACGCCTATCACACGGGCGTACGCCAATTGGTGCTGGTGGTGCGTCCTGTCATAGCGCAACAATTGCGGGCTACATTGTTACCGGCCTTACCAAAGGATTTTCAGGTTGATTTTGTGCTGCAATCGCTCAGCGATATGCCATTGCTGCCGGCGAATTATGCGCAGCGGCAAAAGCCATGGGGAACGGCCCAGGCGCTTTGGGCGGCGCGGCAACTATTGCAACATCGGTCTTTTATAGTGATTAATGCCGATGACTATTACGGTGCCAATGCGTTGCAAACCTTGGTGCAGCATTGCCAAACAATGAGCTGCGCAGACCTGGACGCAGAGCAGAACGCAGAGCAGAGTACAGAACCAAACTTGGTGCCAGACCCCGCGCAGTTTGCAGCCCTGCATATCGAGCAGAGCGATCTATGCCAGCCACCTTGCTGGGCCATGGTGGCTTACCCACTGCAAGCCACCTTGTCGGCGCATGGGCCGGTCAATCGCGGTCTTTGTCGGGTTGACGCTGGATATCTTGCGGGTATCACTGAGGTGATGCAGATCCAACCTGCAGTAGAACCCTGTGCTAGCGCCGATTTTACCGGCATGATCGCACGCCCAGCAGACACAGCGTTACAGCGCATTGCGATATCGGCGCAGCAGCCGGTGTCGATGAATATTTGGTTATTCACGCCCACCTTGTGGCCGATACTGGCACAAGCATTGACTGAATTTGCCGCAGCGCAGCCGGATTTGCAGCAGGAATGTTATTTACCTTCGGTGGTCGCGCAAGCGCTGCAAGTATCCATTTCGCTTCGGGTTTATCACAGTGCATCGACATGGCTTGGTATCACCTATCCTGCCGATGTGGCGCAGGTGGATGCGTATTTTCGCGGCCAAGGTGTTTAAGATAGATTTAAGATAGATCACGCCATAAGTTAGCTTGCGTTGGCGATGCTGATACAAATACAAGATGAAAGGCGAGGTGGCTTAAAAGCTGTTGGCTTTTTTGCCGTAGAAATATCATAACCATCGCCGAAAAAATGACTTGAACATAAAAACGAGTAACACAATCACCATGAGTCAAACAGAATTAAACGCCTCGCAGCATGTTACGGCGGAATTGATGCCAGCACAGCCTGCACAAAAGGCAATTCTTGATGCTGTGCCGATAGAGCCTTGGTTGGATGCGGCATTGTTGGCCAGATTTGGCTTGGTCGGGGAATGTCAGGTCACACCGTTTGGTAATGGTCATATCAACCGTACCTATTTAGTCCGGCAAGGGGATACACGGCTTATCTTGCAGCAAATCAATACGCAGGTGTTTCCATCGGCAGCTGATGTGGTTGAAAATGCACGGCACATTGAAGCGCATTTAGGTGCCAAACAGGCTATGGGGTTATATCCGATGCAGGTGCTTTGTCATCAAGCCACGATGGATGGTGCTTGGTTAGTGGGGCCAAAACAAGATGTACGCGCGCTCAAATTTATCGCAGGTGGTCGTAGTCTGGAGGTGGTGAGTTCGAGCCAACAAGCCTTTGCTGCAGCGCAAAGTTTTGGCCATTTTGCCGCTGCTTTGGCTGATTTTCCGGCGCCGCGGTTACATACCGTCTTACCGGGCTTTCATGATTTGGCGCGTCGTATGGCACAGCTCATGGTGGCGGCAGACGAAGATAGCCACGGACGTTTGGCACAGTGTCAGGATCTGGTTGATTTTTGTCTGGCCCAGCAACCTCTGCTCGATACTTTGGCGCAAACCTGTCCACATTTGCCGCTTCGGGTATGCCATAACGATACCAAAATCAATAACATGCTGTATAACGATGCTGAGGGTGTCGGGCTGGCGGTGATCGATTTGGATACCTGTATGCCAGGGTATTGGATGTTTGATTTTGGTGATATGGTGCGAACCTGTTGTTCGCCTGTGGCGGAAGATAGCCAGCAGCATGATCAGGTGCATATTCGGACCGAAATTTTTCAAGCCTTAGTGCAGGGGTATTTGCAGGGCTTGGGGGCGCAGTTAACGCCGGCCGAGCGAGACAGCTTCTATTTGGGGGCGAAGGTGATGTGTTTGATGATCGGCGTGCGGTTTTTAACCGATCATTTGCAAGGCGATAGCTACTTCCAGATTAAGCGGCTGCACCATAACTTAGATCGTGCACGGAACCAATTGGCGTTGTATGCCGATTTACAGCAACGTGAAGCCGAGCTTTCGGCGTTATTTGTGCAATGAGCGGCATAATAAATAGGGTAATACCATGAGTACAGTGGGAATTTTGGGTGCCAATGGCCGGATGGGGCGGGCGCTGGTGCGGGTGGCATCAGAACAACATTGCTTAGCGGCAGCTTTGGTGCGGGCAGGGTCGGATTTAACGGGCGTCGATGCGGGGCAATTGGCGGGTATTGCCGCCTTGGACATGCCGCTACGTGCGACCTCGGCGGCGGCGATACAGGATGCGGCGGTGTGGGTTGATTTCACTATGCCTGACGCTATGTTACAGCATTTACAGTTAGCTCGGGATGCCGGTAAAGCCATGGTGATCGGCGTCACAGGTTTAAGTGATGCGCAATATGCGCACATAGTGGCGGCCAGTCAGGATATCCCGATTGTATGGGCGCCGAATATGAGTGTAGGTGTGAATTTATTGCTGCATCTGGTACAAACCGCCGCTCAGGTGATGGGGCAGAGTGCGGATATCGAAATTATCGAGGCGCATCATCGCTTTAAAAAAGACTCACCCTCAGGCACTGCCATGGCGATTGGCGCGAGTATTGCCAAGGTGTTGAATCGCGATTTAGCGAGCTGTGCTGTTTATGGGCGAGAAGGCATGATCGGTGAGCGTGCGCCAGATACCATAGGTTTTGCCACTGTGCGTGGTGGCGACATTATTGGCGACCATACCGCGCTCTTTGCCGATATTGGTGAACGTTTAGAAATTAGCCATAAAGCATCGAGCCGCGATACCTTCGCCCAAGGCGCCATTCGTGCGGCCTTATGGTTGCAAAATAAACAGCCAGGACTTTATACCATGCAACAAGTGCTTGGTTTGCCCGAGTTAGTTTAGGTTTTTGACGGATTAGCAGCAAAAATGCTGCTAAAGCGTTATTTTTATAAAATTTCAAAAAAAGATTAGACCAAAAGCCGCACTTGCCCTAGAATAAGCAGGTTTGCCTAGGCAGAACTGAGTACACAAATTTTGGGTCAAAACGGGAGTTTAACCACTTGTAGTTAACGCCCGTTTTTTGCTGTTTGGAGGTTATCTTGACTAAGTCCGCCCTGCTCGTACTGGAAGACGGCACCGTATTTCGCGGTACAGCCATTGGCGCTGAAGGTGTTTCTGTTGGGGAAGTGGTGTTTAACACATCCATGACCGGGTATCAGGAAATATTAACTGATCCCTCGTATGCAGAACAGATGGTCACCTTGACCTACCCTCACATTGGCAATACCGGAACCAATGATGAGGACGAAGAATCCGGTAGGATTTGGGCTAAAGGCCTAATAATTCGTGATCTTCCCCTCCTCGCCAGTAATTTCCGCAATCAACGCTCTCTTAGTCAATATCTGCAAGACCACAATATTCTCGGCATCGCCGACATCGATACCCGCAAGTTAACCCGCATTCTCCGCGAAAAAGGCGCCCAAAACGGCTGTATTATGGCCGGTGACCTTGATGAACAAAAAGCCCTCGAATTAGCCCGTGCCTTCCCTGGTTTAAAAGGGATGGATCTTGCCAAAGAAGTCACCGTAAAAACGGCGTATGAATGGCAAGAAGGCTCGTGGGCGTTAGGACAAGGTCATCGCGCGGCCCCCGCAAGCGCCTTTCATGTCGTTGCCTATGATTTCGGGGTAAAACGCAATATTTTGCGTATGTTAGTTGATCGTGGCTGCCGTTTGACCGTCGTTCCGGCGCAAACCCCTGCTTCTGAGGTGTTAGCCATGAATCCTGATGGGATTTTTCTGTCGAACGGTCCAGGAGACCCTGCGCCTTGCTCGTACGCCATTGCGGCAATTGAGACCTTTTTGACCACCGATATTCCTATCTTTGGCATTTGTTTAGGTCACCAGTTGTTGGCATTGGCCAGTGGTGCGCAAACGTTAAAAATGAAATTTGGTCACCATGGTGGTAATCACCCAGTGCAACATATCGCGTCCAAACGGGTGTTAATCACGGCACAAAACCACGGGTTTGCGGTTGATGAAGCGACTTTACCTGCCAATTTAATCGCGACGCACAAGTCGCTGTTTGATGGTTCACTCCAAGGCATTCACCGCACCGATAAACCTGCGTTTAGTTTCCAAGGTCATCCTGAAGCCAGCCCAGGCCCGCATGAGGCATCTGAGTTGTTTGACCATTTTATTGCCTTGATGCAACAGCGTAACGCCAACTAAGCCCGGATAAGAGAATTACCATGCCAAAACGTACCGACCTTAAAAGTATATTAATCCTAGGCGCAGGCCCTATTGTCATCGGCCAAGCTTGTGAGTTTGACTATTCTGGCGCTCAGGCGTGTAAAGCATTGCGTGAAGAAGGCTACCGCGTCATTTTGGTGAACTCAAACCCTGCCACCATCATGACCGACCCTGAGATGGCCGATGCGACTTATATCGAGCCTATTCATTGGCAAGTTGTTGAAAAAATTATTAAAAAAGAGCGGCCATGTGCAGTGTTACCTACCATGGGCGGACAAACTGCATTGAACTGTGCACTGGATTTAGAACGTCACGGTGTGCTGGCGAAATACAACGTCGAAATGATTGGTGCAACTGCCGATGCCATCGACAAAGCCGAAGATCGGAGTCGGTTTGACAAAGCCATGCGCTCTATCGGTTTGGCGTGCCCACGGGCAGGTTTAGCGCACTCGATGGACGAAGCCTACCAAGTGCTAGAAACCATCGGTTTCCCATGTATTATCCGGCCATCCTTTACCATGGGTGGCTCTGGCGGCGGCATCGCTTACAACCGCGAAGAGTTTGAAGAAATCTGTACCCGCGGTTTAGACCTGTCGCCAACCAAAGAACTGCTGATCGATGAATCTTTGATCGGTTGGAAAGAGTACGAAATGGAAGTGGTGCGGGATAAAAACGACAACTGCATCATTGTCTGCTCCATTGAAAACTTTGATCCGATGGGCGTTCATACCGGCGACTCCATCACAGTGGCGCCTGCGCAAACCTTGACGGATAAAGAATATCAGTTGATGCGCAATGCATCCTTGGCGGTGCTGCGTGAAATTGGCGTAGAAACCGGTGGTTCCAATGTGCAGTTTGGTATCAATCCGGTCGATGGCCGCATGGTGATCATTGAAATGAACCCGCGGGTTTCTCGCTCATCAGCTTTAGCGTCAAAAGCAACCGGTTTCCCGATTGCCAAAGTGGCCGCAAAGTTAGCTGTGGGTTATACGCTTGATGAATTGGCCAACGATATTACCGGTGGCCGTACCCCGGCATCATTTGAACCCAGTATCGATTATGTCGTCACCAAAGTACCACGTTTTAACTTTGAAAAATTTGTCGGCGCCAATGATCGTTTAACCACCCAGATGAAGTCCGTTGGTGAGGTCATGGCGATTGGTCGGAATCAGCAAGAGTCCTTACAAAAGGCATTACGCGGTTTAGAAATTGGTGTGTGTGGGCTTGATCCAATCATTGATATTCACGCCCCAGAAGCCAAAGAAAAGATCACGCGTGAGCTACGTGAACCGGGCGCGCACCGGATTTGGTACATTGCCGATGCGTTCCGTTTTGGTTTTAGCATGGACGAAATTTTCAAGCTAACCAATATTGATCCATGGTTTTTGGTACAAATTGAAGATCTGATCAACGAAGAAGCGGCTATTAAGGCGGCTGGTTTTGCCGGCTTGGATCAGCCGCGCTTGTCTATCTTAAAACGCAAAGGTTTTGCGGATAAACGTATTGCCGACATTTTAGGTGTGGCGGAAGCCGAAGTACGGAAAAAACGTCACGGTTTTGGCTTGCATCCTGTGTACAAACGGGTTGATACCTGTGCGGCCGAATTTGCCTCGGATACCGCGTATATGTACAGCACCTATGACGAAGAGTGTGAGGCTGCACCGTCTAATCGTGACAAAATTATGATTATCGGCGGCGGGCCAAATCGTATCGGCCAGGGTATTGAGTTCGATTATTGCTGTGTACACGCGGCGTTAGCGCTACGTGAAGACGGTTATGAGACCATTATGGTGAACTGTAACCCTGAAACCGTATCCACCGATTATGACACGTCCGATCGTTTGTACTTCGAACCTATTACGTTGGAAGACGTGCTGGAAATCGTTAAAAAAGAACAGCCAAAGGGCGTCATCGTGCAATACGGCGGTCAAACACCGTTAAAGTTAGCCCGCGCCTTAGAAGCTAATGGTGTGCCAATTATTGGTACATCTCCTGATGCGATTGACCGTGCCGAAGATCGTGAACGCTTCCAACAAGCCGTTGAGCGTCTCGGTTTAAAACAACCGAAAAATGCCACTGTTACCAGCTTAGAAGAAGCCATCAACAAAGCACCAGAGATCGGCTATCCAATGGTGGTACGTCCATCTTACGTATTGGGTGGGCGAGCCATGGAAATTGTTTATGATGACAATGACTTACGTCGCTATATGACCGAAGCGGTTAGTGTGTCAAATGACTCGCCGGTACTTTTGGATCGCTTCTTGGATGATGCGATTGAAGTGGATATCGATGCAATTTGTGACGGCACCGATGTCATTATTGGTGGCATCATGGAGCACATCGAGCAAGCCGGCGTGCACTCGGGAGACTCGGCCTGTTCGTTACCTCCCCACAGTTTGAGTCAAGATATTCAAAATGTGATGCGCGACCAAGTGAAAAAACTGGCGTTAGAGCTGGGTGTGGTTGGCTTGATGAATACCCAATTTGCCGTAAAAGATGGTGAAGTGTATCTGATTGAAGTTAACCCACGTGCCGCACGGACAGTGCCATTTGTGTCAAAGGCAACAGGTATGGCGGTGGCCAAAGTTGGGGCGCGTTGCATGGCGGGTACTTCACTGAAACAGCAGGGCATTACCCATGAGATTATTCCACCGTATTTCTCTGTGAAAGAAGTGGTGATCCCATTCAACAAATTCCCCGGCGTTGATCCATTGCTTGGCCCAGAAATGCGTTCCACCGGGGAAGTGATGGGGGTGGGTGAAACCTTCGCTGAAGCTTTCGCCAAAGGTGAGCTTGGCGCAGGAACTTTAATTCCAACCGGCGGTCGGGCTTTACTTTCAGTACGAGATAGCGATAAAGTGCGCGTCGTTGAGCTGGCAAACATTATGGTCAGTCTTGGCTTTGAACTTGATGCTACCGGTGGTACCGCCAAAGCGTTACAAGCGGCAGGGATCCCATGTCGGGTAGTGAATAAAGTGTTCGAAGGTCGTCCGCATATTCTTGACCGTATCAAAAACGGTGAATACAGCTATGTTGTGAATACCACCGAAGGTCGTCAAGCGATTGAAGATTCGAAGGTATTACGTCGTGGAGCTTTACAGCATAAAGCTAACTACACGACAACTCTCAACGCGGCATTTGCGACCTGTAAAGCCAATGATGCCAATGCATTTGCTCGGGTCGTATCTGTCCAAGAGTTGCATAAGAGAGTAAATGGATGAATCAAATCCCAATGACAGTCCGTGGCGCGCAAGCGCTGCGGGATGAATTGCATGAATTAAAATCGGTAAAACGGCCGGCAATCATTCAGGCCATTGCCGAAGCGCGTGAGCACGGCGATTTAAAAGAAAACGCCGAGTATCATGCGGCTCGCGAGCAACAAGGTTTCTGTGAAGGCCGTATTCAGGATATCGAAAGTAAGCTTGCCAATGCGCAAATTATTGATATCTCGAAAATGGTGAACAATGGCAAGGTGATCTTTGGATCTACCGTGACCATTTTAAATTTAGATTCCGATGAAGAAGTGACTTACACCATCGTAGGTGACGATGAAGCGGATATCAAAAAGAACCTGATTTCGGTGAATTCACCGATTGCGCGTGGTTTAATTGGCAAAGAGTTAGATGACGTCGTCAACATCACAACGCCAAGTGGCGTGGTGGAATTTGAAATTACGGCGGTTGAGTATCTGTAAGTCAGATCTCTTCTTTTAAAAAAAGCGGCGGTGGCCGCTTTTTTTATATCTGGCAAGCTGGATGAAGGTCTACAGATGGTGACATTGTGTCCGTGACAGGCGTAATTTTAATATCAAAGCAGCAACCGATGTGCATACGAAATGTTTGTTAAAACAAAGGTTTACTCAGTGATAACCGCGCGCGATAAAAAAGACACGTCCGTTGAAAGCGCCAAGGTGTTATAGCAGCAGGGGGAATAAAGCCCATCATAGGGCGAACCATGCTGGGCTGAGAGATGTGGCGATTAGCCGCGAGGTAATACTAATTTGGGCTCTTTCGCTTTACGGTAAAGCACCAGAATATGGCCAATCACTTGCACTTTATCCGCTTTCGATTCCCGTACAATCGCATCCATAATGGCTTGCTTTTCTTCACGATCGATACTTGGTACTTTGACTTTAATCAGTTCATGATGCTCAAGTGCCAAATCGATTTCTGCCATCACACCTTCTGTTAAACCGTTACCACCGAGTAAAATGATCGGTTTTAGCGGGTGGGCTTGGGCTTTTAAAAATTGTTTTTGCTTATTTGATAAACTCATGAGGTATTTTTTCCGTAGAAAGCTTGAAATTGGTCTATTGTACCGCCATCTTGCAGGGAAGACCAATGAAGAGTAGTTCCATGACAAAGAAAAAGCGATCTGCCAGTTCCGCTCGGTGGCTGCAGGAACATGTGACAGACCCTTTTGTGCACAAAGCACAAAAACTAGGGCTGCGTTCACGCGCATCCTTTAAGCTCGATGAAATACAGCAAAAAGATAAATTAATTCGACCAGGCAATACGGTGGTTGACTTGGGTTCCGCACCAGGCAGTTGGTCACAGCTCGCTGCTGAGTTGGTTGGTCCTTCAGGTATGGTGATTGCCTGTGATATTTTACCGATGGACCCGTTGGCTGGCGTGGCTTTTTTGCAAGGCGATTTTCGTGAAGAAGCCGTGCTCAATGCGTTGCTGGAGCGCATTGGTGGCCGAAATGTGGATGTGGTGCTGTCCGATATGGCACCGAATATGAGTGGTAACAGTACGGTTGACCAAGCGCGCAGCATGTATTTGGTTGAGTTGGCACTGGATATGTGTCACAACGTCTTAAAGAAAGATGGTAGTTTTGTGGTGAAAGTGTTTCACGGCGAAGGTTTTGAAGGTTATGTACAAGCCGTACGGGCAGTATTTCAAAATGTACGGATCCGCAAGCCCGATTCGTCGCGTGCCCGTTCGAGTGAGACATATATCGTAGCGACAGGCTTTAAAGTCTAGTAAAGTAAACCAAGTTTCGTTTTATAGTAACAAGAGGTTATTCCCTTGAATGATATGGCTAAAAATCTGATGGTTTGGCTGGTCATCGCCGTTGTGCTGATGATGACCTTCAGTAGCTTCAGTCCTGGAGACCGTGGTGAGCGTACCGTGAGCTACACCCAGTTTATGAATGATTTGCAACAAGGCAAAATCCGCGATGTGAAGCAGGATACATCGGGTGTGATTACGGCCATGATGACCGATGGGCAGCGCATTGAAACCATGCCGCCAGGTGGGATTGACCTGAAGTTAAACGATGACCTGATTAAATACAATGTGCCTGCGATTGGTATAAAACCTGAGGAATCTGGCCTGTTGGCGCAGTTTTTCTTCTCGTGGGGACCGATGCTTCTGCTGATTGGTGTGTGGATTTTCTTCATGCGTCAGATGCAAGGCGGTGGCGGCAAAGGTGCCATGTCTTTTGGTAAGAGCCGTGCGCGTCTAATGGGTGAAGACCAAATTAAAACCACCTTTGCCGACGTGGCAGGCTGTGATGAAGCCAAAGAAGAAGTGTCTGAGTTGGTGGATTATTTAAAAGACCCGTCTCGCTTCCAAAAACTCGGCGGCAAAATCCCGAAAGGTGTATTGATGGTGGGGCCACCAGGCACGGGTAAAACGTTACTGGCTAAAGCGATTGCGGGTGAAGCGAAAGTTCCCTTCTTCACGATTTCAGGCTCAGATTTTGTTGAGATGTTTGTAGGTGTCGGTGCTAGCCGAGTGCGTGACATGTTCGAACAAGCCAAAAAAGCAGCACCTTGCATTATCTTTATTGATGAAATTGATGCGGTAGGTCGGCAACGTGGTGCAGGTTTAGGTGGCGGTCATGATGAGCGCGAACAAACACTGAACCAGATGTTGGTTGAGATGGATGGTTTTGATGGAAACGAAGGTATCATTGTGATCGCCGCCACCAACCGTCCAGATGTGTTAGATCCGGCACTGCTGCGTCCCGGTCGGTTTGACCGCCAAGTGGTGGTGGGGTTACCTGATGTGCGTGGTCGTGAGCAGATCCTAAAAGTTCACATGCGTAAAGTACCTTTGGCGGATAACGTTGAAGCTTCAGTGATTGCGCGCGGTACACCTGGTTTTTCTGGAGCCGATTTGGCGAACTTGGTGAATGAAGCTGCGCTTTTTGCAGCGCGTAACAACCGTAAACTGGTGTCGATGGATGAGTTTGAAAAAGCCAAAGACAAGATCCTGATGGGGACAGAACGTCGCTCGATGGTGATGACGGAAAAAGAGAAGGAAATGACTGCATATCACGAAGCCGGTCATGCCATTGTTGGTCGTTTGGTGCCAGAACACGATCCAGTGTACAAGGTATCGATTATTCCTCGCGGTCGTGCCTTAGGGGTTACCATGTACTTGCCAGAGCAAGATCGCGTCAGCCATTCCAAGCGTTTCTTAGAAAGTATGATCAGTTCCTTGTTTGGTGGTCGTATTGCAGAAGAGCTGATTTATGGCAAAGATGCGGTCAGCACCGGCGCTTCAAATGATATTGAGCGAGCCACTGACTTGGCACGTAAAATGGTTACGCAGTGGGGCTTCTCCGATAAGCTTGGCCCATTACTCTACGCTGAGGAAGAAGGTGAAGTATTCCTTGGCCGCTCGGTGAGTAAAAACAAGCATATGTCTGAAGACACTGTGAAGTTGATTGACCAAGAAATCCGTGAATTTATTGATCGTAACTATGAGCGTGCCCGTCAATTGATTGCTGATAACATGGATATTTTGCACGCCATGAAGGATTCGTTGATGACCTACGAAACGATCGATGCCAAACAAATCGATGATTTGATGGCTCGTCGTGAAGTGCGTCAGCCCGAGCATTGGGAGCCGAAAGATAAATCGAACGGTAGCTCAGGTGGCAATGCCAGCGTGAATACAGCGCTCGATAGCCTGACCACTGACGGTGTTGCACCGGTAAAAGGCCCTTCAGGCTTATAAGTTTGATGATTTATGAATAAACCCCGGTTTCGGGGTTTATTTTTTTGTAGTGGTCGCATGTGATCCTCGCGTATTGCGCAAGGTTTGTGAGTTTTGACTTTGGCGCACATGTCTATTAGATTGCGCATTTTAGCTAGATTAGGTTTGTTATGCAGTTAACTTTACCTCGGAAGCGCCATTTGTCCCTCGCGCGTTGTCAGTTGATGGGGATCTTAAATGTCACGCCCGATTCATTCTCAGATGGTGGACAATTTATAGGCATCGATAGCGCCTTGTACCAAGTTGAACACATGATAACCGCAGGAGCTAGCATCATTGATGTTGGTGGTGAGTCAACGCGGCCCGGTGCGGCAGCGGTGGGGTTAGCGGAAGAGCTTGACCGTGTCATCCCCATCATCAGCGCCATTCGGCAGCGATTTGATATTGTGATTTCGGTGGATACTTACAAAACCCAAGTGATGGCTGACGCTATTGCGGCTGGCGCCGATTTTGTTAATGATGTCAATGCACTACGTAGTGAAGGTGCGCTAGCGGTTGTGGCGAAAGCAAAGGTGCCTGTGTGTTTGATGCATATGCAAGGCCAGCCGTCCACCATGCAAATGTCACCTCGTTATGAGGATGTGGTGACTGATGTACGGGATTTTTTTGCTGAGCGTGTCGCTGCGTGTCAACTTGCTGGTATCCCGAATTCACAAATTGTACTGGATCCAGGTTTTGGTTTTGGCAAAACCTTAGGGCAAAATTATGAGTTATTACGCCGATTGGCAGAGTTTAAGGATGGTGGTTTTCCCATTTTAGCTGGGCTGTCACGTAAATCGATGATCGGTAATTTGTTAAATCGGCCGGTAACAGATCGTTTGGCAGGCAGTATCGCATGTGCAACAATAGCCGTATTAGCAGGTGCGAAAATAATTCGTGCCCATGACGTCGCAGAAACGGCAGACGCGATCCGGATCGCGGAAGCAACTTTAAGTGGAGTGTGAGATGACTAGGAAGTATTTTGGTACCGATGGTGTGCGTGGTCGTGTCGGCGAGTTTCCGATAACCCCGGAATTTGCTATGAAATTGGGTTGGGCCGCAGGCCGAGTATTAATTGAACGTGGTACACGCAAGGTATTGATTGGTAAGGATACCCGAATTTCTGGTTATTTGTTAGAAACAGCGCTAGAAGCGGGGTTAATCGCTGCGGGTATCGATGTTCGTTTGTTAGGGCCTATGCCAACCCCTGCGGTTTCGTATTTAACCCATACCTTCCGCGCCGAAGCCGGTATTGTTATTAGTGCCTCACACAATCCTTATTACGATAACGGTATTAAGTTTTTCTCTGCCAATGGAACTAAGTTAGACGACGACATTGAGTTGGCCATTGAAGCTGAGCTAGAAAAACCTATGCTGTGTGAAAGCTCAGAAAAATTAGGTAAAGCCATGCGGATCGAAGATGCCGCTGGTCGTTATATTGAATTTTGTAAGAGTCACTTACCTAAGCATTTATCACTGAACGGATTAAAAATAGTATTGGATTGTGCCAACGGCGCTACCTATCACATTGCGCCAAGTGTGTTTCGTGAGTTAGGTGCCGATGTCGAATTGATTGCATGCCAACCCAATGGTTTAAATATCAATGAACAGTGTGGTGCCACCCATACTGATATGTTACAGCAAGCGGTGGTGGATGCTAAAGCCGACCTAGGTATTGCCTATGATGGTGATGGTGATCGTGTGATGATGGTTGACCATACCGGCCGAGTGATTGATGGCGATGAAATCGTCTATATGATTGCCCGTGCCGCGAAACAAAATGGCACCTTGCAAGGTGGCGTGGTTGGCACGTTGATGAGCAATATGGGTCTAGAACTGGCGTTGGCAGAGTTAGAGATCCCATTTGCCCGCAGTAAAGTAGGTGATCGTTATGTGATGGAATTACTTAACGAAAAAGGCTGGCTGATTGGCGGGGAAAACTCAGGTCATGTATTGAACCTTGCCCACACAGGTACAGGCGATGGCATTATCGCATCATTACAAGTGTTGGCCGCGATGTTGGAGAGCAATTTAACCTTAGCTGAGCTTAGCCAAGGAATGCAAAAACTGCCTCAAGTATTGGTGAATGTTAAATTTGCCAAAGGCTCTGCACCTTTAGAAAATCAACACGTCAAGCATGAGATTGCCGCGGTTGAAGCGGAGCTTGGACATCAAGGCCGCGTGCTGATCCGTAAATCTGGTACCGAACCTTTGATCCGGGTCATGGTGGAAGGTAAAGATGCGCTGCAAGTTCAAGCCTACGCTGAGCGGATCGCAACCGCGGTGAAACTAGCTAGCTAAGCTTTCTTAGGCAGTAACACAGGTTTTACTTGTGAAGGCGGGTGAGGTTCGTTAATATCTCGCCCGCTTAAACAGGGGAACTTGCGATGAAATCACGTCCATACCTTATTGCGGCTAACTGGAAGCTAAATGGCTCAACAGAATTAGCGCATTCCATGCACCACGCATTAGCGGCAGTTGATGTTTTTTCAGCCGAAATTTTGATCTGCCCTCCTGTACTATTTCTTCATCAGTTTCCAAAACTGCGGCCCTATCAACTGGGTGCGCAAACCGTTAGTGATCAAGCGCAGGGTGCCTTTACGGGTGAAGTCAGTGCCCGCATGCTGGCTGATGCTGGCGTAAGCTATGTGATTATTGGTCACAGTGAGCGGCGAGCGCTTTACCATGAAGATGCGGCGTTGATTATAAAAAAAGCAACACAGGCAGTTTTGGCGAAAATAACGCCAATTATTTGTTTTGGCGAGACTTTAGCTGAGAAAAAACAAGAAAAAACATTTGAAGTTATTGCCAATCAGTTAGACGCAGTGTATGCTGCGCAGCCTGAATTGTTGCTCCATAGTGTTATTGCTTATGAGCCAATTTGGGCGATTGGAACTGGCGAAACCGCCACACCTGCTCAAGCGCAAGCTGTACACGCGTTCATTCGGCAACATGTTGCCAAGCTAAATGCGGACGTAGCAAAAACAATTCGAATTATTTATGGCGGCAGTGTCAACGCGAGTAACAGTGCCGAATTATTCTCTCAACCAGACATTGATGGTGGATTGGTTGGGGGAGCAAGTTTAAAGCCAGATGAGTTTATAAGCATCTGTCAAAGTGTACGGGATTAGCCATGTACGAGTTGTTTTTAGTACTTTATCTGTTAATCGCAGCTGCGTTAATTTTTCTGGTGTTGATCCAACACGGTAAAGGCGCAGATATGGGCGCATCTTTTGGTGCCGGTGCATCTGCGACGATTTTTGGTTCATCAGGAACTGGTAACTTTTTGACGCGCAGTACGACAATTTTAGCGATTTTATTTTTCGTGCTTAGTTTGATTCTCGGTAATTACAATACGTCGCACATTGAGAAAAAATCTGAGTTTGAAAACTTAGCTCCGGTTGCTGAAGCTGTTAAAGCAACAGAAACACCAGCGGCGTCTGATGTAAAAGCAACTGAAGCCAAAGCTGACGAAGCTAAAGCTGATGAAATCAAAAAGAACGACCCAGCTGCCAATGTTCCGGTTGGTAATTAATCGCTAAGTTGTTCCCTGTTTTAATGTAAGTTTTAAATTGCTTTGTTGCTTCAGAGCTATAAAGTAATGCCGAGATGGTGAAATTGGTATACACGCTACCTTGAGGTGGTAGTGCCCTAGGCATGCGGGTTCGAGTCCCGCTCTCGGCACCATTTCCAAGCGAATACACATGTTGTTCTAGATGTAGTATTCCGTGCTAGTGCTAACGCAACTGCTCAGCGATAGCAATAATGCTAGCAAACATTTCTTGCGGTAAGGGTGGCAAGCCCTTATAATGCAGGTCACTTACGGACGCGGGATGGAGCAGCCTGGTAGCTCGTCGGGCTCATAACCCGAAGGTCGTCGGTTCAAATCCGGCTCCCGCAACCAATTCGATAGAAATATCGAGGGGATACTTGAAAAAGTATGGTTTCCGTAGACCAGATTCAGCAACAACCTCGTAGTTGCGCCGTATTGAGAATCGCCCCGAATTTCGGGGCGTTTTTCTATGCGATGTTTCGTTGTATAGATATTCTGGGCTTTATGCCCTTTTTTTATTTCTGGAGGTCTCTTTGACTAAACAAGAACAGCAATTAACGACGCTGTTGCGCCCCACCGTGGAAGCGGCTGGCTTTGAACTGCTTGGTATTGAATTTGTCCGTGCAGGTCGGCACTCGACACTGCGCATTTACATTGATCATCCTGAAGGCGTGAATGTTGATCATTGTGCGGAAGTTAGCCGAGAAGTGGGCGCCATCCTTGATGTCGAAGACCCCATTCCGAACGAATATTTTTTAGAAGTGTCCTCACCTGGTCTGGACCGACCTTTGTTTACCCCTGAGCATTTTGCCAAGGTGGTATCACAAAAAGTTGAGGTAAAGTTGGCCATCCCGCAAGACGGTCGACGCAAATTTAAAGGCGTGTTAACAGCAATTGAAGATGACATGCTGGTGATTGAAGTGGATGGCAAACTCTATCGTTTGCTTATGGATAACGTTGACAAAGCAAACGTAGTTCCGACCTATTCATAATTTAGTCGGCTCTAAGTGAGGCATAAAAAAATGGCAAAAGAAGTCTTATTAGTGGTTGATGCGGTTTCGAATGAAAAATCTGTACCGCGTGAAAAAATTTTCCAAGCGCTGGAGCATGCGCTAGCCGCCGCAACCAAGAAAAAAAATGAAGGCGATATTGAAGTTCGGGTCAGCATCGATCGCAAAACCGGTGCTTATGATACTTTCCGTCGTTGGTTAGTGATCCCTGATGATCAACCGCAAGAGAACCCATACCGCGAAATGACTTTATCCGCCGCGCAGTATGATGATCCAAGCCTGAAGGTGGGCGATTATGTCGAAGAACAGATTGAATCTGTAGTTTTTGACCGTATCACTACCCAAATGGCGAAGCAGGTGATCGTGCAAAAAGTACGTGAAGCTGAACGTTCACAAGTGGTTGAAGCTTACGTTGATCAAGTAGGTGAGTTAGTCACCGGTGTGGTGAAGAAAGTCAACCGCGACAGCGTGATCGTGGATTTAGGCAACAATGCTGAAGCTATGTTAGCGCGCGATGAAATGATCCCACGCGAAACCTTCCGCCCAGGTGATCGTATTCGTGCCTTATTGTTTGCAGTGAAGCCAGAAGCCCGTGGTGCTCAGTTATTCTTAAGCCGTACTCGTCCTGAAATGCTGATTGAATTATTCCGCATTGAAGTACCTGAAATCGGTGAAGAAATGATCGAAATTCGTGGTGCGGCGCGCGATCCTGGTTCACGTGCAAAAATTGCAGTGAAAAGTAATGACCGTCGTATCGACCCTGTGGGTGCTTGTGTTGGTATGCGTGGTTCACGTGTCCAAGCCGTATCTGGTGAATTGGGCGGTGAACGGGTTGATATCGTGTTATTTGATGATAACCCAGCGCAATACGTCATTAACGCCATGGCACCTGCCGAAGTTGCTTCGATCATCGTTGATGAAGATGCGCATTCGATGGATATCGCGGTTGAAGATGCCAATCTACCGATCGCTATTGGTCGTGCTGGTCAAAACGTGCGTTTAGCCAGCCAATTAACGGCGTGGGAGCTTAACGTCATGTCAGTGTCTGACATGAAGAAAAAGCACCAAGAAGAAACGTCAAAGGTATTACAACTATTCATGGACGCCCTGGAAATCGACGAAGATTTTGCGTCTGTGTTGGTAGATGAAGGCTTCTCTTCGCTTGAGGAAGTGGCTTATGTGCCGGTGGCGGAGTTGTTATCCATCGATGGTTTAGATGAAGACATCGTTGATGTGTTGCGTCAACGTGCGAAAGCGGTTTTAACCACCAAGGCACTGGCCAGTGAAGAATCGTTAGAAGGCGCGAAGCCAAGCGATGCTTTACTTGCATTGGAAGGCCTTGCTACCCACACCGCATACGTGTTGGCCAGCAAAGGTGTATCGACTTTGGACGATTTAGCAGAATTAGGTGTTGATGATTTGATCGACATCGAAAAAATGAGCGAAGAACAGGCGGCAGCACTCATTATGGCTGCACGTAATATTGTCTGGTTCAACGAAGAAAATTGATAGGCCCCACGGAGGTAGCTCTTACATGGCAGATGTAACTATTGAAAAACTAGCCACTGATATTGGCACTACTGTGGAGCGACTGGTTCAGCAATTCGCTGATGCTGGTATTGCTAAACGCCCAGGTCAACAGGTGAACGAAGACGAAAAACGCACTTTATTAGAGCATTTAAATAAAGCGCATGGCGGCCAAGGTAGTGAGCCAGCCAAATTAACCTTAAAGCGTAAAGAAAAAACCACCCTGAGTGTGGCGGGTGGCGCGGGTCGTAACCGTGAAATTCAAGTTGAAGTGCGTAAGCAAAAAACCTTTGTGAAACGCCCTTTGATTGACGAAGAAGCCGCCCGTGCGGCAGAAGAAGCCCGTTTGGCTGAAGAAAAAGCGAAAGAAGAAGCTCGGTTAGAAGCCGAGCGTCTGGCTGCAGAAAAACGTGCAAAAGAAGACGCGGAGCGTAAAGCTGAGGCTGAACGTAAGGCCGCCGAAGCGAAAAAACGTGAAGAGCACAAAACACCTGTGAAAGATGATCCTGAAGAGGCCGCACGCCGCGCCGCCAAAGAAGAAGCTAAACGTGAAGCTGAGCGTATTAAAGCGCAACAAGAAGCTGAACGTCTGCGTAAATTAGAATTAGAAGCTCAGCGTCAAGCCGAAGAAGCTCGTCGTTTAGCGGAAGAAAACGCTGAGCGTTGGTCACGCAGTGATGAATCTACCGACGATGTTGATTATCACCTGACTAGCAATGCCTATGCTAAACAAGCTGAAGACGAAGTGGATGCGCGCGAAGAGCGTGGCGGTCGCCGTCCAGCGAAAAAAGCCACCGTTGGCAAAGCGAAGAAAAAAGATGATGTTGATGATAAAGACGCCTTCAACCGCGCTAATCGTCATAAGAAAAAGAAAACGCCAAGCAGCATGCAGCATGGTTTTAACAAGCCAGCGCAGCCTGTGGAGCGTGAAGTGAAAATTGGTGAAACCATTACCGTCGCCGAATTAGCGGCAAAGATGGCCGTTAAAGCGTCTGAAGTGATCAAGGTCATGATGAAGATGGGCGCCATGGCGACCATTAACCAGGTTATCGACCAAGAAACGGCCGCCATCGTTTGTGAGGAAATGGGTCACAAGTTCACGTTAACGCGTGAAAATGAGTTAGAAGAAACCGTCATGGCGGATCGCGCTGGTCAAGGTCAATTAGAACCTCGCGCACCAGTGGTTACCGTTATGGGTCACGTTGACCATGGTAAAACATCCTTACTTGACTATATCCGTAAAGCCAAAGTGGCCGCGGGTGAAGCCGGTGGTATTACTCAGCATATCGGTGCTTACCACGTTGAAACCGAACGCGGCATGATTACCTTCCTTGACACCCCTGGTCACGCGGCCTTTACCTCAATGCGTGCGCGTGGTGCTAAAGCGACAGATATCGTGGTGTTGGTTGTTGCGGCCGATGACGGTGTGATGCCACAAACTAAAGAAGCGATCCAACACGCGAAAGCGGCTGGTGTGCCTATTGTGGTTGCGGTCAACAAGATTGATAAACCGGATGCAGATCCTGATCGGGTTCGTAACGAGCTATCGCAATATGGCGTGATCTCGGAAGAGTGGGGCGGTGATACACAATTTGTTCAAGTGTCTGCCAAAACCGGTTTAGGTATCGATGAGCTGTTGGAATCCTTGTTGGTTCAATCAGAGTTGTTGGAGCTAAAAGCCGTCAAAGTGGGTATGGCACGTGGCGTGGTAATCGAATCACGTCTGGACAAAGGTCGTGGCCCTGTGGCGTCCATCTTGGTGCAAGAAGGTACCTTGAAGCAAGGTGACATCGTACTGTGTGGCTTGGAATATGGTCGCGTGCGCGCAATGCGTGATGAAAATGGTCACGATGTGAAAGATGCCGGTCCATCAATTCCTGTTGAGATTTTAGGTTTATCTGGTGTGCCATCTGCCGGCGACGAAGTCACAGTTGTGAAAGATGAACGTAAAGCGCGTGAAGTTGCATTGTATCGCCAAGGTAAATTCCGTGACGTGAAACTGGCCCGTCAGCAGAAGTCGAAACTGGAAAACATGTTTGCCAACATGACCGAAGGCGATGTGGCAGAATTGAACATCGTATTGAAAGCCGACGTGCAAGGTTCGGTGGAAGCTATCAGCGAATCCTTATCTAAACTGTCGACCGATGAAGTTAAAATTAAGATCATTGGTAGCGGTGTCGGTGGTATCACTGAGACGGATGCAACCTTGGCCGCAGCATCATCTGCCATTGTTATCGGTTTCAACGTTCGTGCCGAAGCCAATGCCCGTAAGATCATCGAAGATGAGTCGTTGGATCTGCGTTACTACAGCATCATTTATGAGCTGTTAGATGAAGTGAAAGCGGCAATGACCGGTATGTTGGCGCCTGAGTTCAAGCAACAAATCATCGGCTTGGCGCAAGTCCGTGACGTGTTCCGCTCACCGAAATTCGGCGCTATCGCAGGCTGTATGGTGACTGAGGGTGTGGTGAAACGTAATGCCCCTATTCGTGTACTGCGTGATAACGTGGTTATCTACGAAGGTGAATTGGAATCACTGCGTCGCTTTAAAGATGACGTATCGGAAGTTCGTAACGGCTTCGAATGTGGTATCGGTGTGAAAAACTACAATGACGTACGTGAGGGTGACCAAATCGAAGTATTCGAAGTGGTTCAAATCGAGCGGACTCTGTAAGTTACTAATTTTACACAGATGTTCTAACTAGCAGGGGCCAAGGCCCCTGTTTGTTTAGTAAAAGCGCTGTCGCAATGGCGCGGAGTTTTTTTATGAGTAAAGAATTTACCCGGGTAGATCGGCTGTCGCAGCAGATGCAACAGGAAATCGCGGTGATTTTACAACGTGAAATCAAAGACCCACGTTTACATAGCATGATTACAGTCTCTGATGTTGATGTGTCCAAAGATCTGTCCCATGCCAAAATTTATGTCACGTTTTTGGGTTTAGATAGCGACAAAGTCGCGCAGAATTTGCAAATCCTCAATGACGCGGCCGGTTTTGTCCGTTCATTGATTGGTCGGCGTATTCAAGCGCGTATTGTACCGAGTTTACGTTTTTACTTTGATAAGTCGCTGGATGAAGGTATCCGCATGGCAAATCTGGTCGAAAGCGTGCGTCGTAGTGATGCGCAAAAACGCATCGATGCGGGCCAAATCGATGCCGAAGATGCTGTCGTTGATCGTGACGAAGAAGAATAAGCGATAAATTAAAGAGTAGAAAGGCTATGGCAAAACGTGCCGTTGACGGTATTTTGTTGTTAGATAAGCCACTGGAAATTTCCAGTAACGGTATATTACAGCGTGTCCGCTGGTTGTTTCAGGCCGAAAAAGCCGGTCATACCGGCGCATTGGATCCGCTGGCTAGCGGTTTATTGCCACTGTGTTTTGGGGAAGCGACTAAATTTAGCCAATTTTTGCTCGATACCGATAAAACCTATGAAGTGACAGCCCGATTTGGTCAGCGGACCGATACCTCGGATGCGGCGGGCGAGGTGATCAGTGAGCGGCCTATTACCTTTGATCTTGCCATGCTAGACGCTGCCGTGGCTGCCATGACGGGGCCGCAACTGCAAGTTCCGACTATGTTTTCCGCCTTAAAATATCAAGGCCAGCCACTCTACAAATATGCTCGGCAGGGGATTACCGTGCCGCGTGAAGCGCGGCCGATCACTATTTTTCGGTTTGAACGGTTAGCTTTTGATGGTGTCAGTGCACGTTTTATTGTGCATTGCAGCAAAGGCACTTACATTCGCACCTTAATTGATGATTTAGGCGAGCGTTTAGGCTGTGGTGCTTTTGTTTCGGCGCTTCGTCGCGTCCATGTGGGCCCCTTTCATGCATCGCAAATGATTGCGTTACCACAGTTGGACGCGCTTCATGCTAAGGTGGCTGAGCAGGGGTATGCCGAGCTTGATAGTTTGTTGCTACCCATGGATTTTGCCTTGCAAGGCCTGGCGGCGGTGACAACCTCCGCGCAGCAACAGCAACGGTTAAGCCAAGGGCAAACGGCAGCGGCAACTGACGTGCAGCTTGCGACCTTAGCTGATGATACGGCCACACAACAGGCGGCATCGACACTTGTTGAACCTGTGCTGATGGTACGCTTGTATAATGAGGCGGCACAATTTTATGGTATTGCCAGCTTCCATGCCGGGCAATTCACCGTTAAACGGTTATTAAATACCAGTCGATTTAATTAATCAGCGCTATTTTTGGTCGGCGAGGCGTTTTTGCTATACAAGCGCTATACCTTCGATTAGAATGCGGCTGTTTTTTCGTTGTTACTTGCTGGATTAGTGGCCGGCGGTAACGTTTTACTATCCCTTGGAGGACATTATGTCACTAACTACTGCTGAAAAAGCACAAATTCTGGCTGACTACGCGCAACAACCAGGCGACACTGGCTCACCAGAAGTTCAAGTTGCTTTATTAACTGCAACTATCAACAAGTTACAACCTCACTTCGCTGCTCACAAGCATGACTTCCACTCACGTCGTGGTCTGTTACGCATGGTTTCTCAGCGTCGTAAGCTGTTAGACTACTTAAAAGGCAAAGACGCTCAGCGTTATGCTACGCTGATCGAGCGTTTAGGTCTGCGTCGTTAATTCGACCGTCTGCAGAAAAGCCAGTCTTATGACTGGCTTTTTTGTTTTTGTTACTTAAATTCACTTGCACGCAGAACTCAATCGACTGACGCGAGATAGCCTCAGGTATAACACTTTATTGCTGCAATTATTTCATCTTAAACCGCTATGGTTTGCCCCTGCGACCGCTATCTTTTGCTTATGATCTCAGGCTATACTGTCGAGTGAATTAATAGACAAAAAATCCCGCGTGTGAGTCAATCGAGTCTCAGTTGCCACGCGAACCATCAAAGGAAAATAAACACGTGAATCCCATCGTAAAATCATTCCAGTTTGGCCAACATACAATTACTCTGGAAACCGGCGTTATTGCACGTCAAGCCGACGGCGCTGTGTTAGCAAGCATGGGCGATACCTCAGTTCTGGTGACTGTTGTTGGAAAAAAAGAACCAAAACCAGGCCAAGACTTCTTCCCGTTAACTGTCAACTACCAAGAAAAAATGTATGCGGCAGGCCGCATTCCTGGCGGTTTCTTCAAGCGTGAAGGTCGTCCAACCGAGGGCGAGACACTGATTTCTCGTTTAATTGACCGCCCAATTCGTCCGTTATTCCCAGAAGGTTTCACCAACGAAGTTCAAGTTATTGCGACGGTGGTATCGGTACAGCCGGAGATCCAACCCGATATCATTTCTATCCTAGGTACCTCTGCCGCGTTAGCCATTTCTGGTATCCCGTTCTCTGGCCCATTAGGTGCCGCTCGCGTGGGTTACATCAACAATCAATATGTGTTGAACCCATCTGAAGATGAATTAAAAACCAGTAAGCTAGATCTGGTGGTGGCCGGTACTGCCAATGCGGTATTGATGGTGGAGTCTGAAGCTGAAGTATTATCCGAAGATGTGATGTTAGGTGCTGTGGTATTTGGTCATGACCAAATGCAAATTGCCATCAATGCCATCGCAGAGTTTGCTGCTGAAGCGGCAAAACCGGCTTGGAATTGGGTTGCTCCAGCGAAAAACACCGCGTTAATTGAGAAAATCGAAGCGTTATCAACAGCTGCGTTAGGCGATGCTTATCGTATCACTGTAAAAGCACAGCGTTATGAGCGTATCAACGCTATTAAAAATGACGTGTTCGCGCAAATTAAAGCCAGCTTGGCGGAAGGCGAGTCATTCAATGACACAGAAGCCAATGAGATTTTCCACAACTTAGAAAGTAAAATTGTTCGTAGCCGTATCATCAAAGGCGAGCCACGGATTGACGGTCGTGACAACGAAATGATTCGTGCGTTATCTGTGATGACGGGGATTCTGCCACGTACACACGGTTCTGCATTATTCACCCGTGGTGAAACACAAGCGCTGGTGACTTGTACTTTGGGTACTGCACGCGATGCACAAACAGTTGATGATTTATTATCTGACAAAACAGATCACTTCTTATTCCACTATAACTTCCCACCATTCTCAGTCGGTGAAACCGGTATGGTCGGTTCGCCAAAACGTCGTGAGATTGGTCATGGCCGTTTAGCGAAACGTGGTGTGGCAGCCGTGATGCCAGATTTCGATAGTTTCCCATACACAGTTCGTATGGTGTCTGAAATCACTGAATCGAATGGTTCAAGCTCAATGGCTTCTGTGTGTGGTTCTTCGTTAGCATTGATGGATGCCGGTGTACCTATCAAAGCATCTGTGGCGGGTATCGCCATGGGCTTAGTGAAAGAAGGCGATGATTTCGTTGTATTGTCAGACATTTTAGGTGATGAAGATCACTTAGGTGATATGGACTTTAAAGTTGCGGGCACCACGGCGGGTATCACTGCGCTGCAGATGGATATCAAGATCGAAGGTATCACCAAAGAAATCATGCAGATTGCCTTGAAGCAAGCCAAAGCAGCTCGTATTCATATCCTGAATGTGATGGATTCAGCCATTAGTTCACACCGCTCTGAATTGTCTGAGCATGCACCGCGTATCTACACCTTGAAGATTAACCCAGAAAAGATTCGTGAGGTTATCGGTAAAGGTGGTGCCGTGATCCGTCAAATCACCGAGGAATCAGGTACCACGATTGAAATCGAAGATGATGGTACCGTCAAAATCGCCGCGACCAATTCAAAAGCGGCCGGTATTGCCATTGCCAAGATTGAAGCTATTACTGCCGAGATCGAAGTGGGCCAGATCTACAAAGGTGAAGTGGTGCGTATCGTTGATTTCGGTGCATTCGTCAACGTGTTACCAGGCAAAGATGGTTTAGTACACATTTCGCAGATCTCTGATGAGCGTGTAGCGAATGTGGCTGATCACTTACAAGTGGGCCAGAAAGTTGCCGTTAAGGTACTTGAAGTCGACAAGCAAGGCCGTGTGCGTCTGAGCATCAAGGAAGCTGCTGAGAAGCCAGCTACCGAGGCTGCCGTTGCGGAATAATCACCGCATTGTCACCATACTAGCGCTGTTATCGGCGCTAGTTGGTTTATCTGCCTGCCAAACTGCTCCTCGTGAGCAGCTTGGTGTTTTGACGGAATCGCTCAGTCAACCGGAACCATTGTTGGTGCCGTATCAAACTGAGATTGCGATTGCCAAAATCAATGAAATGTTACCTATCGCCACGCTTACCGATGTGCAACGCGCGCGGTTGCATTATGATCGTGGTGTTTTATATGACAGTGTCGGTCTAACCATACTTGCTCGCTTTGATTTTATGCGAGCCTTGCGGCTGAAGCCGGATATGGCCGATGCTTATAATTTTTTGGGGATCCATCAAACGCTCAGTGGCGATTTTAACGAAGCTTATGAAGCTTTTGATGCCGCGTTAGAATTGGACCCGCAATACCAGTACGCCTATCTGAATCGTGCCATTGCCCTGCAATATGATGGCAAGTTGGCGCTGTCTTTGCGTGATTTTCAAACCTTTGCCAGTTTATCACCGACCGATCCTTACCGTGCCCTGTGGTTATTCCAAGCGCATGCCAGTATGCCAAGCGCCGATCCAAAGTTCACTGCGATTGAAACGGCACAGCAACAGCTGATGGCGCTAGCGCCTAAACTGGATCCCAAACATTGGGCCAATGCCATCGTACGTTTTTATCTTGGCCAGATCGATGAGACAGCACTAATGGCCGCGGCCATGGATGATGTCACCACACCAAAGCAACGCGCGGAAAATCTGTGTGAGGTGTATTTTTATCTAGGTAAGTGGTATCAGCTGCAGCAACACTACAGCAAAGCGGTACATTTTTATAAACTAAGCCTAGCGACAAATGTCTATGAATTTGTCGAACATCGTTATGCGCGCGTTGAAATTGAACGTATTCGACTGGCTGCCGTAGAACAAGCTGCGAATAAACAAGACGCGAATAAAGATGCGACTGATAAGCAGCACAACTCGCCCGCAGACTCAGCACATGACGAAGCCGCGTCAGAACAGCCTGAGCATGGCTCTGAAGCCGAACATTCCCACAGTCACGACTAGCGACGCGAAACTGCTTTGCGATGATGACCTTGATCGGCCGACTAAATATTCAATTTCTGCACAACCATATTGACGATGTGCGGCTTTTACTGCTCTGGGCGCGTATAGCAGTGATCAAGCTTCCTACAAAACTCTTACTCCAGTTATCTTTGATGTTCCGTTGCCGCCAGCTTAGTATCTTGCTGCTGTGTGGTTTGCTGCTTTCAGGCTGTAAACCGATGTCAAGTGAGCCGGTCATCACCGCGGGTGAGCTTAGCTATCAACAAGCGCAACAAGCTTTGGCAGATGGAGCTCGCCAGCGGGCTCTTTCACTGTATCAACAAGCCGCGGCGCAAGGCCACTATCAAGCCACGCTCAACGCTTTGGCTTTAATGCCCGATAGTCTAGAAGCTGCGCACTGGTTAATGCAGTATCGTGCGCTGCATGATCTGAGCCCAACCTCAGACATGAATGCATGGCCGCGTTTGTATGCAGCGGCCGGTTTGTGGCGCGAGTTATCTGCACGGCAGCAGCAACTGTTGCTGAGTGATTTACCGCTGACGTGGCGTCGCACATCCATTGATGATACGGAGCCACGTGTTGTCAACGGCGCTCTGTCTAAGTCTCCGTCAGAACCATCTTCGTCCCAAACATCCGATTGCCGACTGCCATTTCAACCGGTGCTCAGTCGATTTATAAGTGCCACGGCGTGGCAGCGTTTGGTCGATGCTTGGCAGCAGGATCCGCAGTTAAATCAGCTTGCTATTTGTTTTCAAGCGCCGATTTGGTTGGATATTCGGGATTTAGCCTGCCAGTCGCTTGGTGCCAAAGAAGCAACGTCAGCCACCCATCACCATAGTGCTCGCGTCAGCACACATGCAATATTCAACACTCGTATTCAGTGCCAAAGCGAAGCGCTGCTCAGCTTGCTCGCACAGCAACAGATCCATCAATTATTGGTGCTGGTAGGCCATGGTAGTGCGAGTTATAACAATGGTTGGCTGCAATTACCCGAGCATGCTGACTTACCGCTGCTACGGCATGAATTAGCCCATAGTCTAGATTTTATTGATGAGTACCCGTTAGCGCCTATGGTGGCCAAAGCGGTGTGTAAACCTGGGCAGTGGTTTCGAAATGTGTTGTTTTCAAAGCAGGATTTGGTGGCGTATCGCACTCAGATGGCATTAACTGCAGCGCAAGTTACGCTGACCCCAGTCGACACCTGCCGGCTGCATCCAGATCCGAGTTTTCGTGCCGCCTATCGGCCAGTGGTTGCGCCAACCATGATGCAGCGATTTGAGTTTGCGCTGCCAGACTTGTATTTGCACTTGATGCAACTGCAATTGCAACGCAGCGAACATATCATGCCGGTGCACTACTATTTTGCCTATCAGGCGCGGCAAAAAAATCAATGGCAGCTCTGGTATCAACATATGCAAAAAGCGGCGGCGTGGCAGTATGCACCGGCCATAGCTGCTTTAGAGGAATTTGCCCGTGAGCAGCCGGCGGCAAAAGCGGCATTTAAGTAGCATGGTTGCAGGCATGATGTTTGGGGCGCCCTCAGCGGAAAGCACAGGCAGTCTACTGATGAATTTGCGTTATGCATACAAAGCATCACAGTGGATGTATTTGCTTTGATGTCGGCGTTAACCTAGGCGTAAGGCTGCCTTAGTTAGTGCAAGACAGCGTGTGTACAGTGTGGATGAAGTACGTTCGTTGCTAGCGAGATTAACGTGGAGCTGTTAGTTCAGATAATTCACGGCCTAGCAATTCGGCATCGCCCATATTGAGCTCGAGTAGGCGCCGCAGGTGACTTACGCTATCGATATCGATCAATTCACAGCGTAACCCCAAACTTTGTTCATGGCTATGTGCAATAGTGCCAGTCATCACCACTTCTAAATCGCTATCATTTAACAAGAAACGTAAGGTGACGGCGGTATCGTCGGCAATGGCGTGTGGCCAATCATTATCCTGTGGCTTTGCAACTAAGGCGCCTTTGAGTGAGAGATCCAATACGCTGGTGCGAAACGATTGGCTGTTTAACTCTAATTGGGCGTTGCTACTGAATAAAATTCGGCTAAAACGTCGATGTTCCATAAAAATCTCCTTATCAACGACCAACAGCATAGCTCTGGATGGGTAAAAAAAACAGAGGGCGTTGCCGCCCTCATTATCAAATTGCTAGTTAGCTAATGTCTGTGGATTACATCGATCCTTTGTTCTGTAGTATTAATTAAGAGCTATTTTCCACATTGATATTTAATACTAAAGCCAGTTTATAGCAATTAACAACAGTTCTAATATCGCTATTTTGTACTGGATTTAGAATTAACTGAATAAATCTAAAGCAAAAGGTGTTATTTTTTCCTATGATAAAAAATCAGGATTTCTATGCTATAAGGCGTTATTCTGATTTTATTAGGAACTTCAAATGCCTGTCAGAAAGATCCCAAAAAACTACCGTAATGTCACCGGCATTGCTGCATATGGCAAGACCTGTGGGCAGGCAATGTTTGAATCTACTTTGGAGCGGGATTTTATTACGCTGCTGGAGTTTTCCCATGAAGTCGATAGCTTTGAAGTACAGCCCGTAAAACTGGAATGGTTTGACGACAAAGACAAGGCTCATACTTATACACCGGATGTGCTGGTGTTTTATAAAGAAAAAGGTAAAGCGCCATTGCTATGCGAGGTGAAATACCGTTCGGAGCTGCACGAACACTGGCCTTTATTCAAACCTAAATTTCGAGCCGCAGTTCGTTTTGCAAAAGAAAATGGTTGGCGTTTTAAGCTGATAACAGAAAATGAGATCCGCGGTGTTTATCTGGAAAATGCCAAATTTCTGCTGACCTTTATCCGCAGAGGCCCGCAAAGCGAAACTGACATGGACTTGCTTGCCGGGTATATGGCTAAGGTGTCGCAAAGTACCCCGACAAAGATGCTGGCAGAGATTTATGAAGATCAATGGAACAGAGCGAGGTTAATACCGACATTATGGTATCTGATTGGTACAGGTCAGATAGGTACTGATTTACAACAAAAACTGACCATGAACAGCCTGATTTGGAGTATGCCGTAATGTCCGGTGGTCATAAGTTAGTCTCTCTGCTACCAGGAAAGTCGGTATTTTATGCTGAGCGGAATTACCGGATCACCAAAGTATTATCACTGACTCAGGTTGAGCTGCTGGATGATGAGTCACACCAGAAAATAACCGCTAACATTGAGGAACTTACACCTCCCATCATTGCGGGTGCCACAGAGCAGCCGGATATACTGGCAATTGATGATTTAGCCTGGCAACTGGCTAAATCACGGTTGGAAATAATTAAACCGCTGCTGGATATCAATGGCCGAACCCGGCAACAGGTTGCTGAATTAGCATTGCAGCATTCTCTGCATATAAATACCTTGTATTTATGGCTGCGAGCTTATGAATCTAGTGGGTTATTGTCATCCTTATTACCTAAATCGCGGAAAGACAAAGGTATGCTCAAACTGGATGATACTGTCGAAGAAATCATCAAAGAAGCCATAGCAACAGAGTATTTAAGCAAGCAGAAAAAATCACAGCAAAAAGTCTGTAATAAAGTCCGGCAACGTTGTTTGGAACTGAAACTGGCTGTACCGCATGACAATACCATTCGTAGTCGAATCAAAGTGCTAAGTGGTGAGAAGGTTGCAGCAGCACGCCTGGGACGTAAAACAGCAGATTTAGATTATAAGCCGCATGAAGGGAAATTCCCCGGTGCTGATTATCCTTTGGCTGTTGTGCAGATAGACCATACCAAGCTGGATATTATTCTGGTGGATGACCATTACCGGCAGCCAATTGGACGACCGTGGATCACGTTGGCGTTTGATGTTTGCAGCCGTATGGTCACGGGATTTTATGTGTCATTTGACCCGCCAAGCGCCTTGTCAACCGGTTTATGTCTGGTTCATGCTATTTTGCCAAAAGAAAAGTGGTTGTTAGGGCATGAAGTAAAAAGCGAGTGGCCACTTTGGGGATTGCCTGCAAAAATTCATCTGGATAATGCCAAAGAGTTTCGTGGCAATATGCTACAACGTGCCTGTGATGAATACGGTATTGATATTGAATGGCGGCCTGTCGGCAGGCCCAACTTTGGCGCTCATGTTGAACGGGCTTTAGGCTCTTTTGCCCAGGAGATTCATACTTTGCCCGGAACGACCTTTTCCAACCCGCGGCAAAAAGGTGAATATGATTCCGAGGGAAAGGCATCGTTAACCTTAACGGAGTTTGAAACCTGGCTAACGACTTACATTGTCGATGTTTATCATCAGAAACGGCACAGTAGCATTGGTATGTCACCGATGATGGCATTTCAACGAGGTATTTTCGGCAATGAACAACAGCCGGGCAGTGGTTTACCGGCGAGAATTGCTGATGAATACCGGTTAAGACTGGATTTTATGCCTTTTGAATTAAGAACGGTACAAGATTATGGTGTCGTAATAGATGAAATTCATTACTACCACGATATCTTGCGTCCGTGGATTAATGCGCCAGATCCAAAAGAGCCAAGACGCAAACGCAAGTTTATGTTCAGGCGTGATCCCCGTGATATCAGCCAGATTTGGTTTTACGACCCGGAGCTGAATAACTATTTCCCAGTGCCTTATCGAGATACGTCACATCCACCTGTCAGCATATGGGAGCTAAGAGAGGCTCGAAGCCGTGCTGAGGCGGATGGACGTAAAGAGATTAATGAACATGCCATTTTTGAAGCCTATGAGCGCATGCGTGAAATTGAGCAGCAAGCGATTGATAAAAGCAAAGCAGCCCGTCGGGCCGTACAACGGCGCAAACGACATCATATTGCTCACCAGCCTTTGACAGAGTCGCTTCCAGAACAAACACTAAGTTCTGTGTGGGATGCCGACGAACCTGATATTCAGCCATTTGATGAAATGGATGAGTTCTGATGAGTGGCTATCCGCATTTAAATGATTCAGCAAAAGAAGCTTTGGCTCTGCCGGATGATGAACGTATTCTCCGTATCCGCTCTGACCGCTGGATCGGCTACCCACAGGCTAAAAATGTACTGGGTAAACTGGAAGATTTGCTGATTTACCCCAGAACGCAACGGATGCCAAATATTCTGCTGGTCGGTGACACCAATAATGGTAAAACTATGTTGGCACGCCGGTTTCTCCAGTTGCATCCTGCCGATGATAATCCGTCAGGTGATGGGGTGCTGTCGCCAGTAATGTTCGTACAAGCGCCGCCAGTGCCAGATGAAGGGCGTTTTTATAATGCTATTCTTGAATTGTTGTTTGCACCGTACAAACCCAGTGAGCGGGTAGATAAAAAACAGTTTCAGGTGATTAAATTACTAAAGTATGTTGGCCTGAAGGTTCTGGTGATTGATGAGATTCATCACATTCTGGCAGGTAACCTTAACCGGCAACGGGCATTTCTGAATGTGATTAAATACCTGGGAAATGAACTGCAAATCAGTATTGTTGGCGTAGGAACCCGCGATGCGTTCCGGGCATTGCAAACTGACCCGCAGTTAGCAAACCGGTTTGAACCGGTGGTATTACCCCGTTGGGAGCTGGATAATGACTTTCTGCGCTTGCTGGCCAGCTTTGAGAAGATGTTACCGCTACATCAGCCATCCCGCCTTTATAGCAGTGCGCTAGCATCCCGTTTGTTTGCCATGAGTGAAGGCTATATTGGTGAGTTAACCCGAATCCTGACCAATGCTGCTGTTTTGGCTGTAGAAAATGGTCATGAGCATATAGACCTTACTATCCTCAAAGAGATTAACTGGACACCGCCTTCTGAGCGTAAACGCAAAATAGACCGGGTTTATTAGCCATGCTAAAGGGGAAGCTATGGCCTGCTCATCCCCATCTTTATCCCGGTGAATGCCTGTCATCCTGGTTGCTACGGTGTGCACATGCTAATGGTATGAAAGCCCAGACGTTTGCGGTGCGTAATTTTGGTGAGAAACGCCAGATATGGAACCGTGATATCGACCGTTTGGCTCCCGACTGGTTGTTGCAAACTATGAGCGAACGTACCAATACACCATTAGCTCAGGTTAAAAAGTCCACGGCGCTATTGTTTGAAGGCCGGTTGTTCCATGTTAAACACTATGGTGGTCAGCTCCGCTGGTTCTTGCCGCTAAGCATGTACCACCGAACTTATCAGAACTATGGTATACAATATTGCCCGCAATGTCTGGTTGAAGATAATGAACCTTATTTTCGGTTAGCTTGGCGACTGGCGTTTTATACCTTTTGTCCAACACACCAGATTATGCTGCATGACCGTTGTCATCATTGTCAGCTCCCCGTAGCTTTTCATCGGGTTGAGCTGGGTAAACCGAATCAGGTTGATGCGGATTCAATGGCACATTGCTGGTCTTGTAATGCGTTGCTCAGTAATGCTCCGCAAGTGCCCGTGGATAAATGGCATAAAAGACCTTTTACCCAATGGGAAACACTATTACGTGTGATAGACAGACAATTCCGTGACTGCGGACCGATGAACTGGGCTCGGCTTATTTTATGGCATCAGATGTGTCGGCTGATTGTCAGTCAGAGTCTGGCTCGTGACTTGCAAACACATATCTGCAACATTGTTAATCAACCAATACGTGAGCTGGTAAAAACCAGAAGGGCCTTTGAGCAACGGGATATGGCTGAGCGTCATTATGTGCTTGGTCTTGCAGCATGGATTAGTGATGCCCATGCAGAACAAAAACTTCGTACCGCTATTCAAAAACGCAGACTCCCGTCGAATCAGGTTTACCGGGATTTGAAGGAGGATGAAGCAGCTAAGTTAAACTCATTATTTTACCTTCCGCCGAGTAAAAGAGGAAATAAGAGCTCCACGAGTAAGTTATAGATTAAATTGAATCGCACATTTCAACCATTATTCGTCGAGCGGAAAGTTAATCACGCGCGTTAAATTGCCAGCTGCTATAATTTCTTCATCAGTTAGAGTCTGGTCAGTATGCTTTAGCAACTTCATTTCTGAGCGGTCATTAGCCAGCTCACAAACCAAAATATCCCCGACGACAAAACCTAACTCATCACACAGCATGTCTGGCAATGGAAGAATATTGTTCGCCAAAATTTCAACTGTGTAGGTCATGATGTTCCTCTGTTTGAGAAATGCTAAAACACTTTTTAGATTGTAGCTCGACTCACATACCTTACAATTACAAGCTTGTTTCCCTTAGTTCAGACAGTGTTTTTAGTTGGTTATGCTCTTTTATGCCAATCCACAAACGCTTGCGGCCAACTATTAACAGAGTTACAGGTCTTGAAGCATCTATTTTACACCATGAGAGATAATCTTTGCTCGATGGTGTTGGGTCGTCCTCAGGATGCGTATGCCACTCACCAAGATACTGAAGTGTTCCGCCTGAAGCGACAAATGCGGCAGTAACCTTTTCCTGATGATGGGGACCTTTGCGATCAACATTAAATCGATCACGTACATCTCCTGATCCTGGTTCTGATATATCGCAAATAATCAAGTGAGGGCCCCGACGCTCCCCAATCAGAACGCCCGCCGCCTCTTTGCTTAAATGGTGTAGCTGCCGATAACGTATTAGTCGCTGCACAATGTGACTCATAATCACCACAAGGTGCCCATTTTCATCTTTGAAAATTAAGTCTTTATCTATTTGCACAAATAGGGCAATCCGCTTGGCGCCTTTGAAAGCGTGGTTTCCTTGACCGTGTCCCGTCCAGTATATGCTCGTTGTAGGTCCAAGGCATCGCCGGTTCGAGAGTACTCAGCACGGCCATCTGTGTCAGTGCGGCTGTAATGTGACTGACTGCAGCATCGTATGGCGTAAAAGTACTACCGCAACTAATCTTTCTTTCACGCTCCTGATCTACAGCCTCAAAACGAAGGTCAATGCCATTACGGTAGTAAGCAGGTTCAGTAACCATACAACCATAGCAACAACTCCCATTATCAATAAGGATCTTTGATGCTCGGCCATTTCCATCATTAAATGCATGGATTAGTATTGGTCTTTGTTTATCCTTAATATCCCGCACCATATAAGCCAGTCGCTTAGAGACTGGCGGTCGTCCTGTTGCGTCTATAACAATGTCATAACGGCTTAAAATCTCAGAATTAATAGGGAATTGAGTTGTTATACCTCTTATGCATTTGGCCATGTGTACAGAATTTTTCAAGCTAGTAGCCAGCTCAGTGGCTTTGTATCGCCCGAAACTATGCGCAGTCAAAACATGGCGTCCGAAGTTATACGGTTTATATTCATCGTCGTCGTATAGATCTAGGAAATGCTTACCACAACCCGCACCACTTCTTAAAAGTAAATCCGCCAAATAACCACCAATCGTTCCGCATCCGATAAGAGCAATGCGTTTGTCACTTAAGTTTCCGATTCCGGGCCGTGGCAGGTTGCGACTCAGAAGTGTGTCTCTATCTGCTTTAATGATTTGTAATCTTTTAAAGTCTATAGCGACCTGCGTACTCCCAAGCTGGGATATCAGTGTTTTGATTGGGGCTTTGTTCTTTCTCTGTTTAGAGTGGCGATGTAGCCCTGTTATGCTGTGATTGATTTCAACATAGAAGGCAAGCATGTCCTGACGTTCAACACTCAGCAAGAAAATATTCCGTTTAATCTTGGTCGACATGAGAGCGTAAATCAAACTATCCCGTGCGTTGTTATCTATAGCGGTAAGCCATATCAGAACATCTCGAAAGTTTGCTGGTGGCCATGTAACTCCAGCCAGCCTGCTCGGCTTTATTGAAATGAAGTGCGTATTAATAGGGGCTGACTGTATAGAGTCGGTGTCGAGGCCGCGCTGCTTTAACCATTTCGAGAGCTCACTCATTTCATTATCTTTGGATGGATTAACCGTAATGTATTCCTTTCGTGCATCACCATTAGGCCATTGAGACTCTGATAACAGTGTGGATAAGCGTTCTTTCCTACTTGGCGTAGCGAGTAAAAATAGCTTCTCTTGTGGCTTCCAGTAATTAGAAAACTCCCCCTCAAGCTCAGTATCGTTAGGCTTACCTGCTTCTGTAGAAGCCAGGGCATTTTCTAATGTAAGCCTTATTTGATTATCAACATCTTTGTATAAGCCTGCTAAGTCATTTGGATCCCAATCAGCCTCCATCTGGGCAACATAACAAAGAAAGTTCTCGTGAGATATATGTGGAATAAGCAGTCCGCGACAGGCTTCTGGCATCTTTACGATATACGCTATGGGCAGCTTTGTGTGAGGGTCGTCCTCCATGACCAGTGCAATCAAAAATTCACCGGACAATGTTTGATAACTTTTGACATAATAGCCAAGCCGATAGTCTCTGGAATAGAGCAGTGAACTTTGAGGTAAGCTAGAGGCTGGGCTATATCGATAGCCCCGACCTACTAGGATCTGATGCAACTCTTCACTCACGGCTATCTAGCCACTAGCCATGGTGCTGCTAATTTTAGTGGAGCTACTTGCGGACTCGGGCTCTTCTATAAATGCAGGTGCAGCTGGAGCAGAAACGATGAGAGTACTTTCAGTAACGCGACGGCCAAATGCTCTATTAATAGCGTCAAGAGCTAATTGCTTCGTTAGTGCATTCTCTGCTTCCACTAAAATACCGGGTAATGCTTCTAACCGCCTCATGATATCCCGCTCTCGAGGCCCATGTTCAGATTGAGGTGGAAATAATAGTTTATCATCAGTACTGTCAGGGCTGATTATGCCCTTAGCGAACTCTTCTGGTAAATTCTGAGCAACAACTTTCATTGTTTCACCAAGATCATTTTTATCATAACTCACGCGATGAAGGATATTTACTGTCGCAGCCATTAAACTGATTGATGACGGTCCACCGACCTCCCACTGAGCATCGCGCCATGCCTTCATGCAGCGACAGACCAACCGCAATGGTTCACCAATCCGTTTACAGCTTTGATTAAACCAATCCTCCACAATTTTAGGATCACTATTCACCCATCTTTTGGGGCCATCGCGAAGCGCGAGATTTACATATTCAGAATCGACTTCAAAGGATGCTTGAAAATCAACGACGGCCTCATTCATAGCTTTGTGATTACGAGCACTCAATGCTTCAAGAGCTAATTGTTTTTGTAAAAACTGATCTTTCGGAATGGCATACATGGGGACGTCAATGTGCGTTTTCTCTCTCGGAATTTTGATACGGCCGCATGTTTGCTTAACTTCAAAAAACCAGCCATCATTTTCTGCTTCTAGTGATTTCAGCGATGAATCTACAAGCAGTAAAAGCAGAGTGTGGCCAATCTTTGGCTCCGACTCAAAAATTGGCATGGGCATATAAGTACCATCATCGATATCCATTTCCTGCCCTGGATGGAATGGACGATTCAACGTATCGTATTGGAAACTGCCTTGAGTCCAGAAGCGAGGGCTCAAGTTCAAAAATTCATCTCGCGCCTCATCATCCATGTCGTAAATCAACATGGCGACTTGTCGCCTATCATCTTCCGACAAGTAACGGAGCTTTGTATTATCCAGTCTCATCTGCACACTCTCCTGGGAGAGCTGACATTTCTTTACCTCTTTCGCAATCGTTTTCGCTTCTTCAAAAACACGCTTCGTGCGCTGACGGACAATTTCTCGTAGGTTTTTTAATTTCTCTACTTCTTCATCCTTTAAGCGTAGCTTTTCGATAAGCCCGTCTGTGCGATTGACATAATAGTTATGAAAGTTCCAGGCCATTAAAGCTTCTCCTCAGTAGTTTTACGTTTAAAAGGCAACGCAGGGGTCTTGAAAAAGTCTTGTAAAGCATCGTTTTTGGTGAATTCAACAGTGGCGAGTTGTTTGCCTCGACTCGCCAAGTTCCGAAGAGAGCTTTCACTGGCATTGTCTAGCGTAATATCGCTTGCAGCTTCATTCGGGATCGAGTCATCAAGGTAAACATAATTTTCCTTGATACCATTGAAGTAAAAGTCACGCTCCAACATTGCCTTATGCAAAATTTGGTTTGCAGTCATTGTTGTAAGCACTAAACGCTCACCAGCCCCCCACAATCCCCAATATCCATTGTTCCAGCGAGCCCCTAAAGCAGACGGACTCACAGTATATTCCTCGCTCAAAGTACCAATATTTAGAATTTTGACATCACTAACTTTGGTTTGAGGGAAGTCCGTAGTCATATCGCGAAATACTTCAAGCAACCCAATGTAACTTGGGTTGTTCGCAACTAAGCCACCATCAGCAAAATAAGCATCAAGTTCACTACAATAGTGAGGAGCGAAGTATGTTGGGGCTGCAGAAGTAGCTAAAGCTGCATCTACTAACTTAATTCGGCCGTCACGATTGAACTTGGGGTTGTGTGGCGTTTTGAAAAACTGAGGCTTACCAGTAGACAAGTTGACAGCAGGTATCATTACACGGCGATTTAAATCATTGAATATGGTGGACTCTCCAACCATATCTTTAATTGTGGTTGCTAACGGCTCACTATCGTAAAGTGGACGAAAAAGCTGACGGCATTTTTTCCGCAAGCCAGGAAAAAACCACTTACATTTTTGTTGAGGAAAAATATGAGGTGCTTTGTCACGAAAGACCGCTTCTAACTCCCTGGCGCTTTTATCTGCCGCAAGTCCCAATGCTAAGATCCCGCCAATAGAAGTCCCTGTAATCAGATCAAAGTAATGCCCAATTTTCACATTCTGGTCCCCGGTCTTCGAGGCTAGAATACGCTCGATCTCTGCAAGCAAACTGATGGTGAAGAGCCCTCTGGCTCCACCGCCATTTAAACTGAGTATCCTTACCGCGTTAGCATTTGATGTTTCATTAACGTCGAGTGGCATGACAAAAACCTCTGGGAGAACTAAAAAAAGATATGGCGCCAGTTTTCAATGATTCAACCACATAGAGCAAAATAGTTTCCAATCAGAAGCAGTCGTGTGTGCAAATAGAATCATGACGTAGCATCGATATCACCAAAGTCTGCTCGAGCAAACGATTGTACAACTTCATCAAAAAATGCTTTTCCAGCATCAGAAAGAATAAATCGCTCACTCCCTGGCATCTCAAGAAGCAAAAATCTATTAATCAATACATTTTTGTACTCAGTGAACAGGTCATCCTTGAGCTTGGCTTTTTCCATAAGCTCCTGGACATCCTCCATTTCCTGGATGTTTTGGATATCGTCCCTTGTGATCCCACCAGACTGTTCCGTCAATTTGCTAAAGCGGTAATTACGCTCATTAATGTATTTGCCGAGCATCAAGAGCAATAAGGCAGCTTTCATCGTGATGTCGGTCTTAAGATCTTCAATGGAATCTCCACCTTTTCTAAGAAAGATAAAGCTTTTACGGACAGCAAGCTCCTGTCCAGACATCTCGTACTGTGTCCGGTATGCGTCAAGATTGTTCATGACTTCTTCAAAGTGAAGGTTAGGGACAAACTCCCCGCTATTATTAAGGACCCGGCTGTTAATAACTTTTCCTGATGACAAAAACTGATAAATCTCAACACTTAGTTCGACGTTATGCACTTGCATTCCCTCCAACGAACTGGATCCTCAAATAATCCATATAATAATCACCATACTGCTTTCTACAGCGCTCCAGCTCGTATTTAAGCTGGTCCAGGCTGGCATAAGGCATAAACTCTTGAAGGCCAAACAAAACATCACCTAACCAAAAATTTTCAAGACTCTGACGAAGTAATTCGAAGATAAAGTCGTGCAGATCATGGATGTTGTCAGGGAGAGTTGTTCTTGCGATAAGCAGTGAAATCTGAATTTGCCGCTCCTCTTCAAGCTTTACATCGGCAGGTAGTGGTTTAACACTTCCTTTGTTGGACTTAAGCTCAGTTTTGTCTAGCAAATTGAGAAACTCTTTGAATCTCAAATGAGTTCTTTCCTCAACCCAATTAAGTTTTGGAGCATGGCTTGATTTATGCTCTCTTAAACCATCCAAAGTACAAAGTGAATGAAATATCGGGGCTGTTGGTGTTAGATATTTATACTTTTGCTTACCATGCCGCAGCGGGATCAAGTCATCCATCAATGTATTAAATGCATTCTCAACGGCAATAAATCGTTCACGATCTTGAGCAAGATACAATGAGTATTGTTTTAGCTTTTTGACGAGAATGTCGATGTCTTTATAGTAACTGCTGATTGCAGTAAAACGGTATTGAAGTTTATTAGATGCATTCAACTTGGAGGGTAATGTTGCCAGATAGTTGATAAGCTCATTAATTGATTGGCTGAGTGTTTTCTTGCCTTTCATTACCATGAATGGATCAATAAATTCGTAACATGGTAAGACATACCGCTCATGTAACTCAGTGACTCGATCATACAGCTCCAAAACAGAGCTTTTTGCCGTGCCTGAGTTAAAATCTTTATATTCGATCGATATTTTGTCCACTTGAGCATTCAGGGCTGACACATTCTCTTTGATTTTCGAATGAATTTCGCTTAGAAGACGATAAAATGAAGCAAATAGCTCCGATGTATCGTCGCTCTCTAGATGTGCACAACCAAGAAGCTTATCCACAAAGTCTGAAGCTCGTTGGCGAAGATCTTCCAAGTCGTGTCTGTTAAGCTCTCTGGCGCGTTTAACATCAATGAAACGCAGCATATGAACAATGACATCGGAAACAGAGATCACACCTGCGTTTTTGTCGTGATGGATAAAGATACTATTTTGAAGCAGTGTATTTAAGTCCAGATGAGCGTGTATATTCACATCTTCATCATCACAAATTTCTCGGCCATACAGATCAATGTATAGCTTTTCAGGGATCTCAGGAATACCGTCGTTGTCGTCAATGAAGTCCAAAAGCTTCAAAAAGCTGGACTGATGCCGGATGATGCTTTGAATGATGACATCACGGTTAAGCCTCACAAGTCATACTCCCAAAGCTTTCAACATGCTCCGGCAAAATATGCATGTGACATTTTCTGACAAGAGGCTGCTTCATCTTGGCACGATCAATCATGATATATCGCCCAACATTTTGGCTGATGAAGCCAGAAAAGGTTGGGGTCGCACAGAAGATAGAAAATCCATGCTCGGCAATCTGTTGGATGGTTGCCTTGGTATTTTTAAAATCCAGGGTACTGACTTCATCAACAATGATTGGCATTTTTAATGAAACGTAATCTGGAATTATTTTCCTCAATAAAGCCGACAAGACAAAGGCAGTAATAGTACTGGTCGTTCCGCCTGATTGGCTTTTCGTTACGCGTTCACCAGTTTCTTCTAAGGTATATTCATAAGCAACCTTGTCGATGATGTCTTGCATCTTTAACTTGCGGCTTTTTTTATCGATAAATTGTTCTGCAAAGCGCGTGAGGGATGCGTAAAACTCAGGCTCCAGTAAGGTTTCATCAACGATATCTTGCTTTTCAAGCGTTGCTAATAAAGACTCAAAACGAGGGTTGATGACTGGACGAAGATTAATTTCTGATAAATTCGAAACATGCTTGCTGTTTAGATCTTCATTTATTTCGTTGATAAAGTTGGAGATAAACTGCTTTGAGGTTTTAAGTTCACTTATCTGATTACTCACAAACTGGTTATGTGCGCTGATATTCGTATTGAGCCGATTTAAATCATACTCTAAGGTCGCATACTCATCGGCATAACTTGAGACCGCCTTCGATAAATCCGCTAATGAGTCATAGTGCTGATGCGGATCAATAGCGGTAATGGGTGCCTTATTTAACAAGTTATAGAGATCGCTCTTAATTTTCGATTCCAGTTCCTTTACTTCACTGGATAACCTTTCGATTTTATCAAACCATTTGTCGTTGAGTGTGGCTTCTGGAAAACAAACTAACGAGTCATCAAACAAAAAATTTGTTTCCCCTAAGGGATTTCTCTGGAAAACAGTCTGCCAACGATTTAATCGCTGATTTTCCTCTTAGAGCTCCTGAATTTGCTTTTGAAGAGCATCGCTTATTAGTTTTGCTTCCAGCAATTGATTTTTAGCATCTTCCAAATCAATTGATAAGGTCGTAAGTTTCTCCTGATCGCTAAGTAAAACTTCTTCAGCCGCTTGTAACTCCCTCTCTTTTTCCTCCATGATTCGAATATCATTTCTTTTTGCCTGAATCGATTTCAATTCAGCTTCGGTTTTGGTAACAAGCATCACAGGGTCATTGCTTTTAATTGCGCTATGATGCTCTTGGATACGACGACTAAGCTCCGCGAGCTTCTTTTCCACCTGGGTCAATTTACTCCGTGCATCTCTTACAGAACCTTCAAGATCATAAATTTCCATTTTTGTATCTTTAAGCGGTTTGTCCAGAAACGTCAGCATTCCCGCATTGTCAAAATCAAACAATGATGCGAATCGAGTAACCAACTGTTTTTGCTCTGGTTCCATTGGCACAATTGCAAGTGCAAGGTTCTTATTGATAGAGTGAATGATGTTTGCACTTTTAGAACCATTCAGCTGAGAGGCAACAGAGCCAGATTGATCTGCTAAATATGCATTCAGCACTTCTTTCTGATTTTGAAGCTGACGACTTTGCCTGATGTCATCTTGAAGTTGCTTATTTAAACCATCTTCCTGCTGGTAAGCAGCCAGTCGATCACTAAGCTCTGCGCATTTATCTTCCAAGAAGCTTAGCGTTTCCTCAATCGTTCTAAATCCAAGCTCAGTGAACAAAGCTTTAATCTCTTGAAGCCTTGTTTTCGTGCGATTTTTTTCTTCCTGTTTGATTTCGATTTTACTGTTAAGTTTCATATGCGCATGATTTGCAGCGGTTGCTCTGCTTTCAGCCTCATTCTTAACGGATAAAGCCTGGCGCCATTGTGATGTCATACTCTCCCGTCTTTGAGTAATGCTACCTCTAGCAATTTCTAGCAAGTGTGAGAGTGTTTTATGGAGCCTGTAAAAATTCTTATTATTTAAAGTTAATTGCTTATAGTTCTCATGCACCCGATTAAAGACAGGCTCTGCATTTTTCAATTTTTGCAGTTGATCTTGGGTGGCTACTATTTCAGCGTATTCATGCGCAATTTGCTGCAAATCAGCATTTAAACGCTCTTCATCTCTTCCTCGGCCCATTTCAAGCAAGGTTGCTATTGCATTTGGCAATGTATCTCTTTCAGAGTTTTTAATGTCAAATGCTAGCTGATAGATATTTTTGAACGCTTGGATTGCGTCGGCCCTGCTATCTTTCATAGGCAGTACGCAAAACTGCCTTTCCTTTTTAGAACCACGCATTCCCTCAAACATCAGCGACCTTATCTGGGCAGGATCCGATGTCTGAATACCTCCGTTATCAATAGTGAATTGCTTGACACTCTTGATACTCAGTTCGGGATTGAAGTTATTCAGCTCACAATCCCAAAAAACGGGCCTTAGCTCGTCATAAGACAGCGGTATAAAAAAACGTCCATATGTATAATTGTTCGTTTTATATAGCACCATGCAAAATGTACCCTCAGGGTTTACTACTTCAAGTGCTATGAAAGACCTGCTGTCTGGAAAATAAAACTCATAGGAGTCCTCTTGGCTGTATACACCCTGATTACCAATGAACTTGAATTTCTTCTCACAGTTATGAAAGTTAACCTCTGGGTAGAGGAGTAGCTTAGTACCAGCCAAGCTTGCAGTTTTACCAATATTGTTTTGACCAAAGATAGCAAGGTGTTCGTCAAGGAGGAGCTCAGAATACCCATGATGAGCAGAGTTCACATAGATGACTCTTTTAAACACGTACTCTTCACCCAGTAAATCATCATTAACTAACTTAGCCATGAAGGTAGCTCTCCTGTTCCAGTTCTCTGCGTGTTTCATAAATAAGCTTTGCAATAGAAGCAAGCTGTTGGTGTCTCCTACCAAGTCTCAACGCCCTTTCTATTGATTCCGGAGAACAAGGTGATCGAACAGATCTAAGACGTTGTTCTATGTCTGATGGAACTAGAAAGACGTGCTCAGTCGCTGGTAGCAACTCAATGAGGTTGTTTGCTATCTGAAGGCCGCCTGCATCCACATCCAGAAACATGTATAAAGCTTTAAACTGGGCCAGGAATGTCTTATGTAAAACGTTGGCGATGGCATTGCCTTCAGCAAACACGATGAGTGAGTCGCTGATATCGGCAGCATTCATGCCACAGTGACTTTCAAGAAAGCGTAACGTGTGTTCAATACTGATAAAGTTCTGACGATTTTCTATTAGAAGAGCCTTTGAATACTCTTTAAGGTTAGGGGAAATTGCTTGTCCATCTTGATCAAAAAGTACGACTTGGGGATGCATACTCATTTCTCTAATAATGAGCATCGAGCCATTTACACCAAAAGCATGACTGCTGTTCTGGCGAGCTGCAGTAATGCGATCATAGGGTTTTTCGTTAACAAATGTTTGAAGTTCATCTTTTAGCTGCGGAGCGATGAAAGTCACTTTGTAGAAAATACCCTTTACCTTCTTTGCTTTGACATCACAGCGCCTTGGTTCAAAGCTAAGCTTTAATGAGTCGACCAATGCCCAAAAACTAGGAAGATCTATAGGTTGGTTGGCATCTATTTTCTTCAAGTAATTTTCAATCTTCGAGATGTAACTCATCGAGTTGCGGCCCCAGCAAATAGCATGTATTAATACACACTGTACATTAATACGAATCGTACATTAACATACACTATATATTAATATACGCATTGATCAACTGGAAATTTCATCCATGGAAAACACTGCTGACATTCGCCAAGAGCAGCGCCTCCGCTACATAGACCTGTGTGCATACATTCTTGGCGCTATAAACAGGCTCAAGTTGATGAGTAGATTTGACATAAAGGAGGCCTGGTCAACGAGGGACTTCAAGCGATATCAAGAACTAGCTCCGAACAACTTGGTTTATGACCATAGCTTGCGTGCTTACAAACCAACCAAGTGGTTCAGTCCTTGCTTTGAACACGACATTCAAGACGCGATCGACCTCATTTATGCCGGAACGCAGAAAATCATCTGCGAGCAAAAGCTTGCTCAACGTGAAGGGAGCTACTCAATTCCAACTGTATTGCCAAAGTTATCGCTTATTGCACCGATTTTCAGAGCCATGAGCCTCAATGAGAAAGTTGAAATCAATTACTTATCTAGGAGCAATGGCCAATCAGCGCGGACTATTGCTCCACACTCATTGATAAAAACCGGCAGTTTTATTTATGTTCGAGCATTCGACCATAAAACAGGGGAATTCAGGAGCTTCAAACTGAACCGTGTCATTTCATCGAAATCCTCTGATATTGATGTGAAACCAAACCAAACCCGAAGTTTTGATAAAGACTGGAATGATGAGGTGGAAATTATCATTGGTATCAACGGTTCTCACCAAAACGCTGATGCTATAGTGTTTGATTATGGAATGGAAAATGAAAAGATTACAGTTCGACTCAAGAAAGCTTTAGTCTTTTTTTTCTTGGCGGATTGGAATATCGCACCATTAGAGTATCCACATCTTCCTGAGACACTATTCCCCCTTAAGGTAATTGAGGTTAAAGAAATTGAATAATTAGTTGATTACCGGTTATGTGACAAATACTTCAAATAACAACCAGAGGCTTTCAAACTCGGGCTAAGGTAAAATTTATTTAAGAATTTGAGCTTGATTGTGTTAACTCAGGTGGGGTGATTGCTTTTATCTTACTTGCTATTGAAGCTGAAAATGTTTCGGCACTGGGCCAAACATGCTTGTATGAGTCAATTTTTAGTGAGCCGAGTTTGTAGTCCGGGATATTGCCCCATACTCCTCTGTTTTCTGCAATACCAGACAATAGCATTGTGATGCGTGTGTCTGATATGTAGCGGCCATCGTCAAAATAAGCCATGCCGATGCGGCATTTATCGGTTTCCCGCTGTTCAAACTCAATCAGGCTAAAATTGTGACCCTTATAGTTAATATCAGCAATCAGTATCTGGCGTCTGGTTCTGGTTTTTGAGTCGAGATATGACCATTGCCACTTTCCGCTTGGGCCGGTAAGAGGAATATATTCTGTGTATTCGTTTGGCGCTCTGAGCCTGGCTGAGAAGCCATCAAGCCTGTTGAGATGTTCAATCGCCTCAATGAAGGTATCAAAGCTGGCTGGCAGTGCTTTTTGACGCTGATAAGTGCTATTCACTTTGGCTTGGCTAACTGTTGAATCATTGTAAGCGCCATCACCTGTGCTGAGATCTTCACTGGATTTCTGGACAAAGGTCGGGCTGCTTTTATAGTGGCATTCGTCTTTTATCGGTTTATCAGGCTTTTTGCCTTCAATAGCTGCAAATCGACTGGTTGGAACGGTGATTGTCTCAGTTGAGAAGTCTTTATTGGCTTCCTGCTGGCTTTGTAAGGCTTTCTGACCATCAGTTTCTTTGGATGGACGTGTCCCCTGGAATGCAGGCTTTTTCTCTTCATCTGACGACTTGCCATCTGGTCTGTTGTCGTTATCACGGTCAATCGTTAGATTTGTAAATGGGAAAGGTGCGGTACAGTAGTCTAACGCCAGAACTAGTGTTCTCCATCCTCCAGCCGCGGTAGGAATACGTTTGCATCTTGCCTGCAATGTTGTTTGTCCGTTGAAAGGGAAACAGGTTTCTATATAGGCTTGATGGCTGTTCAGTGCATTTTTAAGCATGCCGTCATGGATAAGTGTTGCGCCATGCCAAGCTTCAGCTGAGTTCATCATTCTGGCCAATATCCAGCCATCTTCATCGGTTAGGTGTTGCCGTAAACCGATAATTGCCCGGTCTTCTGACGGGTCGTTGCCAGTGTTCTCCATATTGAGTATGGAGTTAATATCGTGTTTTAAGGCGCCGGAAAATATAGCATGAGCAAGGTCGGTTGATACAGCATAGTAAAACCGAATTAGCTCCATCATCGGGATGAGAATGCTAAATGGGTCTTGATTATGCTCAACAGCAAGCAGTTTGCTTCTTATGCCCGCGCCACTAACTCGGTAGTGGGTATAGGGCAATATATTGATATCGTGTTCTTTGTAACCAGCTTCAATGACTCTGGTTGAGGCTGACGTAATACTAAGTTGCGGTAGAGTTAGCTGTTCACCTGCGTAATATCGCTGGCATATTCCGTTACGCCAGATTGAACCGATAGAAATCAGTGGTAATTGACCACAACCTATACTAATAATTTTTTGTTCGTCGTAATTAACTGCGCGCATGGCAGCAAGAGACTTTGCGTTTTCGGTTCGGATATCGGGTAGAACAAGAGGAGAGATTATAATCCGGATATAAGGCTCTGACGGGATTTTGGGGTTTCGTTGTACAGCACCGAACCAGTCGACTCGCCAGAACCGATTATCTGAAGGGAATTCCTTAATTTTCGGAATCCCCTTCGTCATTTTTTAGCCGCCTTCAGTACAAAAGAGCGATGTGGAGTACAAAATAGCATTGTGCAGTACTATTTAGCTTTGTAACTCACAATGTCTTCACCTGCCGCTTGGCGGTCGGCGTGATACGATGAGCGAACAAATGGACCACAGGCGGCATGTTTAAAGCCTAGTTCATAGGCGATGCGTTTGATCTCATCAAACTCAGCGGGGGATACGTAACGTTGTACCGGCAGATGGTGTTTGCTCGGCTGCAAGTATTGCCCAACGGTCAGCATGTCGACATTGTGCGCCCGTAAATCTTTCAGTACTTCAATCAACTCTTCTGTCGTTTCACCTAAACCGACCATCAAACCTGATTTGGTGGATACTTCAGGATGGGCGGCTTTGTAGCGGCGTAACAACTCCAATGACCATTTGTAATCGGCACCTGGGCGCGCCAACTTGTACAGTCGAGGGATAGTTTCTAAGTTGTGGTTGAACACATCCGGCGGGGTTTGGGTCAGGATTGCTAACGCGGTATCCATACGGCCGCGAAAATCTGGCACTAACACTTCGACTTTAATATTGGGGCTTTCACGCCGAATTGCCGTGATACAATCGGCAAAGTGTTGGGCGCCGCCATCACGCAGATCATCGCGATCGACCGAGGTGACCACCACATACTTGAGGCCCATATCTTTGATGGTTAATGCTAGTTTTTCTGGCTCTTCCGCGCTTGGTGGCAGCGGACGTCCATGTGCCACGTCACAAAATGGGCAGCGACGGGTACAGATCGCACCTAAAATCATGAAGGTGGCGGTACCATGGGTAAAACATTCTGACAAATTCGGGCACGCCGCTTCTTCACAGACCGAATGTAAGCCGTGCTTGCGCATCGCGCTTTTTACTTGTTCAATTTTATCGGTGCTGCGTGGCAATTTGATTTTCAGCCATTCAGGTTTTCGCAGCATTTCACTCGGTTCGGTAGGTAATACTTTTACCGGGATCAAGGCCATTTTTTCAGCATCACGCAGTTTGACGCCGGGCTCCATAAGTGCTGTTTTGCTCATTTAATTTTCAAACCCTGTTTTATCCTGCCGTTGGCCATTGCCGAGTAAACGGAGCAGTTGCCGGCTTAGTTCAGTTTTCGCAGTTGATATATCTGGTGGTCCACCGATATCTTTGGTTTGGATCATTTGCATACCGGCGTATCCGCAAGGATTAATGCGTTGAAACGGCGAAAGATCCATATCTACATTCAGCGCCAGACCATGAAAGGTACAGCCTTTACGTACCCGCAGACCCAATGATGCGACTTTTTTGCCATCAACATAGACACCTGGTGCGTCAGGGCGAGCTATCGCCTCAACACCGAAGCTGGCTAGCGTGGCGATAATACTGTTCTCAATCACATTGACCAGATGGCGTACGCCTAGATTAAGTCGTTTGATATCCAGCAAGACGTAGACCACCAATTGACCTGGGCCGTGATAGGTGACTTGTCCCCCGCGATCAACTTGAACCACAGGGATGTCGCCAGGCATCAATAAATGTTCGGCTTTGCCTGCTTGACCTTGGGTAAATACCGGCGGGTGCTCCAGCAACCAAAGTTCATCCGGCGTCGTTTCGGTGCGGTTATCGGTAAATTGTTGCATGCGCTGCCAGGCGATTTGATAGTCAATTAAGCCTAAATCGCGCACAATCAATGGCAACATCTGAGAGGTTTGATCAGACACAGCTCGCTCCTGACATCCGGTGCGCAACAATAGCGACACACCCGGATTTTGCAACACATTTCGAATGTTGCCACAACACGCCGTTTGAAATCATGCAGGTTAAACACAATAACTAAGGTGTATTCGTCAACATTCGGCGACAAAGTTGGCGCGTATTATACCCAGCTTCTGCGCAAAAAGATGCGCAGCATGCGGTATTACATCACATAACGGACCAGTTCTAACTTACCAAGCTCCGTATATAGCCGTTCAATATGTAATTTGCTGGTGACTGTCACTGTCACTGAAACCGAATGATAATTACCTTTGCTGCTGGGTTTCACTTTGGGGGAGTAATCGTTTGCTTCGGCGTGTTGACGAAGCGTTGCGATCACATGATCGACCAAGTCGTCGTGAGCAATACCGACCACCTTAAAGGTAAATGCGCAAGGGAATTCGAGGAACTCATCAAAACGCGTGTTTTTTACTTCAGTCACCATGGTGGGTCTCCTCTTTAAACACTAGTTATTCTAACAAAAAGTCCCGGACTATGCCGGGACTGGTGTGACGGCAGCGTTTTGTTACTGTAACTGCATCTTCACATAGTCAATCATGCGGCTGAAAAAACCACCTTCGGCAACATCTTCTAATGCGACCAATGGGTATTCCGCCAAATCGGTGTTATCCAATTTTAAATAAATAGTTCCAACAACTTGGCCCTTGGAGATTGGGGCAACCAGTTCAGTATTCAACTTAAAATCAGCTTTTAAATTTTTACGTTGGCCGCGGGGGAGTGTGATTGGCGTTTCGGTTAACACGCCTAGGCTTAACTCTTCACGGTCGCCTTGCCATACACGTTGCTTGGCAAATTCTTCCCCAGCTTTGTAAGGCGAGAAGGTTTCAAAGAAGCGAAAACCATAAGTTAACAATTTTTTGTTTTCCGCTTCACGTGTTTTGGCGCTATCGGTCCCCATCACTACAGAGATTAAGCGCATGCCGTCTTTGGTGGCCGAGGTGACCAGACTAAAACCAGCCTCACTGGTGTGGCCGGTTTTAATACCATCCACGTTCAGGCTCTTGTCCCACAGTAAACCATTGCGGTTGTACTGCTTGATACCATTGAACACATATTCTTTTTCGGCATAAATTTTATATTCTTCGGGTACGTCACGAATCAAAGCGACCGATAGTGTCGCCATATCGCGAGCTGTGGTGCGCTGCTTCTCATCTGGCAGACCATGGCTATTGACATAAGTGGTGCTATTCATGCCGAGGCGTTTGGCATGCGCATTCATTAATTCGACAAAGGCGCCCTCTGTTCCGGCAATATGTTCAGCTATAGCAACACATGCATCGTTGCCGGATTGGATGATGATACCGCGATTTAACTCTTCCACCGAGATAGTGGCACCAACTTCAATAAACATTTTGGACGAATCGCTGTATTGCTTCGCCCAAGCATTTTCGCTAATCGTTACCTGATCGGAGGGCTTGATATTGCCATTTTTGATCTCAGTACCAACCACATAGCTGGTCATCATTTTGGTTAGGCTTGCCGGTGCTAACGGAGCGTCCGCATTGCCCTCAGCTAACACCTTCCCAGTGTGATAATCAATCAGGATATAGCCTTTGGCGTTCACTTCAGGCGCTGTTGGTGTCACTTGTACACTTTGGCTGTTGGCGAAAAAGCTGAGGCAACTCAAGGTAGTTGCCAAAAATAAACGGCGATATTGATACATAATTTTCATTCTTCAAGTAGGATGCCGCAGCACAACTGCACAGGGCATCAAGGTTCAAAAAAAGGTTAGAACACCAATTTAGCCACAGTATTGTTTGTTCTTAAAAAATGCTGACGGAAAATCAGCTGCTTTTAACTGTTGCAATTGTTGTTGTGCAACGGAGCCACCTTGGAAAGGACCGGCTAGTAAGCGATGTAATCCACCACCACTTTCAATACGTGATGGGATTGACCAGCGCTGCTGCAATTGGTTCCCCAGTTGTTGGATATTTTGCAGATTACTGCTAGCCACCAATTGGATGTAACAGGCGTGATCTGGGTCTGCTAACCTGTTCACTGAAGCATGTCCGGCGGCATGGTTACTATTGGATTGTGGTCTAACCGTAGTGGGTGCTGGGCGCACTGTCGAGACAGGATTCACCGGACGAGCCACAGGTGTTACGGGTTGATAGGGTATACGATCATCTTTGGCCATCGGTATACCAAAGCTATTTTGACCATCCATCGCCGGAGAGGTAATCAGCTCAACTTTCACACGGCCAGTACCGGCGGGAAAAATACCGAGTTTGTAGGCGGCAGAGTAAGACAAATCAATGATGCGACCTTGATGAAACGGGCCGCGGTCATTCACGCGGACGATGGCGGTTTTGTTGTTGGCAAGGTTGGTCACGCGAACATAAGATGGTAGCGGCAATGTTTTGTGCGCTGCCGTCATGGCAAATACGTTATACACTTCACCATTTGACGTCAAATGGCCATGAAACTTATTGCCATACCATGACGCCGTACCAACTTCACTGTACTGTGTCATTGAAATATTGGGTGAATAGTCAATGCCGTAAATATTGTATGGTTTGTTGCCACCACGACTTAAGGGTTCGATTTCAGGGATAGGATCGATAAGTTCCTCATCAGTCGGGCGTCGTAAAGGAATACTGTCTTTATCTTGCGAATAACGTCCACGATTTGGATCCATGTTATCTGGCAAGCCAAGATCTGGCGTTGCGGGTGCCGGTGGCGGGTTACTGGAACATGCCGCAAGCCAACATGAAGTGATTAGCAATAAGCTATATGCGCGGAATCGATTGAGTGAAAAAAACATCATGACTGTTTTGCTAACATCCGTTTGTGGGTACTAATTGACATTAAAATGCCAAAACCCGCTAATAAAGTGACCATGGAAGTACCGCCATAGCTCACCAGCGGCAGCGGTACACCGACCACAGGCAGAATACCAGATACCATGCCCATATTTACAAAGACATAGACAAAAAATGTCAATGCAATACTGCCAGCCAGCATCTTACTGGCATTATCTTGCGCTTGCATGGCAATCATCAAGCTGCGCACTATGATAAACATATAAATAGCCAGCAAGAATAACACACCCATGAGGCCCAATTCTTCGGCAAACACCGCAAAAATAAAATCGGTATGACGCTCAGGTAAAAATTCAAGTTGCGACTGAGTGCCATGCAGCCAACCTTTGCCCTCAAAACCACCAGATCCTATCGCAATTTTGGATTGGATAATGTGATAGCCTTTGCCAAGAGGGTCGCGTTCTGCATCTAGCAAGGTCAACACCCGTTGCCGTTGGTAGTTGTGCATTAAGAAATTCCACAAAATCGGTATAAAGCCCGCCACTAACATGGCGGCGACGGTAATTAGACGCCAGCTCATACCGCTTAGAAAGAGCACAAAAATGCCTGATACGGCAATCAGAATCGATGTACCTAAATCAGGTTGTTTGGCGATCAATAAGGTTGGGATAATACAGAGTACAAATCCAATCAGTACATCTTTGGTACGGGCGGGTAGCGGATTTTTTGCCATATACCACGCGACGGCCATCGGGACCGCGAGTTTCATCATTTCCGAGGGTTGGAACTTGGTAAAGCCCAAATTTAACCAGCGCGTGGCGCCTTTGGCGGTATAGCCAAAAAACTCGACCAAAATCAGGAAAAAAACGCCAACGACATAGATCGGAATGGCCCACCGAATGAAGGTTTGTGGGTTAAACTGCGATATCACGATCATCACGACCAAGGCAAAAAGCAAGCGGGCTATCTGCGCTTCGAGCATGGCTAAATCTTGACCATCGGCACTGTATAGGGTGAATAAACCGACGGTAATCAGCAGTAAAATTCCACTCAATAGTGGACCATCCAGATGCCATCGCTGTAGCCAGCTTTTTTGGTCCTGTTTTAATACGGTCATTGCTGTAACCTCGGCGTGGACGTCAATCCTTGTATGAATCTACTGCTGTTGTTGTGCACAGGGGCTGCGTGAAGCGTTGGCAGCGCCGTGATGATCTGCGCAGAAAACGGCTTAGCTGCTGATGTCATCACCCCCTTCGAGGCGTCGTTACCTACAGCCATTGATATGATGCTGTGTTTGCTCTGCAGCGCGGTATTTAAGGAAAAAACATTGACGAGAGCAGCGGTGTGTTGTGCTGAGGTTGCGCTATCTGTTGCAGGTTCAGTCGTTTCATGCTTTGGTTCTCTAACCTCATCGGCGGCGGATTGAGTTGAGACTAGGGTACCAATGGCTGGCGCAGGCGATGGTTGCGATGCGTCTGATGTGGGTTGGCGCTGGCTGTTTTCGGCGCTATTTTGCGGCTCGCGAATCGGCGTGTTCTCGGGGACTTGCTCTATCGTGCTTTGCGGCGGGCGCTCAGGGCTGTTTACTTCAGACCGCTCAGGGCTGTTTACCTTAGAGCGTTCAGGGCTATCTGCTTGGGCGCGCACAGGGCTATTGGTCGTTGCCGATTGCGCTTTGAGTTTTTTCCGCGCTGCCGCCGCGGCTTTTTCTGCTTCAGCTTCGGCTTGATATCTCAGTTCGCGCGCCGCTTGAGCATTAGCTCGTTCGAGTTGCATTTGTTCAATCTCGGCTTTGGAGGGCAATTGTGGATTTTTCATCAAATCGGAAAAATAATAATCCATCACTTGGCGTGCCACAGGCGCCGCATTACTGCCGCCACCGCCCGCGTTTTCGACCACCACGGCAACTGCGATTTCTGGGTTTTCATGCGGGGCATAACCAATATAGAGCGCATTATCACGATGCCGCTCATCAATAGCGTTGGCATCGTATTTTTGCCCTTGCGCGATAGCAATAACCTGCGCTGTACCAGTTTTACCCCCTGAGGTGTAGGGCGCGCCTAAAAATGCCATTTTCGCGGTGCCACCTTCTTGTGCCACAGTGCGTCGCATGCCTTCACGCGCAATAGCCCAATTGTTGGGATTCTTCACGGTGATTTTTTGTTCTTTATCTTTAAGGAGCGATTGTTGCTGCTGTTGATTGCGCAAGCTATGCGCTAAACGAGGTGTCACCACAGCACCATCATTGAGTAGGGTGGCGGTCGTTAACACCATTTGCAGCGGCGTCGACGCCCAATAGCCTTGGCCGATACCCACGTTAATGGTATCGCCTGGCCACCATGACAACTTATGCCGACGTTTTTTCCACGCTTTGCTGGGCATCAATGCTGTGGTTTCTTCATGGATATCGATGCCACTGTCTTTGCCGTAACCGGCCGCCGCCATAAAGGGATGAATTTTATCGATACCAAGTTTGATCGCCAAGTCATAGAAGTAGGTGTCACAGCTTTTGATTATACCGGTGTAAACATCCACATAACCATGCCCCCAACGTTGCCAATCACGCCAAGGACGCGATACGCCGGGTAAACGATAAAAGCCTGGATCAGGAATACGTGTCTGTTCGGTCACCACACCTTCTTCTAACCCTAATACTGCCATTAACGGTTTGACGGTAGAGGCCGGAGGGTAAACACCTTGGGTGATTCTATTCACAAGGGGAGTGTCGGGCGAATTGAGCAAGGTCCGATAATCCTTGCCACTGATACCATGCACAAACAGATTGGGGTTGTAGCTGGGGTTACTGTAAAACGCTAAAATGCTGCCATCGCGAGGGTCCATGACTACAATGGCACCACGGTTTTCGCCCAAGGCCGCTTGGGCTTGCAATTGTAAGCCAAGATCAAGCGTTAGGTATAAATCATCACCGGATATGGCCGGTTTTTCTTGCAGTGTACGGATCACCCGGCCACGGTTATTGACTTCTACTTCCTGATAACCGACGGAACCATGCAGTTGTTGCTCATAAAATTTTTCAAGCCCCACTTTGCCTATATCACGGGTGGCTGCGTAATTGGCGCTAATTTGCTGCTCTTCTAGCTGTTTATATTCTTTTTCGTTAATTTTACCGATATAACCCAAGGCATGCGTAAGTAGATCGCCATAGGGGTAATATCGCGTTAAACGTGCTTCTAAGGTCACGCCGGGGAAGCGATGCAAATGAACCGCCAAGCGCGCGACTTCGGCTTCGGTAAGATGCTCTTTTAATTCAATACTTTTAAAGCGGCGCTGCGCTTTGGCGCGCGCTAAAAATTCGCTTTGCTGCTCAGGGGTGATGCTGATAATACCCGCCAAGGCATCAACGGTGGCTGCCAAATCACTGACTTGTTCTGGCACTATTTCCAAGGTGTGCACCGGGCGGTTTTCGGCTAAAAGCACGCCGTTACGGTCAAAAATCATGCCGCGATTTGGGGACAACGGCATCAATTTAATCCGATTGCCATCGGCGCGGGTGCTGTACTCTTCGTACTTGGTGACTTGCAGGTGATAGAGGTTGGCGATCAGGACACTAAACAACAGCACGACGACGCAAAGCGCAACCGCAACCCGTCGGTTGAACATTTGCGATTCAACCGCATGGTCAGCGATGGCTATCCGTAGTTTTCGCATGACCTTTACTCGCGATGGTACGGATGGTTGGTGCTGATACTCCAACCACGGTACAGGGCTTCGGCCACCACAACACGCACCATCGGATGTGGCATAGTCAAGGCGGAGAGCGACCACTTGCCTTCGCTGGCCGCAATACAGGCTGGTGCCAAACCTTCAGGGCCACCAATCAACAAACACACATCACGGCCATCGTTCTGCCACTGCACGAGTTTTTGTGCCAATTGCGGGCTCGTCCAAGCATGACCTTCAACTTCGAGGGTGATAATGCGCGCACCGCGTGGCACAGCCGCTAACATTTTTTCGCCTTCGATTTCTAAAATTCGTTTAATGTCAGCGTTTTTACCGCGCTTACCTGCTGGGATCTCAATCAGTTCTAATGGCATATCCCGTGGAAAACGACGGCAATATTCAACAAAGCCCTCGGTGATCCACGCTGGCATTTTAGTACCAACTGCAATCATCAGTAGTTTCATGGGATCAGGCTGCCCAGAGTTTTTCCAGTTGATAGAATTGGCGAGTTTCTTCTTGCATCACATGCACAATCACATCACCTAGATCGATCAAGACCCACTCACCGCTTTTTTCACCCTCGATACCAAGCACACAGATGCCGGCTTTTTTGGCTTCTTTATGCAGATGGTCTACTACTGAGCGCGTGTGGCGATTTGAGGTGCCGGAGCAAACCACCATATATTCTGCGACGTTTGATGTATTGCGAACATCCAAGCTGACAATATCTTTGGCTTTCATATCATCAATTTTATCGAGAATAAAAGCGATTAATTCGTTGGTCTGCACCCGTAAGTCCTCATGCTAAAAAATGAGGCGGCATTTTAGCAGCTTTTTTATAGCCATCATACGTGTGACGAGCGATAAAGCTGATGTTTGGCAATATAAGCTGCCACGGCCGGCAGTTGCTGTAGGCGCTGGTCGGCACGGATCTGTGTGGCCGATATGGCATATTGCGGATTATCCAGCAATAAAATCTGACCGGCGGCTTTGCTGAAATAGCGATCTGGGTTTGACGTGGCTGCCACGGTTGCGGGTGCTGCGGATGGGTAGTCTAGCAACAGCTGCTGGCATGAGGCCGTCTGGGCATCATAACCGGGGCGTTGCCACACCACTAAATTGGCCAATTGCAAAATATCTTGCCAGCGGTGCCAGCGAGTAAAATTCTGCAGCGAATCCATGCCGATAAAAAATAGCAGCGTATCTTGTGGGTACTTCTGTTTTAATAAGCTCAAGCTATCCACACTGTAGGATGCGGTATTGCGCTCTAGTTCTAAGCTTTCTAAATACAGTGCCGGGTAGGGTGCAATTGCCAACTGCACCATAGCCGCGCGGTGCTCAGAGGTAACCCCAGGTTGCTGCCGATGCGGCGGAATGTGGCATGGCATAATCGCCAACGCATCTAACCCCAGTTGCTCGACCGAATACAAAGCTAAGGCCAAATGTCCAGCATGAAAAGGGTCGAAGGTGCCGCCAAAGATTCCGCGATAGTGCATCACAACTCCTGATAACGCAGTGTCAGCGCGAATGACGCTGGGACTTTAACGATAAATAAGCTGACCAACTGGGCCAATGCCGCGGCTTCATCGTGGATCAAACCTGACTTATAAGCGCGGTCAAAGGCGGCCAATTCATCCAAGATACGATGTAGCCATGGGAGGGATAGGCGCAATAACGCGGTTTGATACAGCGGTTGGCGTTTTGGCCAAATGGCAAATTTTTTGTAGCTTTCTGCGGATAAAGCTCCCAAGACTTGGCTTTGTTGTTGCAGTTGCCAAAGGGTGGTGGCTTCTTTTTGCAAATGCCATAACAGCATGACCACTTCGACATCTTGTTGCAATAATCGGTCGAGTCGGTGCAGTGCTTGGGTTAAATCGCCCTCTAATATGGCATCGATCAGTTGAAATACGGTGTAATGTGATTGGTCGGTCAAAAACTGTTGCAAGCTATCCAAATCAATCCAACTGCCCGCCGGATAAACCAAGGTCAATTTTTCGAGGCTTTGCCGAGCTGCCAATAAATTACCTGCACTGTGATGCAGCAGCAGTTGTAAGGCATCTGTGGTTAATTTGAGGTTGAGTTGCTGGGCACGTTGTTGTAACCAGCGCTGAAACTGCTGATCGTCTAGCGGATAAAATTGCACTTGCACGCCGACGTCGGCCAGACGCTTAAACCAGCCTTGTTTACTCCATTCACTGGCATTTTTGGCGGCATGCAATACGATGACCAAGTCAGAATGCAGTTGGTCGGGGAGTTGCTTTAACTGCTCTTGCATACTTGGCGTCAGTTTTTGCTGGCCGAGATCCAGCTCAATTAATCGGCGCGGCGCAAACAATGACAAACTTGCCAGTTCAATAAAAAAATGTGACCAATCAAATTGGCCATCCAAGATAAAAGATTGGCGCTCATCAAAACCCTGTCGCTTGGCTGCGGCGCGGATCTCATCGAGCGCTTCCATCTTTTGCAGCGGCTCTTCGCCAAACACAAGATAACAAGGCGCTAGCGCTTTTTTCAGCGTCGGCGCCAGCTGATTGGCATAGAGTTTTTGCATGTTATAACCGGCTTAATTGCCGCAAAATACGCTGACTGGCATGGCTGCGAAGCTCCTGCAGCAATAAATCCAACTCTTGCGTTTTTGCCAAGGCACGATTGGGATCGTCTTGGTAATCACGGTAAAGTTCGATACTAAATGGCTGCGGTTCTTGCCCAGGGAGCATCAACTCATAGTCCACACTATAAACCAGTTCATATTCTGCCACTTGGCCAGATGGAAACAATGACAAGGCTCGGCGTTGCAGTTTATCCGGTGACAATTTGATCATCGGCGCCGTGGCTTGATAACTGGTCAAGACTTGCACTTGATTGTTATCCAGCTGTTGTTTTATCTGAGTCAACAGTGCCGAATGGCGCTGACCTTCAACATAAATTGCAGGATATTGTGACAACGGCAAATTGCCACGCAGGGTAAAACCGCAGCTACTGAGCATGATGCTCAGTAGCAATACGCTGACCAGCCGCCAACCCCGAGCACGGCGCATGATTTGAAGGCAGGTCAATGCCATCTTAACCCACCGCCAAACTGAGAAGTTTACCTGGAACATAAATGACTTTGCGCAGTTCAACACCTTGCAAGAACTTTTGTACGTTTTCCTCCGCTTGCGCTAAGGCCAACACTTGTTCTTGGGTGGCATCAATCGCAACCGTCACTTTGCCACGCACTTTACCGTTGATTTGTACCACCACCAGTTTTTCATCTTCCACCAGTGCGGCTTGGTCAACTTGCGGCCACGGGCTTTGTTCTAGCGCATCACCGTAGCCCATTTGTTGCCATAAATGCTGCGCTAAGTGTGGTGTAATTGGATTTAGCAATGCCAGCAAGGCTTTAAAGCCTTCCACCAGGACCGCGTGGTCGTGCGCATCGTTGACGGTGGCGCGTTGTAGGCGGTTCATCAACTCCATAATGGCCGCTACGGCGGTATTGAAGGTGTAGCGACGACCAATATCATCAGTCACTTTGGCGATGGTTTTATGGATGTCACGGCGCAGCGCTTTTTGCTCACCATTTAAAGCACTGACATCCAGCGCTGGCGCTTGGCCGCGCTGCGCAATGTCATGTGCCAAGGTATAAACGCGGCGCAGGAAACGATTGGCACCATCTACCGCGCTATCTTGCCATTCTAAGGTTTGCTCTGGCGGCGCGGTAAACATCATAAATAACCGCACGGTATCGGCACCGTATTGATCGATCACCGTTTGTGGGTCAATACCGTTGTTTTTCGATTTAGACATTTTGCTCATGCCAGCGGATTGCACGGCTAAGCCATCGGCTTTCAAGGTCGCGCCTGTGATGCGGCCTTTGTCATCGCGTACTACATCCACATCTTGCGGCGAATACCAAGTTTTGCCGCCGCCTTCGTTGTCACGATAGAAGGTTTCCGCCAGCACCATACCTTGGCAAAGCAAGCGTTTAAATGGCTCATCCGATTGCACTAAACCAACGTCACGTAACAGTTTGTGGAAAAAGCGCGAATACAATAAATGCAAAATAGCGTGCTCAATACCACCGATATATTGATCGACGGGCAACCAGTAGTTGGCTTTGGCCGGATCGAGCATAGCGTCGTTGTGGTTCGGGCTACAGTAACGCGCGTAGTACCAGCTCGATTCCATAAAGGTGTCGAAGGTATCCGTTTCGTGCCAGGCATCCGCGCCTTGATATTGCGTTTTGGCCCAATTGGGATCCGATTTGATCGGCGAGGTCACGCCGTCCATGACTACATCTTCGGGTAAGCGGACGGGTAACATATCTTCTGGCACTGGCACTTGTGAGCCATCCGCCAGGTTCAGCATGGGGATAGGGGTACCCCAGTAGCGTTGCCGTGACACGCCCCAATCGCGCAGACGGTAGTTCACTTTGACTTGGCCAATACCCATTGCAGCTAATTTGTTGGCAATCGCGGTAAAGGCCGCTGTGAAATCTAAGCCATCAAACTCACCTGAGTTGATCAGCAGGCCCTTTTCGGTATAAGCCGCTTTGCTGAGGTCACAAACATCGCCTGCGTTGGCGGCAATCACTTGTTTGATCGGTAATTGGTATTTGCTGGCAAATTCGAAGTCACGTTGATCATGACCTGGTACCGCCATCACCGCACCTGAGCCGTAATGCATCAAAACAAAGTTGGCGACATACACCGGTAGTTTATCGCCCGTCAGAGGATGGATGGCAAACAAGCCGGTTGGCGCACCTTTTTTCTCCATGGTGGCCATATCCGCTTCCGCCACTTTATTGCCTTTGCACTCATCAATAAACTGCGCCAAAGCAGGATTATGCAATGCCGCTTGTTGTGCCAGTGGGTGGGCCGCGGCAACTGCCAGATACGTTACGCCCATGAAGGTATCAGGGCGGGTGGTGTAAACCGTCAGCGTGTCGTTGCTATCGGCCATGGCAAAGGTGATTTCGACGCCTTCGGAGCGGCCGATCCAGTTGCGCTGCATGGTTTTGACTTGCTCTGGCCATTCGTCCAGCTGATCCAAGTCTTGCAGTAACTCTTCAGCATAATCGGTGATTTTGATAAACCACTGCGCTAGTTCCCGTTGTTCCACCAACGCGCCTGACCGCCAGCCTCGGCCGTCAATAACTTGCTCGTTAGCCAAGACACATTGATCAACCGGATCCCAGTTGACGGTGGCCATTTTTTTATAGACCAAGCCCTTTTCGTACAGTTTGGTGAAGAACCATTGTTCCCACTTGTAGTACTCAGGTTTACAGGTGGCAATTTCACGATTCCAGTCATAGCCAAAACCTAAGCGCTTTAACTGGTTTTTCATGTAATCGATGTTGGCGTAGGTCCAGGCTGCCGGCGCGGTTTTATTGGCTATAGCGGCGTTTTCGGCCGGTAAACCAAAGGCATCCCAACCCATAGGTTGTAATACGTTTTTACCTTGCATGCGCTGAAAACGGCTGATGACATCACCGATGGTGTAGTTGCGTACGTGCCCCATGTGTAATCGTCCACTTGGGTAAGGAAACATGGAGAGGCAGTAGTATTTTTCTTTGCTGGGATCTTCAGTCACCGCAAAGGCGGCGCTTTGCTCCCAATGCTGCTGAATGCGGGTTTCGATCGCTTTTGGATCATAATTGTGCGCGGCGATGGCAATGTCTTGCATGACGGTCTTCCGGTTTATAAGTTAGCCAGAACAGCTGGCAGCTAAAAAATGTGCTTAGCATAACGCATGCAGCTTCTAGATACAAAGCTCGATCCACCCGAAAGGACTATACTGGGATAAACACGGTTAAATGTCAGGCAAGGTCTGGGGTTTATTGCCTAAAGCTGCACGCTGAGTCTGGCGTTTTAAGCTTCTGTTCGTTGCCAACCAAGGAGTGCATTATGTTAGAACGTTATGCGGCGTGGCTTAAAGAATTGGACGAGCGGCTAGCACAGCGCCAAGCGGATAGCGGGCCTTTGCTGTCACTGCGTCATTTAAACGAGGAATTACATCGTTGGTGGCAGGCGGGCAGCGCCGTCACGCAGTGGGAATGGCAACTCTTTATCGAAACCTTGCGCCAGCAAAGTCATCCTGATGCGGCGAAAGCACCAACGACACCACCACTGTGGAGCGAAACCTTGTGGCAGCAATTATCGGCCATCACCGATCATACCCAAGTGGAGTGGGCTGAGTTACTGCAGGATTGGCAGCACCAAAGTCAGTTCCAACGCGGCGAATGGGTGGCGATGGGCATTTATCAGTGTCAGCAGTGCCAACATCAGTGGCAATTAACGCATCCCCAGCCGCTCTGCGATTGCCCGACCTGTGGCGGCGGTGATTTTATTCGTCACGGTTTACCGGTGTAAAACACCGGATTAGCGCTGTTGTTGTGCGCAGATTTTGTTAATATAAATCATTAGTTAGCTTCTGAGAGCTTTTGCATGCCAATCAGCCGTTCATCGTCCGTTTCGAAACCATCCGTCGTCAGTATTACACCTCTCACGGTGCAGCAACTCAAACCAAGCTTAACCCCGCAGCAAATTAATGATGCGCTCGACATTGCCGGCTTTAGTAGTACCTTCATCGGTCAAGATCGCGCCAAAGCGGCGCTACAGTTTGCCACCGGAATGGATATGCCAGGCTATAACCTGTATGTGATGGGAGAGCCGGCGCTAGGGCGCTACACCTTGGTACAAGATATTTTGCAAGCGGCGGCCAGTGAGAAAGAAACCCCACATGACTGGTGTTATCTAAATAACTTTGAGGATGAGCGCCATCCACTGACGCTGCGGTTGATGCCCAGCGAAGGCAAAGCCTTGGTGAAGAAAATTGAAGGCTTGATTGATGAATTGCTCGATACCTTCCCAGCCGCCTTTGATAACCCTAGCTATCAACGGCGCAAAAAAGCCATCCATGCTAATTTTGATGCCCGCTATGAGGCCGCCATTGCGCTGGTGGAGCGCAAAGCACTTGAGCAACAAGTGGTATTGTATGAAGACAACGGTGCTGTCAGCTTCTCGCCGGTGGTTGATGGTAAGGTGCTGGACGATAACGAGTTTGCCAATATGCCAGATGCGCAGCGGCAGCACTTTTTTGCCGTGGTGGCCGGGCTTGAAACCATTTTGAATGAGCAGTTATTAGAACTGCCACAGTGGAAACGCGAGTTATCTGAGCAGCTGCGCGCGCTAAAACGCGAAACCATTGAACAAGCGGTTAAACCTTTGACCAAAGCCTTGGAGCATCATTACGCCGACGAACTTGGCATTTTGCGCTATTTACGGGAGTTAAAGCCGCAGTTGGTGAAGGCCGTACTGGAGCTTATCTCAGAAGAGTTGGATGCCGACAAAGCGGAAGAGTTGGATTTACGGGCCATTTTTATCAACGACTTCGTGCCGAATGTATTGGTCGCGCATGAGCTAATGGCCGGTGCACCTATTGTATTTGAACCCAACCCCAGTTATGGCAATTTATTTGGTCGGGTCGAGTACAGCTCGGCGCAAGGTAGCCTGTACACCAATTATCGCATGATCCGGCCTGGTGCTTTGCATCGTGCCAATGGTGGTTACCTGATTTTAGACGCCGATCGATTGCTCACCCAGCCGCCGCTGTGGGATGCGCTCAAGCTGGCATTAAAAACCGGTGAAATCTTAATTGATACGCTCAGTGAGCATGCCATTACCAACTCCACCATTATTACGCCCAAGCCGATCCCGCTGCAGGTCAAGATTGTGCTGCTGGGATCTCGTGACTTGTATTATTTGGTGCAAGAGCTGGATGATGAGTTTAACGAGCTGTTTCGTGTGCTGGCGGATTTTGATCATTATCTGCCCTGTACTGAGCAGACGTTAAAATTTATGAGTTTACAAATTCAAGATCAAATCCAGCAATTGGGTCTTGAGAGCATCACGCCCGATGGTTTAGAGCAATTGCTGCTGTTTAGTTTCCGCCAAGCTGAGCATCAACGTAAATTATCGGCTCGCTTTGCCGATGTGCTGGAACTGGTGCGTGAGTCGTGTTACTACGCCAATCAGCAAGGCGACACGGATTTGGCCGCAACGCATGTGCAACAAGCACTGCAAGGCAAAGCCTATCGCACTGGGCGCATCAGTGAGTCTTTTCTAGAAGATATCGAAGAAGGACAAATCCTGATCGATACCCAAGGCGCGGCCGTGGGTAAAATCAATGGTCTGACCGTGCTTGAGATTGGCGATACCGCCTTTGGTACGCCGGCGCGCATCAGTGCTACGGTTTACCCTGGGGGCAATGGCGTTATTGATATCGAACGCGAAGTCGAACTTGGCAAGGCCATTCACTCGAAAGGGGTGTTGTTGCTGTCGGGGTACTTAGGGGCGAAATACGCCCAACATTTTCCGCTGACATTATCGGCCAACATCGCCATGGAGCAATCTTATGGTCAAGTGGATGGCGATAGTGCGTCGCTGGCGGAGGTTTGTGCGCTCATATCAGCGATTTCCGCGGTGCCGATCCGGCAAAGTTTGGCGGTGACCGGCTCCATCAACCAGCATGGACAGGTACAAGCCATTGGCGGTGTGAATGAGAAAATCGAAGGTTTTTTCCGTTTGTGTCAGCTGCGTGGTTTAGATGGCAGCCATGGTGTGGTGATCCCGGCCAGTAATCAGTTAAATTTGGTACTGAATGATGCGGTATGCCAGGCCGTGGCGGCGGGGCAGTTCCACATTTATGCGGTGAAAACGGTGGATGAAGCACTGACCATTTTAACAGGCGTTGCGGCGGGCGAATTAAGTCGTCGCGGCAGCTACCCCAAACGCAGTGTCAATGCCTTAACCATGCAGCGGCTGGAGCAAATGGCAGAGCTGGTGAACGGTAGCAGTGAAGATGAAGAGTAAACGCGGGGCTTACGCACGTATTGCCGAGCCTGTGGCATGACAAAATCACGCAAACTTAACATTACTAAACTTGAATGTAATTGAGGATTGCGGCAGTATCAGCTGCCGTTCGGCAAGCGCCTTGATGTTTATGTGTACTTGTTTATGTGCACTTGTTTATGTGCACTTTTTTATGTGCACTTTTTTATGTGCACTGGGCGCCTGTTTGAACCGTGATCGACATTTATATTGTCTCAAGGATGAACCATGCTAAAACGAATGATTTTGTTGGCTGCCCTTGCTGGGGCTGCCTATTGGCAAACTGGCCAGTTTCAAGCGCCAGAGTTTCGTGGTTATGCCAAAGCACCGGTGCAGTTTATTTATCAAGGCCGCCCCATTCAGTTGACCTTTGTCAGTCAGCATACCTTGGCGGCGGGCTGTCCGGTGGATACGGTGTTCGCACAGTTGCAGCAGTGGTGCCAAAGTAATAATTGCCAAGCAGGGACTTATACCTGTGTCAGCGATATACAACCGCAGTACACCCAAATGATTGCCGCCCAAGAACACGGTAATACGTATTTATGGCTGCAAGATCACCACCAAAAAGCAGCCCTCAAAGCCTGGGGCTTAGCACCAGATGAATCGAAAGAATTATGTTTGCAGTTGCAGCGCCAATTTGCCGACTTCCAGTCCAAACATAAGTTGCCAGAATTTGAATTAAGCTGCGTTTAGGTCGTAAGCCTTGGGCTGATTCTTACGGGTGACTCAGTCATGGCCTTTGAGATCGGCCAGAACTGCGTCACCACCAGCGATAGAACCATCGCCACATCGTTTGTCTAAGACTGGCCATCCACCGTCTTTTGCCATGGTGTATATCGCCAAAGCACAAATACAAGCAGCATAAAATTCAACGCATACAGGGGCCAATCACCTGTGATGGCATACAAACTGCGACCTTGCACCAGCGCGATGTCGGCATTTAACACACCGTCTTCAAACTGCGGCAAACGATGACTAATCTTACCATCTGGGGTCGCTATCGCGGTGATCCCATTGTTGGTGGCGCGCAGTAAAGGTCTGGCAAATTCGCGGGCGCGCATTTGGGCAATTTGTAAATGCTGATGCGGGCCAATGGAATCGCCAAACCACGCATCGTTACTGACAGTCAACAACAGATCCGTGTCGGCGGCAAAGTTAGCTTGAATTTGCCGAGGGAAGGCGATTTCAAAACAAAGCGCGGCGAGTAACTGCTGATTACTGGCCAACAAATTGGTTTGAATATAGTCGCCGCGGTTAAATGAGCTATTGGGTAAATCAAAAAATGGCGCCACATCGCGCAGCCAGTCTTCAAACGGTACAAACTCACCAATCGGCAGCAAATGATGTTTTCGATAGCGGTTTTTGCCTTCATAGCGATAATCACCCTTGGATGCTTGGTCTGAAAACTGTCCCAATACCACCATGCCATTGTAAGCGGTGCCATCACGGCGTATGTCTAAAATGCCCGTGACGAGGCTGCTATTTTGCTCCGCCAATTGCATATCCAAGTTAATCAGATAAGCCTGTGCGCGGATCTCTAATTGCGGTATGGCCGCCTCTGGCCAAATGATCAGGCGCTCTTTGAGCTGTGGTCGCGTTAATGTCATGTATTTTTTCATGATATTAAGCTCTTCCGTAGCATCCCAGCGCAGCGATTGTTCGATATTGCCTTGCACCAAGGTGACCGCTTGTTGCTGCCCTGTGGGTTGATAGGCTTGATATTTGTGGCTAAATAGTGGCAATGCCAGCAATACAACACTCAAGGCCATACTGAACTGCCACACGGGTTTAGTGTGTGCTTTGCTGGTTGCTTTGATGGCCGCATGGGTAGGTAGTTGGATTTGCCACCCAGTAAACACCAAACTCATGCTGAGCACGACCATTACAAAGGTGATACCGGTTTCACCTATCAACGGCGCTAAACTGCCAAACCAGCCTTCGGTTTGGCTGTAACCCAGCGATAACCATGGAAAGCCAGTTAAAACCCAAGAACGTAAGTTTTCTGCCAAGACCCAGAAGATGGGTAGCAGCGCCAGCCGCCAATGCGGTTTCGCTGGCGCAAAGCTAAAACTAAGCCAAAGTGCCAACGCCGGAAAAAGCGCTAAATAGGCCACCAGCAATGCCATCAAGCCTAAACTTGCCAGCAGAGGCATGCCTCCAAAGGTTGCAATACTGACATGCACCCAGCTGATGCCAAGTCCGAACCAACCCACTCCATAACACCAGCCGTACCACCAAGCTTGGCGTTTGGATGTTGCCAACAGTAACGCTACACCAAGCAATAGCAGGGTGAGGGTTGGCATATAACTTTGCTCATACGGGGCAAAGGCGAGGGTATTGAGCATGCCTGCACCGATTAAGCCGAAGCTAAACAACCAGTGACGGACATGGTCTGAGAGGTTTGACAGAATACGCATCTAGGACTCGATAGTTAGGCTTGCGCCACGCTCAGCGTTACTCGCTAGGGCGTGGCCGAATGACTTGTATTTGTACCAAGCGACGATTGTTGGCTTTGTTCACCTTAAAGGTTAAACCTTCGAGCTCGATAATTTCACCGCGCTCAGGTAAATGACCAAAAGCATGCAATAAAATACCACCAATGGTATCGGCTTTTTCCTCGTCAAAATTGGTACCAAAGCTCTGATTAAATTCATCCAATGGCGTCAGGGCGCTGACCAAGAAGATGTGGCTGGCGAGCTTACGAATCCCACTGCCTTCTTCATCGTCATGCTCATCTTCGATGTCGCCGACGATTTGCTCTAAAATATCTTCAATGGTAATTAAGCCGGATACCCCACCATATTCATCCAAGACAATCGCCATATGGTAGCGTTGCTGGCGGAATTCTTTGAGTAGCGCATCGACTTTTTTACTTTCAGGAATAATGACCGCAGGGCGCAGTAAGTCGCGTAAGTGCCAGTCTTTATTGGGTTGCAACATAGCGCGCATCAAGTCTTTGACGATCAAGATGCCTTCAATGTGGTCTTTATCCTCATTGATGACCGGATAACGGCTATGGTTATTTTGCAATAAGATAGGAAGGTAATCATCCAACGATTGTTCGATGTCGATGGTCGCCATCTGTGAACGCGGCACCATAATGTCGGCGGCGCGCATCTTGGATACATCCAGCACACCTTGTAGCATGCCGCGGGTATCCGCATCGATCAGTTGTCGGCTATTGGCTTCAGCAATGATTTCTTCCAGATCGGATAAATCTTGCGGTTCGGCAGTAAAAATGGCGGCTATACGGTCCAGCCAAGATTTAGCGGCATTGCCGCCTCTCGAGTGTGGATTGTCGTCACTCATTATTTGTCTTCAGCTCCGCTGTCATCAAGGATCCAATAAGGGTCTGCGTAACCGAGTTGTTGCAGAATTTGTATCTCTTCTGCTTCCATCTCGCTGGCATCGTCTTCATTTATATGGTCATATCCCAATAAATGCAAGCAGCCATGCACAATCATATGTGCCCAATGGGCGGCCAAGGTTTTGCCTTGTTCTTGCGCCTCCGCAGCAACCACGGGCGTGCAAATGACTAAATCACCTAATAAAGGCAACTCCATACCGGGTGGCTGTTGGAACGGAAAACTCAGCACATTGGTCGGTTTATCTTTGCCACGATAGGTGAAATTTAACTGCTGACTTTCCGCGGCGTCGACGATCCGAACCGTGACTTCGGCGTCGGTTTGAAATGGCAATATCGCAGCATTCACGATAGTCTGCACGTCGTCTTGGCTGGGGTATTCACCAAGTTCGCTGCCGATTTGGTAATCAAGGGTGATTGCCATGAGAATTATCCTTCGATGCGGCCGATGACTGGGGGGGTGACTGTGGCGCTAGCTGGGTATGCGCTTGAGCTTGACCTACGGCTTGCGCAGCAGCTCGCGATTTTGCATTGGCGGCATCCCAAGCTTCATAGGCTTGGACGATTTGCGCAACCACTGGGTGGCGCACCACATCTTTGGCCTGAAAAAAGTTAAAGCTCAGGCTAGGGAGATGCTGTAAGACGTCAATGGCATGTTTTAAACCTGAATATTGGCCCCGAGGTAAATCGACTTGGGTTACATCACCCGTAATGACGGCCTTCGCGTTAAATCCAAGACGAGTTAAAAACATCTTCATCTGTTCGGTGGTAGTGTTTTGCGCTTCATCCAAAATAATAAAGGCATCGCTTAGGGTCCGACCGCGCATATAGGCTAACGGCGCAATTTCGATAGTGCCACGTTCAAGATATTTTTCCACTTTTTCAAAACCCAACATATCAAACAGGGCGTCATACAGTGGTTTTAAGTAAGGATCTACTTTTTGTGCTAAATCGCCGGGTAGAAAGCCTAATTTTTCACCAGCTTCTACGGCGGGTCGTGTCAGTACAATTCGTCGGACTTGGTTTTTCTCCAGTGCATCCACCGCACAAGCCACTGCCAAATAGGTTTTACCTGTACCGGCGGGGCCTATGCCAAAACTAATGTCATGCTGCAAGATGTTTTGTAAATAACGCTGCTGATTTGGATTGCGGCCTTTCAGTGGGCCTTTTTTGGTTTTTACGCTTAGCTGCAGATGAGGCGTTTCATCGGTAGGCGTGTGATGATCTGGGTGCAGCAGTTCCTGTAAGGCTATGTGCACCTGCTCTTTACTCAGCGGGCTGACTTTTCCGTGGGCGGTGGCCGTTTGTTGATAAAGGGCCAGCAGTAAATCACGCACTAACGGCAGCTGCTCTGTATTACCAATCAGCCGAAACTTTTCATCACGGTTATTGATTTGTACCCGACACTGCCGCTCAATCAGACGTAAATTGTCATCAAAAGGGCCACACAGTAACGAGATACGCTGCAAGTCTGCTGGGGCAATCACAAAATCAAGACTGGTTAACGGAGCGTCCAAAGTGCCTCTCTTGTGCCGTATCGGCCGGTGAATCACCGGCCTGATCCGACGGTGTGTCAGGGTTAAGGTTGAAAGGTGGTGACACCCAGTGCGTCCGCTTTTGGATGACGCGCTAAAATTGCGGCTGGGGCAACCTCACGGCGTAATCCCATGTCGCGTTCGGTTCGCACCACCACGCCTTTTAATGAATTGGCGTATACGTCGGTAATTTTGACGTCAACAAACTGGCCAATCATATCTGGGGTGCCTTCAAAATTCACCACACGATTGTTTTCAGTACGGCCCGTCAGTTCCATCAGATTTTTCTTCGATGGGCCCTCGACTAAAATTCGCTGCTCGGTATTTAACATGGCGCGCGCAATTTGCAGCGCTTGTTGGTTAATCCGATCTTGCAGAATATAGAGCCGCTGTTTTTTCTCGTCTTCAGATACATCATCAGGCAAGTCGGCCGCAGGGGTGCCAGGCCGCGCGCTGTAAATAAAGCTGAAGCTGAGGTCAAAACCAATGCTGCTGATTAAATCCATGGTCTGGGCAAAATCCTCTGCCGTCTCGCCGGGGAAACCGATGATAAAGTCAGACGACATACTCAGATTTGGCCGTATTTTCTTCAGCTTACGGATTTTTGATTTATATTCAAGCGCCGTATGATTACGCTTCATTAAATTTAAAATACGATCGGAGCCTGATTGCACCGGCAAGTGCAGGTGATCGACCAATTCCGGCACATCACGGTACACTTCGATAATATCATCGGTAAATTCAACAGGATGCGATGTTGTGTAGCGAATGCGGTCAATACCATCAATGGCGGCAACCAAACGCAGCAACTCAGAAAAATGGCAAATACCACCATCATGCGTCGCACCACGGTACGCATTGACGTTTTGACCTAATAAGTTGACTTCACGCACACCTTGTTCGGCCAATTGTGCAATTTCAAGCAATACGTCGTCCAATGGACGGCTGACTTCCTCACCGCGCGTATAAGGCACAACGCAGAAGGTACAATATTTGGAGCAGCCTTCCATAATCGAGACAAAGGCAGTTGGGCCTTCGGCTTTCGGTTCTGGCAAACGGTCAAATTTTTCGATCTCAGGGAAAGATACATCCACCACTGGCGAGCGATCGCCACGAACCGTGTTGATCATCTCCGGTAAACGATGCAGCGTTTGCGGGCCAAACACGATATCAACATAAGGGGCGCGTTCGCGGATAGCCTTACCTTCTTGCGACGCCACACAACCACCAACGCCAATGATTAAATTGGGGTTTTTCTTTTTCAGTGGCCGCCAGCGTCCCAATTGATGGAATACTTTTTCTTGGGCTTTTTCCCGGATCGAACAGGTATTAAGCAAGATCACATCCGCTTCTTCCGCCTCTTCGGTCAGAGTGTAGCCATGAGTGGCATCGAGGAGGTCGGCCATTTTGGATGAATCGTACTCGTTCATCTGGCAGCCCCAGGTTTTGATATGCAGCTTTTTGCTCATGGTGTTAATCGCCTGTAATGTTCAAACAGCAAAATGGCGCGTATTTTACCCGACCTCCGACGGCAGTGCTAGCCTTTAGTGCGAGACTCACGCGCAAGCCTTATTCGAGTGATGCCGGAGGCCTGGCGGCTAAAATAATCGTTGCCGGCTACTGACAAAACCGGCGTAAAAAATCAATAACACGCCGCCCATCCACGCCAAGGTCACAGGTTCTTGCCAAAATAAGTAGCCGTATAAGCCGCCAAACACCACGCTGCTGTAGGTCCAAACGCCCAATTGCCCAGCGGGAGCCAGCGTAAAGGCATAGGTCATCGCCAGCTGTCCAGCGGCAGCAAGCACACCCATCGCGGCAAAGCCAACCCAATGTAGGGTGGATAACGGCTGCCAAAACCAAGGCAAGGGTAGTGCCGCCAAAAGCGTGGTTAGCAATGAAAAATAAAACACCACGCGGCCGGCCGGTTCTGTGCTGGCCATCGAGCGCAAGGTGGTTTTGGTCAGCGCGACCAAACAAGCACTGGCAAAGCCAATCATCAGCAAGATGCTGTAGTGTTCGTTTTGTTGTAAAGGCAATGCAAAAAAGACTCCAGCAAACCCCAGCATAATGGCCAGCAAGGTATAACGACTGCTGTGTTCTTTTAACCAAATAGCGGCAATGATCGGCACAATAAAGGGGGAGAGCAGCAGCACCATCATGGCTTGAGCCAGTGGCAATTGGCTAATGATATAAAAAAAACAATACATCGAAATGATGCCACTTAGGGCGCGGCTTAAATGCAAATGCGGACGAGTAGTTTTGAGTGATTGCCAGCCTTGTTGCTGTAGCCATGGCAGCATGACCAATAACGCAAAAAAGTTACGAAAAAAGACCACTTGCACGTGATTAATATCGCTAGTGCTAAATTTTACCAGTGCACCTATACCGGCAAAACATGCTTCCGCGAACAACAGCAACAGCGCGGCGCGGTGGAGCGGGGATAATGTTTGCATTACAAAGGTGGTTCCGACTGGGTGGTGATGGTCGTCACAGAGCGTGGCTGTTGTTCTTGCAATACGCGCAGTAAATCGGTACTGCTCATGGGTTTGCCAAAGAGGTAGCCTTGGATCAAATGGCATTGACGCATGGTAAAGAAGCTAAGTTGCTGATCCGTCTCAACGCCTTCGGCAATACAATACATGCCTAAGCTATTTGCCATGCTTAACATGGCGTCGATGATGGTTTCATCATTGCGATCAATGCCAATATCTTTAACAAAACTGCGATCGATTTTAATGGCATCAATCGGTAACTCCTTCAGATATTTTAAGGATGAATAGCCGGTACCGAAATCATCCAATGCCAGCTGAATACCTTGTGCACTCAGCGCCAGCATGGTTTCAATGGCACTTTGGTGGTCCTGCATCAGTGCACTTTCGGTGACTTCAAATTTTAAACAGCGAGCTGGCAGCGAAAATTGCTCTAATAAGTCGCGGATGTGCATGGCAAAATCAGTTTGCTCTAAATGCCGTGGCGATAAGTTCACCGAGATATAGAGATCAAACCCTTGCTGACGCCACTGTTGTAGATCATGCATGGCTCGCAGTAATAGTTGCTGTGTCATAGGAACGATAAGCCGCAAATCTTCCGCCAATGGAATAAATTCAACCGGTGATACCGATTTATTCGGATGATGCCAGCGCATTAACACCTCGACCCCCACCATTTGTTCACGCGCTGTATCATAAATCGGTTGATAGGCATTGCTAAATTCATCATTGCCATAGGCATGACGCAGATTGGTTTCCAGCTCCAACTGTTGTTGTGCTTTCAGGTTCATTTCGGCGGTAAAGAATTGGAAATTATTACGACCTAAATCTTTCGCATGGTACATCGCCACATCGGCATGCTTGAGTAGTTCGCGACCATCACAGGCATCATCGGGGTAAACCGCAATGCCTATACTGGGCGATACACTGACCGCATGCCCTGCCAATTGCATCGGTTTACTGATGGCGCTAAGCATCTTGCGCGCCACATGTGTGATACTGGCTTGGTTTTTGTAACTTTCTAATAATACTACAAATTCATCTCCGCCAAGGCGTGCAACAGTATCGGTATCACGCAGGGTGGCGGTTAAACGCTTGGCAACTTTTTGTAGCAGCAGGTCGCCAATATCGTGGCCCAAGCTGTCGTTGATTTGTTTAAATTTATCCAAATCGATAAAACAAAGTGCCAATGTGCGCTGCTCACGTTTGGCCTGATCAATACCGTGATGGATACGATCCATCAACAGGGCGCGATTGGGCAAGCCAGTTAACACATCGTAATTGGCCAAATAGCGCAGTTCATCTTCCGCCTGTTTTTGCGCGGTAATATCGGTAAATACCAACACATAAGATTCGACAGTATCCCCTGAACCGACGGCACTGATATTGATAAGCGTTGGCCGCTCATTGCCATCGGGGGTGCTAACAATCTCTTCGCCTTGCCAATGCTGATTCACCACCAACTGATTGAGTAATTTGGTGTAGTAGCGGCGACGTTCCAAATTAATGCCGAGCGCATGCACGCGTGGATCGCGCAGATAGGTATCCATATTGCCAAAGACATCGGCGAATGACTGATTGGCCGCAATCACGCGCTGCTCTTTATCAAGCAGCACCACCCAGTCCCGAGTTTGCTGGAAGGCCTGACCAAACAAGCGCGCTTTTTCTTTGGTTGCTAGCGTATCGGTAATGTTGCTGTAAGTGCCAAGTACGCGCTTAACCTTGCGATCTTCTTGCTCGGTAATTTTGCCAATATCCCGAAACCACAACCAGCTTCCATCCTGATGTTTCAAACGATAGGTGAAGTCAAAGCTTGAGGTTGCTTTATCCTGGCTGGCGTTCGCCGTTTTGTGAGATAAGGCGGTATTGAGCTGCGCTTTATCCATAAAGGTGCGCCATGTTTGCAGATAACCGTCTCGATCGGCGGGATGAATAAGATTAATAAACTGGGTCAAACTCATGGGGTTATGTTGGGCGGAGTAGCCCAACATGCCTGTGATGCGCTGGCCATAAATACTATTTTTATCGGCATGCCACTCCCAAGCACCGCTATTCACCGCTTCAAGCGCTTGTTTTAGACGTTGTTCACTGGCCTGAATTTTAAGTTGGGCGTTTTCCAGCAAGCGTTGTTGCCGTTGTCGATTATATGCCCAGTACAAAAACAGGGAGATGGTGATAATCACGTAGCTACTTAGCGCCAACGGCGTCCGCCATGGTGGTGGCGCTATGGCAAAATGCACTTGCACCAGTTCACTTCGTAAGCCGCTGTTGCTATTTAACGCTTGCACTTGCAAGCTGTAACGACCCGCGCTTAGATGTGGCAGGATTAATGATGTGCTCCGTTGCGCTGGAAAGGTGATTTGTTGTGCGCCAGTCAAGCTCACTTCAAAACGAATATCGCTATTATCTTGGTAACTTGGGCTTGCCAATTGCAGCTCTAACCCATTGGTGCTGTGATGAAAACTCAGTGCTTGCTGGTTTAAAATGGCCAATGACTGCAGCTGGCCTTGCTGCAATGGTTTGAGCGCAGTAATGAGTAGTGTCGGCGGCAAGGTTTGCGCCTGTAATTTGGCTGGGTTAAATAGCGTTAGCCCCTTGCTGTTACCAAAAACCAGACGACCATCGTGCAGACGGATGCTAACGGCAAACATAAAATCGAGCGTAGCCAGACCATTGCGACGATCAAAATGTTCAAAACGTAGATTGGAGGGATCAAGTCTGCTCAAGCCATTACCTGAGCTAAACCAGAGCATGCCTTGCTGATCAATCTCGAGGGACGATACGTTGTTACTGGGGAGACCAAAATCACGGCGTAAATGATGTTGCAAGCTAAAATCCTGCAAAGAAAACCCTAGTAAACCGATGCCATTGAAGCTAGCCCAAAGGATGCCTTGATGATCTTGCAGTATTCGATCCGGATAACGTTGCAGCGCCGGTTGATAGTCACTGGCTTGATACAACAATTGTAAATGGTTGGTTTTCTGATTAAAAACCCATAACTGATCCGCTGCGCCAATAAACATTAAATCCGGTTGTGAGGGGATCTGGCCTAAAAATCTACCGGCAAGGTGCGTCGGAAGTTGATGTTTGATGCCTTGTAAAACACGCAATTGTTGCGAGACAGGGTCATAACAAAAGTAATCGTCGTTGGTGTAAAACCAGATCCGAGAGTTGGCGTCTTGGTAGTGTCCCAGACTTTGCGGCCCAAACAAGTCCGGATCTATTGTTGTAGGTAACGACAGTGGTTGCCAGTGCTGAAAATCTGCCGACAATTGCCGCATTCCGGCGCTGGTTCGAAGCCATAAATGCCCCGCAGGCATGGCGTAAACTCGCGTTGCGGTCATATTACTTTGCCGATCTGGATGGGGCGGCAAGGTGATATGCTCAACCTGATCCGTGCGGCTATCAAAGCGTTTTAATCCTTCACCGGTACTGATCCAAATACGATGCTCATCGGCGGCTGAGATTGCGGCGGCAATAGATGCATTTAAGGACAGTTGCCCATTGCTGTTACGACCATCTGTGACCAAACTGATTTGACTAAACGCTTGGCTGCGAGGATGCCAATAGTAGGCGCCATCACTGCGACTACTGAGCCAAAACCCGCCATCGCCGGTGGCGATGATTTCGGGAATAATATCCTGATTAATATTATATTGTGTGCCACTGTATTTAAATACAGGCTGTAAAACACCATCACGATAACGAACCATGCCTTGTTGGGTCGCCAAGAGTAAATCTGCGCCATCGGATGCCATTGCCCTAATATTGATCGATGGCACTATCGAACGGAAGTTGCCATCGGCATCTTGCCGATACAAGCGAGACCCCATGGCCAAGTACCATTGATGTTGATGGCGAAAGAGCTGCCTAGGTCGTCCGGCATTTTCAAACAATAACTCAGCAGTAGCTCCTGATTTTAAGGTTAAACGATAGAGCTCGTTGCTGCCCGCGATATAAAGCTGCTCGCCATCAAGGGTTAACTGGGTGATTTGGCTGCGGCGATTCTTATTCGGCAAGCTGAACAAGGTTTCTAAACTGCCGGACAATAAATTAAATCGATACACGTGCTGATAAACGGCGAGCAGCAAATGCTCGCTATCTTGCGCAATGACATCACTGATTTCAGGCAATACGGGCAGTTCAAAGCGGTTGACCGGCAAAACCATCCGTACATCATTCAACTGGCTATCGATTTCAAAAATACCGGCATAGCGCGCGACGGCGAACAAACGACCGTTGGTCAGCTCCAAAATATTATTAAAATGCAGTTCACGAATTTCATGTTGTTGACTACGGACATGCAGCACGTGGCGGCCATCAAATCGATTTAATCCACTGGTCGTGCCAATCCATAACAAACCATGGCGATCGATAAAAAGCTTATCGATATTGTCATTACTTAAACCTTGCTCGGTAGTTAAAGGTTGAAGTAGCACAGGGCTCGGGTGGGCATGGGCGGTACCAAATATGCACAGCCAAAGCACTATGAGACAACTGAGCATATGCGGTAAACGACAGCCAGACGCAGAAAAACGACAACTCATTGGTGAACTGAACTTCCTATTGCAGCGCATTCTGGGTTGACCATACCCGAAGCACCAGAGCGCGTCTAGTTTCATTAATAGATAAATTTGCCGACAACGTGCAGGCGTTGGCTTCATAGTATCCTTTAACATGAATGTTCTGCTGTCGCGTCAGTGAATTGTTATTGCAAGCTGATATGGATAACCCAGAGCATGTGCAAGCTAACGTAACTGGCAAACATGAAAATGATAGCAAATTGTAGTTGAGTCAGCCGTGCGAGCATACGTTTCACGTCGGTAAGATCGGGTTGCGTTGCCGGTCCTAGCCGTTCTATGTCCACGCGAACTTTCTCATAAATACGTGGGCCGGCGGTATTACGTGCGGTTTGAAAGGCGATAAGACGCAAGAGTGCCATCTTGCTGGATACCCATAGCGACCATGCGTTAGCTGTCTGAGCTGCGCCATGGCTAGATAGCGGTGAGTTTAATAGTGCGTGCACCGCCAGCTTGCTCGGCGCCTGTAACCACAACAACACACTCAGTAGGCGATAGCCAAGAACGATGGGAAACATGCTCAACAGCTGCGGCCACCACGCATAATGGGAGAACCCTTGGCGTTTGGGATTGATTTGTTGGTAAATCGCATGGCTCACCGTGAACAATAACAACAGCGGTAAGCCAGCGATGACAAAACAGAGTATTGGACACAGCACTTGCTGGGCAAATCTCAGGTTCATGCTTTCGATAGCGGCTTTGGCAAGACCTGCATCCGTGAGCTGATCCACCTGGCGCAGCACTAGCGGTTTGAGCTGGTGCCGCTGCACCTCTTTTTCTGGACTCGCCGTCAAAGCGGCAAATTCATGCCGCGGCCAATCTATACAGCTCCATAACACCACCAGCGTTAACACGGCCGGTGCGGCGCTGTAACTGGCTAGTGCCGGTAATAGCAGTAACGGCGGTAGTATCAGCAAGAACCACATTAATGCACCGGCGAGGCGTTGGTAGGATGGGCTATCTTCAGGGCGCCATACTTTTTGCGTGATGGCGATGACGAGCACACCGAACCAGTGGCGCAACTGAAACACGGCGGGGAGCGGCATAAAGCGGCACAGCAACAACGCCATGACGATCAGTGCCGGAACCGAGCTCAATTGTTGCCATAGCAGTGCCGACATGCAAAGTTCCTTGCGTCAAAGACGATAAAAACCACCCCAATGACGCGCATCGTTACGCGTCTTTGGGGGATGTGACTCAGTTATAACGCAAGCTTCGCTATCATGGCGTTGACCATGGCGCTGCTGTTGCGAGAGGCAACCTCCAAGTAGGCTTCGAACGACGTTGGCGACTCTTGGCCGGCAATATCACTAAGACTGCGTATCACCACAAAAGGGGTCGCTAACTGATAGCAGGTTTGCGCAATTGCCGCACCTTCCATCTCAACCGCTAACATGCTCGGGAATTGTTGCCGCGTTTTTGCAATCCGTTCAGGATCACACATGAATACATCACCTGTGGTGATTAAGCCAACTCTGGTTTGGCAAAACCCGAGTTGTTGGATACTTTGCTCTGCGGCATTCACCAAGTCGGAATCGGCGACAAAGGCGGCCGGTAAACGAGGAACCTGACCGATTTCATAACCAAATGCGGTGACATCAACATCATGATGACGAACTTCGCTTGAAATAACGATGTCGCCAACGTTTAGGCTTGGATCAAAACCACCCGCGGAACCGGTGTTGATCACCGCCCGTGGTTTGAATAACTGGATTAGAAGCGTTGTGGCAATCGCAGCTGTGACTTTACCGATGCCAGATTGCACCAGAACAACGTCGGTCCCAGTCAGTTTGCCTTGATAAAATTCAAAATTGGCAACTTTATGTGTTTGGGCATCTGTTAATTGTTGTTTCAGCAGCGCCACTTCTTGTTCCATAGCGCCAATAATTCCGATCGGTTGCATGACCATCTCCAGGCTAAACCTTCGCTAAAAGCATAATTATACCGTGAAGATGAGCCAAAGCGCAGCCACTTCAAGGCGCATATCTAAGTGGTTGCGTTAGAGTGCAGTCGCTATCATGCATCACGATGGCCACATCGCAGCCGGTTCGATGTATGCCATTTCGATTAAGCGCTCACATCAATTTGTTGCACTAAGCCTACTCTATAAGCTGCGCTGGTCTGTTCCTTGGTGGCGGTAGCCGTTGTGGGGCTTTGACTTAAATAAATACTACTTTTACTCAAACGCGCTAATAACTGGTCTTCATGGTAATAATTAAATGGTGTTGCCACCGCCTGAGTCGAGATTGCGCCAATTCCCATATTCTTAAGAGATTGTAGTGATTGTCCAGGTTGCCAGAGTGACAAATGCTCGTAAGCGGGGTCGGCACTATCAATAAAACCATTGTTATCCGCGTCAAAGCGCGCCAACTCGGTGAAACCTTGGCCAGTACTTGGGCCAAAAAGCTCGTTGCCATTGTCGATGCGTTGGTTACTGTTTTGATCCCATGCGAGGTAATAATCTTGTCCTGATAATTTGGGTATGTGCTCCATCGCATCACCGGCAATCAAATCAAATGCGACTTGTTCTTGACCAATAGCGGCTATACCGCCCCCAAGGCTAAGCACTAACGGATCTTTTAGCTCTGGCGGTGGTGCTTGGCGTAAATCAAACCGTGATTCAGTGACGGCAAGACTAAATTGCCAACTGACTGAACTTCCGTCCGCTAAATTGGCCGAACCCGCAAAGTCAACGTCCAGTGACTGATAACGATAACTCCATTGGGCAATGCTGGTGCTTGGTGCGTTGGTGACGTTGGGTGGCATCAATGGTGCCTGGGTAGGGAGCAGCTTTTCTTGGGAAACCGATGCTATTGGCGTCATTTCATCATTGGCCGATAATGCTGCTATGGCGTCATCTTGACCGCGCGCAGGCAAGCGCTGTGCCCAAGATTGCTGCAATGATGCCAATATTTGCCGAACTTCTTGAAATGAATGCATGGCATTAAAGGGTTTTTCGTCTTGGCTTTCGTCAATTTCGCTATCGTCGCTAGTATTGGTCGGCGGGGGGACCAACTCTGCGGCAGGAGCTGTTGCTCGTGTGGCAACAGTATCTAAGGCTTGAGATAAATTGGTTGTTGGCGATGCGCTTAGGGTCACGGATGATGTGACCGCCATAGACTGCATCGCCGCTGATAGGTTCACATGGCCAAGAACTGCGCTTTGATGGGCGCCTGTGGTTTTGCCCAGAGCTTGGCTGGTAATGGACTGCGTTTGATTCGCGATAGATACGGTATGTTCTGCGGCGACCATGCTGCCATTAGGGCTTGCTTGCGGCGCTCGACCTTGCGTAGACTCTATGCGTCCTTGCTGCATTATTTGGCTGTATTGCACGCGAAGTTGTTGTTGACTGTTGTTTATTTGCATGATGCCCTCCCATTCGCCTTTGCCGGCATGTAGGGGTATCGGCCAAGGCGGTTAAAAATTAAGCGGAGATTTCATGTTAGAAGCTTTTTTTCGACAATTATGTGCAGAGCCTGAAAGTATCACCTTTGAACAAAGCATTGCTTTAATCGATACGCTGTACGATGTGAATGCCTGCGCGTTTCAAAATGGTCATTTACACAATGCCGCAGGGGAAAACTTAGGGGCGCGAAAAATATTGGCGTTTGCCGCTTTGCATCAACTATCGCCACCGCAAACTTTGCAGTTATTTGGCGATTATTACCGCAAAGATGTGATGCTGCACCCCGAAGGTCAAGATCATCAGAATATTCGGCAATTTATCCAACACGGTTGGGATGGTGTTGTGTTTAGTGATGTCGTACTGGTTGGAAAATCTGAACCCGTAGTCAATAACCTTACTTAGGAATAGAACCTTGACGTCGCTCCATACCTAGCGTTGCAGAATGGTCGATATAGAGTGATAGGGCGGTAGATATTTAACGCATTAAACATGCGTCATGGAAAACGCGATGCAGCGCGAATTAACCAACGCGCGCTGCCGCTTTGTGCTGAGTGCATTTGTTCAGAACAGATTCAATTTTCTTGGCTGAAAATGGCTTTGCCACAAAACCACTGGCGCCTGCCAAAATACTCTGTTGCACATTTTCAACGGTACTATGTGCAGTCATAATAACCACATGGGTATCTGGATTGAGTTCTTTGAACTGACGTAACAAATTTTTGCCGTCACAGTCTGGCAATTCAATATCGAGGAAAATCACATCAGGTTTGCCTTGGCTGAAGCAAGAGAGGGCGTTGCTGCCATTGGATGCGTCACTGATCCGTTGTACACCAAGTAAATGTAGCGTTTGCCGCAGATAATCGCGGACAGATGAAACATCATCGATAATTAACACCGAACAATCGTACGCTTTCATGAAACATCCTTTATCATGCTGATGGTGACTAAGTTTTAGCCGTTAAGCTAACAGAAGGCAAGTTACCGTACTGTAAGCCTTAGTGCAAGCGGTAAATTCCCTTTAGAAGGTACTGATTTGACCATCAAATGTTATCTATTGCGTCGTATCGATGAATAGGCTCCAAAGCCCCAAGTTAGTAAATAGTAATCTATGTAGCGGCACTGACACGCTAAGGCACTGGACTAGGTGGTTCTGCCATAGGTTTTGGCGAAAATGCCACGGATGATTTGTTCGTTAACAAGCTATATTGTTGTTTTTATATGCAAACGAGCTGGCGGTGTTAATTTTTACTTTACCTTTGGTCGTGCTTTTGTATAATGGCATCACACTCAACAGGGGCATAGTTCCAATTGGTAGAACAGCGGTCTCCAAAACCGATGGTTGGGGGTTCGAATCCCTCTGCCCCTGCCACTTCTCAAGTGGCAGTTTTTTCGAAAAGTCATCAAGACTTGTTAAGTGTGCTATCAATCCGAACACTTTCACTGCTACCTAGCTTTTACTCTGAATTAAATCAATCTAATTTCCTAAACGTCGACACCAGTCCAGTTGAAGACCAAAATTCACCAGAGCTATTACCTGCAGCGTTGTCAGAAGCAATATCACCATCTGGACCTGTTGCTGTCGCACCCATGGCGTTAGCACAACCTGCCGAAGCACTGCCAACGCTGATGGCGCAAGGGCATGACAACAACGTAAATAAAGATGTTGCAGTGGTAGAGCTTGGCAGTCCTACCTGTTTATCGAGTACGGATGCATCGAATACGGATGTAGCGCCGCCATATTTATTAAATTTGCAGCAAGATATTGAGCATTGTCTGCGGCAGTTTGGGGTCAACCAGTGGCAATTTACCGAGCGAGATGATATGACTCTGACCGCCGAAACGCTGATGTTACCTTCATTGTTGCACTTGCAAAGCGCCACGGCGAAACGCATCTTATGGCAATATTTGCAACAAAATGTTGTATCTAGCAGCGAATAACGCTGCAATTTATGCCCATGGTGTACGCGAAGCGGCTTGATATCATCTGGTGATATGCACCTGTACCACATCCCTTTATGGGGATTACACTATATTTTCTGTGAGTCATTGGGGTTACCATGCCATCCACGAGCCAAGCATTGCACCAAACATCCGACAACCACTTTTTCTTTCGTACGCCGCAAGAGCACGATGTGATGCAGATGGCCGCGTTGGAGGCTCAGGCAACCAGTCATCCATGGACAGAAGCGCTGTATTTGTCGTCATTACAGGGTCGATATTTTAACCAACTGTTATGTCAAAAAGCCGATGATTCAACCGATGGTATTGAAATCGTTGGTTTTTTTATTGGTGAATTTGTGGCAGGGCAGGCCAGTCTATTTAACATTGTGGTCGCGCCCGCCTTTCAGGGGCAAGGATTTGGCGCCAAACTTTTACAGCGCTTTATCGAGATGGCCGAAGAAAAAGCGGCGTTTGAATGCTGGTTAGAAGTTCGGGCATCGAATGTGGGGGCGCAACATTTATATGAAAAGTTTGGTTTTATGCAAACCGGCATCCGGCCACGATATTATCCAACCGCGACCGGTCATGAGGATGCCATTCTGATGGCGTTACCGCTGAAAATGAGCTAGTTGTTTAGAAGGAATTGTTTCACGTCGCAGTTTATTTATTCTTGACCTTGATCTTCAGCCACGATGTGCAAGCGTAAAGGTTTAGGTTGGGTGCGCTCAAATGCGCGTATTTTTTGAATAGTGGCGTCCGTAAACACATGACCTTCCGGTAACAGTAAGATTTTGGCGTGGTTATAGAGATTGCTTTGTAATTTCATACCAACTTTGAGATCCGCGGTGCTAATACCATGATCAATTTTGTCTTCCATTTCCGTCGGTTGGCCACGCTGGACTATTGCTTCGAGCTGCTGTAACACCAATGGATCGTAGACTGAACCTTGCTGCATCTGCATAAAACGAACCACTTGAGGCGGCGACATGGGTTCTTTTGAAATCTTCTGTTGCATGTGGCCCCAAAAGTCGCGGGCTACGGCCAAGATCCGACTACCGACAGGAATTTGCTCACCGATCATTTTGTCGGGCAAACCGCTACCATTCATTCGCTCATATTGATGCGCGATAATATCTGCGACAGGGTGTAAATGTGTCGCCGGTGACAAGATCAACTGCGCTTGTTTGGGGTGCGTTAAATAGCGATCCTTATCATGATAATCCAGCCGATGATAGGGTTTGTCGTACAGATCAATTGGCATACCCAATAAGCCTATTTCGCATAGTTGCCCTGCGAGCGCACAGCGATCAATTTCCGTCGCAGATAAATTCAAACGTCTGGCGATAGAGCTACATAACAAGCTAACGCTTTGCGCAAAGCCGCCGCTGAGGTGCGGGTTAATACTGATCAGGTTATAGAGCACTTTCAGCAGCGATTGATGTTCATTTTCAATTTGTAAATTGGTTTCATTTAACTGCAATAAAACCTTGCGTAGTTGACTGGTACGCATCAACACACGTTCTTCTAAATGATGATTGAGGTGCTGTAGCTCGGCATTGCGTTTATTTAAGTCTGCTTGCAGCTTGGCATTGTCGCGCTGCAGCTGGATTTTTTCCAAACCATCATGGATCGAACTGATCAACTCTTCGTTATTCCAAGGTTTTTGTAAATACCGATGGATTTTGCCTTTATTCACCGCCGCGATGGTGGATGCCATGTCCGCATAGCCCGTAAGAATAATTCGATAGGTTTGCGGGTAATGGATGGCCACTTGCTCTAACAGCTCAGCACCTGTCATTTGTGGCATTTTCATATCTGAAACAATCAAATCCACCGATTGCTGTGCCATCAAACTCAACGCTTCTGCACCAGAGGACGCCAATAAAATTTCATAGGGTTCGTCGGCCAACAAACGGCGAAGGGCTTTGAGAATATTTTGTTCATCGTCTACACAGAGAATGACCATAGAAGAATTTGCATCGCTTTGTGTCATGCCAGACTCCAATCACAAAAGGTGCGAGGTCGCATTTAAGCTAACTATATGCTAGACATTTAGATATATCAAAACGACGGCGAAGCGCTCAACAGTGCCGAGTGGAATGAGAACATTGAGTGTTTTGAAATTAAGTTTTTGATTTAAATATTTATGTTTTGTTGCGGCAATTGTTTAAGCCACAATTTTACGGCTTCCAGGGTGGCACACCATGACCGATGTTCGAATTCTGCTCGTTGATGATGAAGATAACATCCGTAAATCGTTACAGCGGCAATTGATCCGCCATGGCTTCGAGGTGGTGCAAGCAAATAGCGGCCCAGCGGCGTTGGAATTGCTCGCTCAGCTGGCGGAAACTGAACCAGTAGATCTTATTATTAGTGATTTTCGCATGCCCTACATGACGGGCGCTGAATTCTTACAACAAGTACAACGGCAGTATCCAAAGATCCCTGGCATTATTCTGAGTGCTTATGCCGATCATGAGACGTTAATGGCAAGCTTAAACTCTGGCGCTGCGTTTCGGTTTCATGAAAAACCTTGGCAGGAGGCGGCGCTGCTGAATGATGTTTCCGCTGGATTGGCTGAACGGCAGCGTCGCTTAGCGCAAACTAAACCAGTGGTTACACGCGCTGAGCAGTTATGGTTAGCCATTGATGACGCGGGTGTTATCGTTAATTATCACCCTGAATTATCACCCCTGTTGGTGTCAAGCGAACCGTTAATACCTATTACTACCGCCATGCCCAGCCTTGATGACTCGGCGTTACTGCAATTGCTAAACCACCGCGGCTCGACACCTCCGCCGTTATTATTTTGGCAACCGACCAGTGGGCAATGTTGGCAAATTTCAGTGCAAAACCGTTTGCCTAACCATACTGTATTATTGCTAACCCCGCATTTAGTCGATGCCAAACAAGGTTATGGCCATATCAAACAGCTACTCCCCTCAGCGCAATGGTTAGCGACGTGCGCAGTAGATGCTCCCTTGGAAAAAGGTGCCGTGGTTGTCCTCGAAATCGCGGACATGTTGTTTTTGAAGCAGCGATTAGGCGTCGAAAAGCAACAACGCTATTTGCAACATATGGCTGAAATAATTTGTGGCGAGGTAGCCGATGATATTGTGATGGGGTTTAGCGACTGGTCTGAATTCATGGTATGGCTACCTGAAATTACGGATGAGGCGCAGCTTTATGCGTGGATCGACGCATGGTTAACACCGATCCGTGGTGATATCAAACTGGATGAGTATAGTTTCCAACTGCATTATCACCTTGGCTACAGTATGGCCGTCGAGGATGGCAATACCGCATCGGAATTGTATTTGAATGCCCAGACGGCGTGCAAAGCTTATCAATCATCGCGACAGCCTTGGTATGTTCGATATCGGAAAAACTTGGTAGATATTAAACGACAACAGTTAGATATCAGTAATGCATTGGTGCATGCGGTGTCGGCAAAACAACTGCATTTAGTTTATCAACCTCGACTGCGATTAAGCGATAGAGCTGTGATCGGTGCGGAAGTGCTGTTGCGCTGGCAACATCCGGAGCTTGGTAGCGTTGCTCCGCAGCGCTTTATCGCACAAGCCGAGCATGATGGCATCATGGATGGCATTGGCAATTGGGTATTGCAGCAAAGTTTGCAACAATTTGCCGTCTGGCGCCGCCAACATATAAAAATTGAGCGTTTTGCCATTAATATTGCACCCGCGCAGTTGTTAAATGCACAGTTCCCACATTTAGTGCAGCAATTTCTACAGTTATATGACGTTCCCGCCAGTGTGATAGATCTGGAAATTCCACAGACATTTTTATTACAAGATTTACAGTTTTCCAAAGCGATTATAGAAAAACTGGTAGCGATTGGTGTTCATGTCACGGTTGATAAATGTGATTTATCTTCCAGACTGATTGCCGCGCTTGCCATCTTACCTGTGCAGGCGATCAAACTTAGTCGTTTATCCTTACTAACCCTAAACGATGATCCTGCAACAGATGGTTTATTACAAACGCTAACTCGGATCTCGCAACAACATCATATTCGGATCCAAGCCAAAGGTGTGGAGTCTGTGACGCAGCTTTTGATGCTTGAAGATTTAAAGTGTACGGATTTACAGGGTTTTTTATTCAGTGCGGCTGTATCTGATGCTGAGTTTATCCAGATGTTAACATCTCAACCCTTCAGTCAAGATGAGGTGTGGTAATGGCCGTGGCAACGCAAGCAGTTCCGAGTCATCTCACCGTACTGGTGGTTGATGACGATGCGCTATTTATCAATGCATTACGTCGATCCTTGTTGCGCCTCGCGCCAGAATGGCAAGTGATGACTGCCAACGGGGTGCAACAATCGGAAGCTATGATGCTATCGAATCAGCATGTTGATATGTTGATTACCGACAGACGTATGCTCGATGGGGCGGGGGAAGACTTGTTGGTGTGGACAGCACAGCATTCCCCGTTGACGATGCGGGTACTTATTACCGGCGAGCAAAGTGAGCAGGTATTACTTGCCACCAACCAAAGCGCGCATATGCTGTTGGCTAAACCGTTTTCTGATCGGCAGCTGAAGGAGTTATTTGACCGCTTTGGTCAGCTCCAAAGCATGCAGCTCCCCTTGGCGGTGCGAGAGCTTATCGGCTCACATTTTCAAATGCCGGTATTACCAGCTGTTTATCAGCACTATGTGCGGTTGGCGGAGCAAGACAATACCACCAATCAGCAATTGGCTGAGGTCATAAGCCAAGATATCGTGATGAGTAGCCGTTTATTACAAATCGCCAATTCCGCATATTTGGGGTTTAGTCGCACCACAACATCACTCTCAGAAGCTATCTCTCGCCTTGGACGTCAAGCTGTTCAAAGTATTGTACTTAGCTTATCGATGTTTGAGCATTATGCACAGCGTATTGATGCCAAGTTGCACCATCAGTTACAGCATGATGCGATGCAGCTGGGAATGTTATGTCGCAGCTTGTCGAAACATGCGGGGGACAAAAGCACCCAGCAAGAAACGGCCTTTATGGTCGGGTTACTATGCCAGTTGGGCAACTTGGTATGGCTGACGGATATTAATGACGAGGCCCACCAAAAGTTACAGCACGCGATGACCATGCAGCAGATCAAACCTTATCAACTGTCGGCATATTTGTTGATTTTATGGGGATTTCCAATTGAAGTCATTCGTGCTATCGCTGGATATGCACCATTTTCTGATTGTTTATCTGGCGCAGACAAATATACCGTGATTTTATTTGTCGCTCATGTATTGAAGCAAAAGCAATCGCTCGAACAACTCTGCCAACAAGCGCCACAATTGGCGGAAGTACTGACGTTACATCAACTGGATCAGGCGATTGCATTGACCGCTGACGAGTTGAATTAAACGCAGGTTGTATTGGCCATAGCCATTGATTTCACGTCCTTACAATAAAGACTTTTTCTAGATAACTTCATTTCGCGTAGTTAACTGTATTTCGTGTGGTTAACTATATTTTGTGTAGTTAATTGTATTCCCTGTCGCTAACTTCAACGCGCTGAATAGATCCAAGTGGCGGGGAGGTAACATTGTTACCCAGGTATTGACAGGCTTAAGATGTTGCCAAGGTGCTAACCTGGTCCGGAGTTAGCAATGGTAAACGGATGCGAAACCGGGTGCCTTTACCGACTTCACTCTCAACTTCAATCTGGCCTTTGTGCCGCGCGATTATGCTATACGACAGCGATAAGCCCAATCCGGTGCCTTGTCCAACTGGTTTTGTGGTAAAAAACGGTTCAAAGATTCGATCTAAATGCTCTTTAGCTATACCATGCCCCGTATCTTTTATTTCTACAAAGAGCGCCGCATCTGTTGCATACACTTTAATGTTGATTTCACCGCGCTCTGTCATGGCTTGGGCCGCATTGAGCAGTAAATTCATAAAGACTTGATTGAGCTGCATTGCTTGGCAATACAGCATCGGAAGATCCACAGCATAATCACGCGTTACATCGGCTTTGTACTTTAATTCGTTATTAATAATCCGTAGCGTGCTCTCAATACCATCGACAATATTAGCCTCTTGCCAATCTATGCTGTCCACGTGGGAAAACTCTTTTAAACTTTTCACGATCGCCATCACACGGTTGGCGCCTTCAAGTGATTCTTGCAATAAGTCGGTCGAATCGCTGAGAACAAAATCGATTTTGTGCCGCTTAAAAAAGTCGGTACGAAGTTCCATCAGAGTGTTTTGCGCCGTTTTATCAACCAATTTATTAAGTAAATCAATGGTTTTGTGCATGCGATCTAGATAGTCTTCCAAGGATTGCAAATTAGAAAAAATAAAACCAATCGGATTATTGATCTCGTGCGCAACGCCTGCGGCAAGTTGGCCGATGGCGGCCATTTTCTCCGATTGCAGTAATTGATTTTGAGCATCCTCTAGTTTTTTAATCAAAAGCCGCTGCTGCTCTTTTTCGGCGGCTAGGGTTTGGGTCAGCCTGGTGAGCTCATGATGATAACTGGCGGTGACCGTCATATCATGCACCAATAAACAAGCATATTTCACGCTATGATCATCATCAAAGATCGGATAAATCTCAACGTTTTGAAACATCTGGCACTCTTCGCCAGTGATGGGTCTGCTGCTGTGAAAATCGAACACATGTGGCCGCTGCTCCCAGTAGGAGTAAGCTGCATTTTTTAGGACAAACACACTTTGAATTTTTCGGCGAAGAAAACTGGCTTGCGCAGGGACTAAGGTCAACAGATTATCGCCCACGCCAGGTGGCGATTGGCTTTTTAAACGATCGACAAAAAAGTCATTACAAAAAATCAAATTGAACTGCTCATCAACGATACAGGCGCCGATGGATAATTGCCGCGCAACGGTTTCAAATAAATTACGTTGATCCATAGCAGCCTCCTCAACGCCTTGCGTGGGTAAAGCTAATTCAACAACCGATTGATTTTTTGTGTCACAGCGACGATGGAAGCTTCATCCAAACACACCACAACACTGGAATAAAACGACATGGTTTCCACACTAAAACTTATTTCTAACAACAACGCATGTTGCCACTGATCATTACTGAGCTTGCGCTGTGCGTTTAAGTCGAATAAACAAGGCGCCGCCAAGTGCACCCGAGTCGATAACTGTTCCACCAAACCTTGCAAACACGCTCCTGCTAAAATATTGGTCAGCTCTAATACCAATTCGTTGTAACTATTTTCGGTCATAGGTTGCGGGTAGTCCATCACTTCGGCTAAATGATCACAACCCATATGGCTGATGATGGCGATCACTTCGCCACGAAGATCGCCCATGAATGATTGACGCGCAAAATAGAATTTTTCTTTATCACTAAATAATGCCTCTAGGCCGGCCGGATCGGTGACAGTGATTTTTGGGATCGACAAAGTTACACGTATTTCAATCAATCGCGCGAGGGCATTTGCCGCCTGTCCCATCGAAATATTCATTAATTCTTGTAGCGCATCTCGCTGTTCTTCTGAAATGACTGTTGAGCTATTCATATCAAGCCAACCTCTGTCAGAACCTGATGTAACTCAGGCGGATTTAACGGTTTTTTTAAAAACCGATAGGCGCCTAACTCATTGACCAGCTCCATGGCTTTGGGCTGAATATCGGCACTGATGACAATAACAATGGTTTTGGCGTGATGCTGTTTTAAATGGCTTAGCACTCCAAAACCATCCAACAAGGGCATAGTTAAATCAAGGAATAATACTTCGGCCTTACCACCTGCAACGGCCGCCAAGGCCTCTTCGCCGTTAGTGGCCTCGGTGATCTCTACGTCCCATTCTGGCGGTAGGGCCTTTCGGACATTTTTCCGTGATAATAATGAATCATCACAAATCGTAATCGGTGTGGCCATAACCAACCTCCGGTTCGCTAAATTTTGTACTACCTACCTAAAGAAGTTAGCAGATAGTCGGCGATTAGGAAAATCACCAACGCTGGCCTAATAGTTGGTAAGTACTATGGTATTGAGTGGAATCCGTCCGAATAACGATCAGACAACAGTAGTAAGGAAAGCTTCAGGATGATGTAGCTGAGGAATTAAGATTTCCACCGATCGATGAAAGCAGGTAAAATAAAGCCATCCATTAAGCCCGCCGTAAGAACGTGACACCGATGCTGATTTAAGCACGAACACGCCGTCCGTTTTTTTACGCTGCATATTATCTAAGACATGAGCATGATTAACGAAGAATTCTTCAACGAAATCAATAAGCGCCGCACGTTTGCTATCATCTCGCACCCAGATGCGGGTAAAACCACCATTACCGAAAAAGTATTATTATTTGGTCAGTTGATTCAAAAAGCGGGTACGGTAAAAGGCAAAAAATCAGGCCAATACGCCACATCAGATTGGATGGAGATGGAAAAAGAGCGGGGGATTTCGGTCACCACCTCGGTCATGCAATTTCCGTACGGCGACTGCTTAGTTAACTTATTGGACACGCCTGGTCACGAAGACTTCTCGGAAGATACCTATCGCACTTTGACCGCAGTAGATTCTTGTTTGATGGTGATTGATGGCGCCAAAGGGGTTGAGGAGCGCACCATTAAACTGATGGAAGTGACACGGCTACGTGACACACCCATCGTCACCTTCATGAACAAGATGGATCGTGATATTCGTGATCCTATTGATTTGTTGGATGAAGTCGAAAGTGTATTAAAAATTGCCTGTGCGCCCATTACCTGGCCGATTGGTTCCGGTAAAGAATTTAAAGGCGTTTATCATATTTTACGTGATGAAGTTATTTTTTATAAATCGGGCTTAGGTCATACCATTCAAGATGTAGACATCATCAAAGGTATCGATAACCCCGAGTTGGACGCACGCATCGGCTACTTTGCGCAACAACTGCGTGATGAAATGGAACTGGTTCGTGGCGCCAGCCATGAGTTTGATCAAGCGTTATTTTTAGCCGGTGAGTTAACCCCGGTATTTTTCGGTACCGCCTTAGGCAACTTTGGTGTTGACCATATGCTCGATGGCTTAACTGCATGGGCACCGGCACCACAACATCGGGCGACCACAGTGCGCGATGTGGCCCCAACGGAAACGACCTTTTCAGGCTTTGTATTTAAGATTCAGGCCAATATGGATCCGAAGCATCGCGACCGCGTGGCTTTTGTGCGTATCTGTTCAGGTAAATACGAAAAAGGCATGAAAATGCACCACGTGCGGTTAGGCAAAGATGTATTGGTGCCGCAAGCGCTGACATTCTTGGCGGGCGACCGTGAGCACGTGGAAGAGGCATTTGCGGGCGATATCATTGGTTTACATAACCACGGCACTATTCAAATAGGCGATACTTTTACCGCCGGTGAAAAATACTCCTTTACCGGGATCCCAAACTTTGCGCCCGAATTATTCCGCCGTATTCGTCTGCGTGACCCGCTCAAGCAAAAGCAATTACTCAAAGGGTTAGTCCAGTTGTCAGAGGAAGGTGCGGTGCAAGTGTTCCGCCCATTGGACAACAATGATTTGATTGTGGGCGCCGTGGGGATTCTGCAGTTTGATGTGGTCGTACATCGCTTAAAGTCGGAATACAACGTGGATGCGATTTATGAAAGTGTCAACGTGAGCACCGCTCGCTGGGTGTATTCGGATGATGCGAAAGCCTTGGATGAGTTCAAAAACAAAGCTAGCAGTAACTTGGCGCTAGATGGTGGCGATAACCTCAGTTATTTGGCCCCTACCATGGTGAATTTGAATTTGGCGATGGAGCGTTATCCGAAGATCAAATTCCATAAAACACGCGAACAAACATACGCTGGCAAGGTTTAATATATGAATATCAAGCAATTATTATCTGAAAAAACCCAAGCTGCGATGATTGCAGTTGGCTTACCGGCCGACACCAATACCGCGGTCACGCAAAGTACCAAAGCCGGATTTGGCGATTACCAAATCAATGGCGCTATGGCCGCGGCAAAGCTATTAAAAACCAATCCGCGCGATTTAGCCCAGCAGTTAATGGCACAGCTTGATATCGCGGATGTCGCTGAAAAAGTGGAAGTCGCAGGTCCAGGGTTTATCAATGTCACGTTAAAAGCAGAGTGGTTGGCGGCGCAAACGCAACAAGCACTGAGTGATGTTCGGTTAGGCGTCAATAAAAATCACCAACCACAAACGGTGGTGGTCGATTATTCAGCACCCAACTTAGCCAAAGAAATGCATGTCGGCCATTTACGTTCCACCATCATTGGTGATGCGTTGGTGCGCGCGCTTGAGTTTTGGGGCGACCGCGTTATTCGGCAAAACCATATGGGCGACTGGGGGACTCAGTTTGGCATGTTGATTGCCCATTTGGAAGACAAGTTGGCCAGCGGAGTTGATTTGGCCTCGGTCGCGCTGGCGGATTTAGAGGACTTTTATCGCCAAGCGAAAAAACGTTTTGACGATGAAGCCGGTTTTGCCGACAAATCGCGTGATTATGTGGTGAAGCTGCAACGTGGTGATCTGCATTGCCAAAAGCTGTGGCAACTGTTTATCGATACCTCGATCCAGCACAGTGCTGAGGTGTATCAAGCGCTGAACGTCACCTTGACCCATGCCGATATCAAGCCTGAAAGTGCTTACAATGCCATGTTACAGCCGATTGTTGACCAATTACGGCAGGCTGGTATTGCGGTGGAAGATCAAGGGGCTCTGGTGGTGTTCTTGGCAGAGTTAGCCGACAAAGAAGGCAACCCATCGCCATTTATCGTACAAAAAACGGGCGGTGGTTTTTTATATGCCACCACCGATTTAGCGGCGTGTCAGTATCGCAGCTTTGAACTGGCGGCCGATCGGATCGTGATCTTCACCGACGCTCGTCAAGCGCTGCACTTTAAGCAAGTAGAGCTGGTAGCGCGCAAAGCCGGTTTATTACGTGATGCAACCCGCTATGAGCATTGCCCGTTTGGCACCATGATGGGTGAAGATGGCAAACCATTCAAAACTCGCACCGGCGGCACTGTTAAATTGGCTGAGTTATTAGAGGAAGCGGTTGTTCGTGCACGGGCAGTCGTGGCACAAAAATCGACTGAGCTGACCGACAGTGAAATGGACGAAGTGGCGCGCAAAGTGGGTATTGGCGCGGTGAAATTTGCCGACTTATCGAAAAATCGGACGTCCGATTACATTTTTAGCTGGGATGCAATGCTGAGTTTTGAGGGTGCGACCGCACCTTATTTGCAATATGCCTATACGCGGGTACGTAGTTTATTACGCAAAGCCGGTGTAGATGACAATCTACAGGCGCCACTGGTGCTTGAGGCCGCGCTGGAAAAACAATTAGCGTTAAAAGTTCTGCAATTTGAAGAAACGCTGCAGCAAGTGATGAAAGATGCTCAGCCGAATTTGTTGTGTAACTATTTATACGAGCTGGCGAGTTTATACATGAGCTTCTATGAAGCCTGTCCGATGCTAAAAGATGGTATCGCTGACGATGTGCGACATAGCCGTTTGATGCTCAGTGTTGGCGTTTCGCGCTTGCTGGCGAAAGGTTTGGATATCCTTGGCATTGAAGTGATGGAACGGATGTAATCCGCAGTTTCCCGAAAATTCGCAAAACTTGAAAAGCTCAAAAAAGGTATAGCAGTGACGCTATACCTTTTTTATTTGGGTAGTACTCTTTTATTTGGGTAGTACTGTGGATTAAGTGTGATGGGTTGCACAATAGAGGCATGCGCTGCAATTATCCGCGAAACTAGAATGAAAAGGCGAGTGAAGCGTTTCGATGCCAATGTTATGGTTGGTGCGCTGACAAGGTTACCAGAGCAAACTGTTTTAGGTTTTAGCGCGTATCCATTGCGGCGGTAAGATGGCGTAAAATTTTGCTGTGTGTTTTAGTTTTTCATGTGCGGCAACCTCGATCACTAGTGGCAGGTTTTGATAAAACTCAACGAGTTGCTGCATATTTTGGCGTTATAATGCGCCTAGGTAACAACTGCCTTGCACTATTCAAGCTAAAAGTTGCGAGCTACAGGTTGAGAGAGAAAGATGAAAATAGATGATATTCGCCGCAGTTATGTGATGGACAAATTGGATATCGACAAACTTGATGTCGATCCCATAGTGCAGTTTGAGCGTTGGTTAAAAGATGCGATTGCTGCGGAGCTGCCCGATCCAACGGCCATGTGTGTGGCTACGGTCGACAGTCAAGGTCAACCTTCACAGCGGTTAGTGCTGTTAAAAGACGTCGGTCCGCAAGGTTTTGTGTTTTATACCAATTTAGGTAGTCGTAAAGCGACTGAGTTGCAGCATAACCCTAAAGTTTGTTTACATTTTCCTTGGCATCCGCTAGAGCGGCAAGTTATTGTGTATGGTACTGCGGTGCAAGTACCGGTGAGCCAAGTGATGCAGTACTTTTTATCGCGGCCAAAAGAGAGCCAGCTCGCCGCTTGGGCGTCAGAGCAAAGTCGGCCTATTTCGACCCGTCAGGCATTGATGCAAAAATTTGCCGAAATCAAACATAAATTTGCCCAAGGTGATATTCCGGTGCCATCGTTTTGGGGCGGATTTTTGGTCAAACCGACCCAGATTGAATTTTGGCAAGGTGGCGAGCATCGATTGCACGATCGATTTATGTACAAAGCTAGCGAGCATGGTGATTGGCGGATTGAACGGCTTTGCCCATAATTTCGAGGGTATCGTGCATGTTTTTGCCGATATCTTTGATTTTCATATTAGCTTTTCACTATAACCCCATCGAGTTAGGCTTTAAAACCTTGATGTGGTGAATGTTGGTTTTGCGGGCATATATGGAGTTTTATGCTGTTTGATACACACTGTCATTTACAAGCGCCTGAGTTAGTAGCTGATGTTGGTTTTCATCTGGCTGAGGCGCGTCATGCCGGTGTGCACGCCCTATTGGTGCCCGCCATTTACAGCCGTGATTGGCCGCAGTTGTTGCAGTTATGCCAACAACCACGCATGATTGCGGCGGTGGGGATCCATCCCTGGGCCTGTGCCGAAGAGTCGCTCAATGCGCTGGAGGCGCTGGCCGAAATGCTGCATCAAGGCCATGCCAAAATTAAAGCGGTGGGTGAAACCGGCCTAGATTACTCCTTGCCTGAGCAAACCTGGCCGAAACAAGAGATGTTTTTTCGCCGTCAAATTGCGCTCGCGACTGAATTTAAACTGCCACTGATATTGCACCATCGGCATAGCCAATTGGCCATTTTATCCGAGCTTAAACGGCAAAATTTCCAACAAGGTGGCATCTTGCATGCGTTTTCTGGCAGTACGGAGCAAGGCCAAGCCTTTGTAAAACTTGGCTTTAAACTCGGCATTGGCGGTACTATCACTTATGCGCGGAGTCAAAAAACCCGCAAAGCAGTCGCGCATTTGCCGCTGAGTAGTTTTGTGCTAGAAACTGATGCACCGGCGATGCCATTGGCTGGTTTTCAGGGCCAGCCGAACACGCCTGCTCAGCTTAAATTAGTGTTTGATGCGTTTTGCCAACTGCGCTCGGAGACGCCTGCACAGATTGCGGCGGCTCTGTGGCAAAACTCGACGCAGGTCTTGCAACTGCAAGCTGAACCGCAAAAAACCTCAATCGCCAGCTAATAAAAGGCTGTTTAAATCAAGAACACTATCAACTTAAATCACTATCAACTTAAATCACTATCAACTAAAAGCACTATTAATTAAAAGCACAAGCGCTGCTGCAGATTAGTGCGAGTTATGGTCAGTTTGGGCACGCTAATTTCGCCCTTTGATGTTCAAGCCTCACGTTCGCAGTGGAGGGGGCGTTTGACGCCATTGCAGTTAACGAGAGCTTTAACACGGGGCCGGTGTTTAGTTGGTTTTTTCGCGAATGGCATCGGCGTGGCTTTCAGGTGGCACCGTTTGCGCGGTCAGTGTTACATCCTCGGCGGCGGCTATCATTTGCGTCTGGTGCGAATGTTCTAATGCGTCCTGATGGCTCTGTAGCGCTTTGCTGGAGGCTAGATAGTGCGATAACAACTGTAAACTTTCTCGCAGTAAAAGTGCCAACACGCCCGATAACGCCAGCATCCATAGCACTTGCTCCATCAGGGAGTCCCACGCGGTACTGACAGCACTAAAGCCGGTATCTTGTTTAAGGCTGATTTTGATGTACCCCAGCAGCTGCGTATCGCGATAGATTTCTTGCACCATAGGAAATAATTCGGGCGACTGTGAGGGGGCATACAAGAGCTGTGCATAATGACTGGCTGTTGTTTCACTTAAGCGCACCCCATTCACATCGTACACCACAACATCATGGATATAGGGGTTGGACGCCATCTGTTTGGTTAATTGTGTTAACCCCTCTAATTGATCATTTTCAATCAGATAGGCAGCGGTTTGCGCCAGCGCTTTTAAGGTTTCTCGCATCAGAACTTCGCTTTGCGCGGCAAATAACCGTTCGCCACGCTCATCACTGTAATGCCACCACTGTAGTAATGCCAACATTCCCACAATAGCCAAACCAAGTTGCAGCCAGCGGAACCAACGTGCTGATTTTTTTGACAATGCTTTTCTGGTTTGTGGCATATGACGCAGAAAACTCCATGACAGTGGATGAAAAATGTCGGTAGAATGCCACGACAATAGCTTTTAGTACAGGTGAATATGTGAGCGACGCGGATGAAATGAAGGCAATTCCCACCGAGTTCGAGCTAAATTTCGCCCCGTTAGGGCAATGGCTTCGACTTGATCTCTGCGCCGCAACATCGACGCCTGCGCGCTTGTGCGCCTCGGCAGACGTGCCGTCACAGCAACAAAGCGATGCGCCTATCGATAGCCGCTGGTTTGGTGCATTGCCACCTCTGGCTGAGTTATACCGCAGTTTACGCGAACTCAACTCGCCGGCTAACCAGCAGCTCCCCATCACCCACTGTTTTGTCAGGCTGTTTCAACCGCACGCAGAATTACCTGTTGCATTGCAACTGCGCTGGCCAATACCGCTGTGTGTGCAGCAACAAACGCAGATCCATGCCTTGGCAAAGGCCATGATGGCGGAGGTAGTGCACCTTCCTGCACAGGTGCAATTGGCGCAACCAGGGTTATTGGTGATGGATATGGACTCCACCGCGATTTGTATTGAATGTATTGACGAGATCGCGAACTTGGCGGGGGTCGGGGCGGCGGTGAGTGCCATCACCGCACAAGCAATGCGTGGTGAGCTGGATTTCAAGCAGAGTTTGCAAGCACGCGTGGCGCAGCTTGCCCATACGCCGGCATCGGTATTGCTGCGAGTTTTGGATGCGTTGCCGTTGATGCCGGGGCTGGTGGCGTTGGTGCAACATCTGCAGCAACGGCAGTGGCGCATTGCGATTGCCTCGGGTGGTTTTACCTTTTTTACCGATGCATTGGCAAGGCGTTTGGCACTCGATTACACCGCGGCCAATGTGCTAGAGATCGTCGATGGAAAACTGACCGGGCGTGTGTGTGGTGACATTGTCGATGCCACACGTAAAGCCGAGGTTGTCCAACAACTGTGTCAGCAATATCACATCGATGCTGCTCAAACCGTGGCGATAGGCGATGGTGCGAACGATTTACCTATGCTGGCACAGGCCGCGCTTGGCGTGGCTTTTCATGCCAAGCCACTGGTTCAAGCGCAAGCCAAAGCAAGTATTCAAACTGGCTCATTGCTGCAATTGCTTTACTTGCTAGACGATGATGTCATGATGGCAGAACAGGACAAACCGCAGCAGAATATGCCCAACCAGGACATATCCAATCGGGACATATCTCAGTGATGAAACACCTGCAAAGCTCGATGTTTGTCGATGGCGGGCATTATAAATTGCATCTACGGCGGTTGCAGCCATTTGCGCCCAGCCGAGGCGTTGTGTTAATGCTGCATGGCGCCATTGAGAATGGTCGAATTTTTTACACCCATTCTGGTAAAGGATTGGCAGGTTTTTTAGCGGATCATGGCTTCACGGTATATTGCGCCGATTTCGCTGGGCGAGGTCGTTCTGTGCCGAGCATTGCCAAAGGGTTTCAGCAGTCGCAGCACCAGATGATTTGTCAGGATATTCCGGCGCTATTGCATTTTTTACAGCAGGCTCATGGTGTGAAAGTACACATCGTTGCGCATTCATGGGGCGGGGTCGTGCTGAATGCCAGTTTAAGTCGTTTCCCAGCTTTGGCTGCACAAGTGCAGACGCTGAGCTATTTTGGCACTAAACGTCGCATTAGTGTGCACGGTTGGCGTAAACGGATCATGATCGATTGGGTATGGCTTGGTTTAGCACCATGGTTGGCGAAGCGTTTTGGCTATTTTCCGGCGCGAGCGTTAAGGTTGGGGGCTGATGATGAACCGGCGCAGCACTTAACCGAGAGCGGCTATTGGATCACAAGCCACGATTTTATCGATCCTGACGATCAATTTGATTATGGTATGGCTGCCAAGCAGCTCAACTGGCCAGCGGCTTGGTTTTTCGCGGCCCAGCATGACCCTGTGTTAGGACATGCGCAAGATGTGCAACTGTTTATGCACGAATGTGGTCTCGAGCGGGCGAAATTTAGTTTACTTGGCAAAGCGCAGCATTTTAAACAGGATTATGATCATATTTCGATGCTCACTCATCCGATGGCGCGGCAGGATCATTTCCCACAGCTCTTGGATTTCATGCTAAATAATGGCCGTAGCGCGGAGGCTAAATACAGCGCGGTGGCTAAATAAGAAACCTCTGCAAATGGTCCCAGCATGAGTCGCTGATCTATGCTGAGCTCAGCGCTTTATGATCCTTCGCCGGCGCGAAGCTGCAAGCGACTGGCAAAAAAGCGCTGCTTTTTCTCCAATTGTTGCATGATGCTTTGTTGCGGTATGCCAAATCGAAGCAAGGTTTCCAAGCTGATATCTATGACATCACCCACGCCCACCACACTCCATAATTCCTCTTCTAAAATTTTGGCTTTATGGATGGCGTACTGACTGATGTAGCCGAGCTCTTTGGCAATATGTTCGGTATCTGGCCGACCTGTGCGCGATAAAAAAATGCGAAAGCAAAAAAAGATATCGTTGGCGATGGCATCTTGGACAAAGAAGTGCCGCGCTTGCGGCGTTTTCAGATCGTAATCAAATTCAGTGATAAAACTGCTGTCAACGGTTTTATGCCCGGGGCGAAATCGCATAAAAACTTCATAGCTGCGCGGTGGATCTTGCCGTTTCATCTGTTTGAGTTGGTTGGCAAACTGCAAGTTGGTCGCTTGGCTTTTAACAAAGGGCAATAAATTGATGTCGTGCGGCTTTTCGGCAAAAAGTTGCAGGAGGTGGTGCAAACTATGCAGCTCAGCACCACGGCCGACCACGTTGAGCTCGTAGCGAATGCCTTGGCGGTGAATATAAAATGGAAAGGCATTGCAGCTGCGCACATACATATTACGCAGGGCTTGGCTTAGACCTGGAAATTTGGGGGTCTCTTCTGCCAGATTTAATTTGGCGCGGTTATTTTGGATCAGTACTTCAAAAAATAGCCGGCCTTGATGTGGTTTATCGCGCTCAATGATCCGAAGGTTCATGATCATTTTGCTTTTACTAATGGCCATTACTTCATAAGGCAGTCCTTGCAAGTTAAATTTGCTGGAAATTTTTTGCATATCCGGCATGGAAATATTCAGTATGTCACCTTTTTCGTAGGCCAGCGGTTCTGGGCTTTCCACTTGCAAACCGCGGCAGGAAAAATCACGGCTAAACCCTTCAATGCTAAGGTTTTGATTGATATGAAATATCACCTTAGTTTTATATAAATAACGCCCCTCAGCGCGCAGGTTGACATACTGGATCGCCACGTTTTCTAACGGTGGCATTTGTTCCAGTTTGGCATGACCAAATCGTCGCAATTCTCCCAATGCCGCCTCATCAAATGGCATCTGTTGATACCAACCACGGCTTTCTTGCGCGGTAATATCGGTCAGGGTGGCAATGTATTTGATGTCTTTGATCATCGTGGTGACCAAGGTGCTCGGCGGTTGATTCAGGGCGGCGATATCGCCATCGGCCGTTTCAGGCAGAGATAATGGCATGTGGGCGTCGCTTGGATGCGCGCGCTGAACTTGCAGATGATAAATGCGCCAGCTCTCTTTTTTGGCACCAAAGCCCAAAAACACACTTTGCAGTTCTGGCTGCTGCCATAGCTCGTCCATGGTGGCGGAATAATAAAATAACTTACCTTTGGCAGCGTGGGTGAAACTGTACAAAATGGTACTGCGCTCGGCCGGTTTTTTTTGCAGGCATTGCTGTAAACGTCGGGGATGGATGATCTGTGGCAACACCGATTGCTGCCGCTCATCAAGGAAATAATGCAAAATGTGTCGATTGTTTTCTGTACTGAGTGCCATACGCACCAAGGCCGCACCATTGCTGACATTAATAAATAGTGGCAGCGCACTTAGGCGCGGCAAATAAAATTGTTCATAACCCTTGATGATGACCGCTTCTAAGGTGTTATCTAAATTCACTTTATAGCGGCGTTTGTTGCCATGGATAAACTGACGGAGAAAGTCGCTAAATCCATGCTCATCATCCATCGCCAAACGCTTGGCGCGGATATACTGATAGCGCTCAATAATCTCTTCGCTGAGCACTTCATACGGCACGCCATGGCTAAAACCTAGGGCAAATTCTTGCTCCAGGCCGCGGAAGTGGATGGCAAATTGTTGCCCCTGGCTTACACGTCTGTTGGCGGGGATTTTGAGTTTACAGCCGGAGACTGAAATATCGACGGTCGAGCCCAAACACTGCTCGCCATCAGGCAGGTCCAATTCAACATCTATGGTAAAATTCATCCGCTCTTCACTGCGGATACTATAGCTGGCAAAGGGAACCAGCTGTGGGCCGCGTTTTTCTTCGGTTTCTTCGGTGGCAACCACAGCGCTTGTGCCGTTGGTGTTGCCTGCGATCACCGCTTCAACGCGTTTTTGTGTCACTTGCTTATGTCGAACGCGATAATTGTTATCGGTATTGGTGACTTCTTCGTATAAGCCTAAGGTGTATTTGCCATAGCGTTTTAAACCTTTTTCAAAGGTTCGGATCGCCATATCATCCATGTAATGCGTTTTGCCGTCATGTTCGTAGGGCCGCACTTCACCATCAACTTTGCCACGAAGGTCGATATAGTAATTGCAAGGTGTTGCCAAACGTTTGAGTTCCATTTTAATAAGGAACTGTTTCGGCTTGGGGATGTCCGCCGTTAAAATAGCAAAAACCTCATTAAAATCACTGTTGTGAAATAAGGGTTTTAAGCGTTCTATCACCCCAGTATAGGGTTGAAGATCCGGCGTTGTCATGAATACTTGGTTATCCGTTCGAAGCTGAACTGCAGCTGTGTGTGTTACTATGCATAACATTAAAAGCAATAACTATGCCTTTCAATCATTTTGAGGCGCAAAATGGCAAAAATAAAAACAGCTTATGTGTGTAATGACTGCGGCGCAGACTTTGTGCGCTGGCAAGGTCAATGTAATGAATGTGGTGCCTGGAATACCATCAGTGAAGTTCGACTGCCGCAAGTCAGTAGTAAAAGTCGAAATTTTGACGGTTATGCCGGTGCCACCGCCGCCAAAATAGTGCGGCTTGATCAAGTGGATCTGCAAGATCTTCCTCGTTTTAGCTCTGGGTTTTATGAGTTTGACCGAGTGCTTGGCGGCGGGATAGTGCCGGGATCGGCCATTTTAATCGGTGGCAGCCCAGGAGCCGGCAAAAGTACCTTGTTGCTGCAGATCATGTGTTTTTTAGCAGGGCAAGGCAGTGCGCTTTATGTCACAGGGGAAGAGTCGCTACAGCAAGTCGCACTGCGTGCGAATCGGCTAGGGTTACCGACCCATCAGTTGAAAATGCTGGCCGAAACCCAAGTGGAAACCATTTGTCAGCTGGCTTTGCAAGAAAAACCACGCATTATGGTCATCGATTCCATTCAAGTGATGCAAATGGCCGATATTCAATCAGCGCCCGGCAGTGTGTCGCAAGTGCGAGAAAGTGCAGCGTACTTAACTCGGTTTGCCAAGCAGCATCAAATCGCTGTGATCATGGTGGGGCATGTGACGAAAGATGGCTCCTTGGCCGGCCCTAAAGTGTTAGAGCATTGTATAGATTGTTCGGTGCTGCTCGATGGCGATAGTGATCAGCGTTATCGTACTTTACGTGGTCATAAAAACCGCTTCGGTGCTGTCAATGAGCTTGGTGTGTTTGCCATGACCGGGCAGGGCATGAAAGAAGTCAAAAACCCCTCGGCGATTTTTCTCAATCGTGGCAAAGAAGATGCCCCTGGCAGCCTGGTGGTGGTGCTGTGGGAAGGCACACGGCCTTTATTGGTTGAAATCCAAGGCTTGGTGGACTATTCACCGTTGAATAACCCACGACGCGTGACCTTGGGCATGGAGCAAAATCGGATCTCGATGTTATTGGCGGTGATGCACCGCCACGCCGGCATGCAAATGGCGGATCAAGATGTGTACGTCAACGTGGTGGGTGGGATTAAAGTGAACGAAACCAGTGCGGACTTGGCCACCTTGTTGGCGCTGGTGTCTAGTTTCCGTAATAAAGCCTTGCCGCTGGATTTGGTGGTCTTTGGGGAAGTGGGATTATCTGGCGAAATTCGACCAGTACCTAGCGGGCAAGAGCGACTGAAAGAAGCGGCAAAACACGGATTTCGCCGCGCCATAGTGCCGCAAGCCAATGTGCCGAAAGAGCCGATTGAACATATGCACATTATGGGAGTTGCCAAATTGAGTGAAGCGCTGGAAGCGATGGCGAGTTTTTGCGGCTAATGCACTAGGCATTAACAAGGTTCAGCCGCTCAATGCAGATGGGAGGGACTTTCCCGCATCACCTGCTGCCTCAACAAGGTTTAAGATAAATCGGTCCGGGTGGTGAAAAGGTGTGATGTAGCGCAAATGCTTTGCGGTTGTTGCGAGGAAGATGTGTTGCAGAGGCGCTAAGATTGCCTCTGCAGGTTTTACACAGTGACCAAGTGTGTGCGATTAAAGCGTCACCTCTGGGTAATTTTTTAGCAGTACCGCTTTGGCATCATCGCGCAGTTTGGCTTGGCCCATGGCATCGTAGCTTTGCACCATGACCTGCAAGGCATCTTTGACTTGCGGCACACCTGCGTAATATTCAACCACATAACGGGCGCGGTTGGCAGCAGCTAAATGGGCACCACGGCGCTGATAATAATCAGCCACTAACAGTTCATGCCGTGCTAATTTTTGTTTGATGCTATACATCCGTGCCTGACCATCGGCCGCGTAACGACTGTTGGGGAAGGTGGTGGTGAGGATTTTTAAATCATCAAAGGCTTGCCGCGTGCTGGCTAAATCACGGTCGGCGCGATCGATACCAACCCATTCTTGGAAGGTATTTTCATCATTTTTTAAGTTAGATAACGCCCGCATGTAGTAGACGTAGTCCAAATCTGGGTGATTTGGGTTTAACCGAATAAAACGGTCGATGTTGGCCAAACTTTGTTTGGTGTCGCCCGACGAATAGTAGGCAAAAATTAAATCCAGCTGCACCTGACGCGCCACTGGGCCAAATGGGAAACGACTTTCCATGGCTTTTAATAATTCAATGGCTCGGCTGTACAAACCAGAATCTAACACCGCCTTGGCTTCGTTATATGCGGTTTGTGCGCTTTGATGAGAATTGACTAATTCGTCCGCCGGTTGATTGCTCGAACATGCCGTTAAGGCGACAGAAACACAAAGAACTGCTAATAATTTCACTTTCATTGAAAATTCCACTACTACTTACGCCGGATGGCTGTCTAGTCGGCGGTAAAACCGTTAAAATAGGCAATTAACCCGATTCTACCCCAGACGACTTGGGTATGCACACAGGATAACTGGTTCCGTCATGACAAAACAGATAAAACTTGCAGAAATTGTACCTGATCATCTTTTTGGTAAACGCTTAGATCAAGTGTTGGCTGAAATGTTCCCTGATTATTCGCGTTCACGCATAAAAGAGTGGATTTTGGCGGATTGGGTGCTGGTCAATGGCCGCCTTTGCAACACACCGCGTGAAAAATTAATGGGTGGTGAGCAGATAGACATCACTGCTGAGTTACCGGATGACGAACGCTTTGATGCCGAGCCGATTGATTTAAACATTGTTTATGAAGATGAACACATTCTGGTCATCAATAAACCGGCCGGTTTAGTGGTGCATCCAGGCGCCGGTAATCATGATGGTACTTTGTTAAATGCGTTGTTGCATCACTGCCCAGGCATTGCCGAAGTGCCACGTGCTGGCATTATCCACCGCTTGGATAAAGACACCACCGGTTTGATGGTGGTCGCGAAAACTATCCCCGCCCAAACGCATTTAGTGGATATGATGCAGCATCGTGAAATCACCCGTGAATACGAAGCTATAGCGCATGGAGCTATGACGGCTGGCGGTATGGTGGATGAGCCGATCGGCCGTCACCCCACCAAACGCACTCACATGGCGGTGACTTCCTCGGGTAAACCTGCGGTCACGCACTATCGTGTGATGGAAAAGTTTCGTGCCCACACAAGGCTACGGCTGCGATTAGAAACCGGCCGTACCCACCAAATCCGGGTGCATATGACCTACATTAACTATCCGTTAGTTGGCGACCCTGTGTATGCCGGACGGCCGCGACCACCACGTAAAGCCGATGAAAAGTTGCTGGAAGTTCTGCGTAACTTTAAGCGTCAGGCGCTGCATGCCGCCATGCTACGATTTGCCCATCCTATCACGCATGAATTGTTAGAGTGGCATGCCCCTATTCCAGACGATATGGTGCAGCTGACCTTGGCGCTGCGTAAAGACACCGCCGAACATGGTATGGAAAATTACTAATGCCATCGGCAAAAGCATCGTGCGAGCAGCGGCAGCCGTCTGAGGCAGCCTCAGCGGCCGCTGCAAAGCCGCTTGCGCACAGCAACGTGTCGTGGTGCCAGCCCGACTGGCCGGCACCAGCCAATATTGGTGCTGGTTTTAGTACGCGGCATGGTGGTTATTCGCAAGGCTCGTTTGCTGGGTTGAATGTCGGCGATCATGTGGGCGATGATGCATCGCATGTTGCGGCCAATCGACAACTTATCGCCGATTGGATTGCCGCCGATGTGGCGGCGCATCAGGTCCACGCGGATAGCGCTTTGCAGTGTAAATCGTCAGATCACCATATCGCCGCCCCGCAATATCTGCAGCAAGTGCATGGCACTGTGTGTGTGGAGCTGCCCGCCACGCTCGTGCGGGCCGATGCCGCTGTTAGCGGTGCGATTGCCACCCCTTGTGTGGTCATGACCGCGGATTGTTTGCCGGTACTGTTCTGCGATCAGCAGGGCACTATGGTCGCCGCCGCTCATGCCGGTTGGCGTGGATTGTGTGATGGTGTGTTGGAGCAGACGGTGGCTCAGTTTGACGCCAAAGGCATCGCACGTTCGTCACTTTTAGTGTGGTTAGGTCCTGCCATTGGGCCGGCCGCATTTGAAGTAGGCGCTGAGGTGCGTCAGGCATTTATGGCGCAGGATGCATCCGCGGCCCTGGCCTTTCGACTGCGGGAAACAATCGCAGACAAAACATCAGACAAAACATCAAATCAATCGCCCGAGAAGTGGCTGGCGGATCTGTATCTGTTAGCGCGGCAACGTTTAAACGCCATGGGGATCACGGCCATTTATGGCGGTGATCTCTGCACCTATACCGATGCCGAACGCTTTTTTTCCTACCGTCGCGATGGCCAAACCGGTCGCATGGTGACGGCCATTTGGCGGCGCCGTTAAGCCGCTGCCGCCAAATTTTCATCATGTGCATGCGCGGTTGATAAGCTTGATCTTTATCAAAGCGCATGCTTTTGTCTGCGCTAAACGCTTGAATTCAGCGCCACATCGCCCCATCTTATGCTCAAACAAACATCAATCGATGTTTATGTATCGCGTCAAGTATGGGAGTTATCTATGCGTCCAGACCGTTTCACTATCAAATTTCAAGAGGCGCTGTCCGAAGCGCAATCGATTGCGATAGGCCGTGACCAACAATTTATTGAGCCTGCCCATGTGATCGTCGCCATGTTGAATCAAGATGGTGGCGGCGTGCGTGATTTACTGCAAAAAATCGGCGTCAACAGTCATCAGCTGCGCAGTCAGCTTAGCCAAGTGATCGAGCGTTTGCCCCGTGTCGAAGGCAATGCTGGGCAATTGCAGTTATCGTCACAAAGTGCTCAATTGCTGAATTTATGCGAAAAATACGCGCAAAAACGTAAAGACCAATTCATTGCCAGTGAGTTGTTTTTATTAGCCTGTGTCGAAGATAAAGGCGAAGTGGGGCAGTTACTACGTCAGCATGGCGTCACGGCTCCAGCCGTCGAGCAAGCCATTGATGCGCTGCGTGCCGGTCAGCAAGTGAATGATGCCAACGCGGAGGACAGTCGGCAGGCGCTGAGCAAATACACCATCGATCTGACGGCGCGGGCTGAAGCTGGCAAACTCGATCCTGTGATTGGCCGTGACGATGAAATTCGGCGTTGTATCCAAGTGTTACAGCGGCGCAGCAAGAACAACCCAGTTCTGATTGGTGAGCCTGGCGTTGGTAAAACCGCCATTGTTGAAGGCTTGGCACAGCGCATTATCAATAAAGAAGTGCCGGAAGGGCTCAAAGATAAACGGGTGTTGTCGCTGGATATGGGCTCGTTGCTGGCGGGGGCCAAGTACCGCGGCGATTTTGAAGAGCGGCTAAAAGCGGTATTAAATGAGCTGTCCAAAGAAGAAGGGCGGGTGATTTTATTTATCGATGAGCTGCATACTATGGTTGGCGCCGGCAAAGCCGATGGCGCTATGGATGCGGGCAACATGCTAAAACCGGCACTGGCCCGTGGTGAGCTGCACTGTGTGGGCGCTACCACGTTGGATGAATATCGGAAATATATCGAAAAAGACGCGGCGCTGGAGCGCCGCTTTCAAAAAGTGTTGGTGGACGAGCCATCGGTGGAAGATACCATCGCCATCTTACGCGGCCTAAAACAGCGGTATGAGCTGCATCATAATGTTGATATTACAGATCCGGCTATAGTTGCTGCAGCCACGTTATCGCATCGTTATGTGTCGGATCGGCAATTGCCAGATAAAGCCATAGATCTCATTGATGAAGCCGCCTCAAGTATTCGTTTACAAATGGACTCCAAGCCAGAGGAGTTAGATAAATTAGAGCGGCGTATTATTCAGCTGCAGCTGGAAGAAAAAGCATTGGCGAAAGAGTCGGATGATGCCAGTAAAAAGCGGCTGGAGCATATCACCGAGCAAATCCGTGAACTGGATAGTAAATACAATGAATTGGATGAAGTGTGGACCTCAGAAAAAGCCGCACTGCAAGGCTCGCAAAGTATCAAAGCGGAACTGGAGCAAGCCCGCAACGATATGGATGTTGCACGGCGGGCGGGTGATTTAAATCGCATGTCCCAGCTTAAATACGAGCGGATCCCGGCGCTGGAAAAACAGCTCGATTTAGCCGCACAAGCCGAAATGCACGAAATGACGCTATTGCGAAATAAAGTCACCGAGCATGAAATCGCCGAAGTGTTATCCAAAGCCACCGGCATTCCGGTGAGTAAAATGCTTGAGGGGGAGCGTGAAAAACTGCTCCGTATGGAAAGCTCCTTGCATCAGCGGGTGATTGGCCAGCAGGAAGCGGTCTCTGCGGTAGCGAATGCCATTCGACGTTCACGCGCCGGCTTGGCCGATCCGAATAAACCGATTGGCTCGTTCTTGTTTTTAGGCCCCACTGGGGTTGGCAAGACCGAGTTAACCAAGGCGCTGGCGCACTTTTTGTTTGATAGCGACGATGCCATGATTCGGATTGATATGTCAGAATTTATGGAAAAACACGCCGTATCACGCTTGGTCGGCGCGCCTCCGGGTTATGTCGGCTATGAAGAAGGTGGTTATTTGACCGAAGCGGTGCGCCGCCGTCCTTATTCTGTGGTACTGCTGGATGAAGTCGAAAAAGCCCACCCGGATGTGTTTAACATTTTGCTGCAAGTGCTGGATGATGGCCGCCTTACCGATGGCCAAGGCCGCACCGTCGACTTTAAGAACACCGTGATTATCATGACGTCGAACCTGGGCTCGGATCTCATTCAGGAGCATTATCATCAGCAAGATTATGAGCAAATGAAAGCCATGCTGATGAACGTGTTAGCACAGCAGTTCCGCCCTGAGTTTATCAATCGGATTGATGATACTGTGGTGTTTCATCCGCTGGCATCGGGCCAAATCAAAGCTATTGCTGGCATTCAGTTGCAGCGGTTAGCCAAGCGTTTGGCGGAGCGGGAATATGGCTTTACCGTCACCGATAGCGCCTTGGCCTTAATTGCCGATGCCGGGTTCGATCCGGTGTTTGGGGCGCGGCCATTAAAACGAGCCATTCAGCAAGCGGTCGAAAACCCGCTGGCGCAGCGACTATTACAAGGCGATTTTACCCCATCGCAAACGATTTGTTTGGATGCGGTCGCGGGGGAATTTGTGCTAAGTGCTAACTAAACGCATGTTGCTGCGTCCTTGCACACGGTTTTCTCGCAAAAGATTTGTCACAGAAAGCCGTGTGTCATTGCAGTTGCACAATTTGTGATGGTGATGGCTTATTTGACCTCTATTCATTGCCATATGTGGCGGTACTTTCTACATTAGGGTAACGCATAGAGTTAAATGGGGTGAGCTAATGTGAAAGTGTTAGACATCATGACGCGTAAGGTTGTCACAACCCAAGAAGATGCCACCTTGGCAAGTTTGCGGACCATTTTTTCGCAAGCTAAGTTTCAGCATGTGCCGGTGGTGGATCCGGTAGGGCGTATTATCGGCATTGTCTCGGTTAAAGATTATTTTAAAGCGGTATCGCCGGTGGCGGATTCCGCGTCGGAGCATAGTCTGCAGCTGTTTTTACAAACTAAAAAAGTGCGGCAAATTATGACCAGTCCGGTGATTCATATCGCCGTACAGACACCGGTGATGCAGGCGGCGGCGCTGCTTATTCAGCACAATATCAGTGCATTGGTGGTGGTGGATGCCCAGCTCAGAGTGCTGGGAATAGTATCATGGAAAGATATTCTGCGGGTGATTGTCGAGACGCAACAGCGAAAGCAAGCCCAGCTTAGTGCCGCAGGCCAAGCGCGACGTGATCGTGAAGAAGAGTAAATTTTTCTTCGCGAAAGCATCGCCTTTTACAGCTCAGTCACTTGTTTTTGCGGCCACAATCCCCAATGATATCAATCTAATTGGTTATGGGGATATCACGTGAGTTCAACTATTACTGCGCGTGTCGCGGCTTTAGATAGCCCGGCGTTGTTACAAGCCATCACGGCCATCCGACGTGGCATTGAACGTGAAACACTGCGGATCCTGCCAAATGGCACCCTGTCGCAACGTGATCATGCGTCTAGTTTAGGTTCGGCATTAACACATCCACTGATTACCACGGACTTCTCCGAATCTTTGCTTGAATTTATCACGCCGGCGCAATCTAGTATTGAAACCACCTTGGCGCAGCTGTCGGATATCCACAAATTTGCCTTAAGCCAACTCGGTGATGAATTGCTTGGTGCCGGCAGTATGCCGTGCAAAATTGCCCATCAAGATGAAATCCGCCTGGCAAACTATGGTCGCTCGCACTTGGGCACCATGAAAACGCTGTATCGGCAAGGGTTAAAAAATCGCTATGGCAGCATGATGCAGGCCATCAGCGGGGTGCATTTTAACTTTTCCTTGCCGCAGTCGTTTTGGCAGTCTTATCAAGCGCTGCTGCAACCATCGTCGGCATGTGCGCATAGCAACAGTGCTGCAGAGCAAAGTACGCCGTCTGCTGATTTACAAGACTTTATTTCAGCGCAGTATTTGGCGCTGATCCGTAACTACAAGCGCTACGTGTGGCTGATTGTCTATTTGTTTGGTGCGTCGCCGGCCATGTGCAAGAGCTTTCTGGAAGGGCGCCGCAGTCGCTATCATTTTGTTGACTTAGGCCAAGGCAGTTTGTATTTACCGTACGCTACCTCCTTGCGGATGAGCGATTTGGGCTACACCAATAATGCGCAGTCGGCGCTTAATATCAGTTATAACAATTTGACCGATTACATCGCCGGGCTGCAGCAAGCGATATCGACCCCTTCGCCGTTGTACCAGGCGATAGGCGTGCATGTGGATGGCCAGTACCGGCAGTTAAACGATCATATTCTACAAATCGAAAACGAATTTTATTCCACTATACGGCCAAAACGTACCACACAAAGTGGCGAGCGGCCCACCTGTGCACTGGCAAAACGGGGCATTGAATATATCGAAGTGCGAGCTTTGGACGTGAATCCCTTTAGCCCGGTTGGGATCACGGCGAGCCAAATGCGGTTTTTGGACATTTTCTTGCTGTACTGCCTGTTAAAACCAAGCCCAGATTTATCTGCAGCCGAACAAGCCATTACCGAGCAAAATCTGCAAAAAGTCGTGACCGATGGCCGTCGGCAAAACTTAGAGTTGCAAGATGGAGCTTATGGCCGCTTAATGCAGGATTGGGCAGAAGAGCTGTTTGCTGAATTCACACCTATCGCGCAGTTTTTCGATAAAGCGCATGGTGGCGATCACTATGTGAAAACATTGCATCACTATTACATGGCACTGCTCGACCCATCCCAAACGCTATCTGGACAGTGGCTACAGCAGCTATTGGCGACCCGCAGCGAGCAAAACGGTCTTAATCTGCAGTTGTCAAAGCAGCACAGCGCGTGGTTTACATCGCAGCCCTATCAGCATTATAGCCAGCATGCATTTGAACAGATGGCCGCCGAGTCGCTTCAAGCGCAGCAGCATATTGAAGCTGCAGATCAAGGTAGCTTTGCCGAGTATTTGGCCGCTTATTTTGCGCCTAATCCCTGTGATGAGCGTGCGAAGTAACAGAGCCCCTGACCATACCGCCACTCTACAAATAATGAGGCAGATACGAGTGCCATAGTTGCACTCGTTATCTGCAAGCACTTTGCGCGCTTAAAACATGTCAATATCCTCATTTATGTCTCTTAATTGCCTTGCGTTTAACGTTAAACTAAACCGCTGTAGTGAATAAATGCATAGGTAATGATAAAAAAAACGGCCACAGATGTGGCCGTAAAACTAAGGATCGGGAGTTGTCAGGGATGAAAACAAAGTTGATACCGCCCATCGTAAACATGCAAATTGCTATTACTCAAACAGTAATCACATCAAGTGTGAATACAGCTGTAAACTCAGCGGCGATATCATTGTATTCATAAGGTTAGAAGGCGATGTTTTGATTAAGTTCAAAAATATTTTAAAAAAATCCAATAATTTTTAAGTTTATGATTTAATGCATTTTATTTCGAAGTTGCGCTGTGGGTTCAGTGGATCTTAACGCGTAGCCCATCAAGGCTGGTTTTTTCGCTGGCAGAGCCGTTACGGTGAAGGCTTGGCTCGCGGTTGAGATGCTGTCTTATGAACAGGCCGTGACCTAATCATGGTCGTAACCGCAGCCAGATGCATCCAATGCTTAACCTCACATGGTGTGAATCATACCGACAACTATGGCTTTGTTTAATACATGAAAATCCTACGATCAAAACAGTGGTTCATCCCATCGTTGGCATATGTCCTGTGGCAGACTTTTCGAAAACGTCAGGCTTTATTGCGTTCTCATGGTGTTGCCAGATCGTCACACTTCAGCTGGTTGCCGCTGTTGTGTTTATGCAGTCTGCTAGGCGGCTGCGCTACTCGGCCACCGCAAAATCCAGATAATATTTGTGCTGTGTTTCAGCAAGAGCCCGATTGGTATGATGCTGCCAAGGATGCCCGTGAACGCTGGCAAATGCCCATCGGGGTGGCGATGAGCATGATGTTTCAAGAAAGTGGCTTTCGCCATGATGCGCAGCCTCCGATGCGGTATTTTTTAGGCGTGATCCCATACGGCCGTGCTAGCAGCGCTTATGGCTATGCGCAAGCAAAAGATGAAACCTGGGATGACTATGCCACCGCCGTCGGACGGCCGTTTGCCAGCCGTAGTAATTTTGCGGATGCCATTGATTTTATGGGGTGGTACAACAGCCGCAGTGCCCGCTTGAATAAGGTAAGTAAGAACGATGCTTATCGCTTGTACTTAAACTATCACGAGGGCTGGGGCGGCTATCGGCAGGGCAGTTATCGCAAAAAGGCATGGTTAGTGCAAACCGCGCGCAAGGTGGACAGTCGAGCGCGGCGCTACCAGCAGCAGCTGGCGCGCTGTGAAAAAGATTTAGGTTCGAGCTTTTGGGATTGGTTTTAGCTGGCAGAGCGCTGAGGTTAGCTTAGTTTATCCAGTACGACTTCTCGGACAAAACGACTGCCAAAATATGCCAATGTCATCAGGATGGCGCCACAAATGGCAAAGGCGTTGGCAATACGACCGCGCCAGCCATAGCGATGATGGCCGAGCAATAGCAAACCATAGGTTAAAAAAGCCAGCAAACTCAGCAGGTTTTTGTGCAGGTTTTGCTTGGCAAAAAAATCGGCGCTAAATAGCATTCCACTGACGAGGGTCATGCCAAGTAAACTGGTACCTATCACCACTAAACGAAATAATAAACGTTCGGCGGGCATCAGCGCCGGCAGGACTAAGTTTGAACCCAGCATGGCTTTTTGTTTTAAGCGATGGCTGATATAGCTCACCTGAAATGAATATAAGGTGGCCATGATGAGCATGGCGTAAGCTAAAAACGCCACCACAATATGCAACAGCAAGGCTGGGCTTTGTTCGATGTGCAGCAGTTGTCCATGTGATGGCAGAAGCGTGACCATCAGTTGGATCAGGCAAGCAACGCCGTACACTATGGGCAGCAACAAATAGATGGGTGTGCGGATGGCAATAAAGGTAAAACAACCACTGATCAGCCAGCACACCAGCGATGTGACATTAACTAAACTGAAATTTTGCCCACCATCGGCAAAAATACTTTGGCTCAGTCCCATGGCATGAAATAACACTCCCAAGGTCGCCGCACTGAACAACAATCGATAATGGGGGCCCTCGGGATGAAACAAACGCTGTGACACCGTAATAGCAGCAATTAAATACGCCAGCGACGATAACAAAGGCAATAAAGCGGCGGTCATGCAAACAATTCCCAATTCATCCTGATGAGCCATTGTATTGCAATCAATAGCAGATTCCCAGTCTAAAACTATGGCTAACGGTGAGGGCTTGTTTGGCAATTAAATTGCACAATATGTGTGTGGATGAACGCTGCGATGACCGCGAAAAAACGCTGCTTAACTTCGGCGCTACCATCATGGCTGATGATTAATCATTTGTGTCTGTAAATATGCGCCATGGTAGGTCGCGTGGCTTTACGCTTAACGCTACTGACGAACACGGCGGCGCTTGATATACTCAGCACCATTTTATGTCAGCAGGCCGATAAAAATGTTTGAAAACCTGTCCGATCGGTTAACCCGAACGCTAAAAAATATCAGCGGTCGTGGTCGTTTAACTGAAGATAATATTAAAGAAACCTTGCGTGAAGTGCGGATGGCTTTGTTAGAAGCTGACGTGGCTTTGCCTGTGGTGCGCGATTTTGTTAACCAAGTCAAAGAGCGCTCGGTTGGCCTTGAAGTCAGTAAAAGCCTCACGCCAGGCCAAGAATTCTTAAAAATTGTTCGTAAAGCCTTAGAAGAAGCGATGGGCGAGGCCAATGAAGAGCTTGCATTGAATATGCAGCCACCTGCCGTAGTATTAATGGCAGGTTTACAAGGGGCGGGTAAAACCACCTCGGTGGCCAAGTTAGCTAAGTTTCTGAAAGAGCGCAAAAAGAAGAAGGTGATGGTGGTCTCGGCTGACGTCTACCGTCCTGCGGCAATTAAGCAGTTAGAAACCTTGGCCAAAGACGTGGGCGTGAGCTTTTCGCCCAGTGACATTAGCCAGCGTCCGGTTGATATTGTTAATGCGGCAATTTCGCAAGCCAAACTCGGTTTTTATGATGTGTTATTGGTGGATACCGCCGGTCGTTTGCACGTCGATAGCGAGATGATGGATGAAATTAAAGCGCTTCATGCCGCAGTGAAGCCGATCGAAACCTTGTTTGTGGTGGATGCCATGACAGGTCAAGATGCGGCCAATACCGCCAAAGCCTTTAATGAAGCGCTGCCGTTGACCGGTGTCATTCTGACCAAAGCCGATGGTGATGCCCGCGGAGGTGCTGCGTTATCGATCCGTCATATCACCGGCAAACCAATTAAGTTTATTGGTATGGGTGAGAAAACCGATGCGTTGGAACCCTTCCATCCCGACCGGATCGCTTCGCGTATTTTGGGCATGGGCGATGTGCTTAGCCTGATCGAAGAATTAGAGCAAAAAGTTGACCGTGAACAGGCTGCGAAAGTCGCGGCAAAAGTGATGAAAGGTCAGGGCTTTAGCTTAACGGATTTTCGCGATCAACTGGTGCAAATGCGTAACATGGGCGGCATGATGTCCATGTTGGATAAATTACCGGGCATGAAAAATCTGCCGGATGGCGCCAAAGACCAGCTGAACAATAAGCAATTTGTCAAAATGGAAGCCATCATCAACTCGATGACACCCAAAGAGCGTGAGTTTCCTGATTTAATTAAAGGTTCACGAAAAAAACGCATTGCCGCCGGTTCTGGTACCCAAGTACAAGATGTAAATCAGTTGCTGAAGCAGTTTAGCCAGATGCAAAAGATGATGAAGCAGATGAGTGGTAAAGGTGGTTTGATGAAAATGATGCGAGGTCTGGGCGGGAAACTGCCACCAGGCATGCTGCCCCCACGCTAGGGAACTCTGCACCATTTTGCTACCACTTGTGCCAGCACGGTGGTATAGCTTACCTAAAAACACCAGCAACACGGCTGGTGTTTTATTGTCGTTATCCTTGCGCTAAATTTTGTGCCAGGTGAGTAAATGATACTCTGCAGCATTTTCAGTCACCGCGATGACAACGCCGGCCTGAAGCGCCTCGCGGCTGCGGTTTGTGTACAGTGTTTTTTTACTGCGGTTTATAGTGTTTTTTGGCGGCAGAGATTCGGCTAAAACGCAGTCACACCCAGCTTTTCAATAGCTTATCCACAGCTTTTCCCGAGTGGCGAATTGGCAGCTAAATCGCGGCAAACCGTGAAATACCTTGCATTCAGAGCAAAAATGCGTAAAATTCACCGACCCTGCGGTATAGCCGTGGGGTTATATTTTTTTTAAAACCTGAACGATTGATTTAGAGGACGGTATGGTAACTATTCGTTTACAACGTGGTGGCGCGAAAAAGCGTCCATTTTACCAAGTTGTGGTCGCTGACAGCCGTTTTGCTCGTGATGGCCGCTTCATTGAGCGCGTGGGTTTCT